>Ga0207422_1000275_pt1 | contig 188439 bp, 173 predicted proteins | sample MarCyaLeptolynsp_FD_187757 | JGI IMG/M metagenome (GOLD analysis project Ga0207422, IMG submission 187757) | Marine cyanobacterial communities from Panama - species 1 Leptolyngbya sp. (SPAdes) | ecosystem: Environmental > Aquatic > Marine > Unclassified | place: Panama: Panama City | collected...
CTCCTCCGGGTGAATGGTCAACAGCACATTTCTAATCTCAGCGACAATCGTCTTTTGATTCTCAGATTCTTAGGCTCAGCCTGCCAGAAATATTATTTGCTGTGCTGAGTACGGTGCGGAATGTGGGCTGGATTCTTCTCCGGCCAACCATTGTAACTGCAGGTGCAGCCAATCCAGGGCCAGCATTAAGTATTTGTCATTGGGTATATAGGTGTAATGATTTTTGAGCGTGCGGGTGGAACCCGCACGCTCAAAAATCATTACTTGTTTACCACTACCGTCATTGGTGCTATACCAGTCTGCATCGGGACTCATAGTCTTAGCCTCAGCAATTGAGCCTCGATCGACAACACTCCCCTCAGAGTAACAGAAAAGGAGTAGCCAAATATCCAAAGATCAATACCCTCTACAATGTAGAGATTGAAACTTGGAGAGAGTGCTAACCGACCCAGCTGCGTGGGAAAGCATCGAGGAAAAAGTAGTAGATCTAATGGGAACGGAAACTTTAGGCGGACGAGAGGGCAATATGTTGGTTCTGATTGGCGATGATTTGCTCTTGTTGGCTTCCCGATCCTGCCATGCTGACTCTGAACAATTTTTTCAGGGTCTGCTACAGTCAAGTTTTAAAACATTCGCAAACCTGATAAAGCCCCAAGGCTGTTGATATTTTTGTATTACCTTAAGATGATGAAGACCAGAGTGATGAACGTTAAACCTTCTCTTGTTGCTGCATTGACTGCTGTTGGACTGTGGGGAATGCTGCAAGCTTGCGATCGCACCATTCCCCCACCCGAAACCGCCCAAAGCCCACCCCCCACTGAAATCACCGTCTCTGACTTCGATCGCGAACAAGCCGATCGATTCACCGATACGGCCAAGTTGCTGGCGGGCATTGAAGTCGACAGCAGCAGCAAACTAGCTGACATTCAAGAGCGAGCCACCTGGCGCGAACATCACCGCTTTTTAGACAACTCCTGGTCGCAACTGGAAGAGCAACAATTGGCAAAGGTGAGGGCCTGGGCAGACACACAACTCAGCAATATTAATACCGTTCCCAGAGATGTTTTTTACCCCTTTAGCGGCCCAGATTTCTTGTATGCCCATACCTTCTTCCCAAAGGGGAAGCAATATGTATTGATTGGCTTAGAACCCGTAGGCACCATTCCAGACTTAGAAACGCTGTCAGAGTACCAGCAAAACACCAAATTGCTAGAGGTGAAAAACTCTCTCTATGCCATCCTGCAATGGAGCTTTTTCCGCACCAAGGACATGCAGGTTGATTTGCAACAACAAGGGGTTTTGCCCATTATATTTTTCTTCCTGGCCCGAACCAACAATCGTATTCTGGATGTTTCGTATATTGAACTGAATGAAAACGCCAGAATTCAATCTGCAGACGATAAGAATTCTGCAGATAGCGAGGAGACTTCCGCAGGAGATACGTCGAAAGACGCTACAGAAACAGCATCAGCAGATGCATCAGAAGAAGAAGCTGATGAAAATCAATCCTCTGAAGGAGAAGAAGGTGCTGAGGAAGATGTAACTGGGGAAACGGAAGACGAAAAAAATGCCATTCCGGGGGTGAAAATTTCCTTCGTTTCTGAGGGCAAAACAAAGGTACAGACGCTGTACTATTTCTCTACTGACTTATCGGATGAAGGAATGGAGAAAACGCCGCAGTTCGCTAAATTCGTTCAAACATTAGACCGTCCTGTAACCTATCTCAAAGCAGCCTCTTATTTGATGCATTACGACTATTTTTCGCAGATCCGAGATCTGATTTTGTCTAAAACAGAGAGCTTGCTGCAAGATGATTCTGGGATTATGGTGCGAGACTTCGATGAAGACCAGTGGAAGTTAAGTTTTTACGGCAACTATACGCCCCCGCGTGCACCGTTTAACCAACAGGAATATCAACCAGATCTAACCGAAATCTATCGAACCACAGAAGAGATCCCGTCCCTGGATTTTGGCATTGGTTATAATTTTGGCCCGAATGAATCCAATTTGATGCTGGCAATCGAAAGGAAGGGGAGCGATGCTCCATCCCAATCAGAAGAGGAGGAAGAAATTGACACCTCATCCAATTAACAGGCTTAATAGCGAATCATTTTAAGACCAAAGGCCGGATGTTGTCCGCCGATGGCCAGACGGACGATCGTCGGACAAATCCTTAACCCATTGGCACTGTTGGTGAGGATAACAATGCCTGTCTTCAGGGAACGGGACGCCGCTGTGAAGCTCTTGAAACTACCGCTATCGCCCCAATGCCAGAAAAACGGGCCATCTGGCGTTTGCTCTAGCCCCCAGCCCAGGCCCCAACTGAGGGACTGACTAAGGACGATCTGGGGGCGCAGCATCTCTGCTAAGGTCGCAGTCGTCAGATAGGGACTCTCTGGCGTTCCTTCCGTCATCATGGCAATCAAGAAACGAGCAAAGTCGCTGGCGGTAGTACGCAGGCTACCGGCAGAGAGGGCGGTCTTCGGTCTGCCCATAGGACTGGGGTGGCTCTGACGATTGTGACCTGCAGTGGCGACATCTTGATAGCGGGTCTCCCAGATGTAACTGCTATCGCTCATCCTCAGAGGGACCAGGGTGTTCTGGCGGATGTAGGGGGCTAACGGTTGCCCAGTAATGCGTTCGACGACGCGTTGTAAGTACAGATAGCCTTCACCGGAATAGCCGAAGCGCGTACCCGGTGTTGCCTGGATCCAGACAGGGGCGCTGCCGCTCCAATTTGGGAAGCCAGTCGTATGACAGAGGACGGTGCGGGCGGTAATCTGTTCAATACGGGAATCCTTGATATAAGGTTTGGCAGTATAGGCGGTCAGGGGAACGTCGAGATCGAGTTGGCCTTGCTCCACGAGTTTGAGCACAGTGTAGGCGAACAGGGGCTTGCCAAGGGAGGCAGCAGCGAAGATAGTGCGGTTGTCAACGGGGTAGGGTTGTTTGTGATTTCTGCGGCCAAAGCCCTGACTCCAGAGGAGTTCGCCGTTCTTGACGATGGCGATGGCGAGTCCAGGGACACGGGATTGCTGCATCAGGCGGGGGATTTGCGTTTCCAGGTCGGCGATGGGGTCGCTCTGGCGCAGGCGAGCCTGGGAGGGTTGGTGGATCCAATGGGCCAGGGTGAAAGTTGTGAGGGCTGCGATCGCGCTACGACCGTGCTTGAAAAACTGCCGCCGGGAAAGAGAAGGGGAAACCATACTGGATTTTAGATTTTAGATTTTGGATTGCAGAACTTGACTGTTTGGATTATAAACTGCGACTGGGTTCAATCCTGGAAGTTCCTGATTGGACGTTGCGTTGCGATCGCACCAGCGATCGAACGATTGTTGATTAGGCTTTTATTTTGGATAGATGATGCTAGCAATTTGGGAAATTATCTATTTTGGCGGGAGTGCGATCGCGCTGAAAACTCCTAAGACACAATTTGTGAGAACATGATTCCTGTGCGCTCAGCCTTCCTGTCCCTATTCCAACAAACAGCTCTGAATTAAAATTCCAGGCTCGTAAAATCCTGGATGCAATTGCCTTCACTGCCTTCGAGCAGTGCCAACCTTTGAATCGCGATTTTTGCAACATCCCTACTCGTCCTGGCATTTATGCAATTCGTCACAAGACCGATGGATTACTTTACATCGGCAAGACCAAAAGTCTTCGAGGGCGCTTCAGCGGCGGGCACAAAGCCTTTTTATGGGCGTGGCTTGACAAATATAACGATCGAGATGTTCGGATTGCGGTGCAACCCATTTCGCACTGGAAAAACCTGCGATATTATTAGCGCTAGAAGCCATTATCTTAAGAGCAACCGAACCACCTTACAACGTCCAAATCCCATCTGAAGCATAAAGTCATGCAAGCAAAACTTTTAGAGCAACTCTCTGCCTCTGACGCCGAAGCGATTCTGGAACGTCTGCCCGACCGAATTCGAGCGGCACTGATTGCTCGCGCCGCTGAAATTGAGTATCCAGTTGAAGCCGCGATTGAGATGGCGATCGCCAGTTTCCTAGACACAGAAGCATTAGGTTTCGCCGATTGCAAACCGGGCCGAGGACAATAAAAACGACTCATTGGTGAAGTTCAAGCTAGAGAGCTTGGACGAGTCATCTTCAAAACGTTCGAGTCGTACATTGCCGTGGTTTGCGCGATCGCACTACGAGAATAAATTAGGACATCACAAAAAGCTCAAAACCAACTGCAGTCAACCTTCCTCTTCTGCCCTCTGCCTCCTGCCTTCTGCAATGCTGGCCCCAAAAAACTTTATAGCACTAAAGTGCCGACCACAAACCTGGCATAAGTTTACCCCTGCCATAGCACTACAACTTCCCTATTCCCTATCCCCCATTCCCTATTCCCTATTCCCCGTTCCCTATTCCCCATTCCCCGTTCCCTATTCCCCATTCCCTGTTCCCCATTCTCCTCAACCCATAAACTCCTTAGCCCGTTCATAGGCTTGCTGCTGCTCAGGAGTAGCTGCCTGGACGCATTCAGCATGAACCCGTTCCAGCGCGTTCAAATAGTCCAGATTCTGACTTAAGGTCGGGTTTTCGCGACTAGCGGCCAGCATAGCAAGCTGTGCTTTCAGGGGCAATTGGCGAAAGACTTGCAATCGTTTTTCCAGAGAAGCCATGGTGGAGAAGATGAACAGAGTAGGGTTTAATTGAAAGATGGAGTGCTGACGCTACTGTAGCATGGAAGCATCGGTTCTTCGGACGCGCTTCGCGACCGTATCAACTAAGAGTGACGAACCATGGAACCCAACCTCTTAAGTCAAACTGCCACAGAAACACTGCGTCAACACATTGGCACAGTGTTTATCCTCGCCTGCGATGAAGCAACCGAGCCGTTGGAAACTGCGATCGCAAAAGCAGGCTTTGCCTGCGAAGTCCTGAGACAGCGACCCCGGCCCGAATTCACCAACTTTTCCCGCAGCTACCGTTGCCTGCTGAATCACCGTTCCGCCTGGGAGCGAGCCACTGCCACCAACCGCCTCACCCTGGTCGTCGAAGCTGACTTCGTCCCTGTCAAAGGCTTTGGCGACCTGCCCCTGCCCTTCGACCCCAATCAGACCGATGTTGGTATTTGTTGGCTCTACACCTGCGCTCCCCAGATTTACAGCGTTTCCGACACCGGTTACGCCCAGGGCTTTTCCACCTCTCTGGTCGCATACATCATCAATCCTCAGAGTGCAGCAGCACTGATCGAACTCGCCGCCATAGTCAAGCACGACCCAGGGCCAGCCGTTTATTCTGCCTGGGACTCCGAAGTAGACTCCTTTTTGCTCAAACGACAGTTGAAAAACTACATCCCCTTTCGCAACTACGGCGAACATGGCGGCGGACAGCCCAACCCCGAACATCGCGCCTTTGGTCTCAGCACCACCCACCGTGCCGATATCCTCTATCGCCAGCTTGCTTTTCCGCCTCCATACACCGCATACCATTGGTTCCCCGCTGTCAGATTCCAGGCTCGTCTAAAGGGAATTGCCCGATTATTAACAGGACGTTTCATCCGGATTCCGATTTTGCAAGAGTCCAGTTTCCCCTTACGGTTGCTCCGATTTGCCATCGGTCGTCAACTCTCTCTACGACTCTAACGCCAGACAAAACTCTGCCAGACAACGACTAGAATTTAGCGTTTCAACAGACTGCTTAACCATGGAAAACTCCCAGTCCGACGCATCTGAAAACCAGATGAGAACAACAGGTTCAATATCTTGACTGAGAAACTCAAACGAGCGCTCTGCCTTCAATTCAGTCAGCGCTGCCAACGACACATTAAAGAGCCGTTCTACATTGTCTTGCCAATACCGCTCTACCTCGTAGTCAATGGCTTGCTCGCCTTCTGGATCGAGATCTTCATAAGCAGCCTGCATCGATTCAAATTTACGGTGTAGCGCCTCAGTGAAGTCATTCACCCGCTCGAAACAAGCATATTGTTCCCAAAGCGCCCATTCATCTGGGCAATACTGATAATAGCCCAATTCATCCACATCAGACAGCGCTTCAAATTGCTCCATCGTATTGGAAACTGCCTGAAAATGGGGGAACCCATTACAGGTGTAAAGGGAATACCCGTAAAGTCGTTCATTCGTGTTCTTGTTTCTCAACTGTTCAATATGCTTCGCAATAGACACCTTAATCTCTTGTCTTAGCTCAGAGTAATCTTGCTCGTACCATCCCTGCCAAACTGCTTTTACTCGCTCAGTGTAAGTATGCATCGTTTTCGAGTAGAATATCGACTACGGAATGTGGAATTTATCTCAAGTTCAATCTTAAGCAAAACATTGGCAAACTCAAAAGAAATCGGAGAGTTTAAAGGTGAAGTTTATTGTTCTGAATTGCTTATTGTTAATGTTAATGGGGTGCCAAATCAAAACGAGAAATTCTCCAGGACAAGATCTCCAAGCTCCAAAACATTCAGCAAATCTAGCAAGCGATGTTGTTACCCCAGACAGAAATAGCTCTCTGATGCCAGATGGGGTGAGTGCCGAAAAGCTATTGAAGACCCAAACTTCGTGGGATGGCAGAGAACTTTATTATCCAGACGGACCAGCTGAAATTACTTCAGCTAAATTTCAAATCAAGGAAAATCAAGTCACTCAATTTCATTGCCACTCCGTTCCAACACTCGCTTATGTTCTTAAAGGCCAGGTAGAAGTAGAAACAAAGAATGGGGAGAAAATGACTTTCAATGAAGGCGAATCATTTGTAGAAGTGATGAATACTGTTCACCGAGGTCGAGCAATTGAGGGTTCGGTCGAAATTATTGTTTTTTATGCAGGTTCGCCTGCTCTACCCAACACCACCATTGTTGAAAATGATGCCAGTGGCGAATCCTGCTCATCCTGAAGGATATCCTGCCAGTCGCTGAAGTCGAGTTAAGACATAGACGTTTCTTGCCCGCACGATCTTTGCTCGAAAGAGGGTCTTGAACCTCTGACCTCAAGGCTGTTAGCGATTAACCCAGAAGAACGATCGGCATCGATATGCTTCTCACTGACCTGTTATATCGTAAGGATACACAAGTAAATGAACTGAAAACCAGCAGGATGTCGGGACTGTAAGGATTGTTGGTACCAGGAGAGTAAAGATGGGATTCAAAATGCAACGCTTTGATTCTTTCTTGAAAGCGATCGCGCCTTATACTCTCCAATCCCTGGTGCAGCATTGGGGAATCAGCAATCAGATGTCCAAAAACAAGTGTATTGACGCCATCTGCCAGGGGTTGCGGGATGGTAAGCAGGTGCGGAATTTTCTGGCCGATCTGGCTCCCTTTGAGCAGTTTGCTCTAGCGATGACTCGACAGTTGGGCGGAGAAATTGGCAGCACTACGTTGATTCTGGCTGCAGCAGTCGTCGGGCTGCTCCCTGACGATCCAGAACGTCCACCGCCGGGTGACGAGCAGCATCCAGATAAAAAATTTGAGGGAGCCTTAATTCGTCCGTTGATCGAGCGCGGACTTTTCCTCAATCGCTATGGCTACGACCATACTTCTCTCAATAATATTTATGGTGAGAATACCTTGTTTGCTGATGAACGATTGCTGGCTCAGGCGAAGTGGCCGGACTTCGAGCGGTTGACCCTCCCATCCATTGCGGTGCCCGCAGCAACGCTCTATCGTCAGCCCACAACTGTCATCCTGGATATTGTTCGTTTTCTGCGAACGATTGAGGCTTGGGGCGGATTGAAGTTAACTCAACAGGGCGCAATTCGGGCCAATGACTTGAAAAAACTACGACGGATAATGCAGTGGCAAGGCGACCCAATACAAGTTGACGGTCTGCCCTTCCCTGCGCCTGCTTTTGCCCTGATTATGGCTCTGAAGCAGGCGGAGCTGCTGACCCCTGATAATTGGCGGCACCTGGTACTGAAGGAACCGTTGGATCGGTTTGCTGAGCGTCCTTATCTAGAACAGGTCAAACGGTTGCTATGGGGGTTCCTTCGCTTAGAAGATTGGGTAGAGTGGGAATGTGCTTCCCATTATTCGAAACAGAAATATCCTCAGGGGCGCGTTGCGGTGATGATGGCGCTGTCTGCCCTGCCCGATCGAGGCCAGAACTTTGTTGCTCTTGACGATCTGGACCGAGTTTTATGCGAGCGCATTTGTGAATATTTTACGTTGTACAAGCCTTATGTTTCTCGTCATCCATCGTCACCGCCGCCGCCACCAGAGCCTGAGAAGAAACGACGGAAAACGCTGCGCGATCGCTGGTTGAAACAGGAGCGAGTGTGGCTGAGCAAACTCTTTTCCACCTGGCCCTACTATTTGGGATTGGTGGAGTTGGGGTTGGATAACGACACGGTTGTTGGTGTGCGTCTGACCGATCTGGGGCGGGAAGTTTTGCTGCCGGGACAGGCTGCTGTGCCTTTGGCGGAGAGGACTGTTCCCCAGCCAGCCTGGATCGTACAGCCCAATTTTGAGGTGATGCTGTATCTGGATCGGGCGACTCCTCAACAGTTGGTTTTTCTGGAACGCCATGCAGAGCCAGTGGAACAACAGCAGCATGTTGCGTTATATCGGCTGACGCGCGAGTCTGTCTACCATGGGTTGGAGAGCGGTTCTTCGGTAGATGAGTTGTTAGCCGGGTTGGAGGCTGGGTCGCAGGTGGGGCTGCCGCAAAATGTGCGGCTTGATTTGCAACAATGGGCCACTTTGCGAGAAGACATTGTGCTGTGGCGTCAGGCTAACTTGTTGGAATTTGAGGATGAAGCGAGTCGGAGCTCGGCTCTGGCCGCAGGGTTAAAAGGGAGGCCAGTGGGGGAACGGTTTGTGTTGCTAACAGCGGCACAAACCGTTGGCGTTGAGGCGAAAAGACAAATAAATTATACTCGTCTAGAGTATAGTCGCTTGCTGCCCAGGTGTTTGACTGTAAGGGAAGATGGCAGCGTTCAGTTGCATTGGGATTCGGCTGATCTGTTGATTGAGGCTCAATTGGATCGCTGGGCAGAGCGGCAGTCGGAGTCGGAGTGGATGTTGACTAAGGCGAGCGTGGCCGCAGCGCTGAAGGGAGGGATGGCCATTACTAGTTTGTTGGATCTGTTGTCGGAACGGATGACTGGGCGGATTCCTGCTTTGTTGGAAGCGGTGTTGCGGGCTTGGGCGGGGAAACCGCTGAAGGTGGAGTTGGGTGCAGTGACGGTGTTGCGCTGTCTGGATCCGCTGGTGTTTGATGCGATCGCATCCAGCAAAAAGTTTCAACCCTATCTACGGGGTCAACTAGGTCGTGAAGCGCTTCTGGTAGACAAAAGCAAACTCAAAGATCTCAAAAAGACTCTACAATGGGCCGGATTCGATATCTCCACTCAAGTTTTTGAGTCATTGGATTAACGCGAGCGTCGATCCTTAAAGGCAGAAGGCAGAGGGCAGAGGGCAGAAGGCAAAAGACAGAGGGCAGAAGGCAGAGGGCAGAAGGCAAAAGACAGAGGGCGGGAGGAAAAGGTTGACTGCATTGGGTTGTTGAGTTTTTTGTCATGCCCTAGCCTATTTTTGAATGCTGGCACGAAGCAATGGGGTTAGCGCCCCCGAAGGGGGCGCTAAGGGACTTGCGTAGAAATAAAATACCGGCCATAGGACTGATTCCCCGAAGAAGAAGCCAAATCATCGGTATGGTATTAAGTTGCAAGCCCCTAACCTTCCAAGCCGTGTTTCGTAGTGCTATAGCCGTGTCAAAGCATTAGCCCGTTTTCCCCTTCTGCCTCCTGCCTCCTGCCCTCTGCTTCCGGCCATAAAAGTCTACGATCTACCTTCATCATGGTGGTGCAGAAGCTCTGGGTGAGGCACGGCAACTCCTTTGCCATTGCTACCTTCTAGAGTAGCTCCCTTCAGCTTGGCTTTACTCAGATCCACTTCGCTCAGGTCAACTCCAGTCAGGTTGGCTCCACTTAAATCAGCCCCTCTAAAATTGGCTCCCCTCAGCTGAGCATCTCTGAGAGTGGCTCCTTTGAGATTCGTTCCCCGCAGGTCGGCCCCGCTCAGATTGGCACCGCTGAGATCGGCTTCAGCCAGACAAGCCCGACTCAGGTTCGCTTCGATCAGATTTGCCCAGCTCAGCTTGGCTTGCCGCAAATTGCTCAGGTGCAGATCGGCCCGACTGAGGTTGGCACCGCTGAGATCGACGCGGGTCAGGTTGGCATCGCTAAAATTCGTCTGGCTCAAGTCCGCTGCACTGAGGTCAGCACCATTCAGGTTTGCCTTGCTGAGATTTGCCCGATCGAGTTTAGTCCAACTCAAGTCTGCCCAGCTGAGATTTGCCCAGCTCAGGTTGGCCTGACTGAGATTGGCTTCAAACAGGTTGGCTTCAAACAAGTTGGCTTCGGTCAGCACAGCACCCGCGAGATCGATCGGGATACTGCGATGCCGTTTTCTCCACTGATTCCAACTTGCTCCGCCTGCCTGGATTGCGGCGAGATGTTTCTCATTTGCCACTTTGGGAGTCCCGCACGCACCGGAAGAAAGGGCAATACATCGCAATTCAAAATGTTTCGCAGGGACAAAGCCTGACAAAAAATTTTGAACTGCTTTTACCCCTGAGGACTTGAAGTTCCTAACCCATTGCTCAATTGCTGAAACAAGGGAAGTTGTTCCGAATTTGAACTTGCTCAGCAATATAAAGCTTTATTAGTTTTTACGGGGCTTGTTGTGGGGTCTCCAGGATAGAAGGCAAAATTTTACTTATGGTTCATAGTTCTTGGTTCATGGTTCATGGTTGGTTAATGGTTGATGGTTGATGGTTAATGGTTAATGGTTAATGGTTAATGGTTGATGGTTGATGGTTGATGGTTGATGGTTGATGGTTGATGGTTGATGGTTGGTTCATGTAACAACTGTCCTTGCTGCCAAGCCCAGAAAACGAGCAATGAGCAATGAGCAACGAGCAATGAGCAATGAACAACGAGCAATGAACAATGAACAATGAACAACGAGCAATGAACAATGAACAATGAACAATGAACAACGAGCAATGAACAACGAGCAATGAACAACGAGCAATGAGCAATGAACAATGAACAACGAGCAATAAACAACGAGCAATGAACCTGATAAAAAAATTTACTCCTGATTGAAAAGCCACCTGCGCCCAATGGGGTCGGACGGGAGTGACTTTACCGTCAGGAGTATAAGGGACTATAACAGTCTGCACGAGGCAGAGCTGATTATTTCCAGCCTGCTTCTGCTTGTTCCATAATGTACGCGGCAACGGCTCTCAGCTTTTCTTCGCCTAAGCGTTTAAAGGAGGGCATAGCACCGGCTCCGTTCACATCCTGTTCGTAAATAGCCTCGGCAGAAAATTTGCCATATTTTTCCAGGACTTCCTTTTTCAGGGTTTTGGATGGGTTGATGGTGTTGCCGCCGCCAAAGTGGCAGGCCCCGCAGTTGGCGTCAAAGACTTTCTTGCCCATGTCGTCTTGGGCCAGGGCGGGGGCACCGAACGCGAAGGTGGCAAGCGCGAAGGTCGCGATCGCAAAAATAGATAGGGCAATCGAAAATAGCCGTTTCAAAAGAAATCTCCTCCTCTTTGGGGTGATGAAACAAACCGTTCGTTTCAGGTTAATTAAACGAACATTTGAGTGTCATAAGAATTCTATATCAGAACCCTACCCCACTCAAAATCAAAACCTTCAAGATATGCAGCCATTGACTCGCTGTAGAAATTATGGCAGGTCGATTCCCCTTCATCCTGCCGATTAGAAGGTCTCTTTTCCCCATCCCGGAGCCTTCTCTGCGGCTCTGAGGATGAAGGCCGCCAGTTTCTCAACCTGCTCATCTGACAGCCAACTTTCCGGGACTTCTCGACACCAGAAGTTGTCGTCGCTGCCATCATAGCCAACGGGATGGCGAAAGTATGCTACCAGGCTACGAATATTGTCGCGGGGAGGGACTGCCCCTGCCAGGGCCTTGAGAGAAAGAGAAACCTGGGGATAGGGTAGGGTTGCGCCGTCGATGTGGCAGCTGAGGCAGTGGGCTTCAAACAGTTTTTTACCTTGAGTCAGTTCTTCCCCAGAGAATAAACGGGTTTGACCTTGCTCGTCGATCGCGACCTGAACAGGTTCAGTCACCTTTAGATAACGCACAATCTCATCGTCTACTGTTGCTGCTTGAGCAGAGAGATGGAGGATGGGTATCAGGGAAAGACAAAGGACAAAAATAAACAAACGGGCAATGAGTGAGCAAACGCAACGCGACATGGTGGGGGCAACCTCAGGTCAAGACCGGCAGATTAAATTGATGAGTCGATCGGGTTACTAGGATGAGTATGCGGAGAATGGAACGCATTCAAGAGTTGCGATCGCAACTTCCCCTCATCCAAGAAAGGCTAAGGAGCAGCCAGATGCTGCTCCGGCGGGAAACCATGACCCATTGACTCCTTAACGAAGAGACTTTCCACCTCCCCAAGCCTCACCAATGATATTGGGTTGAGAGAGAATATGACCTGCAAGCGCAACCAGATCGTCTTCAGTCAAATTCCTCATTTCAGGGAAAATGTCTGCACTCTCAATGCTGGGATGAACTTCCGCAATCGAGATCTCCCCATCGTAGGTCATTGGGTGTTTCAGGTACTCAACCATCGCTGCCAAGTTATCGCGCGGTGGGTATGCCCCTGCTAGATCCGCTTGGCCGAGTCCCACATTGAAGTCTGTTTTGGTGACCCCTCCCATGTGACATTGAGAGCAGGAAGAATTAAAGAGCTGTCTCCCTTTTTTAGCCTGCTGAAGGGTCAAGACAACGGTATCACCTGCTTCATTGGCCTTGATGGTGCGGCTGGCTTCATCAAGATCGATAGCAGCAGCACTGCCAACGAACAGTTGAAAGGTGAAGAATACAGTGGCTGCGAAAAGCCAGATGTACCTTTTAAGCATTGGTTCTCCTTGAAAAAATTTAGTTCACTTATTGGGTTATCAATAACAACTGGGTTCAAGCTGCCGGACATCGGCACGATAAAGTTCAATTCAACCCAATCGATCTTCATAGAACGTTTTGGATAACATAGGCGTTTCCATTCTTCTATACCCGTCACTCCCCAGCGTCCTGGTCGCTAATTGTTTGAATCAAAAAACCAGTCATAATCTCCCTCCATGAAAGAAGGTTTGAGATCCTGCTAGATGCCCATCATCGGCGAACCAACAACGCTCAGAGATGGGAGTCTACTGGCAATTAAGCCGTCCTAATATGAATATCATGCCACTGTAGTGTCCCTTTCCCAAAATTGTTCCAGCAAGTCATCTGCAAGTTTGCAGGCTTTCCTGTAAGCAAGGCTACTGTGTATGCACATCTCGATAAAAGTGACTCGATTCCCCTAGATCCCCCTGAAAAAGGGGGACTTTGAGTCCGGTTCCCCCCTTGAAAAAACTATCTATTACATGACTTGGATGGTTATTTTGAAAGCCTTGCTGAGCAAGGCTTTCAAAATAACTTTTTTTTCCGTTCTGGTACGAAGAAATAGGGGTTAGTGCCCCCCTTCGGGGGCGCTAACTTTCCAAGTTGTGTCTCCAGATGTAAGAACTTTTGGGCGCACGGGATTCACCCGCACACTCAAAAATCCTTGCTTGTTCACCTAATTACCGTTTTGAGTTCCCCAATGCTTTCAGTTCTCAGAGCTGGTTGTGCTGAGCGGCATGGTATTGGGTAGAGGAACAAAGTGCATTGAAGGGGATGGTGGTTGGTGCAAGCGAATCAGTTGAGCGAGCGTCTTTTTCAGCTGAGTTCGAGGAACAATGGCATCAACAAACCCATGTTTCAAGAGATATTCTGCAGTTTGAAAGTTATCGGGTAGTTTTTCCCGCAGGGTTTGCTCAATCACTCTGCGACCTGCAAATCCGATAGTGGCTTGAGGTTCGGCAAGGATGATGTCGCCTAACATGGCGAAGCTTGCAGTCACGCCTCCAGTGGTTGGATGAGTGAGGACTGGAATATAGAGAAGTTTGGCTGCTCTGTAACGATCTAAAGCTGCTGAAATTTTTGCCATTTGCATTAGGCTCAACATCCCCTCTTGCATGCGGGCTCCTCCAGAGGCACAGACAATGGTCAAAGGGAAGCGCTCTTGTGTGGCGCGTTCGATCAGACGAGTCAACTTTTCGCCAACAACAGACCCCATGCTGCCCCCCATGAAGCGAAAGTCCATCACACCACAGGCAATGGGTAGGCCATCAATCTGACCTAACCCCGTTTGGACAGCATCAACTAACTTCGTTTTTTCCTGGGTTTCGCGCAGGCGATCGCTGTAGGCTTTGCGATCGCGAAACTTCAGCGGATCGGTCGGACAGAGTTCGCGATCGAGCGGCATCCAGGTATTGGCATCAATCAACTGTCGGATGCGTTCATCGCTAAACACCCGCATATGGTGATTGCATTCCAGGCAAACCATCTGATTTGCTTGCAGGTCTTTGGCATAAGCCAGCACACCGCAAGCTTCACATTTGATCCACAAACCATCAGCAATCTCGCGTTCTTGCTGTGCCCGACTCATCGGTTCTGACTTCTGTCGATTTGCAAACCAATCAAATAGAGACATGAAAACTTCAAATTTCCTAACATGATATTGACTATTCCTGCGTTTCTGTTGCTGATTCGTCAACGGGGCTCAGCAGCAGCAGCGCCATTTGTCTATCTTTGGGTTGAACCTGCAACGCAGCAGGGCTGCCTGCTCCCAGATAAGCAGCAATTCCCAGATCGAGAATTCGGCTGGGAATTTGATAGGCTTCAAGAATTTGTTGCATCAACTCTGCTTCCCAGCGAGTAGATGTGGTTTTTATTGTTATCCAAGACACGAGACGATTTTATCATGGGCTGATGGATTGCAAGACTGATGAGGAGAAGGCAGAGGGCAGAAGTTGGAGCATGGTAGACGGCAAAGGGCGAAAGATGGAACATGGTAGAAGATGCTGGGGAAACATCGGGTAAAAGCTGATTGAAAATGCCCCCAAAAGCGTTTTATAGCACTACGAGAATAGATTAGGACATAATATAAAGCTCAAAACCATATACAGTAAACCTTTCTCTTCTGCCCTCTGCCTCCTGCCCTCTGCCTTAAAAATAGATTAGGACAGAACACAACGCTCAAAGCCTGCAATCAACCTTTCCCTTCTGCCCTCTGTCTCCTGCCCTTTGTCTTAAAACAGAGCATCTCGCTCTTCTGCCCTCACTTTCGGCATTCTCAAGCCAAAATCCAAAATGGATTGATTCTATAAGCTAATGGTTGGGAAGAACAACTGGAAGTATGCTGATAAGATATCCTGGCCCCAGAGCATAGCAATGGCAGCACCCAAAGCTAGAGAAGGGCCGAAAGGCATGGGTTGCTGGCGGTTGAGTTTGCCGAGCGCGATCGCGCCCCCACCCGCAAACGCACCAATCGCACAAGCGAGAAAACCAGCCAGCAGCAGATATTTCCAGCCCAACCAGGCTCCCATCATCGCTGCCAGCTTCGCATCGCCTCCGCCCATAGCAGTTTTGCCAAACAAGATCGATCCCACCACCCCAATCCCATCCAACAACCACAACCCCAGCACTGCGCCCAGAATCCCCCCAGACATGAGATCGCCTCCAACCATCAAGCGAGTCACTGTGGCTGCCGGATCCAAAGTCAGGGAGAGACTCACCGCGACCTGAAACCCCAATCCCAACACCAAGCCTGACTGGGTTAGCGGATTAGGCAGGGTCAGCGTGTCAAGGTCAATTAAGGAGAGAGCCAACAACCAGCTAAAGAACGCCCAGCATCCTAAAGTCTGAACAGACCAACCAAAGCTAAAGAATACTAATAGAAACAGCAATGCTGTGGCAGCCTCTATCAGGGGATAGCGAAACGCAATCGGCTCTTTACAATGAGCACAACGTCCCCGCAACCATAACCAACCCAGGATAGGGACATTCTCAGATTTTCTTAAACGGTGCAAACAATGCGGGCAGCGGGAAGGAGGCCAGAGGAGTGAAAGGCCCGCAGGCAGACGATACACTACAACATTCAGAAAGCTACCAATTGCAGCTCCTAACGCAAAAACAATCAGTACTACAGGTAATGTCAACAGTGTATCCATCGGGAAACCTTTTCCAGGTTGGCAAGCAAAACTGTGCTGCTTTGCCAATCAACGCGAGTCAGCTCCAGGCTAACCAAAATTAGAAAGTAAGGAACCTATTCAAGCTGTTCGATCGGAACAAAACATTCTTGGGGCAGAAGGATCGGCTTGCTGCCAAAAATTAATTTACCTCGATGGCTATACCGATCGATCGCCACACCAATCGGGGGTTGCATCAAATCGGGATGAACCTCGTAATAAGTCAAATAAATCTGGCGTGCTGCTATCAGCAAAGCTGGATCGAGCAACACCGAAGGATCGATTTCCTCTACCACCTTACTTTCTTGCCACTGCTGTAATGTTTGTGTCACTCCCCTACACCTGCATTCGCCGCATTCAATTTAATTCACTCTTAATCTATCCGTCAAAATACAGCAAATTTTTGAAAAATTCTTTACTAACCGTTTATTCTTTACGTCTTGTTCAAAATTTGTTACCTCTAAACAGAGCTTTGAAGCACTTCAAGCAGAGTTTAGAAGCACTTCAACAACTGCTGCTCCCATGGCTTTGCACCCCAATAATTTCATGTCTGGGGACATAATATCTCCTGTTCGGTTGCCAGCATCCAGTACTTGCAATACTGCCTGCTCAATTCGATCGGCAGCAACAGCACAATCTAAACCATAGCGCAACATCATCGCTGCACTCAGGATTTGGGCAATGGGATTGGCCTTGTCCTGCCCAGCGATATCGGGTGCAGAACCATGAACAGGTTCAAAGACCCCCGCCCCAGAAGCCCCTAAACTCGCTGAGGGCAACATACCAATACTGCCAGTGAGCATGGCAGCTGCATCAGACAGGATGTCACCAAAAAGGTTGCCTGTAACAATGGTGTCAAATTGTTTGGGCCAGCGCACCAGTTGCATGGCAGCATTGTCCACATACAAGTGTGACAGCTCAACATCGGGGTATTCTGCAGCAAGTTGGGTGATGCGATCGCGCCACAATTGCGATACCTCAAGCACGTTCGCCTTATCCACTGAACAGAGCCTACCCCCGCGTTTCCGTGCGGTCTCAAACCCCACCCGACCAATGCGATCCACCTCTACTTCCGTATAAGCCATCGTATTCACCCCCCGTCTGGCCCCAGACTCAGCGGCAAAAATTCCTTTCGGTTTGCCAAAATAAATCCCCCCTGTCAGCTCCCGCACCACCATCACATCTACCCCCTCAACCACCTCTCGCTTTAAGGTCGAAGCCTCCAGCAGCTGAGGCAGAATTTTCGCCGGACGCAAATTAGCAAACAACTCCAACCCCGACCGCAGACCCAGCAACCCTTGCTCTGGACGCAGATGAGCGGGCAAACTATCCCACTTTGTTCCCCCAATCGCTGCCAGCAACACTGCATCGCTCTGGCGGCAGGTCTCTAGCGTTGCCTCCGGCAGCGGTTTCCCCATCGCTTCAATCGCAGCCCCTCCAATCAGGGCCTCCTGAAACTCAAAATTTAGATCGAACTGCTGACCGATGATCTGCAAGACCTCAACAGCTACAGCCATAATTTCAGGCCCAATACCATCACCAGGAAGGAGGGTAATGCGGTAATTCTGCGTCATGGGACTCTAGAGTAAAAATAACGGATGCTAGCGTTTGCAGGCTTCATAATAGCGGGGAAGTGCTTCCAACGCTAATTCTTGGCCAAGAAACCTGCCTTCAGCGTCATACTACTCTGGTTTAGGAGCCTTAATCTGCCATTGCTTCCAGAAATTGAATTATTCATAATGGATGTACGAAGTTTGGTGTGCGAATGCTCAAGAAAATCCGGCAGTTAAAATAGCTGCTGTTAAAAGCTGGCTTTTCCTGGCGACCTGGCAACGGCAGTCATACGGTTTGGGAACATCCTCTCCTGCCTCGTCCAATTGTGTTAGCTGGGAAAGATGGAAATGATGCAAAGGTTTATCTGGAGAAGAGGGTGATGGATGCCTTGAAGACAATAGCAGAGGAAAAGGAACCAGAATAATGCAGCATCATTACAGCATGGAGATCCAATGGTCAGAGGCAGATGGATGCTTCCTGGTGACCCTGCCTGAATTTGCTGATTTACTGGTACAACCTGCCACTCATGGCGATACGTATGAAGAAGCAGTAAAGCACGGTCAGGAAATGATTGAGACCCTGGTTGAGCTTTGTCAACAGGATGGCAAACCTTTGCCAGAACCCAAAACGCTGCAATATGCCTGAACCATATGGCTTTCTACCATGCCTGCTCTACGATAGAGGCTTCAATGGCTTGCTTCAGTTTGGAGAGCACACCCAAACTGGAGAAAACACTCAAACCGGGACGCTATTGTTTATCAAAACGTTACTTCGGGTGATGCGATCGCGCCACCCCATCTACCTCATCATCGATGCGCGATCGAGTTCCTTCTCAACAGCAGATCTTTAAAATAAATACTATGACCGATCTGCCAACCCTCCCCTCTTTCCAGAATCAAGCTCTGCTGCACCAAGCACTGACTCACCGCTCCTATGCCAACGAACATCCCAACTCCAGTGAAGACAACGAACGGCTGGAGTTTTTGGGTGATGCAGTGCTAAATTTTCTCAGCGGTGAATTCCTATACAAACGCTACCCCGAGAAGCCAGAAGGCGAGTTGACTGCCCTGCGCTCTGCCCTGGTCGATGAAACCCAGCTGGCGAAATTTGCCGATCGTTTAGGCATTGGTCAACACATGCGTCTAGGCAAAGGAGCGAGTCGGGAAGGAGGACAACAGAACCCTCACTTACTGAGCTGCGCTTTCGAGGCCGTTATAGGCGCTTATTTTTTAGATACAAATTCCGATATAGATGCCGTTAGACGCTATGTCATCCCTCTGTTTGAACAGGCTGTAGATCAACTGATCGATGCTCTAGCTGCTGTCAACTTCAAGAGTTGTTTCCAGGAATGGGCACTGGCAAACTTTAAGCAAAATCCAAAGTATAGGATTGTCAGTCAGTCCGGCCCCGATCATGCCAAAGAATTCACCGCAGAGGTGTGGATTGGCAACCAAAAATACGGTCAGGGTCAGGGACGCAAGAAACAGGAAGCCGAAAAAGATGCGGCTAAAGTTGCACTCCAAGCATTGGGGTTGCTCTAGTAACCCTTGCAAAAATACTGAGCAGGCAACCCAGATAAAATTCAGCTAAACTGAACGCAAACCCTTAATATACGGGGCTTGGAAGGTTATTTCGTGTACTACAGCAAAGGTTAGGATCGGGAAGCAAACAACTCCGAAGATTTTTCAGGCAAGGCCAGAGACTGCAATCACGTCCGCCTGAAATGTCCGATTTTAATTTGTTTTCGTTCCTGAGCAAGAGTGGTCTGCCCATTTTACCTGGAGTTCAGATGGAACCGAAATTATCGGTAAAACAGTTTGCGGTCGTGCTACTGTCTTAGCGTTGCGACTCAACAATGCTTTGTCGATTACGGTACGTCGCCACTGGGTTCGTGCAGGTTGGCATCCTCCAATAGGAACTTAGGCAGACTCTGGGAACAAACTAAAACCTGAAACCTTAACTATGACTGACGATCCTTATCAGCAATCCAATCGAGAGTGGTGGGCCCAGCGATGGATCGATCTGCTGGAATCTTTTGGATGGATTCGCCGCCTGGCCCGGGCCCGTAACTATGCTCGCCAGGGGAATGTGCTCAATATTGACTTTAAAGGACCCAAGGTATCGGCTAGAGTCCAAGGAACGGCTCCGGAGCCTTACAAAGTGTCCTTGTCTTTGGATGCTTTTAGCGATGAGGAGTGGGAATATGTCATCGAGACCCTGGCCCAACAGGCATTCTTCTCAGCTAAGCTGCTGGCGGGGGAAATGCCCCACAATATTGAGGAGGCATTTACGGCCAATGGTCTCAGTTTGTTCCCCCTGACCCGCTTTGATATCCACAGCCGATGCTCTTGCCCCGACAAGGCTAATCCCTGCAAACACATTGGAGCAGTGTATTACCTGTTGGGCGATCGTTTCAGCGAGGATCCCTTTGTCTTATTTCAGTTGCGGGGACGCACTCAGGTAGAAATTATGGCAGCGTTGCGCCAAAAGCGGAATGTCAGTGGTGAGGCAGCAGCTCTAGAGGTGGCAGCAACTCAAACAGACGAATCTGCTCCCTTGCCAGAGTCCCAAACAGGGATTGCGCCCTTGAACCTGGACCGACTCTGGGAATATAACCAGCCTTTGGAACCCTCCCTTGTGGTGATTGCACCGCCGCCTAGTAGCGAAACGGTGCTGGATGTGTTGGGGCCAATTCCTCTGGCACCCGCTACATCAGATGCACCGGGAGATAGTATATCTTCAGCAAAAGTGGCAATGGATTATCTCGACACGATATACAAAACAGTCAGTCAGCAAGCGATTGTTGCCGGGTTGGGAGGATGATTGCGATCGCACACTTCCCAGAATAAAGTGTTGCCCTCTCCATATCAGCTGTTTGCCTCTGTGTGGCATTGGTCAATAGGAAGATGAATTGGAACGTGGGGCCTTAGGCCCCACGTTCCAATTCATGCCTTAAATTATCAACGCCTCAGTGTTATTCCCAAACCGCGAGGTTTATCCTGATGAAGCATCAATATTCAGAAGCAGAACAAATTGCTCAGACCTACTACGACAACCCTGAAACAGATCGGATATATACCCTGATCTGGGGAGGAGAACATATCCATTTTGGCATTTACCGCGACTCTGATGACTCCATTTCTGAAGCCTCTCAGCGCATCGTGGAAACTATGGCTGAAGCGTTACAGCATATTGGTCAGGATCGCCATCTGATTGACTTAGGATCTGGATATGGGGGAACAGCCCGTTATCTCGCCAAAAATTATGGTTGTTCTATTGCCTGTTTGAACTTAAGCAGCCGACAAAACCAACGTAACCTGCAAATTAATCAAGCCCAAAACCTGAGCCACTTAATTGAGGTGAAACAAGGCAGCTTTGAGAATATTCCCTATCCCGATCGCTCCTTTGACATTGTCTGGTCCCAGGACGCGATCGTACACAGTGGCAATCGCCGTCAGGTGCTTGAAGAAATCCGTCGGGTTTTGAAACCAGGAGGGGAACTGATCTTTACAGATACCCTGCAAGATAATCATTGTTCGCCAGAGAAATTAAAGCCTGCTTTTAATCGGTTACGAATCAAAAATGCTGGATCGTTTAACTTTTATCGCAATAACTTACAAGAATTAGGATTTAAGGAAATCAAAATCGTCGATCTTTCTGAGCATGTTAGCATTCACTATATTCGGTTTCGAGATGAGATTCTAAGACGTTACGAAGAGATCCTCAAACAGATTGCAAGAGAAACCATCGACAAAACCCTAAAAAGTATTGAACCCTGGATAGAATTCTATCAAAAAGGCGATTTGCAATGGGGACTGTTTCATTATTATCTTCCCTGAAATGGGTAATGAAAAATTAGAGAATCCAGATATGGAAAATCACACAGATGCCTCCACGATCGGTATTTTGGATTAGGTACAAGTAAGAATTGCAGCTGAACAAGTTTTTTGGGCTGATATAAAATATATTGTACAGAAATCCGATTTGAATTGTAAAATCTAAAAGTCTGAAACCCTTATCCTGAAAAGATCGGTTTCCAAAAAAGATTCTCACGATTCATTTTATATTGCTATTGCTGTAGAAGCAATATTATGAACCTTGACTCTAACTAAATAAATGATGCATCAATATGATTTATAATCTCGATCGTTTAAAACATCAGCTAGATGTTTATAATCTGGATGCGATTGTTGCAGCAACTCGTGAAAATATTCTTTATTTAACTGGATTTGAACCTGTTATCAAAACTCTGAACCCATATTACGGACAATGTTATGTAATCATTAGCCGTGACGAGCCTGAACGGGTCAATGTTGTCCATTCTATCGGAGAAGTTGACCAACTTCTGGATGCTGTGACTCCCCTGGGCAAAGTGCATTGTTATGGTTGCTTTTATCGGGAATATCTTTCTTCAACAGAATTAACGGAAGAAGAAAAGCAGTTAAAACAATGGTCTACCGTTGAGAAGGCTGATCGCTCTCCTGCAGCAGCACTCAGTGCTTTGCTGATAGCCCTGGATCTAGAAAATAGTAGGATCGGATACGATCAGAATGGATTTTCTCCAGCGGCTTTAGCAGAACTTCAAGCCAATCTTTCGCAGGCAAAGCTCGTTCCAGCGTCTGAAATTTTACGCTTTGTTCGTCGGGTTAAGACAGCCCATGAAATTGAACAATTAACCGATTCAGCCCGTTGCAATGAAAGCGCTATTGCTGAAGTTTTAGATCATCTCTACGAGGGAATGTCTGAGACAGAGCTATCTCATTTGTTTGAACTTTCATTAGTTAAACAAGGAGCTCGTCCGTCCCTGACGATGGTGAAAATTGGCCGTCATGCAGTGGGTGGACAACGCCGTCAACGAGAAGAAATTCGCTTAGCTCCAGGAGATTTGCTCTGGTTTGATTCTGATGCTTTATATCAGGGGTTTTGGTCAGATATTGCCAGGGTTTATGCTTACCGCGATGCTCCTCCCGTCGCTCGCGAACGCTATAACGCTCTGGCTTGTGGCATGAAAACAGCCATAGCAGAAATATCACCCGGCATGACGGGAAGCGAAGTTTTCAATTTGGTGATGTCGGCAGTTCATGGGGCTGGTTTTGAGGAGTATCGCCGACACCATGTGGGGCATGGCATTGGGTTAGAACCCTATGAACGCCCGATTCTTTCGCCAACGGAAACAGAATGTATTGAGGCAGGGACAATTCTTTCCATAGAAACACCATTTTATGAATTTGGTTTTGGTGCCTTACATATTGAAGATCCAGTTTTAATTGGCAGCGAAACGAATCGTTTGCTGACTCAGCATAAGATTCAGCAGTTAATGATTCTGGATTAGCAGTCATCAGGTTTAACTATGCAGTCCCAAATATGCAACAGCATTATTGAGACAATTGGTAACACGCCGATTCTCTCTTTACAGCATCCACTATTACCGGAAGGTAAAACACTTTATCTGAAATTAGAACAATACAATCCGACGTTTAGCATTAAAGATCGAACTGCTTTAGGGCTGATTCAATCAGCATTTAAGAGTGGAAAACTCAAACCTGGGGGAACGGTGATTGAGTCCACTTCTGGCAACTTGGGAAAGTCATTGTCTATGCTATCTGCAGCCATGAATTTTAAGGCGATTATTGTTGTCGATCCTAAAGTCAGTTCTGCCACTCTGAATTGGTATAAGGCTTATGGTGCCCAAGTTGAGATGGTCGCGACTCCGGATGAACAAGGAGGATACCAACAAGCACGTCTCGATCGGGTGAAAGCGCTTTTGCAGCAAAACCCGAATGCTTACTGGCCCAATCAATATGACAATCCTGATAACCCAATATTTCATCATGACTATACGGCCCTTGAAATCAGTCATATAGAGTTCGATGTGCTAGTCGGATCTGTTAGCACGGGTGGACATTTGAGTGGGATAGCACGATGGTTTAAAGCCCATCGTCCAACTGTGCAAGTCTTGGCTTGTGATATAGAGGGTTCTGCCATATTTGGCACACCGTTTAAGCCCTACGTTGTGAATGGGATTGGGTTAAGCTGGTGTGCTAGAAATACTGACTTGTCAGTATTCGATTATCAGTGCCACATCAACGATCAAGATGCTATTTCCTTGTGTCATCTCCTCGCTCGCGATCGCGGCATATTAATGGGAGGCTCTGGGGGAGTTGTGGTTAGTGGTGCTTTAGTCTATCTGCACGCAACTGATGTTACATCAGCATTGGCATTGGTACCTGATACAGGAGCGAACTATTTGGAGCAGATTTACGACGCAGAGTGGCTAAGCGATCGAAAGATAAGATTATTGACCATGCCTGAGATTGTCGAGAAGATACGCAGGTACACTACTGATATTCATACTACAGATGGATTGGAATTGAAAATTATCTAATAGGCTGCAAACCCCTAAAGTAAGTGCAAGTGTTTTTGTCTATTGCTCATGAATACACGACTTGGAAGGTTAGCGCCCCCGAAGAGGGCGCTAACCTTCCATTTCTTCGTGCCAGAACGGAAAAATGGGTTATTTTGAAAGCCTTGCGGAGCAAGGCTTTCAAAATAACCTTCCAAGTCGTGTGAATAACTTGGTTTAGACTTTGGTATCCTCCTAGACATCGTTGAGACTGGGTTTTGGGAGCGGGATATTTCCCCGGAGGTCATCAAGCGTTAGGGTAACCGGGCTGAGGGGAAGCCTATGGGAACAAGGCTGTATCAATGGGACGCATCGCCCTTGCAACTGTTAGTAACTTGTTTTCAAGTGATTTTAAGGTGGACAACATGACACACTCTCCAGTTTCCGAAGCCCATCAGCCGGGAATTGGGGAAGGGAAGGATCGATTAGATGTATGGGAGGAGCTGCTTCAGGCAAAAGCAGAACAGCAAAAGACTCCGCTTGACGCCATTATCCAGATTCGACAATCGCTGGATACAGAGACGATTTTGCATGCAGCGGTTACGGAAACCCGTCAACTGTTTGGAGCTGACCGCGTTGGCGTGTTCCAGTTCAATCCCGATCTGGATTGGGCAGGAGAGTTCATTGCTGAAGATGTGGCTGCTGAGTGGCATTCGGCCATGGCCACAAAGGTCCATGACCATTGTTTTAGCGAGCAGTTTGCTGAGCTGTATCGGCAGGGACGGGTGAATGCGATCGCGGATATTCATCAAGGTCACTACAGTGCTTGCTATCTGGAGATTCTGGAACAGTTCCAGGTGCGGGCCAATGTGGTGGCACCGCTGTTGTATATGGATCGCCTATGGGGGTTGCTGTGCATCCACCAATGCAGTGGCCCGCGGGAATGGAAATCGGTTGAGCTGGCCTGGGCGCACCAAATTGCGGTGCATCTGGGCATGGCACTGCAGCTGGCAGATTCTGTGAAGCAGGTGCGGTTGCAAGCGCAGCAACTGGCCCAGGCCGAAGACCGGGAACGAGCTGCAATCTGGCATCAGAGTTTAGCTCGAACGGTGGACAAAATCCGCCAATCCCTCGATATTGAAACCATTTTCGCCACCACCACCCAGGAAGTCCGGCAGCTGCTCAACGCAGAACGGGTGGCCATTTATCGCTTTACTGCCGACTGGAACGGTAAGTTTGTGGCAGAGTCCTATGCAGAAGGCTGGACACCCCTGGTTGGCACGCAACCCCTGATTGAAGATACCTTCTTGCAAGAGACCCAGGGGGGACGATACGCCCAGAATGAAACCTTTGCCGTGGAGGATATCTACCAGGCCGGACATGCAGACTGCCATGTGGCCTTGTTAGAGCAATTTGAAGCCAGAGCATATGCGATCGCACCCATCTTGCAAGGCGAACATCTCTGGGGTTTGCTCGCTGCTTACCAGAACTCAGCCCCGCGTCAATGGCAAGACGATGAGATCAACTTGCTGGCCCAACTGGGTGCCCAGCTTGGACTGGCTCTGAAGCAGGCAGAGTCCCTGAAGCAAGTAAAAACACAATCAGCACGGGAACGCGCACTAGCCAGAACCATCGAGAAAATTCGCCAGTCTCTCGATCTAGAAACCATCTTTACAACCACCACGCAAGAAGTGCGGCAGCTTCTGGAGGTTGAACGGGTGGCGATCTATCGCTTCAACCCAGACTGGAGCGGCGAGTTTGTGGCAGATTCCGTTGTGGTAGGTTGGTCTCCTACTGCGGTCGACCCGATCGCGATCGCCAAAGTCTTATTGCACAAGCGGGGAAAAGAAGAGTATCCTCGCAACGAAGCCTTCGTACCGATTTTGCAAGGCGAGCGTCTTTGGGGCTTGCTGATTGCCTATCAACACTCCCAGCCCCGATACTGGCCTGAAGATGAAGTGCAATTGCTAGCTCAAGTCGGGGGACAACTCGGTATAGCCCTGCAACAGGCAGAGTATCTGCAGCAAGCCCAACAACAAGCCGCCAAACTGGAGCGGGCAGCAGCACGAGAAAAGGCATTGACGCAGACCGTGGACGCGATCCGCCAGTCCCTCAATGTTGAAACCATTTTCGCCACTGCAACTCAGGAAGTCCGGCAGCTGCTCACTGCGGAACGGGTGGCTATCTATCGCTTTAATGCAGACTGGAACGGCGAGTTTGTGGCAGAGTCCCATGAAAAGGGCTGGACGTCCCTGGTTGGCACGCAACCCATTATTGAAGACACCTTCTTGCAAGAGACCCAGGGGGGACGATACGCCCAGAATGAAACCTTTGCCGTGGAGGATATCTACCAGGCCGGACATGCAGATTGCCATGTGGCCTTGTTGGAGCAATTTGAAGCCAGAGCGTATGCGATCGCACCCATTTTGCAGGGGGAACAGCTCTGGGGCTTGCTCGCTGCCTACCAGAACTCAGCCCCGCGTCAATGGCAAGACGATGAAATCAATTTGCTGGCCCAGATCGGCACCCAACTTGGGGTAGCTCTACAGCAAGCAGAACTGCTCGATCGCACTCAACAGCAGAAAAAAGATCTGGCCAAAGCGTTCCAGGATTTGCAACGCTCCCAGACCCACTTAATTCAGAGCGAAAAAATGGCTGGATTGGGACAGTTGGTCGCTGGAATTGCCCACGAAATCAACAATCCTGTCAACTTTATCTATGGCAACCTCACCCATATCAGCGAGTACACCCAGGACCTAATCGAGTTATTAAATCTGTACCAAAAGCAATATCCCTACACGGTCACCACCATTGAAACCCGCTCCCGCGAGATCGATCTCGACTTCCTGGCCGAAGACTTGCCGAAAACCCTGGCATCTATGCAGTTGGGAGCCGATCGCATTCGCGATTTAGTGCTCTCATTACGAACCTTTTCCCGCATTGACGAAGCCGAGATGAAACCCGTCGATCTCCACACAGGCATTGACAGTACGCTGTTGATCTTGCAACCTCGACTGAAAGCTAGGACTGACCGCCCCGCCATTGAAGCGATCAAAGAATATGGCGATTTGCCCCTGGTGGAGTGCTATGCAGCCCAACTCAACCAGGTATTTATGAACCTCCTCAGCAATGCCATTGATGCCCTAGAGCTGTCAGGCAGGAATAAGGTTAGACCATTGGCAAGTTCCGATCGAGAGACCGACGCATCCCCAGAACCCTCCAAAACAGGATTCAATCCAACCATTTGGATTCGTACCGAGCGAATCAGCGATCCAGAAGAACAACATACAGACAAAGTGGCAATTCATATTTCTGACAACGGCCCTGGCATCTCCAACACGATCGAAGGACGCATTTTCGATCCCTTCTTTACCACCAAGGAGCCAGGCAAAGGTACAGGATTGGGCTTATCAATCAGTTACCAGATTGTCGTTGAGCAGCACGGGGGGCAGCTCAGTTTCACCTCCCAAACCGAACACGGAACTGAATTCTCCATTATTATTCCTGTCAAAGCATCAGCAGGCTAATCTGCGATCCAGTTGCATCGTTATGTTGGGGCAAACAACTGGTTCTCTGATAGGCTGCTAGCATCAAGCATTGGTAGTTCTGTAGAGGGACGTTCAAAATTCAAAATTGTCTGAAACATTGATATTTGAGAGAGAAGCAATTCCATGGGAAATATTAGCGAACTGCTTGAGCCAATAGCATCCTGGTTCCGCAGTTTAGGTATGCCCGATCTGGTTGTGCAGTGGGGGCATCCTCTAATGATGGCTATTGTTGTGTTTGTTGTCGGCAGTTTTGTTGGTGTCGCTGGCTGGCGAGGCAGAATTGCCCAGGACAAAGAGCAAGCTGCGAAAAGCTGGGGAGGGCATCGTATGATGGCCCCCTGGTTGTTTCTTTTTATTGCAGCGGGTTACACCGGTGGTTTGTTGTCGCTTGCGGTCCAACAACAGCCCATTCTGGAAAGTCCGCATTTTTGGACTGGCTCGGTTGTGTTGCTCTTGCTCGGTGCCAATGGTACGCTTTCGCTGGGGAATTTTGCTGGCGATCGAGCGACTCTGCGGACTATCCATGCCTATATTGGCAGTGCAGCGCTTTGTTTGCTCTTTCTTCATGCATTGTTAGGGTTAAAGTTAGGGCTTTCAATTTAATGGTTCATGGTTCATGGCTCATGGCTCATGGTTAATAGTTCATTGTTCGTTGAATGAGCAATAAACAATAAACGATGAACAATGAACAATAAACAATGAACAACGAACAATGAACAATGAACAATGAACATCTTGGGTATGGATTGAATGACTCCAGTTAGCGGTGCCATTCTTAGTCTCGCCTACATCTTCGGTTTGCTCATTGCAGGAATGGTGTGGGCTAAGTATGTCCTATTCGTCGTAGGGTGTGTGGCGGCAATTGTGATGCCAGCATTCTGGCGGACGGGGCCGCGATCGCGAATATGGCTAGCAGCGGGTGCGATTAGTCTTCTAGCAGTGTTTTATCTCCAACTGCGCCAACCCCAGCCGACTCTGGATGACATTAGCACGCATGTTGCTCCAGCCAATCAGGAGCAGCTGGTAACAGTTCAAGGCAAGGTAGCCAGCATTCCCCGTCTGACTCGAAATCAAGAGGCACAGTTCTGGTTTGAGGCCAGACGGCTGAGCGAGGTTGAAGGCAAAGACGGCCCTGCAGAAATGGGACGGCTAGCCACAGGCAAACTGTATGTAACGCTGCCCTTACTGCGCGCAACAGGACTAAAACCTGGTCAGCCGATTTCAGTGACGGGCTTCTTGTATAAGCCGAAGCCTGCTGCGAATCCAGGTGGCTTCGATTTTCGGTCTTATTTGGCCCGTCAAGGAGCCTTCGCAGGTCTTAAGGGACGACAGATTCGGCTCCCCGATGAGGATGAGAAGAGTCGCAAGCAATGGGCCTGGTGGCGAATTCGACAACGGGTGATTCGCGCTCAGGTGCGTTGGTTAGGTAGCCCTGCCGGCTTGTTGGTGAGCTCAATGGTAATGGGCAGACGCTCAGTGGACTTGCCCTACGATCTTCGAGATCAGTTCATTCAGGTTGGCTTGGCCCATACTTTAGCTGCCTCCGGTTTCCATGTTTCGCTGGTTTTGGGAGCTATATTGACATTGACGCGGTGGCGGTCGCGGCGAGTGCGACTTGCTCTCGGTACGCTGGCCCTGGTTGTTTTTGCCGGTTTAACTGGTTTCCAACCTTCGGTCTTGCGAGCAACGCTGATGGGATTTGCGGCTTTGGTGGCATTACTGGCGGAGCGTCCGGTAAAACCTTTAGGCACTTTGCTAATGGCTGCGGTTCTTTTGTTGGTGTTCAACCCGTTGTGGATTTGGGATCTGGGGTTTCAGTTTAGTTTTTTGGCGACGCTGGGGTTGATAGTCACTGCACCCACGCTCGCGAAGTGGCTGGACTGGTTACCTTCTCCAATCGCATCTCTGGTCGCTGTGACTTTGGGAGCAGCATTGTGGACATTACCGCTCCAACTCTATGTTTTTGGTCTGGTGACGCCCTACAGTATCCTCGCAAATATTATCACCGCACCGCTGATTATTATTATCAGTATTGGTGGCATGTTGAGTGGGTTGACAGCCCTCATTTGGCCTGTCTTGGGGAGTGTTTTAGCCTGGTTGCTCTTTCTACCTGTGCATGGGTTACTCAAGTTGGTCAATTTGCTGACCGATCTACCTGGCAGTTCAATCGCAATTGGCAATATTTCACTAGCCCAAACGGTAGTACTTTATGGTTTGATGGTGGCGTTTTGGTTACGTCCTCAGTGGCGTAAGCGTGCGTGGCTGGCTGTTTTGCTGGCTATGGGACTGATATTTATTCCGATCTGGCAAACTCAATCGACTTTATATCGGGCAACTGTGCTGGCCACTTCGGATGAACCGATTCTGGTCATCCAACAGCAGAGGCAGGTAACCCTGATCAACAGTGGTGATATTAATACGGTACGATTTACAGTGCTGCCATTTTTGCAGCAACAGGGTGTCAATCAAATTGATTGGGTCATTTCAACTAACTCTAGACTAGATGCTAGCAGTGGCTGGAAGGAGCTACTAAAACATCTGCCGATCGCCAACTTTTATGATGGTTCAGCAATATTGGATCGAGCAGCTGTGCGGCCTTCGCTAGCTCAGGCTGTGCGATCGCGCAAAGGCAACTACAAAACCTTGCAAATTGGCCAGGCGATACAAATTGGTTCCACCACGTGTAAATTAATTGTTGCCAAACCTGCTGTCTTGCAGTTACAGATAGATGGCCAGCTGTGGCTGCTTTTGGGCAATCTCAAACCAGATCGGCAAAAGCAGCTGGCAATTACCGGACGTTTGCCTCGCGCTCAGGCATTGTGGTGGTCGGGTGAAACATTGAGTTCAGAACTGTTAGAAACCCTACAACCTGAAATTGCTATTGCCTCAGCCAGGACTCTAAAACCAGATACCATTGCTCAACTCAAACAACACAAAGTACAGCTCTATTGGACGGGGCGCGATGGTGCCATTCAATGGAATCCTGACATGCCAGAGGCTGGGTTTAAGACAACTCTGGACTTAGATGACGACGAAGCCTTCTTGCTTTAGATTCTCCAGCCTCTAAAACAATAGAATGAGTGCAAGGGCAGCGGCAAATAAACTCATTCCAAAAGCAACATCGTTGATCCCGTTTGACTTTGCCTCTGCTCGATCTCCATTGTCCTTTGCTTCTGCTTCGTATTGGATAACCGAGAACTTTTCATCATCAGGCCATTCCAACAACACGATCGAGCGTTTATTTCCTTTGCAATCTTTCTTTGCCATAACGATTTCCTTCCTTAAGGCTAATATAGATCTCGCGCCTCTAATAAGTACTCAGACTGGCAAGCTTGAATTTATGCAGATTGACTGTAAAGAAATATAACATTCTCATCTGGTGATGATTGAGGATCAGGGGGTGACAAGATGCCTTAAAGTTAGGCAGGGTATGGGATGCAGGGGTTAGAGCGTGGGGAGAAATGGTGAGGAATTTCTGGGAATGGCAACCCTAACATGAGCTTTATAGTCATTCTCAGGCTAGTGAGGCATGGAAATGTGCGCTTGCGCACATTTCCATGTACTGCAGTCGCACGGGAACCGCTATATACAATTTAAGTAGTTAACCCGACTTGGAAGGTCAGCGCCCCATCGGGGGCGCTGACCCCATTTTTTCGTGCCAGCACAGTAAAATAACCTCCCAACCCAGTCGTGTAGTTAAACAAAATAGATTTGCATTTCAATTGGCTGACATCCCTGCAATGCAAGCATTTTCCAATGATGTATACAATTTGTTTTGTACAGGTACTTATTCCCACTGATACTTAGGATTACAAAAATGGCTTGGGACACAACTTAGAACGTTAGTGCCCCCGTTGAGGGTGCCAACTTCGTAAGTTGTGTAATGTCCAAGGTGTATAAAGGGTAGACTGGGGGCAAAAGTCCCTGGATCCAAATTCATTCGACGATTGAACAATGCCTTATTTCTGGCTAGAAGATGATAGAATGCTTGAAGATGACTGTGCAATATAAATCGCGCCTGAATAAGCGGGCTGAAAGGTTGCCTGGTCAGAAGTGTAGAGACGAATAGAGGAGATTATTTCAGCTCTGAATGCGCATAAAAATGAGGATTTAGCCAAGCAGTTAATGCTTTTTCGCGATGCCAACCCTGGCGTTTTGACTGCAGATTCCGAAATCCTGAAGGTTATCTCTAACGATCTTTCTAAGAATGCGGGTGCGGTCGGTTTAGGGTTAATGATCGATCTGGCAGAAATAGTCTCCAGGCTCATTGACCAGCAAACTTAGTTTATCCACTCAAAAGCGATGGGGTTTTTGTCAGTGATTGCGATCGCAATGCGCCCAACTGTAGGTGAGTGTAGCACCATTAGTTTTGCTTCCACCCTTTATCTTTGTTCAATCCTGGATTTGTTGCTAGCTGCAATCCCACCTTCATGGCAAGCAGAAGTCCGTTTAGGGCTGCAAGAGGCTTTAGTTAATGCTGCAAAGCACGGGAATAACCTAGATCCAGGTAAGCAGGTTTTAGTGCGCTTTTCAGTTAAAGAAGGGCAGTACTGGTGGGTTATCTCCGACCAGGGTACTGGATTTACTCCTCCCTGCGATTGTCCGGCAGACTACACGAAAGCACTTCCCGACGACAATGAAGAGAGAGGCAGAGGGTTGTGTATTCTGCATCAGATTTTTGACCAGGTTCACTGGAATTCTGCTGGCACAGAATTGAGGCTCTGCAAGCAAGTCAATCAAAATGCCCGCCAACCCCTGCTGCGCTAGGGGTTTTTTGTTTTTAACTCAGCGGCAGATTAGGTCGGCGGACGTTTAGAGTCGATTCGATGTTTGTGGGTCGGGCAAGGAGGCGCAGAGATCGAGCGATCCAACCATCCAATGGCTTGTTTCAACCTTACCAGAGCCTCTTCGGGCTGATCTTTGAGCAGAAATACTAGCGCCCCTGCTAGCTGCTCTTCAGAACGCGCCTTTCGATTAGACTTTAAGCGATGCCATTTCTCTGGTGGAATTTTCAGCCTTTCCATCAGTGCTTGGGCCAGCTCAACGCTACCAATTTCTGACAAAGGGGTGGGTGGCGATGAGGTTGAGGCGATCTCAGTTGCTGCAGTTTGGGTAGGATGAGACATAACTAGTGGTTGAGACAATGCGATTTTGTCTGTAACTGATTTCTACTTTACTACTTCCCCATGAAACCATCCCAGGGATCCTCTCAATCTCCTCGTGGCGATCGGGACGCCTGCCCATCAAATAACAGCGATGGCGAACGCTCTGCTCCCACTGATGAGACAGACTTCGAGCAATCTTTGCAAGCGGTCGAGATTGCGCTCCAGGAACTGAAAGAACGCTATGCTCAGGTGCAACAAGATAGCAAGCGTCAGGCCAGTCTCCAGGAACAGCTGAGTCAGCGCCAGCAAGAGCAGAAGTCGATCCCTTCACAACGACTGCGAACAGAAGTACGTCATTTGAAACGACAGCTAGAAGAGCTGGAAATTGCCTTAGAGAGTCGTTTGTTGACCTGGAAGCCTTTCTGGCAAGCAATTCGGTTTGGTGGACTGGGGTTAGCGATCGGCTGGGTGCTTAAATCCTGTGCTGGATAAATCCCCATTCTTTTAAACTAAACATTTAGAACTACACTACAATGCCGATGTCAACTCAACGAATTGCCGATCTGCTGCGTACAGGGCAGCCAGAGGATGTAGTTTCAATTCGAGGCTGGGTGCGTACGAAACGAGACTTGAAGGGATTTTCCTTTATGGAGATCAACGATGGCTCCTCATTTTCTAGTCTCCAGGTTGTATTGCATCCCGATCTGCCTGATTATGCTGAATGCTTGAAGCAGCTAAACACAGGAGCTTCCGTGGCTGTTTCAGGTGTGCTGGTTGCTTCTCCAGGGAAAGGGCAGCGCATTGAGTTGCGGGCGAAGACCGTTGTCGTTTACGGGGAGTCAGATCCGGCGAGCTATCCGTTGCAGAAGAAACGACACTCGTTTGAGTTTCTGCGGACAATTAGCCATTTGCGATCGCGAACGAACAGCTTTGGAGCCGTTTTCCGAGTGCGAAATACTTGTGCTGCTGCAATCCACCAGTTTTTTCAATCTCGCGGTTTTCTCTGGATCCATACGCCAATTCTCACGGCCAGCGATTGCGAAGGGGCAGGCGAGATGTTTGCTGCAACCAATCTGGATTTAGCCCGCATTCCTCAAACAGAAAACGGTGAAATTGACTATTCCCAGGATTTCTTTGGTAAACCTGCTTATTTGACTGTGAGCGGTCAGCTTGAAGCAGAAGTGATGGCAATGGCCTTCAGCAATGTCTATACTTTTGGTCCCACCTTTCGAGCTGAGAATTCCAACACCTCCCGTCACCTGGCTGAATTTTGGATGATAGAACCAGAAATGGCATTTTGCGATCTGACGGGGGATATGGATCTGGCGGAGGAATTTTTGAAGCACATCTTCAGAACGGTGCTGGAAACCTGTCCGCAAGATATGGAATTTTTCAATAAACGCATTGATAATTCGGTGTTAAGCACTGCTGAAACGATTGTTGACAGTAAATTTGAGCGAATTTCCTACACTGACGCGATCGCACTGTTGGAAAAGGCAGAATGCACATTCGAATATCCTGTTACTTGGGGGCTTGACCTGCAAGCAGAACACGAGCGCTACCTGACAGAGAAAATCTTCAAAAAACCCGTTATTGTCACGGACTATCCTGTTGAGATTAAGGCTTTCTATATGCGTCTGAATGATGATGGAAAGACAGTTGCCGCAATGGATATTCTAATGCCCAAAATTGGCGAAATTATTGGCGGTTCCCAACGAGAAGAGAGGCTAGCTATTCTGGAAAAACGGATTATCGATCAGGGACTCAATCCCAAAGATTATTGGTGGTATCTCGACCTGCGTCGTTACGGTACAGTTCCTCATGCTGGGTTTGGACTGGGTTTTGAGCGGTTAGTCCAGTTCATCACGGGCATGGGCAATATTCGCGATGTCATTCCATTTCCGCGAACACCACTCAATATTGAGTTTTGAGCGGTTGCTCAATGAAGAGAGAGATTGGGGCATAGCCCCTTCTGTTCCATATAGCGGTTCCCATGCGACTGAAGTATATGGAAATGTGCCCCTGCTTTCGGCAGGGGCACATTTCCATACCTCACTAGCCTGAGAATTGCTATATTCCAATTTGGTAGTCCAAATAGGTGTAATGATTTTTGAGCGTGCAGGTGGAACCTGCGTGCTCGAAAATCATTGCTTGTTTACCACGACCGATTTTTGATGTCTTGAATGGCAATACTGTTCGGTTTAAGCCGTAGGATGGGCAAAGCAAAGCATACACATCTTTGTCCTGTGATAGGCACGGGCACTTGCCCTTTGCCCGTCCTACTAGCCTGTTAGGATGTGTTCTTGTAGCAACAACTTCGAGTCGCCATTTTTTTAACCGAACAGTATTGGCTTGAATGGAACCTGCACGCTCAACAATCCTTCCTCTTCGATCGCTACCTTAGACAAATTGGAAAAATAACCTGACGCTGCTCGACATATGTGTGATGCCAGTACAAGCTTTGTTTTTCTGAATTGCCTTAATCTGCAAGCCTGAGCGCGGATGTTCCCTAAATAAGGAACAACCCCGGCCAATCTTGACACGGCTGTGACAAATGACCTGGGTTGCACGAAAAACGCAGATAAAAACCAAGCTCTCAGGCTAGGGAAACAGCTAATAAACTGCTTCTAGATCACTTTACAAATTAAACGTGAAAAAAACAGGGGGAAGATCGGGAAGAAATCGGGAAGATGGGAGAATAAATAATTGTCATCATTAGAAATTAACCAAAGGAGAACAGGTTATTCTCAAGCAGCGCCAATCTATCAACTTCTAACCAAGACGTCGTGCTACAAATTCCAGACTTTCCAAGCAGTAACTCCCTATATGTCCAAATATGTCCGAAAACTTAATCCTCTTAAGATAATTTTAGAGGATGTTTGAAAAGGTCTAAGATTGGTAACAAAACACTCTCGATCCCCCTAAAGCCCGCTTTTAAGGGAGCTTTTGACCGTAACTCCTCCCTTTTTCAAGCTATCCTTTGCGCAGATCTCGTCCAAACCCGCATTCTCCCGTTTTGATTTTGGAAAGTTGACGATCGGGTGGAAGTCTGAGTTGGTAAAAGTCCTACGGACTTTTGCCTAATGGATAGTTTTTCAAGGGAGGCTAGGGGGGATCCAATACTTTTCAAACATCCTCTTAAAGAAAAGATTAAATTTATATTCGGACAACAGGAAACTCTCAATTTAAGACATTTTTAATCAAATCACTTGTAGTTGAGCTTTATAGGTAACGTTCCAGAAGTCCAGCTTTTGAGCGCACAGGTTCAACCTGTGCGCTCAAAAGCTGGACTTGTTTATAGCGGTTCCCGTGCGACTGAAGTACATGGGAATGTGCCCCTGACTTCGGCAGGGGCACATTCCCATACCTCACTAGCCTGAGAATTGCTATATTGTTGCTGCTTTATGTTTGAAGAGCATTACTGTGGCAATTGATTGAGACGATACCCCATGCTCCGGACTGTTTCAATAAAGTTAGGCGGACAACCCGCTGTCCTGAGCTTTTGTCTCAAGCTTTTGATATGAGCTTTGACTGTTTCTTCCTCTGGAGGGTCTTTCAAAGACCACACATGTTCAATAATGACACTGCGACTCAACACCCGTCGGCCATTGCGCAAAAATAGTTCCAGGAGACTATATTCTTTGGGGGTCAGCCGCAAAGGCTGTCCGTTGTAGCTTACTTCGTATGTACTCGGATCGAGCTGTAATTTTTCCCAGGACAGAATCGGCGGGGAAGGAATTCCCCCACGACGTAATAAGGCTCGAATTCGGGCAAAGAGTTCAGGCAGATCGATTGGCTTCACCACATAGTCATCTGCGCCTGCATCTAATCCTGCTACTTTATCAGTGGTCGTATCGCAAGCCGTTAGCATAAGAACAGGCATCTGATATCCTTGGGCACGCAATCGCTGACAAAAGCTAACACCATCTAAATTGGGAAGCATGACATCCAGGAGAATCAGGTCATAATCCAAGACCTGGGCTTGTTGCCAGGCCGCTTCCCCATCGGAAATGGCATCGACCACATAGAGCTGATCGGTGAGTGCCTCTGTTAAGGTTTCAGCAAGACGGACATCATCTTCTACTAGGAGAATCCTCATAATAGGGTTCAATTAGGGGCTTGAGCGCTTAGAGTTTGGCGTTACTTTTCAGTTTTTTTATCTTAATTTTCTGCGTAAGAATATGCAGCTTGAACTAAATCTAAATGTTCTTCTAGTGAGCGGCGATCGGAAAAGCTCGCTATCTTCAGCGACTATCTTAGCCAGAATCAATCAGAATGTCCTGTTGGTTGATTCTGTTGAGTCGATGATGAGGGAATTGCAGCAGGGGGATTTTGACTTAGTGCTGCTTGATGGACTGTTTTCGGGTCTGGATCATCTGGCAATAATCGGGCTGATTCAGAAACAGACAAGCAAATTTGGAGAAAATAGTATACAGCGTCCTTCAGATTATACTTTGCGGCAAGCGATGCCGATTATTTTGCTGACTGATGTTTGTCCAACGGAGGCGATCGCAATTTGCGATCGCACTCTAGGCATTGTGGACTATGTGCTCAAGCCAATTGAACCAGAAAGTTTGCGGGCCAGGATTGCCCTGATCATGGATTTGTTTCAAAAAACAGAGCGGATACAACAACAAGCAAGACAGATTGAAGTACTTCATCAAAAACTACGAATCCAAGCCGAATTTGCGAACCACTATCCGCAAGTCACACCTGCGACCGATGCCGATGACGCGCTGTCTGGCCTGTCGGAAAAATGCGATCGCTACGAACGCTCTGATCGATCGCTTACCTGTGCTGTAGCCAACAACGAAACGCTACAGCTGACTCAATTTTGTGTTGACCAGGCGATCGATGCCATTTTCTGGATTGGCCCAGATGCTAGATTCCAGTATGTCAATGAAGCCGCTTGCCGTTCCCTGGGATATTCTCGCGAAGAATTGCTGGCAATGACGGTTGCTGATATCGATCCGGATGTGCATCTGGATGAGTGGGACGATCGCTGGCGATCGCTGAAACAAAAGGGATCCTGCCGAATCGAATCCCTTCATCTGGCTAAGGATGGTCGGATCTTCCCAGTCGAGATTGCTGCTAACTATTTGGAGTTTAACGGTCAGGAGTACAATTGTGTCTTTGTCAGAGATATTAGCGATCGCAAACAAACAGAAGCCGCATTATGGGAAAGCGAAGAACGCTATCGCTCGCTGTACCAAAATACTCCTGTGATGCTACACTCCATCGATGCCAGTGGACGCCTGATCAGCGTCAGCAACTACTGGCTCGAACACCTCGGGTACTCTCGCGAAGAGGCAATCGGGAAACGTTCGGTGGAATTTTTAACAGCAGCTTCGCGCCACCATGCCGAAACCATTGCCTTGCCTGAGTACTTCCGTACAGGGTTCATCAAAGACATCCCCTATCAATGGATAAAAAAGAATGGGGAAATCATTGATGTCTTGTTATCTGCCACTGCCGAATGGGACGATGCGGGCAACATCGTTCGCTCCCTGGCTGTTTTAATCGATGTTACAGAACGCAACCAGGCAGAGGCATCATTGCGGCAGAGCGAGGAGACATTCCGTCAGCTCGCAGACAATATTCGCGAGGTCTTTTATGTTTGCCTGCCTGATGGTGAAGAAATTATTTATATCAGTCCTGCTTACGAACAGATTTGGGGACGGTCTTGTGCCAGTCTGCGCCAACATCCAGCCTCCTGGATCGATGCGATCCATCCTGAAGACAGAGACGCTGTTTTAGAAGCAATGCCCAGAAAAGCTGAGACCGGCAACTTCGAGCAAGAGTTTCGCATTGTCAGACCGGATGGTACCCTTCGCTGGATACGAGATCGAAGTTTTCCAGTTCGAGATGCATCGGGCCAACTCTACCGAACGGCTGGCATCGCTGAAGATATTACGGAGCGGAAGCAGACTGAGGAGGCATTGCGAGAAAGTGAAGCGCGCTATCGGGCCATTGTTGAGGATCAAACGGAATTAATCTGCCGCTGGTTGCCTGACGGAGTGTTGACATTTGTCAACGATGCCTATTGCCGCTACTTTAACAAACAGCGCCTGGCGCTAATCGGCCATAGCTTTTTACCGTTGATTCCGGCAGAAGATCGTTCCCTGGTTGAGCAGTGTATTGCCTCCCTCAGTGCCCAAAAACCAGTGGCCACTGCCGAGCACCGGGTGATTCTGGCCAATGGAGAGATCCGCTGGCAGCAGTGGATCGATCGGGGTCTTTTAGACGATCGGGGGCAGATTGTTGAGTTCCAATCTGTCGGGCGGGACATTACTGAACGCAAACAGGCTGAGCTGGCCTTGCTGGAAGAACGGAACTTTGTGTCCGCCATCCTGGACACAGCGGGAGCGCTCGCGATCGTGCTGGATTGGCATGGCAGGATTGTTCGATTTAATCGAGCCTGCGAACAACTGACGGGGTATTCCTTTGAGGAAGTGAGGGGAAGCTATTTTGGGGATTTGTTTGTGCTATCGGAGGAATTGGAGTCTGTCAAAGCGGTTTTCCAGAGACTTCAGGCCGGGCAATTTCCCCAGGAATACGAAAATCATTGGCTGGCTCGGGATGGCATACGCCATCTTATTTCCTGGTCGAATACGGTGTTGTTGGACTCGGATGGCTCGGTTAAATATGTCATCGGCATTGGCATTGATATTAGCGATCGCAAACACACTGAAGAAATTCGTCGCGCTCTGGAACGGGAAAAAGAACTGAGCCAGCTGCAACTTCGCTTCTTTTCCATGATTTCCCACGAATTCCGTACGCCTTTAAGCACAATCCTGATGTCGGCCCAAATCCTGGAACATGGAAACAACAAATGGCTAACCCAAAAATCTCTGAGAAACCTGCAGCGCATCCAGGCAGCGGTTAAACATTTGCTGCATCTGCTGGAAGACATGTTGACTATCAATCGAGCTGAAACTGGAAAATTAGATTTCACGCCTCGACCGCTCGATTTACAGCAGTTCTGCCGTCAGCTCGTCGAAGAAGTACAACTCAGTCATGACAACCAATACAACGTGAATTTTGTCAGCTATCAGTCACCGACAACAGTGCAATCTTCTTCGTCTTATCGAACTAAAGAAGAGGATCAGCAATTAACCCCTTACAATCCTCAAATGATTGCAATGGCTGATGAAAAATTGCTTCGCTTTATTCTCTCTAACTTATTATCCAACGCCATTAAATATTCTTTACCTGGAAGTTCGATTCAGTTTGAGCTGACCTGCCAGCTCTCTAATCCCGTTGCCAATGAAGATCTAGAGGAGGCAAAGGAACTTGAAATCCAGCGGAAAAGAAAGAAAAATTCTGACCCGATTGCCCCCAGAGGAATCGCAATTTTCTGCATTCAAGATCGGGGCATTGGCATTGATATGGCCGATCAAAGACAGATATTCGAACCGTTCCATCGGGGAGAAAATGCTGCCCACCTGCCAGGTTCGGGACTGGGACTCACGGTTGTCAAAAAATGTGTGGAGCTTCATGGGGGTGAGATTGCCATTCAGAGCGAACTAGAGGTGGGAACCACCGCGACTGTCGTGCTGCCCTTGAACCCGGTATCCTTTTAAGAGAATGTTTGAAAAGTCCTAAGACAGGTAGCAAAATACCTCAGATCCCCCTAAATCCCCCTTAGAAAGGGGGACTTTTGGACCGTAATCCCCCCTTTTTCAAAGGGGCTAGGGGGAGATGGCGCTTACTTAAGCAAGAATTGAGCGCCGAAAGCCTTGAAAATCTGTAGGGTGGGCACTGCCCACCGACCTTGATGTAAGCACTTTTCAAACCTCCTCTAAAAAGGTGAGGCTAATATGAATTGGAAACGTCTACCGATTGCCCTGGTGAGTTGCCTGATCTTGAGCGTCCCAGCTCAGGCGGCCAATCGCAACCATGTCAAGCAATTGAAGGAAACGCGAGAGTGCCCAGGGTGCAACCTTAAGGACGCCGATTTATTGGGCGCTTATCTGCAACAGGCTAATTTGCGTCGAGCTAAGCTGCAAGGTGCCAACTTGAATCGGGCCGATCTGCGTGGGGCCTATTTAAATTGGGCGGATTTGAGAAATGCAGATTTGAGAAATGCGGACTTGAGGGATGCCAATCTATTAGGAGCGCGGTTGGAAGGGACACAGCTAAAAAATGCTGTCATTGATGAACGGACAGTTCTTGCTCCCAAGTGGCGGTTGGTTTTGGAACTGGTTACAGAAGGAGGACGCGATCGCAACCTGCCGCAAACCGACCTCAGCGGTGCCAACCTGAATGAAGCCGATCTAACTGGAATCAATCTGGAAGAGGCAAATCTCGAATCCGCGACGTTCGAAGGCGCGTCCTTGAGGCAAGCAAACTTCAACCGTGCCAATCTAGCCGAATCCAGCCTGTTCATTGCCGATCTGCGCAATGCCCAGCTCAGCAACGTCAATCTAGAGCAAGCCAGTTTGCGAGCAGCGGATTTGCGGGATGCCAGTCTACAAGAGTCTGACCTAAACAGGGCCGATATCGCCAGTGCCTATTTACGAGGAGCCGATCTATATCGGACTAACTTACGTCGAGCTGATTTAGCCAAAGCTTATCTGAATAACGCCACCCTCAGCCTGACCAACCTCCGTCGGGCTAATTTATTTGCAACTGATTTGCGAGATGCCAACCTCAGCGGTGCTGACCTCAGAGGGGCCCTATTAAGAGGGGCCGATCTGGGAGGAAGCAATTTGAGCAGTGCTTCCGAGCTAGCCCGACTGCGTGGCTCTAATCTGGAAGGGGCAAACTTTCGCGGCATTAATCTGAGTGGTGTAGATCTCAGCTATCTCAGCCTGCGGTACGCCGACCTCAGCGGTAGCGTTCTGCGCGAAGCAATCCTGAATGGCACCAACCTGCGGGAAGCCAATCTCAGCGGTGCCGATTTGACTCAAGCAAAACTGCCAGGAGCAACGTTAATCAAAGCAACCCTAAAGGCAGCCAATCTGAGTGCAGTGAATCTCAGAGGAGCTAATCTGAGAGAAGCCGATCTCAGAGGAGCTGACCTGAGTCATGCCGATCTAACCAGTGCCAATCTCAGGGGCGCTGATTTAATGGGGGCCAACCTCAGCAATGCAAAATTGGGTAGTGCCAGCTTTAAAGAAGCCAACCTCCAGGGAACAACCCTGAGCGGTATTCAGCTCAATCGAACCAATTTTTGTGGGGCAACAATGCCAAATGGAACGAAAGTTGAATGTTAGTTGTAGCGTTAGTCCTTCAGAGGTAAAAATTTTTGGGTGTTCAGGTAGACTCTACAGTGTCAAGAAACCTTATGGGCTTATCCCTCATGTTGCAGTGTCGAGAGAAGACCTTAATTGTAGATACAGATACAAGATTATTCAGAAATCTATATGCAGGTAGACGCCTGCACCCTGGTCTATTGCTTATCCTTAGCGCGATCGCAACAGCCATCCCCAATCTAGTCAACCACACGTAATAATCCCTTGCTCAGGGCCTCATGCACCCGTTTCACCAGAGACATATCGCCATTACTTAAAGAAGGTTGAGAGAACATAGACATCAGCAAGCGCTGATCCCTGCGAGTAATCTTGTGAGAGACAAAGATTTGCTCAACAAGTTGCTCAAGAGAAGGTTGGGTTAAAGTAGCTTGGGCTTGCATCAGACAATGGGAGGTATCAACAATCCTAGTATCGGAAATTTTTCAGTTTTAGGAAGCGATCGAAGTGCCAGCCAGGATGCGATCCTTGTCGCCCTATTCAGCGATCCAGATCACAAGGGGTTAAACCCCTTTCACTTAAGTAAAGATCGAGAATGAGAATTTAATCGTTTGCTGATTTTTAGATACCCCTTGTGGATAACCTCTCCAGGGACTAACACGACAATCAGCTCGCATCCATCGTTCCCACATCCAGGCTAAAAAACACCCTATCCAAAGACTATCGGGGCAACCACAAAGGATTGCCCCTACAACTGCCCAAATGGGACGCTTGCTCAGTTAGCCTTCCTTCAATCCAAAATCGGCAATCTAAAATCTAAAATGGTATCAGTCTCTATTGCACTTTAGGTAAATGCCCTAGCTTCCGCAGGCGACCCAACAACATGTCAAGTTTTCCCGGTGCCACCACCGCAACACGATCCGAGAGGCGTGTCAAAATCAGCGGTGCTGTGCGACGATCGGACAACATCGTATCTAGCAAAAAAGGGCTGGCAACTTCAATCAGCTGCAAGTTCTCGTGCAAAAGAGAAGCAGTTTGCTGCATATCAGGCTTCTCCTCTAACTTTGGGATCAGTTGCGAAGGGGGTGTTTGCTGCTAGTCGAGCCAGTTCCATCAGATTTGCCCTCTGTTGTCGATAACAATCTATTTGTGCGACTTCGACATTGAATTGAGCCTGATATTTTTCAGCCATTGCTTGCTGCTGGCTCTCATATTCCTGTTTCAATTCCCGCTCAATTTCAGCTTTTTCCCGCTCGCTGCTTCCAGAGGGAACTCGCACTCGCACAACCAATGCATCATCATTCCTTTCCAACGCTTGGATGGTTAATGTCAAATTGCTGCATTCACATTGAACCTGGTGCAGAGAATCAAGCAATGCTTTCCAATCAATGCCATTCAGAAAGATCAGCTCAACCGTTTCCACTGCCCGATTGAACCGACGCGTAAATTCACCTGGAACAAAATTACCGCTGCCTGGACGACGTTCCTGTTGGCCAACTTTTAGATATACATAATCGCACTGTATCGCTCCCAGGAGCGTCGCGCTATTGAGCGTCCAATCCTCTAAACAAGCAGCCGTCAAGGTTGCACCGGAAAAATTAGTAGCCAGGGCCTGCACCTGGCTGAGATCGGCATGGCTGAGATCGGTCTGACTGAGATTGGCTCGATTGAGATTGGCTCGATTGAGATTGGCATGGCTGAGATTGGCTCGATTGAGATTGGCCTTGTTCAGAACAGCTCCTGCCAGAATCGCTTGACTCAAGTTTGCCTGACTGAGGTTTGCCCCTTCAAGATTGGCATGGCTGAGATCGGCTTTGCTGAGATCTTTGTTGCTCAGGTCAGCCCAACGCAAATCTTTACCATTCAGGTCGACGCCTCGGAGGGTGACACTGCTCAGCGTCGCATTGCTAAGAATTGCACCGCTGAGGTTGGCTCCATCCAGCACAGCTCCATCCAGCGCAGCTCCATCTAATTTGGCTCGATAGAGTTTTGCCTTACTGAGATTGGCCTGACTGAGGTTGGCGTCTCTGAGGTTGGCACCCCGCAGATCAGCACCATTGAGGTAAGCATCCTTGAGGTTAGCCGCCCAAAAGTTTGCGCCAAAGAGATCGGCCTGGCTAAGGTCAAATCCATTTAGATCTGCACCGCTGAGATCGGCCTGCATTAAGTCTGGCCTTAAATCAGGATTCTCTTTTCTCCAGAGGTTCCAGGTTTCTATTCCTTGCCTGATGCGAGCAAGATGATTCCGATCTGCCATAGTCTTTTCTCTCTGGCTGGAGCGTTATTGGTATTTTGGTCAGTCAAGCTCTAACGGGTTCGGTGAAGCTGGGTTGAAGGCATTGTACTGCGCTTGCCGAATCCTGACCCCGCTTGCAATCTAAATTTTAGGCTTTACAGCTTGAGTGGAAGCCCAAAATCACCGGATCGCCACACCTTGATTCTGTATGCAATCTGTTTGGGACAGGTTCAGAAAAAAATAGCTAAAACTTTTTTTCGATTCGGTCAGAAGAAATTTCAGTCTATCTCAATATCAGTGTAAACCGCAGAATTGCTGAGAAGAGTGGCCTTTGTTCAGCGCTCAAGGTTAAACGCTGATTGAGTGCTTTTTATGATGTCTTCTGGTAAGGCGATGATGTTACTTTTTGCAAAGTAATACTCTAAACTTATTGTTGTATCTACGACAAAAAGTAAAAGTGTACTAAAATGTTTTCTCCCGTTTGTATTGCTTCAGTTCGCCTTGATTTCACCGGCTCAAGCAGCAGAGAACATTCTTTATCTCAATTCCACCTGAGGGAGAGTGACTGGCAATTTAGGAGATTTTCGTAGTGCGATCGCAGACACCCTGAACAATTATGAGAGTGGCAATGTCTTTGCGGTTGACTTCATTTAAACCCATATTGTTGTCGATCTGGCCACTTATCTCAGTGGATATACGGTGTACGATCAGATCTGGTTTGACATCAGTATTTTCAACACTTCCCTATTAAATGCCGCCGATCGGACTGCCCTCAATGTCTGGGCAGCCATCGATCAACCCGAATTCATCCTGGACAGTTCCTTCGCCATTCGCAATAGGCTGACAAACACGCTCAGCGATTCTGCCGCAGCGGTGACGATCAACGAGGTCCTCGCCTTACGCGATGCTGGAGGTGGCATTTTAATCGGAGGTGCTCAGCGGTACCTATGCACGATAGAAAATGGGGCCTAAATCCAGGACAAATCCTGGCAGTACATCCTCTCCAGGCAAGGTTTTGGGGGCGACTAACACTTCCACGGCTCGCCCTGGGCGATAAATTTCTACACGCTGGTTTCGTCGATCGAGTAACCAGCCCAGTCTGGCTCCATTTTCCAGATACTCTTGCATTTTTGCTTGGGTTTTTTCTAGGGAATCGCTGGGCGAAGGCAGTTCTATCACAAAGTCAGGACACAACGACACAAATCTCTCTTGTGCTTCTGGGGCGAGGGCGTCCCAGCGATCGCGCTGCAGCCAGGCTGCATCAGGAGCGCGTTCTGCCCCATTGGGCAATTTGAAGCCACCATTGGAATCAAACACCTCACCCAGATCGGTCTCAGAATTCCAGAGATCCAGTTGAGTTGTTATTTTGACATTGTGTCGACTGGTGTTTCCGCCAGTAGGGGGCATAATGATGAGCGTCCCGGTTGCAGTTCGTTCAAATTGGAAATCGCTGTTCTGCTGACAAAGATGGAAGAATTGTTCGTCAGTCAGATCGACAGTCAGTTCAAGGGGAGAGGGAAGCGCGACCGTGTTCATATCAATGCAATCTGGCCATGACAGACCCGCAACTCAAGGAATTCAAAGTTCAAAATCTAAAACTTTTACGTTCTTTTAGATTCAATGCATTGATATAGAAGAGGACAGAAAGCGGAAGGGAAAAAATAGATGTAGAGCCGTTAGCTCATTGATATAGCACTACAGCTATACGTCAAGGCGTTTTACCGTTCCCTGTTCCCCGTTCCCCGTTCCCTTTCACCCAAAGCATAGTGTCCTAACTCAACACCGTAGTGCTATATTCCCAGTGTAATGCTACTGCTGCTTGCTAGTTGCCAGATGCTGAGGTCTGGTTGAGGTTGCGGGCTTTGTAAAAGGTCTCGAGGCTGTGGCGATCGCCGACAAAGCGCCAGTGCCAGGGTTCGTAGCTCACCCCCTGGGGATTGTTTTCAGGAAATGAAAGTTCGAAGCTGTAGTAGGCGGCATTGGCTTGCAGCCACTGAAAAGCGGCGGTTTGCTCAAAGTTGGGACTTAAGTTTGCCGCTGGCACATTGCCATCGCCAATATCAATGGCATAGCCAGTGTGGTGTTCGCTGTACCCTGGGGGAGCGCTGACTTCTGCTCGTTTTTCAGGGTTCTGTCCTCGTTGGGCCTTGATGCCGAAGAAGAGGGGGTCTTGTTCAGCCGTTGAGCGGAAACCGGAGAGGGTTGCTAAACTGACACCACTGCGGCGGGCGGCTTCGGCCATCGCCCGAAATTTTTCTGCTGCTGGTTTTCTCAGTTGGATGCGACCGTCAGCAGTGATGGCTTTGAGTTCTGCCTGTGGAGCTTCTTCGTAGGCAAAGTGTCCCAGCAATGCATCTTCTTGGACTGTTGGGTCTGTTTGAGTTGTAGTGGCAGAAGATGTAGTTTGGGTTGAGGAGCCTGCAGCAGCCCGAGCGCTGGAAGTGGAAGGGGTTGAAGGTGAAGAGGGATTTTGGGAAGGGGGAGCCTGACTGGAAGATGAGCGCGTTTGGCTGGGCAACCAGATCGCAATACCGATCGCAACTATAATCCCTAAACCCAAAATGCTTCCAATCAGCATCGGTTTTCGATTGGTCGGTGAGGTAGAGGTTAGGGGTGTATCTCGCTTTGCTGCAGGAATGTCTCCAGACACTAATAAGGAAGCTCGTAACGTTTTGTCGGGTGGATTGGGGTCATTGTTCATGGTTCATGGTTGATGGTTCATGATTGATGGTTCATGGTTCGTTGGCAGTCAGTTTTTGATTGTTGGGTTCTATGTTTTATCGTTCATCAGGAGCAATTCTAAATGCGGAAGAATTTTGCGTTATCTCAATGATTGAGCGATTTCGATCAGATCGCAAATCTTTCCTGGAGGTAAGGATTTCAGGGGGTTTGTGGAGCTTCGTCTGTACGAAACATTTTGAACGTTCGAGCGCTTGTTGTTTATTCAACAATTTCTGTATTCAGTTCGTTGACTGGGATGGAACGTCGTTTGAGATCTGCTGATTCGGAACGAGGGAGCAGGTTAAAGACGAGGCGAAACGCGTCGTCTATCTGTTCAAAGGGAACCTGACCGCTGGCATTGAATGCGACCTTACCATCAGAGTCAAAGATGACAGTTTGGGGGACGAAACCTTGATAATAATAACCGGGTTCGGTGGGATCGTGGATGGGCTTGGATGAGATCGCATCAACGCTAATTGGAATAAAACTCGCTGCCCGACCATAAAATGCTTGCAAGTGAGAAATTACTGAAGAGTATTGCTTGCAGTCTTTGCTGTCATCCACATAGAACATCAACAGTGCTGGCTTACCCCGTTTGAGAGACTCCGCTAAATCGATCCTCGGGGGGACCAGGGAACCATTGCCTGCATAAAGCGCGAAGATGTTGCCATCAAAATGGTCATCGTTGAGGCCCGCGATCGCGGCTGGCGTTGCCCACAGCAGCAAGCTGCTGAATGTTGCCAGGATCCCCAGGAGCGCAATCGCCAGCAAACGGCGGCACCGCTGAAGCAAACCCGGAAACTGAGCAATTGAGAACAGAAACGGTGGAAAAGGCATAGGACTTTCAGGCTTGCTTCCAATCAGATTGAGGGTAATCGAGGGTAATGCTAGAAAAACTACCCATAGATTACCCCAAAGTTCAGCCAAAGGGCGATCTTTCCTTCAAAGCTCAATTCCCATTGTCCTTGGCATCTAGAACAGCAGCCAACTGTTGCTGAAATTCCACTAAAGAGCTGACAGCCAGCGCTTGCCAATGAAATTGCTTTAATGCGGCTAAATCCTCAATTGCACTCAGATCTTTCTCAATGGCCGGGGACAGTTGCCCAAAGCGGAACTTCAGCACCTCAAGCACCGACTCGCTAGCGTTTTGCAAGGCCCCTCTTTTTTGCGCTCTCAGCTCGATATGGCTCAACAGTGGCATTTTTTTCTCCTTTTGATAGCGATCGATTCGTTCTTCAAATTGGAGTTGCAAGTCATCTGGCAAGGCCATCATCCAGTCCACTAGCCGGAACAACTGCAAAATATCTTTTTTATCATAGCCTCGTTCGTACAGCCCTCGAACCAGCTGCCACTTCCACCGGGAGCGTGCGTCCAGGTCGCTGGTGGTGGCTTTGATTTTCAAGTGGGCCATAACCATGACAGCGAAGGGATTGCGGCTTTGTTCTAAAATGTCCCACTGGTCTTCGTCGTCCAGTAATTTGACAATGGGGAACCGGATATAGTGGCAGAAGCCTGCGAGTTTGTAGCTATAGGTCCGGGGACGCCAGTTCGGACGCTCATCCCCTAAAACGACCAGGCTAATCACTGGGCGGCGATAGCGGTCGAAGATACGATAATTATAGATAAAGATACGTTCGGCGAAGCCAGACTCTTCCTGGCTTTGCAGCTCGACGTGCATCAGAATCCATGCTTACTGACCGTCGTGCAGCCAGATTTTGAATAGTTTGTCGGCCCAACGTTTTCCTAGTTCGGCATCGCGCACCCCTTGTTCCAGCTCCTTGTCGAGGGATTCGGGTGGGCGAGACCAGTCCACAATTGCGTGGGCGGCAGGGAAGAAAAAGGCCAGGAAGGGCTGGAAATAGTCTTCTAAGGCAACTTTCCAGGGATTGTCGTAGTCTGCATGAGGATCGCTCATCGCCAATTGATTTGCAAAATCTATTTGTAAAACATGAAACTTATTCTGCAATGGAAATCTATTCTTTTGTTTGAACATAAAATGACTAATGATTGTGGAGCGAGCAATGATGCGGAAAGTTCGGGAGAACAAGGGCTATAGAGGTCAGAAGCAGGAAAGGAAAGGCTGAAGCAGAGGAGTTGAAAATGACAACATTGACTCAAGCCCATGAACTGACGCTACGGGAGATTAAACAGAAGTTTAACCTGCGTCAGGTTGACGACCCGAAATTTTTCCCTGAATGGCAGTCTGGCAATTTAGGTTTAGGGACTTGGGAACGCACCCTGCTCGATCGGGCCAGAACGGATTTCTTGTATCTGGCCGAAGATCCAGTCCAGGAAGAGATCGTCAAGCTGGTGATTCTCTCGCCGCTCTTATCTGCTGCAGGTTTCTATCGCCATCCCTTTCGCCCGGTTGCAGAACGACAAGTTGAGATTGTCGTCGAGGAAGACGGCGCAACGATCCGGGGCAGACTGGATATTCTGCTCTTAAATGAAGTCTTGTGGGTTGCTGTTTTGGAAGCTAAAAACAAACGCTTCAATGTTCTGGAAGCGCTACCGCAAACCCTGTTTTACATGCTGGCTAGTCCAAGCGCCCAAACGACGCTCTTTGGTCTGGCCACCAACGGTAGCGAATTCTTGTTACTGAAATTGCTGAAGACAGATCCGCCTCAATATGCCCTCTCCCGGCTCTTTTCGCTCTTGAATCCAGAGAACGATCTGTATCCTTTGACCGGAATCTTACAATACTTAGGGCAACGTGTCTTTAACTCAGTTTGAGCGATTTTCTTTTTTTACGGTTGCGAACAGAACGGAACCTTTGCTTTGCTGTTTCACGCCAGATCGTGCTATTCTCGAATTCGAAGTTGGTTCTCTTCGACAATCCATAAACGTTGTTCCAGAGGATTGAGACAAATTTGTGGAATCAGTCGTTGCAGCACTGACAAAACGTAGGGTTTGTCTTGTCGAGGCAGTCGGAGAACAATGATGCCTGGATACTCTTCAGGGGGATAGATCCGGATGTCTGCGAAGTCAAGATCGAAGGTGATGAGAATTCGCTTTTCTTGCTGGCAGATTTGACTGAGCGTTGTATCGTTTCCTCCTTGCAAATTTTGGTCGTGCACAGTCATAGCATCGTAGTTTGCCTGTTGCAACAGTTCTGCAACCTCGACTGGCAGATTTTCGTCAATCTTGAATTTCATGCGCCTAAAGGGATAATCCGTTCGCGAGCCAGTTCGGCAGCATACGCGATAGCCGCTTGAATATCTTCTGCAGTCAGAGCGGGATAGCTCGCGAGAACATCTTCGGGGCTGATCCCAGCAGCCAGGTTGTCAAGCACGACGGAAACCATGATGCGCGTTCCCGCGATACAAACTTTGCCATGACAAATGTTTGGATCTGTTGAAATATGGGTTTGCCAGTTCATTGCGATCGCATCTCCGGGTCAACTGATTTTTCCTTCAGGATTGAGAATTTGCCTTTGTCTATTATCCCTCTAACTATTTTACAGATTTGGGGCAAAGGCGATACAGAGGCTGTCTTCATTCACTTGAACAACACTCTTTTCACCCCAAAAAACAAGGAACACAAAGCCTGTGTCGTGAAGCTGACCGAAGAAACACAGATATTAACCTGGACAAGGATAAATGCTACCGCTACCGAAACAAATTGAATCGTTATGATGTTGGGGGTGGGTGGGTTGTTGAATGCTCAACCGTTCTCGCGCCATGCCATGCCAACCATCTTCATCCGGATCTCCTGGGTCTGCATAGCGATCGCAAATTTCCCACTCTGCCAAAGACTCCGTCATCTCACCCTGAGACTCAAGTACCTGAGCCAGAAGACAACGACCCGAAGCCCGATCCGGATCGATCGCGATCGCCATTCTGAGATGCTGCTCTGCTTCCATAGGCCGACCCTGCCCCAACCGCGCCCAACCCAGATTTTTGAGTAGAGAATACCGCACTGGCTCTGGGGCATCCAACTTAAAACCCTCCCAAAGCACATCCACCGCTGCCCGATAATCCTGCTCCAGAATATCCAGACGCGCCAAACTGCTATGGGCTGCCGCCAAACCCAGCTTTGCCGCCTGACGATATTTCTGGCGAGCGCAATCAAAATCTCTCACCGCCTCGCACTGCCACCCCTGATTATAAAGAGCCGTGCGATTGTTTGGATCCAGCCGCAGCGCCAGCGATAATGCTTCCTGCGACGGAATCAGCTGTCCCGCGAGATACTGATGAAATCCACGATTATTAAAAACAGTTGCTAACCGGGATGCACCAAACTGCCAACCCACCCAGCCCAAAGTCAGTAGCAGCAAGGCAATCCACCGCAGCCTGTGTTTTTGCAGGCTTGAGAATCGAGGAGGAGGACACCCTGCCCTGATGCTTTCCCAGGTTGGGGGCACTTCTGCCATATTCTGATAGATCGCTGGTAACCAACTGGCACAAGGAAACTCCCCTTCCAGACCCTGCAACCGTTCCCGTGCCTCCCGCACTGCCAGATAAAACGACTGACCGCCTGAAAATGCCGCCAGAAAATGCTTGAGAAATTCCTGCGCTACCCGATCGGGTACAGCTTGTCGCATCACAATCATTTGTGGAATTCGAGAATCATCTAACTCTCGTACCAAGCCTAACCCTTCGCAGGAGTTGAAAATGGCCAGTTGCAAGCCCCGATCTGTGGCTTTCTTAAGGCCATATTTCAACTCTTCCAGGGTGAGGCTGTTATTGGGATTCGTGAAAAGCCGACCACCGTTGTTTTCGGTTTGACCGTGCCCAGCGAAGAAGAGGATATCCCAGGGTTGCTCCCAGAGGCGATTGTCGATCTCCTGCCGACGGGGTTCAATCAGAAAGGTTACCTCTGCATCGGGCAACGCTTCCAGGAGTTGTTGGTCGGTGGCAGTATCAATGCCGTTGCCATTGTTATGGCCTAAAATCGCTAAGATTCTGACTTGACCTGATGGGGTTTGCGATCGCGCTTTGATCCCCCGTCTCGCTTCTACGGCGCTGAGGGCAAGTTCAGCCTTGGGATAGCGTTCAAAAAAATCCCACTCCTGCCAGGGCAGCTGACGCAATTGAGTATCCTGTGTACGAATCAGCAAGCGAATTGGGTCATCCGGGTTGAGTTCCTCTCGCAAATTGAGATTGAGATGGTAGAAGGGTTGGGAGTTGAGCCAGTTGCACATGCGATCGCGCAATACCTCAGCTGCTTGGCGACAGGCGATCGTCTGCTGCTCCGTAGAACCTTGATATACAATCTCTTTGGGTTTAATACGACGACTGCTGCTTTCTTGTGGTAGCCAACGCTTCCTGACCAAGGCAGGTAGACCCAAACGATCGAACTGGGTTTGCCACTGTTGAAGAGATTGGGCCAGTTCTGGGGCTGGAGAGAGTTGACCCATCACTTCTGTTTCGGGGCGTTCGCCTTCTAAGCCAATTTCCAGCGTCACCCGAAAGCCCTGCTGTTCGAGATCGCCGTCCAGTTTTAAAACCACCAGTTTCCCCATCGTTGTTCTCCTCACCCGTTTCAAATGATGAAGACTTCTGTGACTGCGATCGCGCCTAACTTCAGGCAGACATTAAAAACAACTTCCAGTTCTGCACTGAAGTGGAGTTGAATACGTTGGGTCTGGTTCGTCTCCGCTTTCATAACTTCGTTCTCCTCCTCATCCAAAATCATCACTTCGAGTCCAGGTGGAAGATAGGGCTGCTCTCCGGTAGGCGCGACTGTTATCCAAATATCAAGTTCTGATTCAAGACTAGAAAAGCCAATCTGCAACATCACGGAGTCTTTTTCTGGCGTACCTTCCAAATTGATAGTCTTGGTACGGGAAATTTCCACCATTAGCGTTTCTGGCAATTCGATTGCTGTCCGCCGAAAGCTAATGGTTGATTCTGGCAGATTAGCTAATGGATCTACGCCTTGCCACTCCTCAGGGAAAAGACCCCGACGCCACTGGCTCAGGTCAGTGGGCAGAGTGCTCGTACTATTGCCATCGTCGGGTTGGGTGAAGCAGGCTAGCCACTCTTCGGGAGAGCGCAGCGCTGATAGCTCGCCCACAATCAGCATCGGATCGGGGCTGGCGTTCAACAGGGTTTGTAACTGCTGCCGTTTCAATACATCCCGAACTGACAGAATATGCAGCCCCGCGCCCATGAAGTCCTGGGGCCGTTGGGTGACGATGGCGGCAATGTCCATCGCCTGGGCGCAGGCAACTTCGACAGCAGACTCCAGGTCTGGGACGGGAGACGTGCGTACGGCGTTTCTCATCGCCCTGTCAACGGGGCAGAGGGTCAAGAATGTTTGGAGAGTGGTGGTGACTTCGTTTGCGATCGCAAAATCCCACAAACAACTCACCAGCCCCTGAATCCGCTCCAAACCCACCGCCGACACATACCCCTGAAACGGCCACAGTTGCAGCACTTCCCACAACTGCTCCGCCTCGACTGCAAACTGCTGTCGATTCAACAGTACTTCCAGAATCGCATCCGCATCCACCAGCACCCGCATTACCCTCGCGCCTCCCGCTCTGGAGACGTGAGGTCAACCCCGACCGCAGTTGCTGGCGATCGTTTCGTCGTCCCCAGCAACTGGCGCAGATCGGCCAGCGACGGGTCGGATGTTTCTGCACTGTCTGACACCGCCAGAGCCAGCAACTCTTCTGGCGCACAATTCAGCGCCTTGCACAAGCGGATCAAACGCTCGATCCACTCCAGACCGCTCCGGCCTTTTTCCCAGTTGGCAATCGTGGTTTCAGTCACCCCAACCAAACGCGACAGTTCCAGCTGAGTCAAGCCTGCCTCGTCCCGCAAGGCAGCGATGTTGGATTTGAGCTTCATTTCTGCCACCATTATTTCTGCACCATTACGAATCCAGCAATAGGTCTAGTCTAGCAGAGATTTTCCTAAAGTATTTTAGGCAATATCCTTGCGGAAAACAAGAATTTTCCCTAAAGTATTTTATAGTGCAAGTTCAATACTCTTCAAACTTCAAACCCTATGTTTCGCATCGCAGAATTCAGTCTGGGTCTGGTGGGGACGGTTACCGAACCGCCCCTGGTTCAGATCGACCTCAACGGTCTATTGCAATATGGCGGCAAAGAAACCGCGATTGTTTTGGCTATTGCCGCCGTTATCCTGGCCATTGCCCAATTGCTGAAAGTATTGCTGCCCGTTCTCGGACAACGGCAATAGTTTGCTTGTCCAACAGATCGCACACTCAACCGCTGTTCCTAAAGAAAGCCAAAAGCTCTCTATCCGGCTAAAGGTCAGGGAGCAATTCCCAGATCCCGCAACCGCTGCGCCAGCGCCTCAGCCCGCCGCTCAGCCTCGCTGGCCCGCTGCTGAGCTTCGCCGATTTGCTGCTCGGCCTCGCTGGCCCGCTGCTCGGCAGCCTCCGTTTTTTCTGCCTCGGTGGGAATCCAATTGCCCTGGGCATCATACCAGCGCAACCACAGACGCTCGATGCCCTGGTAGGTGCCCTGCCAGACGCCCAAGCCTAGCTCCAACTCAGGGATCCAAATGCGGGGTTCGCTCAGTTCCAGTTCCTGGTACCATCCCGCTTGATGGACAAAGACCCGCAACTTGTTGGTGTAACGACTGAAAACAATGTAGTAGGGAATCTGTAAAATTTGCTCGTAGACGTCCCATTTGGTGGGTGGTTCGTCTGTATCTCGTTCGGTTTTGCCCAAATCTTCTGGTTCTGTGCCCGGAGAGAGTAACTCCACCACTACAGTGGGGATGACTTCTTCCTGCCAGATGACGTAGCTCAGGCGCAGGTCGGTTTCATCGTAAAACCTTGAGACACCGACCACGCCAAACCAATCGGGACGTTTGTGCCATCTGGGATGGTCGAGATCGTAGTAGATATTCAGATCGCTGCCACTAAAAATGCGCTTGGGAGAATAATGGGGCGGACAAAAGGTAACGCGCAGCAATTCGGGCTGTAAGTCATGAAATTCGTCGGGCAAGCCAGGTTCCTCCGGGTACTCGCTGGGTAAATCGTACATCGTTGGCAGCTTCTCCTTCGGCAGGCGAGGCGGCGCGAGCGATTCAACTTGGGGCTGAATTTGTACCATGATAGACCTCGTTGCTGTATTGATACAAACGGTAGGAGGCAGACGGCAGGAGGCAGGAGGCAGAAGAAAACACTTGATGCTTCATTCATTTCAACTTACCGACCGATTCTAGCTCCTTCATTATCTGCTATATCATTTTTTAATCTGTTTCCTATACTTTATCATTACAGAGATCGCCAACCCTCTCAGGTGACTTTTCCCAGCCATCCAACTCATGACTGACGTTAATCCGAAAACAACATTACACTTGAGCGATCTTTGCCGGAATCGACCAGAACGTCCGGGATGGTCGCTCACCTTCGGAGCAATCTGCGCGGATGCTGCTGCAGTCTGTTTGGAAGAACAAGGACATCCTAATCCTGTCTCCATAAAACTTGACGGTATCCAATCCTGTGAAATTACCCTTCAGTGGGATAAGATTGATGACACAATTCGCCGATTTAATGCCGATCGAGAAGTTGCGACTGAATATGGAGCTTACGGTATTGCGGCGCTGGTCTTTCCTTATCTGCTGAATCTCACCATTATTGAGCGGTCGATTAAAGGCAAAGACTTTGGCTTTGATTTTTGGCTTGGTTCCAATGACCATTCGAACCTCCTGTTTCAGCGTAAAGCTCGTTTAGAAGTGTCAGGGATTCGCAAAGGGTCTGAAACTATCATTCAATCCAGAGTTAAAATAAAACTAAAGCAGATCGGCCCTTCAGATACTGTGGCTCCTGGTTATGTTGTTGTGGTCGAGTTTGGTACACCCAGAGCACGTATTATTGAAAAATGCATGACATAGAAGTCCTTCACCGAGAAGCCATGGAATTAGTTGACCAGGCTGTTCTGGCTCGTCAACAGGGTAATACTGAGGCTGTTATCAATTTGTCCAGAGCGGCTTTCGTGAAAGAACGGGCAGCTGCTGATTTAGCAGCAAATCAATTCGATCTGGAACCTACTCGCTCTGTTTTACACCGCAGTGCTGCAACTCTGGCTGTGGAATGTGCCGAGCTTCGGGATGCAGAACGCCTGATTGGACGAGCGCTCGCAGGCAATCCTCCCGCCGATATTGCCGACGAATTGCGCGATCTGCTGTTAGAAGAAGTCTATTCCCAACGTCAGGCAATCGGGCGCTAGACTCGTTTGATTCTTCAACGTCTCATCAAATGATTGGATGACACTTAATTCGACTGGTGTTATCCATCACCAATCGTTGCGTTGATGCCCCATCGAATCTACAAACTCAGATCCGCATTGAGATGAGGGCTTACAACAAGTTTGCTTGCAGTTGCCCCAACCTGTTTTCCCAGTAGCACTCGTCGGTTGCTTCTACCGCAGCCAGTGCCTCGTCTAAGATTTTCTGTGCCGCTTTGGGCTGGTTGGCTTTCAAGTACGCTTCGACAAGCAACGACAGGAGGTAGGGCAGCATCAGCTTTGAACCTGTGGCGCGGTAGGCGGTTAAGCCTTGCTGCAGGTGTGCGATGCCCGTCTCAATCTGGCCCTGCTGGGTTAAGGCCCACCCTTTGAGTAATGTGCCAACGGCTGACCAGTAGGGAAATTGCTGTTCGGCTGCGATCGCAATTGTCGCCTCCGCCAATTCCATGACTGCCGAATCCTCCTGACGAAATTGATAAAAAATGGCACTGCAGGCCAGGGCATGGGCCAGACTGAAGGAATGAGAGAGATTTTGGGCTAGCGCGATCGCAGCCCGACTGCTGTCTAACCCCGCTTCCGGCAAGCCCAACAAACATAGCACCCAGGAGAGGAATCCCTGCACGATAACCCCCGCATCCTGTCCCGTTTGCAACGCATGAACGTGATGCTGTTCCGGATCGTAGAGCGCCAAACACTGCTCGCAATGCTCTCGCGCTGCGGCCAGATCGCCCAACAAAAACGAGCTAAAGCCAAGGGCAAAGTGGGCCTCCAGTTCCAGGGCTGAATCTTGCTGGCGTTGGGCCAGGGCCATCAACCGTTGTTGACCCAGCTCCATCGCCTTGCGGTGCTGCGCCCGCGCCGTATAAAAGGCCCACAACCCCCACAGTACCCAAAACAACTGTGGGGTTTCTCCCAACTGCTGGCACAGCACTTCGCTCCGGGTATAGTTTTGCTCGACTTCTTCAGAACCATAGCCTTTGGTCGTAATCAAGGCTGTACCCAAAGTCGTTCGCAATTCCAGTTCCCGCTGGTGTCGTTCTAGCGTTTCCGGTAGGGTCCCCAGTAACTCTAACCCCTGTTGCAGATGGCCGATCGCTTCCTCGTTGGCAGAAGCCGCAACCGCTTGCTTGCCCGCCTGATGCCAGTAGCGAATTCCCTCTGCTTTTAAATCAGCACGGGTGCAGTGATAGGCCAGCATTTCCGGATCGCTCTCAGCCAGATCGGGAAACTGGTTTTCCAAAACGCGGGCAATTTCCTGGTGATAGCGCTTGCGGGTGCTCTTGAGCAAAGATTCGTAAGCCACATCTTGGATCAATGCGTGCTTGAACTGATAGCGGGCTGCAGGCAATTCGCCAATGGCATAGAGTAACTGTGCTTCGACGAGCTTATTCAGCCCCTGCAGCAACGTTTCCCGATCTACAGGAGACAAGGGAGAAATTAAATCGTAGCTGAACTCTCGCCCAATGGTTGCGCCAATCTGAGCGACTTCCTTAGCCCCCTCCAGCCGATCGAGTCTGGCCATCAACAAATCTTGCAGGGTAGCCGGAATTGCCAAATTGGGCAGCGGGCCAGTGAGTTCGTAGGCGTCTTCCCCCTGGTGCAACCAGCCTGATTCCAAAATTGTTCGGGTCATTTCTTCGACGAATAGAGGCACGCGATCGCTCTTTTCCAGAACCAAGGACAGGACTTCCTGGGGCAAGGATTTGCCGTCGGTCAATGCTTCGATCAAGACTTCGGCCTGGGAATCGGCCAGGGGAGACAGATTAATATGGGTGAGATAGTCGCGTTCCGGCCAGCGATACTTAAAGCTGGGACGAGCGGTAAACAGCCGGAGAATGGGATAGCGAGCCGTTTGTTCCACAATCTGGCTGGTGAGATCCAGTGTGGAGGGGTCGATCCATTGCAGATCTTCGAAGATGAGCAGAGCCGGTTGTTGGGCCGTTTGCGATCGCAACACTGTTCCCACAATTGCTAACAACTTCTGTTTCTGAGCCTGGGGCGACAAATTCAGCGGCGCATAGCGCCCATTCAACGGCAGTGCCAGCAACCGGGCAAACAACGGCACCCCTTCCGCCAACGGCAAGCCAAAACGGTCCAAAAACTGCTCCAGCTTCGTCAGCTTCTGGTCGTAGGTATCGGTGGATGCAAATCCCAGCACCTGGCTGCGCATCATCTCCGCAATCGGATAAAAGGCCGTATTTTGGTGATAGGGACAGCACTGGAATTCTCGCAACAAATAGTTCATCCCGGCAAGGCGCTGCTTAAACGCCCGCACCAGGCGCGACTTCCCTAAGCCTGCTTCGCCAGTCAATACCACCACCTGGCCCTGACCCGCTTGCGCCTGCTCCCATGCCTGCATTAAGCGATCCAGTTCTGTCTCTCGTCCTACATAGGGCGTCAAATCCTGCAGGGCTAGATCCAGACGGTTGCGAATTGCGTGCGATCGCACCACCCGATACACCGCCATCGGCTCCGAAATCCCCTTAAGCTGATGCAGGCCCATCGACTCGCACTCAAAATACCCCTGCACCAGCCGATACGTCACACTGCTAATCGCCACCGTATTCGTCGCCGCCAAACTTTCAATCCGTGCCGCTACATTCGGCGTTTCTCCGACAATTGCCATCCGTTCCAGAATGTCGCCGCTGCCCATCTCCCCCACGACAGCCAGCCCCGTGTGAATCCCAATCCTCACCTTCAGCTCCACCCCAAACTGCAGCATCAACCGCTGATTCAACGTCTTCATCTCTGCAATGATGCCTAACCCTGCCCGTACCGCCCGCTGAGGATTGTCCTCATAAGACACCGGATAACCAAAATACACCAGCAAACCATCGCCAAAACTGCGAGCAATCTGTCCCCCATTTTGACGAATCGCCGTCGCTGCTCCCTCCTGATACGCCAGCACCATCTCCCGCAACTCCTCCGGATCCACCCGCTCCGACAACGCCGTCGAACCCACCAGATCGCAAAACATCACCGACACCTGACGGCGCTCAGCGCCAGTTGATTTTGGCTTTTGGCTTTTGGCTTTTGGTTTGGAACTTTGGCTAACAGATAACGAAGCATTCATTGCCGATACAACAGAGGGTTGGAAATCTTCTTCCCTCCTTTGCCCTCCATTCTCCGTCCTCCATCCTCCGTCCTCCGTCCTCCACCCTCCATCTTCTCTCTTCCTTAACGACACACCGCACTCACCACAAAACTTGAACCCTGGTGGATTCTTAAACCCACAACTCGAGCAAATCGGCTGCAGCGAAGCGCCGCATTCACCGCAGAATTTCATCCCGTCAGGACTATCAAAGCCACAGCTAGAACAACGCATATTTGCGACCTCAGTTTTGATCTTGGGAAATTCAGCATTACTGAATATATTGCCCTATCTTCAGCTCCTTCAGCTTGATTCAATGTTCAATGATGAGGAATTGATGAGGAATTGATGAGGAATTGATGAGGAATTGATGGGGAATTGATGGGGAATTGAGACCAATTGTTCAACTACCTGGAAAGATCTGCCCGTTTGCGGCAGACGATGCGTGTCTAAATCTCAAACACAACTCTGGCTGAAACGCAATACTATAGAACAAAGCCTGCCAATCCGTTCTCCTGTTTCTTCACTGTTATGGCTGACCTCACACTGATTGCCCCCAACCTGATCCTGCCCCCCACCCAGGCAACCTTGCCCTGCGATGACGGTATTCCCATGGAAACCCAACGACATAAAGTTCAGCTAGAGCTATTGATCGATCCCCTAATGCTCTGGTTAGCCCAACGCACCGATGGCTATATTGGCGGCAACATGTTCGTCTACTTCAGCCCCAATCAACTGAAGAACCAGGACTATCGCGGGCCAGACTTTTTTGCCGTTTTGGGCGTTCCCAAAAGCGAACGACGCAGCTGGGTCATTTGGGACGAGGGCAAAGGCCCCGATGTCGTCATCGAGTTGCTCTCCGATTCCACCGCCCAGGTCGACAAAACTGATAAAAAACGCATCTATCAAGACCAGATGCGCGTTCCCGAATACTTCTGGTTCGATCCCTTCGATCCAGAAGACTGGGCCGGATTTGTCCTCCAGAACGGCATTTATCAACCGATTGCGGCCAATGCCCAGGGCCAGAGAATCAGCCACAGATTGGGTCTGTCACTGGTGCTCTGGCAAGGCAGCTTCAAGGGGATTGAAGACATCACCTGGTTGCGCTGGGCTACCCTGGACGGCAAAATTTTGCCCTTGCCAGAAGAAACTGTCCAATACGAAAAGGAGCAAATTCAACTGCAATTAGCCCAAACCCAACAGGAAAAGGAAAAAGCTCAGATAGAAGCAGCTCAAGCAACAGGTCAGCTGCAGCAAGTGGTTCAGACTTTACTGGCTCAGGGAATGACCGTTGCACAAGTCGCTCAGTTGGCGGGATTGCCTGAAACCCAGGTCAAGCAATTTGGCCGCTCAATCTGAAAACGCAGCTCGCGGATTGCGGCAATCGTCGGGTCACGCCTGCATCCGCCGTGCCACCCAGCGGCGCATTAATTCTACCGTGTAACCATAGCCATCGTTGCACAGGGCAATGACATCGTGGTTTTGCAACGTCTCCAGGGCAGCGTCTACCTGTTCAAGGCTCAGTCCAGTCGCTTCAACCAGCTCGTTCAGGGACAACCGTCCGCCTACCAGTGCCTCTAAAAGAGCAGTCTGCCCTGCAGGTTCGCTATTCTCCGCCTGAACCCAGACCCCATTAAAGTAATTGTTCCCATCCCGGTAAAACTCTAGGGTGTTGATAACGGCCTCGACGTCTGCCACGGTAAAGCGGCGGTCTCGCTCAATGCCTTCTTCAAAAGTTTGGCGATTGAAGCGCGTCACCAGGGTGCGGCCGATCAGCTGGATCAGGTAGGGCTGACACCCCGTCAGTTCGACAATCCAATCGACGGCATCGGGGGCGTAATTGAGGTCGAAATCGGCTGAAGGCTGGACGATCAATTGTTTCACGGCTTGGGGCGAGAGAAAACTCACCGGAATCGTTGTCACGCTAGCAAAAAAAGGATTCCAGAAATCTTGAGCCATTTCCTGCAACGTATGCAGGCCAGCAAAGACCATTACCAGCCAGGGATAGGTTTGAATCAGTCCCCGCAAAAAGCCGATTAAATCTTGTTCCAGGCGATTCTCTTCAATGCGCTGCTCGATCAATTCAAATTCGTCGATGGCGATGATAAATCGGCGCTCTGCCCGGATTAAGTCAACCTGGCTGAGAAAGCGATTCAGGGCATGGTAGGGGTTGCCATGGGTAAACTTTTCTTGCTCTGGCTCTCCCAGGGAGTGCTGCGACTCAACCGGTAACCGATCGTAAATGGCTAATGCCAGACTGTGAAGTAGTTCTCCTGTGCTTCTAATATGGCTAAATAGCTGCATATTAAAGTCCACGACTGCTACGTTTGCTCCCATCTGGAATCTCAGATTGCGCAGAATAGAAGATTTGCCCATACGACGATGGCCATAGAGGAGGACTGACGCAGGCTGCTCGGAATCGATCCAGAGTTCTCTCAGACGGCGTAAAATGTCCTCGCGACCGACAAACAAGTCTCCTGTCACTGGATTGCCAGCGACGTAAGGGTTGGCAACTGGTTCAGACCAAACAAGCTGTACTGCTTTACCGCCTTCTTCGATCGCTAACGATCGCCACTGGCGGATGATGCGTTGGAGAAGAGTTCGCTCCGGGGCAATTGTCTCAGCCTCGACATCTTTTTTTAACTGATCGAGGGCAGTAATGGCGCGCGCGATCGCAGCCAGTCTGTTCACACGACTAGTCGCAGCTAGGGAAGTCTCAATCTCTGCACCAATGTCGCGCAAGCGATTCAGGGCAGCAAGTACCGCAGGACGAATCGCAATGTCATCAATCGTCAGAGACTCCGTGTTGCGAACCGCTGCCGGGAGCGCTGCAATCTCAGTACAAGCCAAAAATCGAGCTATTGCGGTAAAGGATTGCTCAATTTCAGTGCCCCCAGAGTAGCACGTCACGGCAGTAAAAATGCGCTTGTAGTTGGATAAATCAAAGTTTTCTGTATCAATCCTGCGTTTGTCCAGCAGCTTGTAGAGGACGCCAGCAAATCGAGTCAGGGGTGTTTTCCTGCGATCGCGTTTGAACTTGGTCAGCTGCCAGACTAATAACTCAGATAACTGACCAATCGGCTTTGCCGCACAATCGACCCATTTGCCATGGAGTTCCCCTAGGAAAACTTGTCGAATGCTGGGTAACTTTTGCCAATCCTGCTCAGTCAAAGGAGTAAAAATATATGTTTCCAGAGCGGGATTGGCCAACAAGCTATAAAGAAAGTGGAGCGGTTTTGTTCGATGATGCAAATAGATTTGCAGGGTTCGCTGAACCACCCAACGTTGAAACGGATTGGTGACCAGGTCGGCCAAACATTTCACTCCCTGCAGTTGGTTTTTCTGCAAGCGCTGAGTCAGGAGTCGTTGCGTTCCTGGCAGCGTTAAAACCACTAGTTCATCCCATTCAAAAGCAGGTTTCAGCCACATCAAACCAAGTTGAAGCAAGTAAAACGGAATACGCAAAGCACCGACGACAAGTGCCAGAGCTAAAATCGCCAAGGATGAAACCCCCCCACCCCCCGAGGCGACAACTCCCCCACCTGCCAAGGCTAAAAGGACTACCCCACTCGCCAGGGCTAAAACTACCCCACTCGCCAGACCTAAGACGACGCCATTGGCAAAGAAAAACACGACACCAAAGGCAACACCATTGGCCAACCCAAAAAACGCCAACATGCTACTGGCTGGTTCGCTCACAATGCCAAAGGCAGCACCGAAAGCCACACCAAAAGTCACGCCAAAAGCTACACTTCTTACAACTCCATAAGATACATTTAACGAATACCCTCTTAACAAAACGAGGCCCAACCCAAACACCAGGCCAAATATCACACCAACCGCTACACCAGCTACCATGCGTAACACCATATTCGGCATATCATCAAGTAAATTTACATATGCTATTTGATCCAGGTCATCAAGTAAATTTACATGTACTGTTTGATTCAGATTGGTTATCAGACTGGTTAGCAGAACAATTGGCAACCCAACCAGAACTGTCAGAAATGCACTGACACCGGGGATTAAAAGATAAAGATTTCGATAGGCTGGAACGTCCAATACTCCCTTCCCGGTGGTAGATTGCAGAGGTGAGAAGCCAACGCAATCAGCAGATGAAGGCAAAAAATATTCCTCAATCATGGAGCGGGATGGGAGGAGGCTAGAGAATTTGAAATCTGAACTTCTATATAGATCGGAGTCAGCCTGATAGAGATAACATCTGAGGTCGGTTGGACGGAAATAAAGCCAATACGCGAGCAAGATGTAGTGGCAAGGATTCAGAGGATTCAAACAGTGGGGGAGTTCGTCACGATAAGGGGGGAAAGTAGGCATAAGAACCTCGCTTAAGGGATCAGTGCAACTCAGTAGCAGTGCATTGCAAATACCCAGAATAGCTATTTGTCCGTTCGAAGCAGTCAGTCATGTCCCGATCGTGGAAGCTTGCAACAGTTCCTCGCAAATTGAGTCAGGAACTTTCGCCTCTATGTCGCCAAAGGATGTCAGCACTGCGTTGCAGATACCCAGGATGGCCATTTGTTTGTGCGAACAAGTCCGTCATTTCCTGGTCCGTGAAGCTGACATCAGTGCCTGCCAAACGTTGGGTCAGAAACTCACGAGTGTCTTCCTCTGAAAATGGCAGGACATCCAATTGGCGGCAAATCCCTGACAAGGGGGAGGTCTGAAGCGGCGAGTCCGGGAACAGCTCGTCGAGCGATGAACGGCTGGCAATAACTAAAGTAAAACGGCTATCGGCCCCATCTGCAAGACCGCGCAACTCTGTCCGGAGGTCATTAGTGAATGCCTCCTGGTTAATCATTCTTTCAATCTCATCCAGACAGAGAATATAGCTTCTGCCTGCTAATGCACGTAATAATCGGTACCCCCGATAGGTTTCATCCAGTGCAAGTTCGCAGCACAATGCCTCGAAAAAATCCCCTTCATTGCGGATATATTGCATATCCAGGTCAATAAATCTGTCAAGGGGAAGCTGGAGGCGCTCTGGTCCTAACTGGCAAATCATTGACAAAATCGAAGATTTACCAATTTGAGATTCACCTACCAGGGAGATACTAGATCCCTGGTGGAGAGCCTCGAATATTTGTCGCAGCAGCTCCTCGCGATCGAAAAAACGATCGGGATCGGTAATGCGGCCAGTGTCGCCAAACGGAGGCTTTGGTAGCATATATCCTGCTTTCCTCAGCCATTCATGCACTAATTGATACTTTATGCTGTTTTCTTCATGGCCTGTCAGTTGCTCAATGAAACGATACAACCTCTTGCTTAGCTCGACACTGACTGCTCTGGGGGTCCAGCCAATGCAAGCAGCAATGGCGGTAGGACCGCAAACCAGGAGCAAGCCGCGTAATGCAGCTTTATCGAATGGGCGTAGCTCTGGCCTGCCCTCAATGTCTGCTAGATCTGGATACAATCTTTCGAGATCCCAATCTCGTGCAGCTTGGGTAAAGCAGCGATCGTATGGATCTTGATTGTCACTATAGGTCACGATCAGATATCCTCATAAAGCTATTTTTAAGGAAGTACTTTCTAATAGTGTATAGCAAGTTTTTTTAATAATTTCTTAGGTGAGTACTAATAGATTATTAGGTGGATGTTAGATGGATGTTAGGTGGATGTTAGGTGGATGTTAGGTGGATGTTAGGTGATAATAATAAGAGAACGGTATATACTATTTCCAGTTCCAAAGAGGTCAATATAAGAATCCTGCTTGAACTGAAAAATATTGGCATGTGAGATGCTTAAAAAACTGAGATATTTGTGCTAACACATTCGTCTTCTAGTGGAAATTGGAGCCAGTCAAGCTTTCAAGCTATTGTTTTGGACTGTTGCGATCGCAGTTTTTCAATAATTCAGAATTACTAAAAAGAATGGATATGCTTTGAATTAATTGTGAAAAACCAGAAATATGAAAATAATGATTATTCATATTTTAGTAATAGTTTCTGCATCAAAAAGTTTCATTTAGTTCAATCTCGATCTAGAAAAAACAATGGGGTCAATATTTTGTTTTTGCAATTATTCCTCTCTTTTTGTCAGCTTTAAGTCTTAACTTTTTGATAGCAAAAGGCTCTGCCATGAATCGACGATGCTGGAATTTATTTTAGTGCTTGGAACGATTTTCTATGGGGCACCTGGGATCTTTTGGTTAATCGTTTGGGTTTATGCTTGGCGAATGGATCCGACTCAATCTCCACCAGGCTGGAGATCGTCTCTCATCGTTCTGATTCTGGCCACAGTGTTCTGGCCAGTCACCGTTCAGGCTGCCTATCTAGAACTATTGGTGAAAAGCTACGACAGCTCTTGCTAAAGCCGCAGCTGCATTCAAGACCAGGTTCCAGGAAGCGCAAGGTCGCCTGCCTGAGATTTGGGTAGTGGTACTCGCAATCCAGCGCTACCAATCTTTCCCTCCTCAAGGAATCATCGATCGTTTTCTCTGCAAGATATAGGAGTTGCCTGATGGCTTTTGCAGCACTCAGTTATTTGCTCGTCTCATACGCCTTCTCCGGACTCGTTTGCTCCTGGGTCTTCCTGGAGCATACCCCCGATCCTTATCCTCATCCTCCAAACAAATTAGCTTGCAATGCCCTGGTGGTGCTTTGGGCTTGGCCAATTTGGATGATCTGGGAGATTTACAACGATCCAGCTTTGAACACCGATGTCATCCCAGAGAGAGATTGCTCAAGCGAGAATAGTCCCTGCCAAAGGTGTCCAGGTAGCGCTGACTCTTGCGAACCTTGAATGGTTGGAAGAGCACAGTCGTCGTTTTATTACACGACTTGGAAGGTTAGCGCCCTCTCTGGGGGCGCTAACCTTTGTCACTTCATGCTGATGCTAAAGAATAGGTATTTTGAAAGCCCTGCGCTGCGGGGCTTTCAAAAATGACCTTCCAAGTCGTGTCATTAGGAATAGGGGTAAACAAGTAAAGAGTTTTGAGCGCACGGCTTCAAGCCGTGCGCTCAAAACTCTTTACTTCTACGAGGACTACCGAGCGTTAAGTCGCCTCAATGGGTTAGACTTAATCCCTCAACCCTAAATGTATTCCAGCAATGGGTTCCAAACACTGAAAAGTGAAAAAAATCTTAAATCTTGAATGTCCCTTAAGGAATCTGTTTCCCCCTCCAATTGCGCTACAGTCGGCAATAGTCAATCGGATAAACCCTCCCAGCTGCAACCTGGCAACTGGAGCTTTCCGGCCTGGATATCAAGATTCCCTAAGCAATGCCCCTTGGTGCAGAAGCTGCAGTGATAGAATCATCATATTCATCATAATCCCGACCGGGTTACCGGGAATTAGAAGCCTCCTGCAGTGCTTCTCTCTTTTTCTGGGCCTGCTGTTGTTTAAGATCCCTGTTTTTCCTGAATTTGTACGGTGCTTTCAATGGTTAACTCTTCTACTTCACTCCCAGAAACTCCAAAACGTTCCAGGCTAGAAGGAATCAAGGAACAAAGTAACTTTCTGCGCGAACCCGTTGCCAGCGAGCTGCTGGAGGACACCAATCATTTTTCAGAAGCAGGGATTCAGGTTCTGAAATTCCACGGCTCGTACCAGCAAGATAATCGAGACAATCGCGTCAAGGGACAGGAGAAGGACTACCAGTTCATGCTGCGGACCCGCAGTCCTGGCGGCTTTATTCCGTCTCAGCTCTACCTTACCCTGGATCGATTGGCTGACGAATATGGCAACGGTACGCTGAGAACAACCACTCGTCAGGGCTTTCAACTCCACGGCATCCTGAAAAAGAACCTGAAAGCGACCCTGGCTGCCATTATCAAAAGTATGGGTTCCACCCTGGGGGCTTGCGGCGACCTCAATCGCAATGTCATGGCTCCTCCCGCTCCCTACCGCAATCGGCCTGAATACGACTATGCCTGGCAATATGCTGACAATGTCGCCGATCTGCTGACGCCTCAAACAGGTGCCTATTATGAAATCTGGCTAGATGGGGAGAAGTTTGTTTCTGGAGAAGAAGATCCAGCTGTCAAGGCGGCACGGCAACAGAACGGCAATGGCACGATCTTCCACGATAAAGAAGAGCCGATCTATGGCGATCGTTATATGCCACGCAAGTTTAAGTGTTCCGTTACTGTACCAGGAGATAACTCCGTTGACCTCTACTCCCAGGACCTCAGTCTGGTGGTGATAACAGATGATGCGGGGCAACTGCAGGGCTTTAACGTTCTGGCGGGCGGTGGTATGGGTCGTACCCATAATAAGGAGGAAACTTTTGCACGCTTGGCCGATCCTATTGGTTATGTAGACAAAGCAGACGTGTACGACTTGATCAAAGCAATCGTATCCACCCAGAGAGATTATGGCGATCGGTTTAATCGCCGCCATGCTCGGATGAAGTATCTGCTGCATGATTGGGGCGTCGAAAAATTCCGCGCTCAGGTTGAGCGCTATCTGGGCAAACCATTGCAACCATCCAAAGCATTGCCCCCTTTTAAGTATCTCGATTTTCTGGGTTGGCACGAACAGGGAGACGGTAAACTATTCTGTGGCATCTCGATTGAGAATGGTCGGGTGAAAGATGAGGGTGCGTTTCAGTTGAAGACTGCTTTGAGGGAAATTGTGCAGCAGTTTGCTTTACCGATTCGTCTTACTGGTAATCAGAACCTCATCTTGTACGAGATCGATCCTGCCGATCGGGACAAGATTCAAGCGATTTTGGATCGTTGCGGCATCCAACCAGAGACTGCAATCGATGCTCTGGTGCGCTATGGTATGGCCTGTCCTGCCCTACCAACCTGCGGCCTAGCGATTACAGAGTCGGAGCGGGCGCTACCGGGAATTCTGGAGCGCCTGCGTACCTTGTTGGTGAAGGTGGGTTTACCAGAAGAGCATTTTGTTGTGCGGATGACGGGGTGTCCGAATGGGTGTGCCCGTCCTTACTTGGCTGAACTGGGCTTTGTAGGGCAGAGTCCGGAGGCTTACCAGATCTGGTTGGGGGCGGAGCCAAATCAAACTCGCCTGTCGCAGCCGTATATGGATAAAATGCCTATCCAGGATCTGGAGACCACTCTGGAACCTCTGTTAGTTTATTTCAAGCAAGAACGTTTGCTGCAGGAAGAACCAGAAAGTTTTGGTGATTTTTGCCATCGGGTTGGGTTTGAATCCTTACGAAATTTTGCAACCCGTTATCAAGTTCAGCCTGCAACTGTTGTTCCTGCAAGTGTTGAAACAAATGGTCATATTGCTTCCACTGATAATGGTAAGGTGGCCTCTAAAGCTCCTAGCCGGTCGCGTCATCGCATCAGCGTTCACGACGATCTCTACGATCGTCTAAAGGCAGTGGCAACCGATCGGGGCAGACCGGTCAGTCATCTAGCCATGGAAGCGATCGAGGCTTATCTGAAACTCCAGCAAGAAACTACCGATCTGAAACTCCAGCAAGAAACTACCGATCGATCGGAAGCAAGTTCTATGGTTGATGGTTGATGGTTAATGGTTCATTGTTGAAGGCTTGGATAAAAAGAGACTTGACTCTGTTTTTGAACTAGCCTGTACAATGAACCATTAACCGTAAACTATGAATTGAAACTATGAATTGCGATCGCACGTTTAACTCTTCGTTACATCCAGAATCATCCCTTCTTGTGCCAGAACGCTGTTAGGAAATGCAGCCTTCACATCCTCTGCCATTTCATCAAGGAAAGCATCGCTATGATTTGGCTCGTGGTGGAAAATTACAACTTTTTTGACTCCGGCCTCCTTAGCAACATCAACTGCTGCTTGCCAGGTGGAGTGTCCCCAACCGACTTTGGGTGATTTGGGATTGTAATATTCCTCATCAGTATACATGGCGTCATAAATCAGGACATCTGCTTGCAGCGATAAGCGCAGAACATCCTCATCCAAGCGATCTTTAAAATGCTCTGTATCAGTACAATAAACAACTGCGTACCCCTCATAGTTGATACGATACCCCATGGCTGTATTGGGATGATTGAGATGCCCGGTTGAAATCGTAATGTCATCCAGCCTGACCTTATCTCCCGGTTCCAATTCGTGAAACTTGAGATGAGCAGGTAAGGTATTGAGAGGAACTGGAGAATTTGGATGGAGAATACGCTCTTGGAAATGTTGTTTGGTCGATCCCCAATCTTTGGGAACTGCGCCATAAATATGAAAGCAATTGTCTGGCATAAATAGAGGTGCAAAAAGGGGCACGCCCTGGATATGGTCCCAGTGATAGTGGGTAAAAAATAGGTAGGCTTCAACAGGGGCTTGATACGTCATTGTGTTGCCAAGCACATGCAAGCCTGTGCCGCCATCAAAAATCAGGCGCTTGCCACCAACCCGCATTTCCACGCAAGAAGTATTGCCCCCATAGCGAGCTGTATCTTTGCCGGGAGCTGGTATACTACCACGTACGCCCCAGAACTGAACCTCAAATTCGCAAGTGGGCCTGGTTTCCATGTTGGTTCTCAAGTGTCAGTCAAGCAATCAGTCATTGGCGAGGGGATGGATAGCTCTTAACTTTAGATTGAAAGATATGCTTTAAAGTCTCAATTCTAAACCTGTCAATCCAGAATTGCACAGTTCTTGTTAATGGCAATTTATAGGACTGCACTGCCCCTGATGACGAAGGAGATGATCGCAAAGAACAAGAGCCACCATTGCTTCTACTATAGGCACTGCTCTAGGTAAAACACATGGATCGTGCCGTCCTTTGGCAGAAAGTGTTGTTTCTTCCCCAGTGCAAGTGATGGTACGTTGTTCTTTACGGATAGTCGCCGTCGGTTTAAAGGCAACCCGAAGAACAATATTTTCACCATTAGAGATGCCACCCTGAATTCCACCAGAGCGGTTGGTCAAGGTACGGATTGTCCCATCCTTAAGGTGGAATTCATCATTGTGCTCGCTTCCCGTAAGCATGGTTCCTGCAAAGCCAGAGCCAATTTCAAACCCCTTGCTAGCGGGTAGGGACATGACTCCTTTCGCTAAGTCTGCTTCTAGTTTATCGAATACTGGCGCTCCCAAACCCATTGGTAGATTCCGCGCTACGCACTCTACAACCCCCCCGATCGAATCGCCATCACGACGCACCCGTTCAATCAGATCGATCATTCGTTCGGCTGCTTCGGGATCCGGGCAGCGAACAATGTTGCTTTCAACTTCGGCAAGAGTCACCTGTTCCGGATTAACTATCCCCTCTAAATCTTTGATCCGCTTAACATAGCCAACAATATCTGTATCTGCAGCTTGTCTGAGGATCTTTTTTGCGATCGCACCGGCTGCGACTCGCCCAATTGTCTCCCGTGCTGAGGCTCGGCCTCCTCCCTGCCAATTTCGAATACCGTATTTGGCATCATAAGTTGCATCTGCATGGGAAGGGCGGTATTTATAGGCCATCTCAGCATAATCTTGCGGTCGTGCATCCCGATTGTGAACCACAATGGCAATCGGTGTTCCTAAAGTTTTGCCTTCAAATATTCCTGAGAGAATTTCGCAACGATCTGCCTCCTTACGAGGTGTGGCGATCTTGCTTTGTCCGGGTCGCCTTCGGTCCAGCTCTGTTTGGATTTCCTCAGTAGAAATTTCTAGTTTGGGCGGACACCCATCAATTACAACACCAACACCACCACCATGGGATTCGCCAAAGGTGGTAATTCGAAATAAATGCCCAAAGGTATTGCCCATGTGAGATTATGCCGGAAAACGTGCAGTTCGCATCTTAATAACTTAGCAATGTTCGTAGATCGGGAAAGTTAGCTAGAATTCCTACTTTAACTATAGAAAAAGTACAAAGGATCTAATCTCGGAATTGAATTTGGGCCAAACCCTATTGTTTAGCTATCGATCGGGAATTGGGACTAGTTTAGCGCCGTTTGTACAATCTTGGCGACCACTTTACCCGGTCATTATGATAGAACAATTTGCTTTCAAGATGCTCCTCCTATCTAAGCTAAGTTAGCTTAATACCATAACCAGGTTATGTGTCTTTTCGTCCGGAAGTTATCAGCATAATCTGCCAAGTCCGATTTAGCGCCATAAATTGCTACTAACAAACAATTAAGAATTTCTGAGGACTACTCATAGCGCAATATGATTCTATTCGAATCAAGTCGATTGTAAGGTTTGGAAGGTTAGTGCTCCTGAAGGAGGTCTTAATCCCCTGCTGCTTTACCATTACAAAAAATGAGATTATTTTGAAAACCTTGCAAACAAGGTTTTCAAAATAATCGTCCAAGTCGTGTTTGAAATCCTAGCGACAAAATCCAATCGAAAAAAGGCGTTCCACGATCAGGAACGCCTTTTTTCGGACTTAGAGAAGCTGTCTAAACATTAATCTTCTCGTCAGGAACTAGCCTAGCTATGGATAGCTGGAGCAGTCAGAGCTACCGGAGTTGCTTCGCCTGCAGCTAGATCTAAGGGGAAGTTATGAGCATTGCGCTCGTGCATGACTTCAAAACCCAGATTGGCGCGATTGAGGACATCAGCCCAGGTTGCAATTACACGACCTTGAGAATCCAGCACTGATTGGTTGAAATTAAAGCCATTTAAATTGAAGGCCATGGTGCTGATACCCAGTGCAGTAAACCAGATACCAACAACCGGCCAGGCACCCAAGAAGAAGTGCAAAGAACGGCTGTTGTTAAAAGAGGCATATTGGAAGATCAACCGACCAAAGTAACCATGAGCGGCAACGATGTTGTAGGTTTCTTCTTCTTGCCCAAATTTGTAACCGTAGTTTTGAGATTCGGTTTCAGTTGTCTCGCGAACCAGCGAAGAGGTAACCAGAGAACCATGCATCGCACAGAAGAGAGAGCCGCCGAAGACAGCTGCAACACCCAGCATATGGAAAGGATGCATTAAGATGTTGTGTTCGGCCTGAAACACGAACATGAAATTGAATGTACCGCTAATACCCAGAGGCATACCATCGGAGAAGCTACCTTGACCAATGGGATAAATCAGGAATACAGCAGTAGCTGCGGAAACAGGTGCGGAATATGCAACACAGATCCAGGGGCGCATACCCAAACGATAGCTCAGCTCCCACTGACGTCCCATCCAGCAGCAGATGGCGATGAAGAAATGGAAGACAACAAGTTGGTAAGGACCACCGTTGTAAAGCCATTCATCCAGACTGGCTGCTTCCCAAATGGGATAGAAGTGCAAACCAATCGCGTTGGAAGAGGGTACAACTGCGCCGGAAATGATGTTGTTGCCATAGAGCAAAGAACCAGCAACAGGCTCGCGGATGCCGTCAATATCGACGGGAGGAGCTGCGATGAAACCAATGATGTAGCAGCTGGTGGCAGCAATCAAGCAAGGGATCATGAGCACACCGAACCAACCAACATAAATGCGGTTATCGGTGCTAGTAATCCAATTACAAAACTGCTCCCACAGATTGCCGCTTTCGCGCGTCTGTAAGGTAGTAGTCATGGATGAATAATGAATGCTTAACTCACGTTATAAATTCAAGCAACATTAGGCTTACCTATTGATGCTTGCCCTTAATGTTAAGCAAGTCATGTCTATTTGTAAAGGTATCTCAAGTGTTTTTTCAGCATTGCATTAGACCTGTTCGAGAACTGGAGTGGCTGCCACTCCAATTTCTGAATGAGTCTATTAACCGGGTGGCCATTGCATCTGTCGGCCTCCCAGAATATGAAGATGCAAGTGAAAGACGGTCTGACCGCCGTCTGAACCATTATTGATAACAATCCGATAACCATTGTCCAAGCCTGCATCTCTGGCCACCTGTCTGGCAGTGAGGAGTAGATGTCCAAGCAGGTCTCGATCTTGAATATCGGTGTCTGACAGTTTTGGGATTGGGTTTTTGGGAATAACTAGGATGTGAATGGGGGCCTGAGGGGTAATATCTTTGAACGCAAGGGCGAGTTCATCTTCATATACAATCTCTGCTGGAATTTCCCGGCGAACGATCTTGCTGAAGATAGTTTCAGGGGGATTAGTCATGTCAATGTCTCATGGTTTCAAGGTTTCGGCTGGTCAGGTCTCAAGGGCTCAGGTTTCAAGTCCTGAGCCAAAAGTCATTGCAAATGCAGAGGAGATAGCACGGAGGAATATGAGAATTTCTTTTTATTATCCCATGGTTGGCTACGAAGCTAAAAAAGCCTCTGATGTCGATCCTGCTAGGATCGGGTTAGCCATTCCTTTGGCTTTTGCGATGCTTGTTCTCGAGCTTCGGCAAAGCGCGATCGCGCTATAAGTCTGCGAGCGCTAAGGCTATAGCTTCTCTTTATCGGATTCCAGAAGAAATGAATGGACATCTTACAGCTGAACCTGGAGCAATCCCTCCATTACTGGGGGCTTCGCTGACAGAGCTGACGGCATGGGTGCAGGGACAACAACAGCCTGTCTATCGAGGACGGCAGTTGCACGAGTGGATTTACAGGCACGGGGCGCGATCGCTTGCAGACATCACTGTATTTCCAAAGCAATGGCGAGCAGATCTGGCAACGATTCCTGTTGGGCGCTCCCTTCTATACCATCGCGCTCCAGCACCGGATGGTACGGTGAAGTATTTGCTGCAGTTGGCTGATGGCCAGATTATTGAAACCGTTGGCATTCCCACTCGCAAACGCCTCACAGTCTGTGTCTCGTCTCAAGTGGGCTGTCCGATGGCTTGTGATTTCTGTGCTACGGGGAAAGGGGGGTTTGTGCGCAATCTGAAACGACATGAGATTGTAGACCAGGTGCTGACAGTGCAAGAAGATTTTCAGCGGCGGGTTAGCAATATTGTGTTTATGGGGATGGGCGAACCCTTGTTAAATCTGCAGTCGATGCTTGAAGCAGTCCGCTCGCTCAATGAGGATGTGGGTATTGGACAACGTTCCATCACTATTTCGACTGTCGGTATTTCTGGCGGTATACGGCGTTTTGCCCAATACCAGTTGCAAGTGACGCTGGCAGTCAGTTTGCATGCTTCCAACCAGAAACTCCGGCAACAGCTGATTCCCAGCGCGCAGAAATATCCTCTGAATGCTTTGTTATCAGAGTGTCGGGAATATGTGGAGAAAACAGGTCGCCGGGTTAGCTTTGAATATATTTTGCTGGCAGGTTTGAATGATGGGCCAGAACATGCAGCAGAGTTGTCTGCCCTGATCTGCGGCTTCCAGAGTCATGTGAATTTGATTCCCTACAATCCTATCGATGAGGTGGACTACCAACGGCCAGACTCTAGGCGCATCCAGAGTTTTGTAGAGGTGTTGCATAGGCAGCATGTGGCGGTCAGCGTCCGGCGATCGAGGGGTTTGCTGGCAGAGGCAGCCTGCGGTCAGCTGCGAGCATCAGCAGTGGCTTAAATTCCTACGATTTAAATTCTCAGTAGTGGTAAGCGAGTAAGGATTTTTGAGCGCACGGGTGGAACCTTCGCGCTCAAAAATCCTTACTTCTAGGAGGACTACCCAATTCCCATGACTCAAATTCCCATGACAAAGGGGTAGACAATTTGTCTACCCCCAGTTAATCTTTATGGGTTTGTAAATTTTCGGCTAGCTTGCCCTCATCGGTGGGCATAGATGCCCGGTGCATAGGCTTCAACAACTTTCCCGGTGACCGAGCAGGTAATCATCAGGTAATCGCAAATGGAGCACTGGGTGCGGGTCAGCTTGTTGCTTTCGAGATAATGGCGTTCAGCGTGGCTCCCGCAATTGGGACAACGAATGGTTTGTTTTAGCTGCATTTGATATCTCACAGTTTAAGTGGGGTTTAGAAAGAGGATTTTTTTTGGGTAAGCAAGATGCAATTTGGGTCAATTAAAAGGCTGAAAGCAAATGAGCTTCTTCTACAAAAGAGTAAGAAACAAAACTGTATACAGGTTTACAAAAAAACACTAAAAACAAGCCAGTTTATTAACCCTTTTCCTTGCTTTTATTATGTAGGTATTTATGCTAATTGTCAATCTGATTTCGATGGGGATCGCTTGTGTTTGAAGCGATCCCCTGTTCGCTCAGGGGAACTCGAATGTTTGCGCTCGCAAACATTCAGAAACAAGTGCAGCCTTCTATTCCTCTGCTCGAATGCAGACTCTATTCCTTATTTGAATTCTGTAAAGATCGCGAATGTTTACCAATATTGCACCTCTTATATCTAAACTCTTTTAAACTTAGGAAAAAAATTTTTGAATCGGAATCGCGATCGCAAAACTTTTAGTCAGTTGTAAAAGAGTTAGATGCTGATAATTTAATCTTTTCTTAAGCTTTCGGGACACAGCTTGCAAGGCTTTCAAAATAGCCTATGTTTACTGGCGCGAAGAGGAAAGTATTGTTCCCTTCCAGATCTCTAACCTTCCAGGTTGTGTCAAGAAATTGAAATTGCCTTGATGTGCAGGCAACATAATTTTCTGCCCATTCTTGGCCTGGCAACCCTGAGTCGCAATTAGCAGAGCAACTTCTGCCCAATGGACTGAAGGAGCAATTTGGGTGCAATAGAGTTGGAGGAGCGAACAAGCTGCAACTCTGGCCTGATCGATTCTGCAGAATAAAGTGTCCGCCCCAAACTTCTCACAACTTTAGCTGTGTCAAAGTACTACGCCGAGTGAGATTCCGCCAATCAGTCGGTTTAGATTTTGCCCCTCATCGCTTGCAGAGGCACGCAAAGTTGTGCATGAGAAACCATAAAGTCTTAATTGAGAAGGGGCATTGCAGGCAAGTTTTGGTACCCTATAAATCCTCATTTTTCAAGAGTATTGCAGGGTCAGGCTAGCTTGTTGATGTTAGAGCTAGAGAGATTGCAAACCTTAAAATATAGATATATTCGTTCACATTTCAGTCAGCACGGTCAGGCGTTTTCTCGCAGATTCGAGGGTTTCTTGATTGAATTGACCCGTTCCAGGTATATAATTCTTTAAGAGATCTTGCAGATCTTATAAGAATTGACTCTAGTTGCTGATTTCCTTGACACGATGAGCGAACAAGCCCTTGAAGATAAGGTAACAAGGCGATATGAGTGCCAGCCCTGCGGTTATATTTACGAACCTGACAGGGGGGATGAGAAGGGTGAAATTCCCCCAGGGACACCATTTGAAGACTTGCCGATTACCTGGCGTTGTCCGATCTGTGGCGCTCGAGCATCCCAATTTAGAGATATCGGTGTTGCAGGATCTCCCTCCGGCTTCAAGGAAAATTTGGGATATGGTTTTGGTGTCAATTCCCTAACACCGGGGCAGAAAAATATTTTGATTTTTGGGGCTTTTGCGCTTGTTTTTCTTTTCTTTATGAGTCTCTATGGTTTGCAATGAGCGTTGAGCAATACTTTTAGCTTCAATGCTTGGGGCGATCTGGCTTATGGATCTAAATTAATGGATACCTATTTGAATACATGTTTTAAGGACAACTAAGCTTTTCCCCTATCTTTATTTTTAGGGTTGATTTCTTTACTGCCGAGAAGTTGCTGCTTTATAGAACATTAGATTTCTAACCTGACTCAGAATATTTTGTTGGGACTTGCTATTTACTGGAACCTTTGAATGCAGATGAACGCGATCGCAAAACCTTTGAGATATATTTTAGGAATGCTGCTAATGGTGCTGTTTTGTACCAGTTGCGCTCAGGTTCCTGCTATTAGTACTCACCCTTGGGAAGTCATTCCCTTGCCAACGGAATCCGATTTGGCAGACATAGCGTTTACCGGTAACCCGAATCGCGGTTGGTTGGTGGGAAGCAATTCTACCCTATTAGAAACGCAGGATGGCGGTCAGACGTGGCAGTCAAGAACCCTGGATCTTGGAGAGCGAAACTATCGGTTTAATTCGGTTAGCTTTTCTGGTCAAGAAGGATGGATCGCAGGTCAGCCTTTGCTACTGCTGCACACTGAAGATGGTGGGGATTCCTGGTCTCGTATCCCCCTGAATGAGAAACTTCCAGGAGATCCGAATCTGGTGGTTGCCCTGGATCTGGGATCGGTTGAAATGGCTACTAATGTAGGAGCTATCTATCAGAGCAGCAATGGAGGCAAAACCTGGAAAGCTATGGTGCAGCAAGCTGTTGGAGTCGTGCGTAATATCTCTCGTGCCAATGACGGCCAGTATGTCACCGTTTCTGCCAATGGCAGTTTCTATTCAACCTGGAAACCCGGTCAAGATGCCTGGCAACCCCACAATCGTAATAGTTCTCGCCGGATTCAGAATATGGGATTTGGGACAAACCATCGGTTATGGATGCTCGCTCGCGGTGGCCAGTTGCAATTTAGCACCCCTGATGGCTTGAGTTCCTCTGAGGATAGCGATGAGGATAGCGAACAGGAATCCTGGGAAAAACCCACTTATCCACAACCGCGTGCGGGATGGGGTTTGCTCGATTTGGCTTACCGTACTTCTGAAGAATTGTGGATAACCGGAGGGAGCGGCGAGCTGTTGTGCAGCGTTGATGGTGGGCAAACATGGCAACAGGACCGCGATGTAGAAGATGTTCCCGCCAATCTGTACAAGGTATTGTTCCTGGATGCAGATCGAGGCTTTGTTTTAGGTCAGAGGGGGACATTGCTGAAATACAGCAACAGTGCAACTGAGAGTGTTTAAGCATGGAAGACTGTTGGGCCGTTCAATTCATGACCTGACAAAGTTTAGACGCTGAATGGATAGGCTTGAGAGTGTTTCGATGGTTTTGTATGATAAGAGTTAGGATTTTGAAGGATTGTAAAGGAGGAGATTGAATGTCGAGGAATTATACAACTGGGGAACGTCCATTTTCGGACATCATTACCAGCGTTCGTTACTGGATTATCCACAGCATCACCATTCCTGCTCTGTTTATTGCTGGATGGCTGTTTGTCAGTACGGGATTAGCCTATGATGTGTTTGGTACTCCGCGCCCAAATGAGTACTTCACTCAAGAGCGTCAGGAAGTTCCTATCGTAACGGATCGCTTCAATGCCAGTCAGGAAATTGAGAAATTCATTGGCAAGTAGTTTTTAGATTTTGCAGGTAGCTTTAGATTATGACAAGCAATACTCCCAATCAGCCGGTTTCCTATCCGATTTTTACCGTCAGATGGCTTGCAGTTCACACCCTTGCAGTGCCAACTGTTTTCTTTTTAGGCGCGATCGCAGCCATGCAATTTATTCAACGATAAGAGGACGTAAATGACAAATCGAACTCCTAATCCCAACAAAGTTCCTGTAGAGCTGAACCGTACTTCGCTCTACCTGGGTTTATTGATGATTTTTGTGCTCGGTGTCTTGTTCTCCAGTTATTTTTTCAACTAACTGGGTTGTTCGCAAGCTTGCGTTTATTGCCGATGCGATAGTTTTCTACAAGAAAATTCAGGTGTTGGAATGCATAAGTTTTGTGCGTTTATTTGTTCTCCATTGGTTCCCTCCAATCGAGATCGTTTGTGTTAAACAAGGAGGTACTTAAATCGTGTCTGATGTCAGGATTCCCCTATGGCTTGTGGCTACTGTTGCTGGGATGGGTGTAATCGCCGTCGTTGGTCTCTTTTTCTATGGTGCCTATGCAGGTCTTGGCTCTTCCCTTTAATCCTGGGAACCCTCTGTCTTAGGTTGAATGGGGAAATTTGTATTGGATGAATAGACTCGGTTTGTATGTAGGATAGAAAACAGCCTTCTGCTTTGTTTAATACAGTGGCAGCGACTGGAATGTTTGTAAATATTCTACTCAGACAAAGTCTTTTTTCTCCGGAAAGGTATTCTTCTTCGAAACGAAGGACATCTAAACAAGGGTTGCCTGGTGCATAAAGACAGGCTGCCCTTGTGTGTTTTTAGACAATAAATCCACCGTTGCTACGTGACACCTATTCTTAGCATTTTTCTGGGCTTGCAGCAGACGATACTCTGACTGCAAGGGCTTCAGAGCTTTGAATCCTGGTAAATGCAAAACAATCGGATCGAAAACGACTTGGAAGGTTATTTTGAAAATCTCGATCAGCAAGGCTTGCAAAATACCCATTTCCCCGTTCTAGCACGAAGAAATGGGGAGTTGGTGCCCCTGAGGGGGCGCTAATCTTCCAAGTCGCGATCAAAAATCATCAAGCGGCAAATCCAGCGCCATCGTGGGCATGTCTTCAGGAATAACCGTGCGATCGAGCGTCACTTTGTGGCTTTCGCGTTGAGTATGCATTTCAACTGCAATGGCTTCAATCTGAAGTTCCAGACAACCAAAGGGAACAGTTAACGATTTCCTTGCTTCTAGATTTCCTGCGCCGTCAGGCGTAAAGTCGATGAGCCAATGAGGGCCATCAAGTAAGGAACGCGTTTGACGATCGTGCAGCCATAATTTCACATAAGTTTTTGCCAGGGTCTCTGGCAACAATATGCTAACAACGACAGACTTCCCAGCAGTCAACTCTCCTTGCGGTACGATCAACTGGGGAGTTGAGATTATTGTTGCATCAGCATCAACCCACAAATTGCCATTCAGCATGCTCCAGGTTGAGGGGATCGGCAGCGGTGGGGAAGGATCTGATAGAGGCTCTCCTGGATCGATCGCATTTGTGGCTGAGTTCCATTCCAAATCGAGGGGAACTTCATTAACCACAATTTCTTGACTGGCTAAGTCTGCATCGGAGCCAGCCGCAGCGTAGAGTGACATAATTTCAGCGTGTAACCCTCCTGGCTGCTGGCTGAATTGAGAGTCTGCTGCTGCATCTGGGGAACGTGCAGATTCGCATGTTTGCTGGGGATGGGTATCATTACCATTTGTTGTGATAAGAACAGATGTTGCCACCTCGTTAGTTGCAACTGACGAGGTCGCGATGGCCTCTTCTGAGACAGCACTGGCTGCAACGGTACTGCTAGTCGCCGGTGCGGCTTCAACTGGCGCAAGGTCTTGCATAACTGTTCCTAGCGGAGAAAACTGGCTCTGCAACCAGTGTGAAAGTTCAGTGTCGGTTGCGATCGCATTCAGCCGCAACCAGAATCTTTCCTGGAGCTTCAGAGACTGGAACGCTCGATCGATCGGTGACAGAGAAGCTGCCAACCCAACCTCTTGCCCGCATTGGGCACGATCCTCCTTCAGATGATCTACTTGCTCTAACGTCCAGTTATCTAATGGATCGATCTCTAACTCCGGTTTTGCAGGCTGCACTGTCACCACCTCAGAGTCGGCCAGCGGCTGGTTTTTGGAAACAGAATCAGCATCAAGCCGAATTGCCGGTTTTAGGATTTCGACATCTTGTTGCGCTTCAGCCTGCACCAACATTGATGCCTCATGCTTAATGTCGGCATTTTGATCCCTCTCTAAAGGCTCTTCTTTAAAGACGGGCCTGACCTCCGTCGTAAGTTTTGTATCCTCAAACAAGGAAAGCATTTCAGACTCTTGTTTGCTTAAACCTGCGATCTCTGCAGGCGCTGAGGGAGTTGTAGGGCTTGTTCCTGCAGCCAAAATATCCAACGCTTCGACCTCTGTCATCGCGAGCTGAGGGGCCGGAATCTTAGGTAACTCTAACGTTCGATGCGGAGACGTCTCTGGGTTTGGGACATAGAGTTGAGGGGGTAAAGGACCAGCATTAGTAGGGCGAAAGTAAGCTGCTGGTTCCCCTTTGGGAGTCTCAACCAGGGCCAGGAGCGAGAGATTCAAACTGGTTGCTTCGGTGACTGAAACATTTTCAAGATCTTCGATCTCAAGGCTGGGTTCAGACAGCGCATTCAAGCTGTCGTCTTCGGCAAATCGATCGGCGATCGCACCAAGCAGGTCATCTAAATTCGCAGTGATATTAAAAGATTGAGCAGCCAGCACAACTGTGGCAGTAGCATCACCAACAATGCCTGTCAAGATAGCCTCGCCCAAAATCAGGCGTGTTTGGCAATCTGCAGGAATCTCAATCATATAGGAAAACGAAAAAGGAACTGTCCGATCTGCCAAAGACGATTGGATATTTACCAACACCTCAGCACTCTGCGGATCGCGCAGGCAGATTTGTAACTCTCGAACAGCAATGTCGCGAACACAGTCCTCTACTTCCAGCAAAGTAACCACCTGGGGCCTTTCATCGCTTGTCTCAGGGGCAATTACATCAGTACTGTTGTCTGCCTCTAGTCGATCCACCTGCCCTGATAAGGTCAGCGTTTGTCCGCGACAGGCGACATAGGTCGAGCTGTCAAGATTTAACCGCACCACCGGGTTTTCCAGAATTTCTGTATTGTCTGGGGAAGGAGAGGCCAAAGGTATCCTGGAAAAGGGAGGCTGAACCTGCTCTATGAGATGGAGATCTGGCGTTGTTTCCTTAAGAGTTGTCGATTCACTGCTGCCTTCATTCGTTTGCTGCCCCTTGAATCGGTCTGCAACCGCCGCAACCGAGCTAGCACTGCCTGCTCCCTCAACCCAGTCAGCTGTCGTTGCTTGCGATGTCTTAGACTCTACTAGCACTCTTGTACCTGCATCGCCATCTTCATCAAGCAACACATCAGCTTCACGGGGCAACACCTGTAGCGTCAAGTTCTCCTGCCAACCTTCTCCCAATAAATCGGACATTAAATCACCAGAACACCGCATTTGCCAGGTTCCAGGCTTGAGGTAGGTGAAAGGGATTAACACCATCAAGCCCTCCCGATTGGTGCGTCGGGATCGCTTCTGCAGGCGACGTTTGGGTGGAATCTCCTCAGTTGACTGGTGACTGATGCGAATTTCAACCAGCTTATCCAACCGACTGGATCGTACTACTAGACGATAACGCCCCTCCAAAATCTCAACATTTGGTGATTCCAGAGGCAACCAGAGACGATCGCCTTCTTTTTGAATCAGGAACTCCCAATAATTCATTGCAATACGTTCAACAATTACATAATGATAATTCGTCTAACCCAATAGATTAGAAATTTGACTGGACAATATTGATGTCCTCTCCAGCTTTTCAGCCAGTGTACCTGAGTCCTCTAAAAATGACGAATAAAATTAGAAAATTTACGTTTTTTAAACATCAAGCTTGTCCCTTTCCTTTACCTTGCTCCAGAAATTGACTCTCTCACGAATGGTTAAATAAACCAGCCAATTGGAGTTGTATCCTCCTGATTAGAGGGCGTTTCAACTGTATTACAGTTAATTTTTCTCTCTGGCTTGTTCTGGATCGAGCTTTTAAATTGAGTAATATTGCTTGTAGGCATTTAAGTAGCTGAGATTTTGCCAGAAGACAGGCAGGCAAAGTTCAATTCTGGATAACAGCCAGAACACTGAAGGGAGTTCGTCGGCAGAGCTGATTGTTTGCGGTTGTTCTTTCAGAATCCACTCTGGAAGATTATTACTCAGATAGGAATTTCTCTAACCTACAAATTGCCCTCAATTTTGCTGACTTGATATGATGGGCAACTTTGGTGCTTAAAGTCTCCAATGTTTGGGTAGAACTTGGATTTGTTTTCTAACCCGATCTACCAAAGGCTGAGGATCTGGGAGCCGTTGCTCATTGCGTAATTTTGATAACAATATTAAATTGCTAGGCTTTCACAGCAGTCAGCAGGTTTGTAATCGGATTTCCATCTTTTCCTTAAACGAAACGAGCGAAATATTGTTTGCCGGGTTTCTAGCGAACCGCACTTCAAAGGGTGAAATTTGGGTGCTTGTTTCAGGTGTTTATTGCGATCGTTCCAGGAAAGATCGAGCAAAACGATCGAACGATCGACATCTCCTAATAGACTGAATGCAGTATTTCAATCTTGCCCCCGGTCCAGGAGAACTTGTTTTGAATGGGAATGATATGAATGCCTCTCTCCAGAAAAACATTTCCCGCCAAGAGCTGCGACAACTTGTTCGTTTGCAGCTCCAAGCCCTGCTAGAACAAAACAACCTTTCCGGTGCCAAGGCATTACTTGGGCCGGTGCAACCTGCTGATATTGCTGAAGCCATTGAGGGACTCCCCGAAACCATGCACGCCCTGGTTTTCCGATTGCTCTCCAAAGCCGAGGCTATTGAAGTTTACGAATGTCTCGACTCCAGCGTACAGCAGTCTTTGATTGAGGAACTCAAGCGTCAAGATGTGCTGGATCTTGTGGATAAGATGTCGCCGGACGATCGTGCTCGCTTGTTCGATGAACTACCAGCTAAAGTCGTCCGACGATTGCTAGCGCAGCTGAGTCCTGCAGAACGGGAAGCTACGGCTCTTCTTCTAGGCTACAAGCCTGATACTGCAGGTCGAATTATGACACCGGAGTATATCTCTCTAAAGGAGGGATTAACTGTTGCCCAGTCTCTGGAGCGGATACGACGGCTAGCTAACGTTACAGAGACTATCTATTCCCTATATGTGACTGATACAGCCCGCTGTCTGACTGGGATTCTATCGTTACGGGATCTGGTGGTTGCACAACCCCATGAAACTGTTGGGGATGTGATGACTCGAGAAGTAGTTTACGTTCATACAGATACCGATCAAGAAGAAGTAGCAAGGTTGATTCAACGTTATGATTTTTTGGCCGTGCCTGTCGTCGATAGCGAAAATCGGCTGGTCGGTATTGTCACAGTGGATGATGTGATCGATATTCTGGAGGAAGAGGCTACGGAGGATATCTATACTCTGGGTGGCGTACAGGCGGGGGGCGATAACTATTTCCAAACAAATTTGTTGACTGTTGCTCGCCGACGAGTCGTTTGGTTGTTAGTCCTGTTCCTGACCAATACGTTTACCACTGCCATTATTCAGTCTTACGAAGGTATCCTCTCTCAAGTGGTCGTGTTGGCGGCTTTTATTCCTCTACTAACAGGAACAGGTGGTAATGTTGGGGCTCAATCTTCCACGGTCATCATTCGGGGCTTAAATACAGAGGAAATTCGTGCCCAGGGAGCATTGAAGGTGATTGGTCGCGAAGCCGTTGCCGGTGCATTATTAGGGTTGATGCTTGCTGTTGTTACCACGGCTTGGGCTTCACTCTTCTTACGGCAAAGTTGGTCGATTGCAAGTGCTGTGGGCATGAGTTTGTTTGCGATCGCAGTTCTTGCTTCAATTTCAGGTTCTGCTCTGCCCTTTTTATTCCGTTCCCTTGGCTTCGACCCTGCATTGATGTCAGCCCCATTTATTACTACTGCCGTGGATGTCTTAGGGGTCTTAATTTACTTCAACCTGACCCAGGCCATTTTAGGGTTGTAAAGGCAAACCTTTGCTTTTTGCTCCCTCTCTGCTCCGATTGACCTGTCTTGTGTCAATATAGACTTATTAGGATTTTGTCAAGGCGCAAATAATAAGGATCGTGGAAACCCTTGCCCATCTTCATCTCGCTCTGGCCCGCGAGATTCCTGGAGATGCAGAGCTTGTTTCAAGCCAGAGAAGGAGGACGCCTCTTTGCCCAGGCTGGCATCAGGTGCCTGGTCAGGCTGTTCTAGTCCTGCTGTTTTTGAGTTATGGCTTAACTCTTTTTGCGGCTGCTCGCAATGCGATCGCGCTTCAGGCTGGAGATCGAGGCGAAGCGGTGATCCGTCTTCAAGAGACCCTGACTGCGGCCGGATACTATAATGGGCCAGTCACAGGTTTCTATGGCAACTTGACCGAGGCTGCTGTGAGTCAATTTCAGCAGGCAAAAGGTCTGACGACCGATGGTATTGCTGGTTCCCAAACTCTTGCTTTACTGAAGGATAACAACTTTTCTCAGCGAAATTCCAATAATCCAAATCGTACTCCATCCTCCCCCACTCCTGCTGGCAATACTCTCAAAAAGGGAAGTAGAGGCCCTGATGTCACCCACCTCCAGAAGCAGCTACACGCTGCAGGATACTATAACGGCCCTATAACTGGCTTCTATGGTAAACTGACTCAATCAGCCGTGAACCAATTCCAGCAAGCTAGGGGCCTTAAGAGTGATGGTATTGCTGGTTCCCAAACACTCTCTGTATTGCAGGAAGCAACCCTTTCCAACGCTCCCCCAAATTCAGAACCCCAGGGAAACATTAACGCTCTCGCTATCGGTGATAGGGGTTTGCCCGTCAGTCATTTGCAACAATCCCTACACACTGCAGGTTACGACGCGGGTGCAATTGATGGCATATACGGAGCAAAAACCAGAGCTGCAGTTACCCAGTTCCAACAAGACCAAAATCTTACAGCCGATGGGATTGCCAATGACGTTACCCTGTCAACGTTACAGAGCAGTACTATTGCAGATTCCCAACGTCCCGATCGCCAGAGCAATGAACCGGAAAACACCCCAGAGATAGATCCCCTGTCAACAGGCGATCTGTCTCTGGGCGACACAGGTGCAGCTGTTCTGTCACTCCAAACCAACTTGCGGACTGCTGGCTATTACAACAATGGCCCTGTGATGGGATACTTTGGGACTCAGACTCAAGCTGCAGTCACCGAATTTCAAAAGGTTCATGGTTTGGAAGCAACAGGCATTGTCGATGCTGGAACCCTGGCTGCCTTACGACTGGCAACCCAAAGCGAACCCAGTCGTTCTTCTTCAACCCGTCAGTCTCTCTCCTACAGCGTCAGGGGGCCAGCTGTGGCCAGACTGCAAACCCAGTTGCGAGCTGCTGGATATTACACTGGTACCATCGATGGCATCTATGGTTCGACCACTGAAGATGCTGTCAAGGGGTTACAAGTAGCAGAGGGATTGACGGTCAATGGCATTGCTGATGCTGAAACCCTGAGAGTTTTGACCCAGGTCATTGCTCCAGGACGGCAAACGCAGTCTACCCGCAAGGTATTGAGCAGCGGAGCCAGAGGAGCAGTTGTCGTTGAATTGCAAGAAAAGCTGCGTTCTGCAAACTATTATTCCGGTAGGATAGACGGCATTTACGGCCCGGATACAGAAAAGGCGGTTGTATCATTCCAACGTTCAAAACGCTTGAGGGAGGATGGTATTGTTGGTCCCCAAACTTTATCTGCTCTGGCCATGACTGCTAACAAAGAATAGAAAAGCCAGAGGCAAGTCAATACAATGGTTAATCAAGATCGTCAGCAATTGCAATTACTTTCCACCTTACATTATGTATTTGGGGGAATAACGATGGCCATTGGCAGTTTCCCCCTGATTCATCTCATTTTAGGCATTGCCTTGGTAACAGGAACCATCCCAATTGATAGTGCAGACGATCCATTTCCTAAGGAATTTTTTGGCTGGATGTTTGTCGTTATCCCCTCTATCTTGATTTTGATGAGTTGGTCAGTGGCAATTTTGTCCATTATTTCTGGCAAAAAACTGGCAAGGCGAAAGAACTATAGCTATTGTTTCTTTGTGGCCTGCGTTGAATGTCTGTTTATGCCATTTGGTACTGCTTTAGGCGTTTTTACGATTATTGTTTTATCGCGCGAATCGGTGAAAGCATTATTTAGTCCCTCTCCTGCTTAACCCATTGTTGATTCTCCTCAGGTTCATTGCGACCGATCTATGACAGGTAGTCCTAATATTTTTTGTATACTGCTAGATACAAATAGTCTTGAGAATGAGAATTTAATAATTTGCCAGGTAGGATGGGCACCAATACTGCTCGGTTTAGGCTGTAGGGTGGGCACGCTTTGCTGTGTCCATCTATATCCTGTGATGGGCACGGGCGCTTGCCCTTTGGCCATCCTAATCAGCTACCTCTTATTTAATTCTTGTCCCTTAAACGATTTGCTCCGATTCGGTTTCAAGTAAGCGAACCAATTCTCGATCGCCTTTTTCTTTGGCGACCTGTAAGCGATGTTCCAGGCTGCGACGAATATTGCTTAGATGAGTCTGGGCCACTTCATCCATTCCTTTCCGCAGTTTGCGTGATGCTGACAGGATTTTGCCCAACCCATGGGTCGGTGGCACAATGTGGGGAGACACACCCGATGCCTTCTCTAAAGCAGGAGGGGTATCACCCGTGGTATACGACACTCCACGATATATCAGGTGGAGCATGGGTTGTGGCAGGGGAATCTCTTCAACAATATGGAATCTCCAACTCGCTCCCCGGTACTCGCCGCCAATTTCACCTTCAGTAACCCTCACTGCAGGGGGAACATATTCGTAGTTAATGCCGCGATAGCAAAGTCTCATAAATTTCGATCTCCAGCAACTCTACAATTTTGGAGCTACAATTTTGAAATTCGGATTCCCCCCACCTCCTCAGGAGGTGAAAAGATGCCTTAAAGTTAAGCAGGGTGTGGGGTGCAGGGGTTAGGATGCGGGGAGAAATGGTGAGGAATTTCTGGGAATGACAACCCTAACATGAGCTTTTGGGCCAACAATGAGACGCAACATAGTGCCAGGTAGACCCATATTTCGATCGCACCCCACACCCTACACCCTAACCCCAGCCTCCGTTTGAAGCTTTTTGCCACCCCGTCAGCCCTACCTCATGAGTTAGAGCTTGCGGAGTTTGGATTAGCCGTTTTAGTGGCTTGAGGTTTAGAGACTGGAAGTTTGAATGCTCTCTCTTTCCCTTCAATGCATCTAGACGCTCATCTCTAGTCCAAAATCTAACCGCTCACATCCATGGATCGTTATTGTCGTTGGTAAGCAATCTTCCGGTATCTTAGCTCCAGAGGCTGTTGAGGACCGAGTAACTGCTTGGGATTGTGAAATCTCCAGGCAGCACCGCAATCCTGGTTTTCCATGTCGCCCTCAAGCCGTTCGCGCGCAGTTGGATTGTATTCGTAGTTAGCACCGCGATATGCCAGTCTCATCTCTAGTCGCCTCCGATTGCAATACAGATTCACCTGCCTCCACTGCTTTCCCGATTTATTGGGATGTCATAGCCGGACATCAGCCTAAATAATGGAGAGTTGCCCCAGTGCCTGGACAGAAAATGGTTGTCTGAACGGATAACAAACTATGGATTGAGAGGCAAGGCCCAAAAATTTAGATGGAATGAGATGAATTATTTCTGTATTTATTTTTACGTTTTCACAACAAAATGTCAATTTTTAAGAAACCTAAATAAAATTGACGTTTATTGTTTTTTTCTCTTTTAAGTTCTGAGTCTGAGGTCTTTATTTGCAAAGTTTATTGGCTATTCCGTTACATTTTTTTTTAAGCCTCGCGAAATCCTGACAAATTGCAATAGATCGCATCATTATGTATTTTTACAAGGTCGCTTTTTCTGGGAATCTTAAGATTTTTTTAATGATTGTGTCTTCAGTGTCAGTAATAGATTGAAAGGAGTTTTGGCTGTATTTGTGAAGCCTGTTGTCCTGAAGCGCAAAGGTCTCTGATTCTCTGACAGAACGCTGCGATCGCAGTTAGATTAATAGACCTGTCCGAGAACTGGAGTGGAAGGCCCCCCTCAGGGGAGCCTTCCACTCCAATTTTCGAATGAGTCTAATGCACGACCTGGAAGGTTATTTGGAAAGCCTTGCGGAGCAAGGCTTAAATAACCCTTTTTTCCGTTCTGGCACGAAGAAATGGGGGTTAGCGCCCCCTTCGGGGGCGCTAACCTTCCAAGTCGTGTCTAATGAGCATCCAAAATATTTTGCTCCTTTGGAAAACTCCGGCTATTTTATGGGAGACTTAGCGCTCTTGGGTGCGAATCACAAATGACGTTATTTCAGGATTTTTCAGACATCAGGAAACGTTACACTAAACGATATTAAGAAAATGTAATTTTTTGTAACGAGCGTTCCTTCCCAATAGGAGACTGGAAGCAATAGATGCTGTTTTCTTGAAAAATGTACTTGACAACACAGATTAAACAAAATAGCTTGGCCAAACTCTCAATAATTGCTGGGATTTAACCAGAACATTTTCTCCAGACGTTAGATAATGCGCAAACGAGGCAAGAGATAGTTTAAGATCCTTCTTCTTTCTGGCTTGTTCTTTTTCTTCTGGTAGAACTGTGGATGCCAAAATGAGTGTTTTTCTCTTTTTAGTTCCGCAGAGTTGCTTTAGGGAAAGCTCCCAATCCCCAAATAGATGGAGTTAAACCCTGTTCGTTTTGAAATGGGTGGTTTTTCCCAGAAACAAAACTGCAGTTTCCAAGATAGATAGCGTTTATCTCCAGATTTCGGCTTTCAAGAGCCGAAGCTTATTAGCGATACAAGTCATCAGTAGGAAGTTTGATGTGGCAGCTCCAATCCAAATCACAAATCGAATCTTAGCGATCGCACAACGAAGGAAAGTTGTAAATTTAGCTGCTGCTTTAGGAATTGCCGTATTAAGCAAGTTTCTGGGCGGTTGTCAGGTTGCAAGCCAGTTGACGCTCTCCCAACCGATACAATCTCAGGCTGCAGAGAATATTGCTTCAGTCTCTGTTGGGGCGAACCAGATGGGGCCAAACCCATTCAGCCAATGGGTTCAGGATTCCAGAGTGGCGATTTTGACGAATCATCTGGAAAAGCGGGAAGTCCAACCTGCAGAACCTGTAGCAATTGTCAATTTTCCTGTACCAGAGCCGTTTCAGGGCAAAATTGTTCGCGAGGTGGCGTTACCAGATAATCAGAAGGCGATCGCGTTGACATTTGATGATGGGCCGTGGCCAATAACGACCCCGAAGATTCTGGATATCCTGGAGCAAAATCAAGTCGTCGCAACATTCTTTTGGGTAGGACAACATTTGCGGGCCTATTCAGAAATTGCTCGAGAGACTGCGATCGCAGGCCATGAAATTGGCAATCACACCTGGAACCACCACTACCATCAAGTCAGTGAAGCGATGGCTGCCAATGAGATTGACAATACAGCCGTTTGGATCAATCGCATTTCCGGCAGCCAAACTCAACTTTTTCGACCTCCTGGCGGTCATTTAACCAATGGGTTGGCTTATTATGCCCAGAAGAAAAAATATGCTGTGGTCATGTGGTCAACCGATTCAGGCGATACCCAGGCTGGGATTACCCCCCCTATGCTCGTCAGGCAAGTGTTAGACAATGCAAAGCCAGGGGGAATTGTGTTGCTGCATGATGGAGGGAGCGACACCCGTACTGCCACTGTTGAAGCCTTACCCGAGATGATTGAAGGTTTGAAAGCACAAGGCTATCGCTTCGTCACTGTAACCCAGTTGTTAGAGATGTCAATGCGGCAATCACTCACCGCTGATTCCCTGAGACGATCGGTTGTTCGCAATACGAAGGCCCGACCTGGAAATTGACGATCTAATGTGGCAGGAGGCAGAAGTCAGAAGTCAGAAGTCAGAAGGGAAAGGGGAAGTTTGCTAAAGGTCAGGATGTTTGAGCGCGCAGGTTACACTGCGCGCTCAAACATCCTTATTTGTTTATCACTACTGGAAAAGGCTTACTGTGTCTGGTTTTGAGCTTTTTGTTATGTTCTGCTCTATTCTCGTAGTGCTATAAGTTGCCAGGTTGTCAGGTTGGTCGGTACGATAGATATGTTTTTTAGGGAAGGGTGTTGCGTTGACTCAAAAGATGTTGCAGTACCAACGTGTTGATTGCGAGCTTTGCGAAATTTTAGCTATGTCAAAGCTGTAGGTTGAGAGTTTGGCTAGTTTTCGATTGAATAGCAGTAAGCCGTTTTTTTGAGACAAGTCAGCGATAAAGTTCCCAACTTTCCAATCTTTTCTCCCTTCAACGTTCAAACCTTTGCTCGACCCTTCCAACGTTCAAACCCGTTAAGCAGTTGCATTTAAAAGAACAGGCTCTCTTTTTTCATCAGTTCGCGACGTTGCTGGACTCTGGCATTGTCATTGACCGTGCGCTCGATCTTGCCAGTCAAGGGTTGAGTCCGACCAGCCAAAAATCCCTGCAACGGATTAGCAACAAAGTTGCCTCTGGGACAGATCTCGCGACTGCACTGATGGCAAAACCGCAAGTGTTCGATCCCTGGACAACAGGTCTGATTCAACTGGCAGAGTATAGCGGTGCGGTGCCTCAGCTTTGCTATCGACTTGCGATCGCAACCGAGCAATCCCAACAACGACGACGGCTCTATAGAGTCAGCGGGTTGGCAGCCAGCGTAACGATTTGGAGTCTGTTAATGCTAATTGTGGCGCTCTTCAATGGTGCGACTGCGCTAATCCAACCCCTATTTTGGGCCATAGGGTTCCTCATGTTGTTCCTGCTGATCCTTGGGACTCGACTGTTGTTTGCAGACAAAATTTTTTCAGTACCACCCTTTATACAACGATTCCCTATAGCGTCCAGGATCGTTACTGCTCAGACTGTCCTGGAAGTAACAAACCTGGCTTTACCGTTGAGTTGTGGCATTCCTATACTCGTGGCCTTGGATTTACTCCGCCAGAATGTTCGCGATCCCCAACTCGCAATCGTCATCAGGAAAGCAATGCAGCAGATTCGCGCCGGGCAATCTCTGAGTTCCGCTTTTAGGGTTCATCTGCCTGGAGATGCAGTGCAATTGCTACGCACTGGGGAACAATCCGGCGATCTGACACTCATGTTGGAAAAATTGGCACAGTATTATGCAGGTGAAGAACTACGGTTGCTGAAACAGATTCGAAGCATGCTGTTTTCTGCCAGCATCATGGCAGTGGGTGGGTTGATTGCACTCTTGGGAATCTGGGGCATCCTCTTTATAACTAGCTTGGGAGAGTAAAAAGTTTGAGCGAACAGCAAAAGGCAGAGGGCAGGAGGCAGAGGGCGGAGGGGAAAAGCAGTTAAAGCCACAGCTGTCAAAATACAATATGCCTGCTCATACCATTTTGGCTTTTATAGCAAGAGGCAGGAGGTAGAGGGCAGAAGGCAGAAGGGAACGGTTGACTACATTTGGTTTTGAGCTTTTTGTTTTGTCCTAAGCGGTATGACTACTGCTATAGATTGCCGATTTTGGATTGAAGAAAGGCTGACCGGGCAAGTGTCCCATTTGGGCAGTCATTCTGCCAATTTCATCAGTTGCATCTTCAAGTCAAATTGGTATCAAACACGACTTGGAAGGTTAGCGCCCCCTCAGGGGGCGCTAACCCCCATTTCTTCGTGCCAGAACGGAAAAATGGGTTATTTTGAAAGCCTTGCTCAGCAAGGCTTTCAAAATAACCTTCCAAGTCGTGTATCAAAACCAGATAGAATCAATCCTTTCCCTTCTGCCGTCTGCCGTCTGCCTTCGTCATCTTGCCTTTAGAGTTCCAACCCCAGCACGGTTTCGTCTGGAGGATATTCAACCACAAATTGGTAGTAAAGTTCTTGTTTAGCCTGGGGCGACAACATCAATTCCCATGCCAATATTCCCATTTCCCCCAGGTTGATTTTGGGTTTAGTTTGGGTGAGGCGAACTTTCAGTTTTTCGCTACGGCTGGCAGGAATTTGTTCAGTCAGGGTCAGTTGGGTTGCTTGTACCAGTAAATTCTCAACGACCAATCGATAGGCGTAGGTGATTTTCCGTTGGTTGGCAATCAGTGTTTTATCTACCTGTCGTTCCACCAGGTCGCGCTCAATTTTCAGCCCCTCGTCAATTCCCAGGTTCAGCTGGAATGTTTCACCTGGAGCAGTATTGTTGAGTTGAGTGGTGCCAATGAAGGTTCGATCGCGAAAAATATTTGCCTTACCCGACAACAGAGTCGCACCTTCAATGGGGTTAACGACTGTGGCTTGCAAATAGGGGAAGCTGACCAAGCGAGGCATGGCAATATAGTTTAAACTTGCCGGGTAATCGTTGTTAAAGATCGTCACCTGATGGGGATTCCCGTCGCCAGGAATGTTGCTGCCGCCTCCAACCTGAAAGGTCACGACACTGCCCGTTTTAGACATCTCTGCAACAGGCACTTCTGCCACCATTGCCATTGCTGCAATCGGTGCTTCAGGTACGTTCTGTTCTGCTGAGAGGACTGAAGCTCCCGCCGCAAATGATAGATCTGAGTATTCGTCACCACTTCTTTTGCGGGCCATAAGAGCGTTTACCCTATCCACCGCCGGGGTTGGGGGGCGAGATAGGTCGATATACCAGGGTTGCAACTTTGGAGGTAACGATCCAAGCCCTGGTTTAGCTGTGGAAAGCGTTAGGGCCACACCGTGCCAGTCTTCGCCAGTACTTTGCTTGACTTCAGCCAGGGCAGTCAAATTGAGGGTACTCTCCTGAGTATTGGCATGGAGATCGTACAATGGTTCCCAGCTCGCTCTATTGACGATGTAGGAAACTTCCAGCTCAAATTCACCGCCAGTGGCAGGATCGATGGTGACGTTCAGGCTGAAACTTTCGCTGGGGTTAGGTATCTGGATTTGTTTCAGTTGTTTGCGCAGGGTCGAAAGTTGCTTGTCTATGCTTTTTTGCTGATGTTCTAGTGTTGCGATCGCGGTCGCATAATCGCGATACTGGTTCCGAACAAACTCCAGCAATCCGAGAGTTTCATTCAACCCCACCTCTTGCTTCGCCAGCCCACGAGAAAACCGGGTAATCGATTGTTCGCTCAAACTTTGGACAAAATGGCGTTGCAGCTTCACAGCAGCGCTTTCGTCCTGTAAGGCACGTTTTTGCTGCTCCAGATCTTCGATCTGTTGGCTCAACTGAGCGACCTTTTCCCCCACCGGTTCTGTAGCAAAAATACGTTCTGTCCGCACTCCCAAGAGGCGCACTGCCACCTTCCCTGTTCCATCAACCCTTACAGAGTCTGTTTGCAGTGTCAGCGGCAGGTCAGCCAGGGTCAGCTCTTGTTCTTTGCCTGTCAACTGCACCTTTCCGTAACGAGTCACCAATGCACGATCGGCATAAACCGTAACTGCCGCAATGTGGGTTTCGATCGTTAGATTCATGGATTATGTGGATTGATAGAAGGTTTGACTGCGTTTAGAGACGTTCTATCTCACCGTAGCGCACCTCAAGGAAAAATTTCTGATTCCAGGCAAATGACCCATACCTTCACGACTTGGAAGGTTATTTTGAAAGCCTTGCTGAGCAAGGCTTTCAAAATAACCCATTTTTCCGTTCTGGTACGAAGAAATGGGGATTAGCGCCCCTGAAGGGGGCGCTAACCTTCCAAGTTGTGTACTTTCTTATATGCAGTTGTAGGTAGTGGGCTGACATGCCTAAACTTGTACAGATTTGTAGTGGATACTTTAGGATTGTAGAGTCTATTGGATAAGGGCTACAGCCTTTTTTACAACCCAATTCTATTGCAACACATTAGCTGTGCCAGTTCAGTAGTAGTAAACCAGTCAGGAAGGGTGAGCGTGCGAGTGTAACCCGTGCGCTAAACCCTCCTGACTGCTGGCGGACTACGCAGTTGTGTATTTTGCAGAAGTTGTGAGTCCTGATGCACAACTACTGACGATCCAAGACTCTACAGAGATAATAGTAGAAAGATTTCTGTCCAATATCATGAGGCAGCATAAAAAAACAACGGCCTTAATTTTGACTTTAACGGTAACAACAGGATGCTTTTTCGGGATTGCCCTGTTACTGCGCCAATTCTGGCCGTCTATGAGTTTTCCTAAGGTTGGTTCCTCTGGGCAGGTAACCGTTTTAGCAGATACATTTAGTGGTTACAGTACCTTGCGGACGGCAGAGTTGCGGGATGCACTAGCAGAAGAAGGAATTACCCTGAAATATGAGGATGAATTCGACCAGACTAAACGTGCAGAGCGCTTGAGTCGCGGTCAGGCTGATTTACTAGCCACAACTCTGGATCAGTTTCTGCAGCAGCAACCTGAAGGAAAAATTGTCGGGCTAATCGACCGCACCGTTGGCGCTGATGCTGTAGTGTTGAACACTAAGAAATATCCCAAGTTGAAATCCCTAACCGCATTAAGCCAGCTGGCTGTTCAGGAACGAGCCAAGGGCAACCAGTTAGCGATCGCGTTTGCAGGCGATACTCCCAGCGAGTATCTAGCTCTAGTGTTGGACACAAAATTTTCCGCCTTCACCCTGGCGGACTTTGAACAGATCTCAGTCACTGACGCCAGCGAAGCCTGGGCCTTGTTGCAAGACCCCAGCCAGAATGTTGCGATCGCAATTATCTGGGAACCCTTTGTTACCCAAGCCCGGCAACAAGGCTACACGGTCGTTCTCTCCAGTCGAGATGTACCCACCGCCATTGTGGATGTCATTGTCGCCTCCGAGCGGTCAATCCGTTCCCAACCCGACACCATCTCTACCTTTCTAGAAGCTTACTATCGTCGCATCAATACCCATGCTTTCCAACCGGCCCAATTGCAAACGCAAATTGCCAGAGATGGGGGCTTATCTGTCAATGAAGCAATCGCAATTACTCAGGGAATCGAGTTTTTCACCGCACTTGAAACCAATGAATGGTTAACCCAGGGTATCCTGGCTCAACGGATTGAATCGATTGCATCTGTGTTGGTGCTTTCAGGACGCTTGAATCAAAGGCCAGAAAACCCAACGACTTTATTTACTGCTGAGCCCATAGCTCAGGCGATCAAAAACTCCCAGGACCAATACGAAAGTATTAAAGCAGAATACCCTGAAGCGGCTGAACGCCTCAAGAAACTCAGAGTTGCCAGTCGGAAACAACCTGGAGCGCGGCGCGATCGCGGCGAAATTGGCCTCGTCAACGTTCGAGGAAAAGTAGAGTTTAAGCAAAGCTCCGCCGAACTGACCGGAACCGGGAAACAAACCCTGAACCAACTCGCTCGAGAGATTCAAGAATTTAACTCCGCCAGCGTTGCCATTCGCGTCATTGGTCATACCTCTCGCACAGGCTCAGTCAGCTTGAACCAGAAGCTCAGCCAACAACGAGCAACCGTGGTACGCAACTACCTGCACAATCTCGGTCTCAAACACACGATTATTGCTGAGGGCAAAGGCTTCTACTTACCCCTGTCTGGTTTGTCCCCCACCGATCCGCGCCAACAACGCACCGAAGTCCGTTTGGTTCGATTCGAGTAACCAAATTGCGCTAAAGACCATATCTCAGGCTGCAGAATGTCGAGTAACCAAATTGCTCTGAAGACCATATTGCTGACATCTGACACAAACAACTTTTCAGCAGCAATCGTTCTCCATTGCCAATTGTTGATTTTCGGTACTCACACAATCCAAACAGATTATCCACAAGACTTGGAAGGCTATTTTGAAAACCTTGCGAAGCAAGGTTTTCAAAATAATTCCTTTTCCCGTGCTAGCACGGAAGAATGGGGTTTAGCACCCACTTCGGGGGTGCTAACCTTCTAAGTTGTGTTATCCAGAGGAATGGGCACAAACATCCCATTCCCCTAAACCCAAACTGATATCTCCGATCGCTATAGCACCAGGAAGATCAGTCCGAAAATCTTAAAGCTAGATATAACGGGTCTTTCCCCTTCAGCCCTGTAATGGATTGACACAGCCAATTTGATTCAATAAAGTTTGGTTGTATAGAAAGCTGTAACACTGACCCCAAAAACCTTGTAGCACTAAAGTGCCAACTACGAACTTCGAACAATTTTAGCTGAGTCAAACCACTACTTCCTGTCCTCTGCCGCCTTTTGTCCTCTGTCTTCTGCTATAAGTTCTGGAAAGTGCCCTTGTTAAGGTCCAACATAATATCGCATATCTTTCCGTTACTTTAACTACAACTTGCACAATGGAAATTGCGTTATGTCTATGCAATGATTTGTTCCCTGGGACTGTAGCAATTTCCTCGAAGGAATTGAAGAAACTATAAACTGAGAAATTTTCAGACGAATTCTATTTCCCTGGTTCCCTTGAAGAAAATTAGTTTGAAGTTAAAAAATCTCCATAAGAAACTTAAGAGTAGAATTCGCACCTGAATAGCACTTCCTAATTAAATGTCAAAGTCTTAACTCTTTTGCCCTCTGCTTTTTAAAGACTGCCAAAATATTCTAATCGAATATCAAAGTCTTAACCCTTTTGTCTCTTACATTCTACCTTCTGAAGATTTCCTAAATCTCCTCATTAAACTACTGACGATTTGAGTAACAAGCTCCCTTCAGATGTTAATGAGTATTCCCGAGGTTGATAAGTCCTTCTAAGATTAAGTACAGCTGCCTTTTTGCTAAAAAATACCCATAATGAGATATTCACAGCTAGCTGTTTTAACCTGACCGGGCAATTTACAATGAGCTTTCAGCCTGATTGAAGCAACTGAATAGAGTTGTTGCCCACCTCATTTGATCAATGAACTCTCGAATGATTTGCGAGGAATATAGATGAAAATGCGTCGCTTTCTGTCTTTTATTGCTGTCTTTTTAGCGAGCCTGATCCTTGTCATCAGCTGTAGCAGTCAGTCTCCTGAAACCACAACATCTGAGACAACAGCAGCCGATCCCTCTGAGGCTGTGGTGTTGGGTTATAGCAGCTGGGCTGGCTGGTGGCCCTGGGCAATCGGCGAAGCGGAAGGAATTTTTGCAGCGAACGGAGCCAATGTAGAACTCAAATGGTTTGATGGCTATATCCAATCCATGGAAACATTTGCTGCCGGACAAATTGATGCCAACTGTCAAACCTTGAACGATACCATTTCCTTTGCAGCAGATGCTGTCAATGGCGAAGTTGTGGTTCTGGTCAACGACAATTCTGCTGGCAATGACAAAATTATTGTGGCAGAAGAAATTAACACGATTGCCGATCTTAAGGGCAGAACAGTAGCTCTGGAAGAAGGCGTGGTAGACGACTTTCTTTTGACTCTGGCCCTGGAAGAAAAAGGACTGTCCAGAGACGATGTTGAGATTAAAGGTATGGATACCGGAGACGCGGCAGCGGCGTTTGCGGCAGGCAAAGTCGATGCAGTCGGTGCTTTTCCTCCTTTTTGGCTGACGGCTCTCCAACGAGAAGGCAGTAAAGAATTGATCTCTTCCAAAGAATTCCCTGGCGCTATCCCCGATCTTTTAGTGGTAAGCCAAACGCTAATTGATGAGAAACCGGAACAGGTACAAGCATTAGTTAATAGCTGGTTTGATATCAGGGATTTTATGCAGAAAAATCCAGGAAAAGCGGATGAAATCATGGCAGAACGAGCGGGTGTTTCTGTTGAAGAATTTGAGCAGTTTAAGGAAGGAACAAAATTCTTCACCGTTGAAGACAACCTGGAAGCCTTCAGCCCCGGAGATAGCATGAAACATATGCCTTTCGCGGCCAAGAAAATGACGAAGTTCATGCTAGATGTTGGTTTTATTGAGGAAAGTCCCGATCTGGACAAGCTATTCGATCCGCAATTTGTCAAAGCTTATGCAGCTGAAAGAGGCTTGGAAGGTGCGTAATGCAATTTTCTAGTGATGTCTGCAGTATCTAAACATCCTACGGCGTTTTTGTCGGGCCACAACTAACTTAGCTATCAGCCACCTTCTACTATGAATGACTTCATTGAGCATTCCCAAAAACCTGCTCGTTCAACCAGCATAAAACCGACTGTTTTCTGGCGAGTTGCTGAAGATATTCCTCGCTCTTTGAGCTGGCAATTAATGGCAACTTCAGTGATTGTTCCTTTCTGTTGTTGGTGGCTAATTTCTCATGCAATCGAAGGTAATGACAAGATTAGTTTTTTTCTACCAACTCCTGTCGCAGTCTGGCATGCCCTGATTACTCTCTGGCATAAAGGTTTTCTACTTAAAGATATCGCGGCAAGTTGTTTTCGGGTTGGATTTAGTTTTCTTCTAGCAGCGATTTTTTCTGTACCAGTCGGAATTGCAATGGGAACATTTGCAAGCGTTCGAGCCTTGCTGGAACCCATCATTGGTATTGTTCGTTATATGCCGGTACCTGCTCTGACCCCGCTCCTGATTATCTATTTTGGTGTAGATGAAGCCAGCAAAATTGCCCTTATTTTTATTGGCACTTTCTTCTTCAATGTTTTGATGATTATGGATGCGGTGAAGTTTGTTCCTAAAGATCTTGTTGAGACGACGTATACTTTGGGGGGTAGCCGTTTGCAAGTTTTGTTACAGGTTATTGTTCCTTATACAGTTCCCAAAATTATTGATACGTTTCGTATCAATATGGCAGCGTCCTGGCAATTGGTCAGTGTTGCGGAGTTGATTGCTGCTAGTGAAGGATTAGGCAAGCGAATTGCGTTGGCTCGAAAGTTTAATGGAACAGATCAAATTTTCGTTTGCTTGATCATTTTGGGATTGATTGGTTTTGCTCTCGATCTATCATTTCGCTATATTCAACGGATTTCGTGCAAATGGGCTTTTGATTAGCAAGACGCAATTTGGGGCGTGCAACTGCTCTGCCCAATCTGCAGTACCTCTGGATTTTCCTGATTTCAATGACAATGCCCGCTTAACGATTTGCTCCATGTTGTAGAGTACGCCAAAAACTAGAAGCGAAAAGCGAAAAGTTACACTAGACTCACTTGAAACTCACTGTTAACCTTACCCTGATAAAGTTATGCATCTGGAAATCTCTCGTTTGTATAAACAGTTCCAAACCTCGAAGGGGTCTCTAGTTGCGCTCAGGGATATCAATATGCAGGTGAAGACGGGAGAGTTCGTTTGTGTGGTGGGGGCGTCGGGTTCTGGGAAATCGACTCTGTTACGTTTGGTAGCAGGGTTGGAATTGCCAACGGCCGGTGAGATTGCCATCGATGGCGTTCCTGTGATAGGCCCAGGCTCAGATCGGGGCATGGTGTTTCAGAGTTATACGCTCTATCCCTGGATGAATGTGTCGGCCAATGTCGGGTTTGGGTTGAAGTTGCAGGGAATGCCTGCAGCGATGAGACGGGAGCGGGTTGATTATTATCTGAGTGTCGTTGGGCTGTCTAAGTTTGCTCAATCGTTACCGAAGGAGCTGTCGGGTGGGATGAAGCAGCGGGTTGCGATCGCAAGAGCGCTAGCGTCTCAACCTAAAATCCTGTTGATGGATGAACCGTTTGGAGCCTTAGATGCTCAAACCAAGGAAAACATGCAACAATTCCTCCTGCAGCTCTGGCATCAGACCGGCACGACGATTTTGATGATTACTCATGATGTCGAAGAGGCTGTGTTTTTGTCCCAACGAATTTATGTCCTTACCACTCAACCCGGAAGCATCAGGACAGAGCTAAGACTGGAGTTGCCCGACGAACGAACTTACCATATTCGACGAAGTTCGATCTTTCAAAATTATCGCGAAACGATTTTAGATCTGCTGCGCAATGAGGATGCCGAGGTGCAAGTGCCTCTACGACTCGTAAGTTGATAATATGGCAGGAGGCAGGAGGCAGGAGGCAGGAGGCAGAGGGCAGAGGATAAAGAGCAGAAGGGAAACGGGTTCCTTGCTCAGAAATCTATATCTATGGAGGACTAATTGCTTGATAATCTTAGCGCTTCAGGACTTGTGACCAGTGAAGAGCTGCTGTTTGCGAAGATTGTTGTTGATTTTGATGCCAGGCTTGCAAATGAAGAGCTGCTGCCTGCGAAGATTGTTGTTGATTTTGATGCCAGGCTTGCAATCGAACCATGCAGGCAATGGCTAGCGCGATCGCAAGTCCAGCGTTAATGACGATCAGCCACCAGACGTCGCGCTGCTGACTTAGAGATAAGGGGGGAGGAGCCGTGCGATCGAGACCCTGCAAGGACTGCAAAATTAACTGTGCAGTTTGAGGTCGGTTGCCTGGGAAAGGAGACATCAATCGATCCACTAGATCTCCAAAGGCAGGTGAAAGATGGAAAACTGTATCTCGCCAGAGCAACTGTCCGGTCGATTCATCCTGGTGTAAGTCAAGCGGATGTTTACCCGTTAACAAGTAAACAAGCGTACGGCCCAGACTATAGAAATCGGATTGAGGAATAGCTCGGCCATCCACCTGTTCCAGAGGGGTATACCCAGGCGAAAATGTTCCTGTTACTGGCAAACCGCCACCAATTTTCGCCATGTAAGTTCCTGTGATCTTTCGAACTGTGCCAAAGTCAACCAGTACCAGTTGCCCTTTGGGGTTCAGCATAATATTGGAGGGTTTGATATCGCGATGAAAGAGCTTGTTCTGATGCAACTGTTCCAGAATCTCTGCGATCTGTGTTAACCAATCGATAGCCCGATCTTCGGATATGGGGCCGTTCTGCAATAGCCACTGTTCCAGATTTTGCCCAACAATGAAATCCATCACCAGGCAATGTAATTCCCGGCTATTGTCTTTGAGCGCAACAGTAAAGTACCCATCAGGATCGACACCAGGAATGCCAGGATGTTGCAGCTGCTGCAGAACTTTGGCCTGGCGCTCGAACAACTCAACCCACTGGGGATGGTGGTTGGTTAATACTTTGAGGACTTTGGTTGTCCCCCCGTCATCAATCTCAAAAATCTCAGTTTGATAATGTTCCTCTAGTTCTCGCAGGGGTCGAATCAGCCGATAGCGTTTCTCAATCAGCAACTGGCTGCCGCAGTTGTGGCAATGAGATCGTTCATCTGGATTGAGACGCTTTTCACAGCGGGGATTCAGGCAGTAGCTCACGCAGTTCTATAGCTCAATAGAGGAGAGGTGGAAGACAGGGGATGCGGTCGAACAAGATTGCCGATTCTAATCAGGTTCATGAGACCTGTCCGAGAACTGGAGTGGAAGCCCCCCTCAGGGGGGCTTCCACTCCAATTTCCGAATGAGTCTATTCAACGTGAATATAGGATTTTGCTCAAGTTTAGTTTCCAGATATAAAACATGCGAATGCCAAATCATCATTAAGCCCAACTCATCTCGGTCATGCTGATAACTGGAGTTTTCCCGCAAGCGAAACGATAGGTGTCAAAATAGCCGGGGTTTAGCTTACGATCGATGCTCATTCTTCACAAGGGGACATTCTCGCAAGTGGGAAGGTAGCCGATATTTTTGTATTTGCGTCGCCTATCTGTGTCTAAACTAGAAAAAGCCCCTTTCCCAAAAATGGCTATGACACTTGCCAAGGACCCCAAAACACGAGATCCATTCACTGCATCAGCCAGTTTAGAGAATATAATTACGTTACCTCTAGAGTTAGAAAGTAACGAACCTGAGTTGGAAAGCGACCTCCATCGCGATCAGATTAACCAGCTATTGGCCTGCCTCAAGTGGTGGTGGCGAGATCGAAATGATTTTTATGCCACCGGCAATCTGACCATCTATTTTAATCCAAACCAACTCACGACTCAGGATTTTCGGGGCCCGGACTTTTTTGTGGTGCTGGGGACGGAAAATCGGCCTCGCAAAAGTTGGTTGTTATGGGCAGAGCAGGGTAAATATCCCAATGTCATTATTGAACTGCTGTCTAGCAGTACTGCCAAAGTCGACAGAGGAACCAAAAAAGACATCTATCAAGATACATTTCGGACACCAGAGTATTTCTGGTTTCACCCTCATACGCTGGAATTCAAAGGCTTTCGCTTAATGGGAGGGAAATACCAGCCACTGGAGCCGAATGAAGACGGTTGGCTATGGAGCGAGCAGTTAGAGCTGTTTTTAGGTATCCATGGGTCGCAGTTGCGCTTTTTTAGCCCTGAGAAGCAGTTAGTCTCAACTCCAGAAGAACGGGTTAAGAAAGCAACGCTTGATGCTGATAAAGCAATGCTTCAGCAGGAAGCAGCTCAACAACAGGCCGAAGCAGAACGAGAACGGGCTGAGGTGGCTCAACAACAGGCCGAAGCAGAACGAGAACGGGCTAAGGTGGCTCAACAACAGGCTGAAACTGAACGAGAACGGGCTGAGGTGGCTCAACAACAGGCTGAAACTGAACGAGAACGGGCTGAGGTGGCTCAACAACAGGCCGAAGCAGAACGAGAGCAGCGGCAATTGCTACAACAGCAGCTGCGAGATCTGCAGGATCTTCTCAAGAGAGGGAGCGCTCCAGATGAGTTGTAATGTTTTACAGTCTTATCCTAATGCTAGACAATAACAGCACTATGAGAATAGTTTAGGACATACCAGAAGACCCAAAACCAGGTTCAGTCACCCTTTACTTTTTGTATGGCTTTTGCATAGATCAATCTGTTAGGGCGACGTGCTTTAAGAGGTTCATAGGGCCGTTGTTTTTCAGGAGTTGCAGTTGTTGAGAATCGCGGACCAGGAGGGCACCGGCAAATCCAAGAGCATTAATGGAAATGGATTGGAAACTTTCTTGCGATCGCGGCACAATTGCCATCCATTCTCTCGTCGCCAAGAGATTATATGCACCTGGCGATGTACTGCCATTTTCTGCGGCATCCTGTTTCAACCCAACGGCGCGGAGTAAGGCCCAATATCGCTCTAAGGTTGCGTCAGCGGCAGTAGATGGAGAATTGACCCAGGTGGGATCCAAGTTAGCAACAGCGTGTCGAAAGGGGAAAACTGGAGTCGTGCCGATATCACTTTGGAAGCGGGTCGCTGCGATCGCGTTCCCTATCGGTAACATCGGCCCTTCTGGGGCCAGCGGCAACGGCACCAACTGCAAATGCTTATGTCGTTGACTGGCACCAGCTGTCCGACCAGAATTGTAAAACATCAACCCGTCAATTCCAGCCATACAAGCCCACATGGCCTCAAAATCCTGGCGTGTCAACTCACTGTCCTGAGCCTCAAAAGCACGCGTAATCATCAACAAATGACGATCCACCACATTAAACTTATTCAGCAAACACAGGTGCGTGTCTGAGATATCCGCAACGAACAAATCTTCCTCGTAGGGCAAGAATGGATTGAACACCTCAGCCGATGTCGTCTTCTTTTTTATCTGTTGCTGCCTGGCCTTTTCCTTGCGCGCCAAATTCGACAGAACCCGAACCAGAAAACGAATTCCATCCTGCTCAATGAATTCGTAGTCTGTTGGGATCGGTTGCAATGCCCCACAATTTAACGCATATTCTGTCCGCGCCATCAGGCTGGTTTGCAATGTCTCTGGATCGAGTTTCAACATTTTTCTTTCCCACGAGTTAGCCGATCGCCATTTTCGAGCAATGGGATCGGTGCAGCCGTCGCAGATATACTTGTTTGCATCATAGTAAAATCCGTTTTAGAGGATGTTTGAAAAGTATTGGATCCCCCCTAGCCCCCCTTGAAAAAGGGGGAATCAAGGTCAAAAGTCCCCCTTTTTAAGGGGGATTTAGGGGGATCTGGGGTGTTTTGCTACCGATTCTTAGGACTTTTCAAACATCCTCTTAGCTCGTTCCTCTTCATCTAAAATCCAATGAGACCTTCTCGCTTCAATCCGAATCAACGCTCGCTCTGGCTATCCCATCTCCAAACCTTCTATTATTCTCCCTCAACCTAGCATGACAGAACTCTTCCTGGACACCATCGACTCCGACATCGGTCAGATCCTCTCGATCTGTAATCGCGACAGCCTCTGCGCCCTCGACTTTGCCGATCGCAAACCGCGAATACTGGAACGCTTGCAGCAGCGATACGGAGAAGTTCGGTTAAAATCTGCGACCGATCTGCTTGGCGTCAGCACTTGCCTCCGGGCCTATTTAAACGGCGACTGTCATAGTTTAGACGACATTGCCGTCAATCCAGGGGGAACCGTCTTTCAACGACAGGTTTGGGCAGCGCTGCGCGAAATCCCTCCCGGCAGTACCGCATCCTACGGCGAACTGGCGGCGAAAGTGGGTAAGCCGACGGCCTATCGTGCGGTGGGGATGGCCAACGCGCGCAATCCCATCGCCATCGTCATTCCCTGCCATCGGGTCATTGGAGCCAGGGGTACGTTGACCGGCTACGCTGGCGGTCTGGAGCGCAAACGATGGTTACTGCAGCATGAAGGATTCCAAGGTGTGAGAGTTTAGGTGTCAGGTGTCAGGGGCTAATGGACAATATTTTTGAGTTGCCGACGGAGTTGCCGGATCGAGAGGTGTTTGAATCGCTGGTGGCGAGCGAGGCTGTCTTGCTTGAGCGCATCATTTCTACGGGACAGCGTACGCCACCAGGGGAATGGTACGACCAGGAGCGGGACGAGTGGGTGGTGCTGTTGCAGGGGGAGGCTGAGTTGGCTTACTTTGACGGTTCGAGGCTGCGGCTGCAGGCAGGGGATTATGTGTTAATTCCGGCGCATCAGAAGCATCGGGTTGAATATACCAGCACCAATCCTCCCTGCATCTGGTTAGCGGTTCATGCCAACCTGCAGTCGTCATGAGACTCTGGTTTGGGCAAGGCACAGATAGGATTAAGAAGATTGCGGACAGCTTTGGGAAAGAAGGTTATTGTATAAGATTGTTGTATAGCGTCTCCAATCGGGGAAAAGCTAACAGAGTCAACTCTACGTTCGCTAAACCTGGATGATTTCAAAGATATCCTTGCCATCAATTCGATAGAACAAGAAATCGGTATCAAGTGTGAGAATTTGGCGATAACCTGTCTTTTCTGCCGCCAAAACCAGGGTTGCATCTGCTAAATCTATGGGGCGATCCTGATATTGCTCCATCAGTGACAATAAACGGCTGTAGTCGCAGACTTGAATCTGGTAAACCGTTAGCATCTGGTCTAACAGAAGGTGCCCCAACTGTTTCTGCATTTGCCATCCGCCCTGACGGAGAGCCAGATACATTGCCTCTGTCAAACATGACCAGGTAGTAATAAGAGGCTTTGCCAGACGGGCAACTTTATTCCTATAGGGATTGTGCTGTGGTTGGGTGCGATCGAGCAAGACACAGCAAAACTCCTGCATCGCACAGAATCATAGCTTTAACCCTTGTTGCCGATACTTTTCGAGCAAGAGTGCTTGGTAATCGCTTGTGGGTTCACCTGGAGTTACATCTAAGCGATCCACCGCTTCAAACCATCGCGACCAGGCTTCCAGGAGGGCTTCATCAGGCGGACTGTCCGCAATTTTGACTTGATGTTTATGAATAACAAAGTCAATGAAGTCACTCACTTCTTGCAGAAGCGGTTCGGGCAGTTGCTGCAATCTTGTAATGGCGGTATCGCGAATCATCATAGGATTTACCCTGTCCAGTTCTCTTCATGGCAAGCAAAATGCTCAGGAACGATCGTTCTCTTCTTATTGAAGTGTATCGTATTAGAAACAGGTTTTAACCTCGATCGGCAATCTTTAACAACTACAACACTCTGTTTAATCCCTCCAAAATAGTTTCATTAGTCCTTTTGCAACTGAGTTGAGCCGGACGTGATCCTTCGGAGCAGCAGGCTATGGATCGTGTCTTCGATAGAGAAAAAAACAACAGAATAAAATCTGGTTTTGGGTCGCTGCGATCGCAGCAACCCAACCTGCAACTTTTAACTCGATGTATAAAGTGTAGAGGATCGGGTTTAATTGAGAAATCAAACGATTAAGTCGGGTGCAGCTGGATGAGCAGGTTCAGTCAACGAAAGCTTTGGTTAATTGGACTTTTAGGACTCTTAGGATCTTTCGCCGTTATTGCAATCCCTATTGCAATTGGTATTGTGACGAATGTTATAACCTCTGAACGGCCATTGCACTTGTTACAAAACTTATTTTCCCAGGAAAGGCGATGGCTTTGGGGTCTATTGATTGTGCTCTCGTTTGTTTTAGGTTGGCAGAAAGTCAGAAAACAATCTCAATCGAACCCAGAAGAGCCTCAGCAACGTCAACTCTTATGCAAACATGTCCGTCTCTATCTCCAGAATAACGATTCCTTAATTCTGGGAACCCTGAACGATAAGATTCCACTGAAGTGGAAAGAACGTCCTGACCTACTCGCTTCGGGGAGAAAAGATAGAGAATCTTATGTGCTCGATCGAAAGCCGTAGCTAAAGACGATCGAGGTAATTGGCCAATTCCTTGCTCTGGAAGCAGGTGGAACATTACTGATTTTGGGCGATCGCGGCGCAGGTAAATCGACAACTCTACATCAATTCGCTCAAGAATTGCTCAAACATGCCAAGGGCGATTTGTCTTCTCGCCCAATACCGATTGTCCTTAGCATTCCTGATTGGGAAGATTTTTGTAAAGGGGACAGTTCTGCCTCAACCTTTCGAGTATGGCTTGTGAAGGAACTGGTTACCCGTTATGAGACTCCAATAGCATTCGGTAAAGATTGGATTGATAAGCATAAATTAGTGTTGTTGCTAGATGGACTAGATGAGTTAAAAAACAACCAAGAGCAGCGCAACAAATGTATATCAGCTATCAATCAATTTAAAAAAGAGAACCGATTCACAGAAATAATCATTTGCAGTGAGATTCAAGTCTATGAAGAACTAGAATCTTGGCTAGATTTCGATCTAGCATTTGAAATTCAACCCCTAGAAGCTGAACAGATTGAGACTTTTCTAAATCAGTCTGATGAAGAATTCTCTAAAATTAAGGCCGCTTATCAAGAAATGCCGCAACAGTTTTTTACTCCCCTGGATTTGAATGTAATTGCCTTGGCTTGTCAAGAACCATCTATAGAAGAATTACACAACATTATCCAAGGGAAAGAATGGTATCCAAGATTCTGGAAACAATACATCGAAAAAATGTTTCGGCAACGTAAGGATGATTCTCGTTATCCCCAGAAACGAGTGCAGAAATGGCTGCAGTGGCTAGCACAAAAACTTCCAACAGATTCTCACTCTATCTTGATTGAGCAATTACAACCAACCTGACTCAATACCTCCTACCAGCGTTGGAGTTATAAGTCGATATATTGTTTAGTAAACTGCTACTATACCCTACTATTGGTCTTTTAGGAGGGTTACTAATAGGATTTATGATGAGCGTGTTTTTTGTCTCAGGGGAATTGGCTTATAGGAGTGTACTAAGTATACAAGAACGGCTATTCGATCGGTTCATATCCTGGTTGGCCTTTCAACTAAATACCTCAATTACCTTAGAGGAAAATATTTTACTCAATGGGACCTTATTATTCGCGTTTTTTGGAATATTTTTTGGACTTCTCTGGTGGATAATAGATGCTTTATATTATTCCGGTTATATCCTAAAGTCTGTTGAAAAGCAACTTATAAAACCTGTTGAATTGATCGATCTTTCAATCAAATTAAAAGTAATCATACTGTTTATTATAGTTATTCCAATTCCATATCTCGTATTTTTTATAGAATTTGAGGATGGAGAAACGGTTCCAATGGTAGTTCTTACAATGATTATGTGTTGGGTATTCATCCCATTAGGTTTAATCCTTTCAGAAGAGATTGGACGATTAGGCAATATAGAAAGAAAATTTTACCCGAATCAAGGTATCTGGGAAACAGCTAAGAACTTTTTGAAGTTGCATCTAATCTTAAGTTTGTATTTTGCTTTAGTGTGTGGGCTTTCAAGCAAATTGCTTTTTGGAGATAGAGTTGGGATATTAGGTGTAGCCATCGGTTTAATGGGTGGCATGGCTTTGGTCCCAGACAAAATCAAAGAAGGTGGCGTTGCTGTTATACGACATGTAGCTCTCCGCATCGTTATCTGGCTCAGTGGTTCAGGTCCCTGGAACTATCGGCAATTTTTAGATTACGCAAAGGCTCGAAGGCTTTTGAAAAAATTAGATGGCGGTACTTATGCTTTTTGCGATCCTTCATTGCGAGAGTACTTTGCTAATCATTACGAGCGTACATTACCCGACTGCAAGAAGAATTAGAAATAGATGAACTATCCTGTCGTCGCCACTTTCTGCCAGAGTTTGATGTTTCCTTCCCAGCCACCGCTAGCGAGGATGCTGCCATCGGGACTGTGGGCCAGGGTCCAAACCCAGCCTGCATGTCCAGTGAGGTTGTCGATCAGTTGGCCGGTTTCGATGTTCCAGCGTTTGATTGTTTTGTCGCTGCTACCGCTGACAAGGGTTTTGCTGTCGGGGCTGAAGCTGACGGCATTGACAGGATGGCTGTGGCCGGTCAGGGTGGTGAGCAGACTGCAGGTGTTGAGGTTCCAGAGTTTGATGGTGTTGTCGGTGCTGCCGCTAGCGAGGGCTTTGCCGTCGGGACTGATGTCGACTGACATGACTTTATCCGTGTGGCCGCTGAGGAAGTGGTAGGCTTCGCCGGTTTGTCGATCCCACAGTCCGATCGTTTGGTCGTGGCTGCCGCTGGCGAGGGTATGGCCGTCGGGACTGACGGCCAGGGTCAGGATCCAGTGTTTGTGGCCGGTGAGGGTGCGGTGGGTGTCGGGTTGGGAGAGGGGCCAGAGTTTGATGGTCCGATCTTGACTGCCGCTGGCAAGGATGGGAGTGCCCTGGGAACTGCTGTCGGGCTGGGGGATGAAGAGGATGCTGTGAATCCAATCAGTGTGGCCTTTGAGGGTGCGGTGCAGTTTGCCGCTGTCGATATCCCAAAGCCGAATGGTTTGGTCGTCGCTGGCACTGGCGAGAATGCGGCTGTCGGGGCTGATGGCGATGGCTCTTACCCAGCCAGTGTGACCGTCTAGGGTTCGCAGGAGTTTGCCGGTTTTTAGCGTCCAGAGTTTGATGGTTTTGTCGCTGCTGCTGCTGGCGAGGATACGTCCGTCGGCACTGATGGCGATGGATTTGACCCAGGTTTGGTGTCCCAGGAGGGTACGATAACATTCCCAGGTGGCCAGGGGACCGCTGACGGGAGGGGCGGAGGCGGGGATGGCGGGGTAGGCGTTGGCGGAGAGGGCGAGAGGGGCGGAGTCGATGGCGGCGGAGGGCCATTTGGCTTTGATGTCCTGGAGAACGACAGCGGCGGATTGGTAGCGATCTTGGAGATTGCCGCACAGGAGTTTGTCGAGGATTTGGCCGAGGGGCTGACTGATGGGGTGTTGGAGTTTTTGTCTCCAGATCCAGGTTTTGTTTTGGGGGTCGAGGAGGTGTTTGGGCGTGGTGTGGGTGAGGAGTTGGATGCAGGTGACGCCAAGGCTGTAGAGGTCGCTGGCAAAAAGAGGACGACCGATGGCTTGCTCTGGAGCCATGTATCCGGGGGTGCCGATTTTGGTGGCGGTTTCTTGCTGGCTGGCGGGGGTGGAGAGTTTGGCGGCACCGAAGCCGAGCAGGACAGGCTGGTTGTTGGGTTGGCGGCGGATGATGTTTTGGGGTTTGATGTTGCGGTGGACGATTTGGTGGGTGTGGACGAAGTCGAGGATGGGGAGGAGGTCTCGCAGGAGCTGCCAGATTTGTTCTTCGTTGAAGGGGCCTGCAGTTTGGAGTTCCTGGGTGAGGGTTTTGCCGTCAATGAATTCCTGGACTAGATATTGATGGGGAGGCTGCTCGAAGTAGGCGAGCAGGGTGGGAATTTGGGGATGCTGGCCGAGTTGATCGAGCTGGATGGCTTCTCGATGAAAGAGATCGGCTGCCTTTTCGGAGTTTTTGCTGCTGCGATCGCGCAGGGTAAATTGTTTGATGATGCAGCGGGGCCGGGAGGGTTTCTGGCAGTCTATGCCAACAAAGGTTTTGCCAAAGACTCCCTCACCGATTGTTTTCAGAGCTCGGTAGCGATCGCACAACAAGAGCTGCGAGCCGCAGTTGGTGCAAAACTTCAGCCCTTCAGGGTTGGGAGACTTCTGCTCGCCCGGATTCGGACAGTCTGGGTTGAGGCAATAACTCATGGGGCAAAATGAGGGGCATGTTTCTCCAGAATTTCAGAATTCAGGCACTTCACCCCGTTCAGTTTGGGATCTAGCGTTGCTTCTGGGAGAAACCTGCTGTTTTCAAGTCTGCTGTTTTCAAACGGGACAGGGCGTATCCAAAATAGTTGGAGGAGAAGCATTGAACGTTGCCAGATCCCCCTAAATCCCCCTTTAAAAGGACTTTAAGTTCGGTTCCCCCCTTTTTCAAGGAGGGCTAGGGGGGATCTAGGATCCCTAACAGGATTAAGGTTGTCTGATTTCTTGACTCCCCCAAACTCTGGATGCGCCCAACGGGACAGGATTGATAGCACTATGAGAATCAGCACTATGAGAATAGATGAGGAGATAGAAAAAAGTTCAAAACCAGACGTCATCAACCTTTCCCTTCTGCCCTCTGCCCTCTGCCTCCTGCCTTTTGCTCTACCCTAACTATGCAATGTTTTCTTGCGGGTTGGGGTGCGATTCAAGGTTTATTTAACCCGCCAGGTTTGGCAGGGTCGATCTCCTGCTTTAAACGTGCCAGGATAGTGTCTGATTCTAAACGATTGAGAATATCTTGAATCAGGGTGCTGGGGCCCTGGGATCCCCAGGTACAGCCTTGCTGCAGATAAATCTGTGCAGCAAGGCCAATTCTGTAGGAACCGTATCCAGCCAGAGTTGCCTGGGCAAGGGCGGTGCTGGCATAGGTGGTGAGTCCGATACTCCCTTCAATCGCAGTGCTAATTGCGGCTCCGCTTTTGCCCAGACCCAGGATGAAACTGCTCCCGAGTTCGCCCAGGAGCAATCCGCCTGAACTCAACAGAATTGCCTTCAGCAGCTTGCTGGCTTCATAGCTTGTCATGGGCAAATCGTATAAATGTGCCAGGGACCGAATCAGAGCTAGGTCTGCGATCGCACCTCCCAGCAGATCCAACACTGCAATGGGGTTCAGGGCTACTGCCAGCGCTTTATAGCGGGCAAAGCGCCAGATCAGTTGTTCTGCTTTGGTTTCTTTTGCGGTCATGGTTTGGCGGGCCACAGTTTGTTCTGCGTCTCTGGCCTGCAGGAGGGCATTCAGGGCCAGGAGCGGTCGCCCTTGCCGGTTAAGCAGATCTGCCAGTTTCTGTTTCAGAGGATCGATCTGCGGCGGCGGCGATTCCCATTCATGGGTAATCCGGCCATCGGGCCACTCTACACGCACCTGTAAGGGCATGGGGTCTGCTGCAACCATGACTATTTCGTCGGGGGCAATCAAGAGCGGGGGGAGCTGGCGGGCTGGTGGGGAGGTTGAGGGATCGCGATCGCGTTCCATCTCCAGGGTTTGCAGTTTCTGGCAAATCGCTTGACAGCTTTGTGGAGGATAGAGATCGATCTTGTTGAATACAAGCAGCAAGGGTTTGTGGATCTGCCGCAGCTGGCAAAGGGCTTGATATTCCGTACGGGTGATATCTCCAGCAACTACAAACAAAATTAGATCGGCTTGCTGGGCCACTTGCTGCGCCATTTGCGATCGCGCCTGGTCGTTCACCTCATCCAACCCCGGCGTATCAATCAACTCCACCTGCACCTTTCCCCCCGGTGGCAACCAATGTACCGATCGGGGCCACTGCGTCACCCCATTAATTGGCCCCGTCGGTAATACTTTCTGGCCCAGCAACGCATTCAGCACCGCTGACTTGCCCCGACTCACCAACCCAAACGCAGCAATGCGGATTAGCCCGCGCTCCAATTTGTCCAATGCTTCCGTCAGCTGCTCCCGTTTCCCTTGCAGCAACGTCAACAGATTTGCATTGCCACCTTGATACTGACAACGGCGGACGCGATTAGAATATTGCGCGACCAACTGTCGCAAACTCGTGCGAGCGCAACTGAGATAAAAATCCTGGGCAGTTAACCCTGGGGCTGGTTGAGTTGCAGAAGCCCGATCTGACATAGCTAATAATGAGAACAAAAAAATGGGCAAGGAGAGGGAATTGCGATCGCAAAAACAATATCCAACATCCCCAATTCCCCCCTCTTAATCGACACACTAGATCCGAATCCATCTAAACCCATTATCCGATCGCCGCATCCATTCGCGGTAATTTTCCCGCTAATATCAACACAAAGCAATCTCAACCCTCAAGTCCCCTCTACTCAAAATTAATGATCGCCCACCCCAATAAAACCCTCGTCGTCACCGGAGGCAACAGCGGCCTCGGCTACCACTGCACCAGAAACATTGCCGCGAACCTTGATTGGCACATCATCCTTGCCTGTCGCAACCCCCAGAAAGCCACCACCGCTGCCAAAACCCTGACCGCCGCCACTGGCAACAAATGCATTGAAATCATGCCCCTGGATCTAGCTTCCCTGGCTTCCGTCCGTACTTTTGTCCAGAAACTGTCAACCCGCGCCCTCCCTCCTCTGCGCGCCCTCCTGTGTAACGCTGGCCTCCAGACTATCAGCGGCACAACCTACACCCAGGATGGGTTCGAAACCACCTTCGCGGTCAACCATCTCGGCCACTTTCTCCTCACCAATCTGCTGCTGCGTCAGCTCCTTGCCCCGGCCCGCATCGTCTTTGTTAGCAGCGGTACCCACGACCCCGCTCAAAGAACCGGCATGGCAGCGCCCCAATACCGCCATCCCAGCCTGCTTGCCCACCCTGCCCCCCATACCCAAGACAACCCCGGCACCCTTGGCAGACGCTACTACACCACCTCAAAACTTTGCAACGTCTACTGTACCTACGAACTCTCGCGACGTTTACAAACCGAAGGCCACAGCAAACCCGACCGTCCCATTACAGTCAATGCCTTCGACCCGGGACTCATGCCCGGATCTGGTCTGGCTCGCGACTACAGTCTGTTCCAGCGATTTCTCTGGCACTTCATCCTGCCAATATTTACCCTCTTCTCCTCCAGGATCAATACCCCCGAAGCGTCTGGGAAAGCTCTTGCCCGCTTGATTCTAGACCCAGAGCTAGAAAACATCTCCGGCCAATATTTTGCCCAGCAACAAGCAATTCCCTCGTCCGCAGAATCCTATGACCAGGAAAAAGCCGCAGAGCTGTGGCATGGCAGTGCAGAACTCGTCAAGCTCGCTGCCCACGAGACGATCCTGCAATTGGGAGGGTGAAGAGGCAGAAGGCAGGAGGCAGAGGGCAGAAGAGAAGGTTGATTACATCTGATTTTGAGCGTTTTGTTATGTCTTAAATCTATTCTCGTAGTCCTCTAACGAGAAGCTCAAGACTAGATATAGCAAGCCTTTGGCCCTCCGTCCTCCGTCCTCCGTCCTCCGTCCTCCGTCCTCCGTCCTCCGTCCTCCGCTATAAAACCCGCCCATTTTGGCTTCTGGAGCTTTCCGACCGGAAAAACTACAAGTGCCAAAATGGGCGGGATTGAATTTCCCCTTGCCTGAACCATGGGATCTCAGGACAACACAATGCACACCCTTACTCATCTGAGTTGGCCCATTGCCCAGGAGAAAGGAAACTCTATTGTGTAGAGTGCCAGTTCAGAAATGGCAAATCTATCCTGTGCTGCCAATCTTCACCGAAACCCTACACTGGAAAGTTAATTGTGAGGTAGGGGTAAAAAATCCTTACTTTGGAAGGACTACCGATTGCCAGCAGAGCATAAAGCCTGAGAGTTTGTAACGCTTTGCCCGCAAAACTACTTGCACCCGTGGCAATCTGCTAGAGTATCAGCGATTTCCCACGATAAACTTGCGTCATTTTGCGGACTCCTGACAGGCTGCAATCGACTACTATAGAAATATGCACACCCTGCTCCTAGCTCGTCCGCTTTGGCAAAACTAAGCGAACAGTTGGGGGTTTTTTGTATCCAAATTTTTTTGATTGAGCTGCCTCGGAATCGAGCAACACCAACCCAGCAGTAAATTGAGCAGCGGTCAATCGCGAAATGCAGTGGAACTGGAGATAGGCAGCCCCAGATTTCAATTTATTCCTACAAATGGCTAATAGTAGTAAACCAATAAAGATGTTTGAGCGCATCGAAAGACAACTGCTGCATCATGGCAGGCAAATGTTCAGATGCGATCGCGCCCCAGGAACCAGGCACTTGCTCTGATGCTGACCCGATCTTCACAGGCATTGACCAGTATTTCCAAACCATATTGAGCGCGCTCATTTTTATCTGTCCTAACGAGCTTGGCTATTGCTATAGAATCATATTTGACTATCCAATCGCGAGCGATAAGGAATAAGAATTTAATAATTTGCCAGGTAGGATGAGCAAAGCGGAGCGTGCCCATCTCAATTTCAGCTATATCTTATTCAATTCTTGTTCCTAAGTTAAGGATTTTTGAGCATACAGGATTTACCCACAGGTTCGAAAATTTCGATCCGTGCGCAAATCCTGCTTATGAAAAACGACCTAAAGGAGTAAGACAACAATGACGATTCGCGGCGAATGCTTTTGCGGTCAGGTCCGCTATGAAATCAACGGCAATCTCAATAATGCCCGTTCCTGCCATTGCTCGCGGTGTCGTCGCGCCTTTAGCGGGGCTGCTTCCGCCTACGCAGAAGTGAACTCCGAACAGTTCACCTGGGTCGCAGGAGCAGACCGACTCACCACCTACGAAGCCACACCGGGTTGGGGGCTTTGTTTCTGCAGCGTTTGCGGCTCGACCCTCTGCGGCATCCACAACGGCAAGGTGCATGGAGTCACCCTGGGCACCGTAACTGGCGATCCAGGTGTTCAGCTCAAGATGCATATATTTGTCGGTTCAAAGGCACCCTGGGATGAAATTGCCGCTGGTGTGCCGCAGTTTGAAGCGGGGCCGCCATCCCCTTGAACAGGTAACTGTTGTATACTAAAAGAAACTTGTTTAAACATTCTTCTGGTTAAACAACTATGGGACTCGTACTTCCTAATTTTCGGGAGCATCAAGTGGGACAAGTCATCGCAACCTTGACGGTCACCAACCGCATCGATCGCGTTCTAGCAGAACGGGGATTTATCCCTGAAACTGACATTCGCTCCTTCACTTTGGATAATGTCGTTGTCGATACGGGAACCACCTTGTTGTGTCTGCCCGCAGCTACGATCGAGCGACTTGGCCTAGTGCAAGGAGGAGAAATAACCTTGGAAACCACTGCTGGTTTTCGGCAGGGGCGGATCTTTCGCGATGTGGAACTTTGTATTGGCGGTCGGCAAGGCACCTTCGATTGTTTAGAACTAACAGCAGTGCCTTATCCCTTACTCGGCGTAACGCCAATGGAGATCTTAGGTCTGGAACCCGATCTGAAACATCAAAAGCTGCGGTTGTTGCCCATGGATTCCGAGCAAACTTATCTCAGTTTGCTTTGAGGTATTTATTATTAGGGGTGTCTGTTCTTTCGCGAGCAACATCCGTTCAGTACATTCAGATAAAGTGTTCTGCGTTGAGTCCGTTTTGTTTAATTGAGTCAGTTGTGTTTATTCACCTACCAGAAATCCTCATCTTATGCAATTAGAAGACTACTTCCACTTCCTCGCGCCCAACGATATCCGCATCAAAGGGACCCGTGTCGGTATCGAAAACGTGCTCTACGAATACATCTATCGCGCCCGCACCCCCGAAGAGATTGTCACCCACTTCTACACCATTGACCTGGAGCAGGTCTACGCCACGATCCTCTATTACCTGCACAATAAAGAAGCAGTCACCCAGTACCTGGCCGACTGGCTGGAGCACGGCCACCAGATGCGGAAGGCCCAGGCATTGAATCCACCCCCTGCTGCAGCCCGACTGAGAAAAATCAAAGCAGAATTGGCCGCAAAGGCCCGAGCCAATGCCACTGAAATATCTCCTGGATGAAAACGTCGATTTGCTTTATCAAAAGCAACTGCGACGACAAAAACTGGATCTGAGCGTTCGCGCTGTGGGCGATCCAGATGCACCAGCCAAAAGTACACCAGATCCAGAAATTCTGAGCTGGTGCGAGGAATATGGTTGTGTTCTGGTTACCAATAACCGGGCATCGATGCCTGTTCATTTGACAGATTGGATTGCTGCAGGGCGCTCTATGCCTGGGATCTTTATCCTCAATGCCGGGTTGACCATTGGGCAAAATCTCAAGGAACTGATTCTGATTGCAGAGTACTCTTTTGAAGATGAATATCAAAACCAAATTATCCATTTGCCTCTAACCTGAATGACAGGATAGTTTCCTGAGAGGTCAGGATTTTTGAGCGCGCGGGTTCTAACCGCGCGCTCAAAAATCCTGACTTGTTTACGACTGCCGCGATATTGAACGTTGTATTGGCGATCGGCAAGGAAGCATCGACTGTTGCAAAGCAATATTGTGCCAATTCAAGCAGTTTTTCCTTGTATCCCTATAGCCTAGCTTGCAGTTTGCAGGGATGTATACTCAATAGAATTTAAATACCAATTATTACTGGGATCTCATATTTTCCAGGAAACGTCAATGAGCGCGATCGCCCAGAAAACGTTAATGCGATCGCATTTCTCTTTTGTCTATCTATTACTATGAGGTACGCAAGTAATTCTACTGTGATATTTTTTAGACATGAGAGCAAAAAACAAGCCATGATTGACCTGAAGCAATACCTGAAAAGCAACGCCATCCACCTCAACGCCAGAGAAGTCCTGCAATCCCCGATCGCGATCTTGTTAGGCGTCAGTCAGGACGCTGCCGACCGCCTCACAACCTTGCAAATCAGAACTGTCTTCGAACTGGCCACCGCCCAAGTTTTTGCCGCTGCGTCTAACATAGCCGGTTCCACCCCCACAAACATCCTGTTCAGCCGCTATGGGGCTGTTCCCGCCGACATCATCAAAGATAGCCTCCTGGATCGGGAAGTCAGCGAACTAGCGCTGCAGCCGATCGAAGCTCTGGATGGCATTGGTACCGTCGACGGACCTCAGATCGCAGCTGCCCTGCACGTCCAAACCATCCGCGATCTGGCATTTTGGCCGCCTTATGTGGCTGCAGTGGCGATTGTCCAACAGGTCTTACTGCCGGAAAATGCGCCTGGTTTTGACCCCGAAGCCCCCGCCGATCTGATTCCCACATCGGGAGACTATCCCACCGAAAAGGTCTTTTACAGTTCCGTGGTGATTGACGAAATTCAAGACCAACCGACCCAGGACTTAAATGCTCCCGTCAAGATCGCTGCCAACGACGAATTTGGCTTTAAAACACCTGCCATTGGTGCCTTGATTACGATCGAGCAATGCTGGTACTCGGAAGGTGTCGCCCTGGGCAATCTGCTTCATTCCCTGGCTCTGGCTCCTGGCGAAAGCACCCGCATTGCCACCATCGACTGGGCCCGTCAAACCCGAGGGCAAAGCGCCGAAGAAATTGCCCAGAGCGAAAGCTTATCCAACGTGACGGGTCACAACCGCGCCATCAGCGAAGTCACCAGTGCCATGGCCGCAGAATCGCAATTCGGGTCATCTCTGGTGAACAGCGCTTCTCGGAGTAAGTCTTTTGGCGTCTCAGCAAGAGGAGGATTTGGGGCCTTTTCTTTTGGCGCATCCGCATCCTTTGCTTCGAATCGCAGTCGCGTCAAGGCGGTTTCTTCTTCCTATGGCAGACGGAACTTGATGGCGAGCATGGCACAAAATGTGGCCGACCAGACCCACCAATATGCCAACGCGGTGCGCAATCGTCGGGCTTCGGTGGTGACGGAAGTTTCGCAACAGGAACAAGAAACCCTGGCCAGTCGGACGGTGACCAACTACAATCACATGCACGCCCTCTCGATTCAATATTACGAGGTCTTGCAGATTTATCGCGTTACCTCTCGCGTCAGCCAGGTGGAAAAATGTCTGTTTGTGCCCATGCAGGTGATTGACGACTGGACGCAAGCATTGATCAATCGCTATCGCGACATTTTGTATGAGGTTGCCCTGGAACCCAGAGTCCGCTCAGCCCTCAACAGTCTCAATGGGACAATCAAACTCAACCCTACGATTGAACTTTCACTAAGCCTGAACGACCCCCATCAGCTCTCGTCGGCAGAACCGTTCCCTCAGAATGCGCAATTGGTCGGCCTTAAATTGTCGGTTGATAATACATCGCCTGATGACGGCGAACCGGTTCCCTGGATAGGAGGTTGGCAGCTCAAGCTGCAGGATAGACCCCGGGTAATCGGCAAAAGCAGCTCGGAATACAGTGGCGATCTCCTTGTTCCAGTGAGTTTAGCGGCAATTGAATCCATCGGTTGTTGGGTGTTTCTGCAGGACAATGCCCTGGACGATCGCTCGATCGAGCTGGCACTTGAGATCTTCAATGGGGTAGAGATGCTTCATTGGACCCTGACTTTCACCTATGGAAGCTTGAAGAATGAAGGCGGGGTTTCATCCAGTGGCAAGCTCCTTGCTGAAGTCGTCAGGGTAGTGAATGAAGGGCAAGATCCCGAAAACTCTGATTGGCTGGTTCAGCATCTCGCCCAAAATCGCGTCTATTACAGTCAGATGATCTGGCTGAATATGGATGCGGCCACGCGGGCGCTGCTCCTCTCGCCTTACCGCTATGAAGGAGCACCGTTGATGCAGCAGATCGATCCAGAACCGATTACAGTGACGGGCAATTATCTCGCGTTCCGGATGAATGCAGATGAGGAAGATCCAGCATGGCGAGCCTGGTTAGGCTCCCACGGCTACTTTAGCGGCAATACAATGCGCCACGAGACAGTACCGCTGCCCAGTGGTGGCGTATTTGCGGAAGCGGTTCTGGGTCGGTTCAATTCAGCAGAAAAATTGGATATGAGCCGCTTCTGGAACTGGCAGGACTCACCGATTCCCTTTGCGGCTCCGGAAATTGCCGCGCTCCAGGCGGGACAACATACAGTTGAAAGCGCGCCGACAGCAGGCAATCTGGATCAGCCGATCGTCAATATCGTCAATCCGACGGCGCTGCCCGATCCGCAGGGGCTGAACGGCATCCTCAATACCCTGGGGAATGGTAACCTGTTCCGCGACATGAGCGGACGGGAGCAGGCGTTTGCGCTGGCCCAGGCGGGATTGCAAAACGCGTCCCAGGCTGCGATCGCTGCAGGGTACCAGGCAGGGGCTAACATGACAAATGCGGGTGCATTGCTCAACCGCGCTGCTGCAATTGACGCAGCAGAAAGCGGTGGCTCTAATGGGGCCTATCCTGGTAATGGTAGTTCGGGATCTGCAAACTCTAATAGTAATTCGTTGCAGAAGGATCTTATTAATCGTCTAGTTCCTACTGTTCCACCTCAAGCGGATAATCGACCTGAAGCTGGTAGTCCACCAGAACCGCTGCCAGAAGGCAATAATGCAGCCTCTGGAACAACTCCGCCTGTTCCTAGAAACTATCATGGCTTTGTTCCTTCCCATGATATGCGCGTACCTGATTCAAATTTGCTTGATGTTTCTGCGCTAGGGCCACATTCTTATCGTCACAATAAAAGTGTTGAAGATAAAACTGGTCTAATTTATACGGCCAAAGTAGGTTTTCTCGACATCGGGCATATGCGCGATCTTTGCGATTTGACAAAATATGTTTTCGATCGAATTGAAACTAACAATGGTGAGCCTGCTGAATTTGACACCACCTATGGGAAGGTCAAGATTACCCAAGCGATTCCTAAAAATGACTGGATTAAAGTTGCACGTTCGGTTGCATTTGATGATTCTGTAGGGGAGGAAATTGCTAGCTACTGGTATAGAGGGATAGAGAATCATCCTTCTTCATTTTCGCCAGAGAGCCTTTTTTCGAGTTATATCGGAACATTTCTGGCAGAGCAGGCACTGAAATTAACTCAGGCAAACTTTAACAATGCTGTTACTGAGGTACTTCTCTCATTGCTTGAATATTTCAAGGCAATGTCTAAGGAAGAAACCTTGGAAGCTTTTGGTAAAATCAGCAATCGTTGGGTTGAGTATACTAACCCAATTGATGCGTACGTCAACTTTCGCTATTTAAAACGTCGAAACTTTACCATTCAGCCTTGGCAAGCTGGACATCCCAGCGATGAAACCATTCCTTACTGGATAGCTGCTCCAGGTTGGATAAAAGCTGATTTTGGTTTAACTGAAGACTATTATTCCTATAGTCATGGTCGTTACGTTGATGAAACGCCCGTCAATAGGGTAGATTTCTTGCAGAAACTAAACGAGATTCGGGCAGATGCTAAGAAGGAGTATGGTAACGAATTCGATCAGCCTTAAGACTTCATCCCGTCCAAGCTGATAGTCTTCTTTTGGGTTGACTCAGCATAGTTCAATTGTGCGATCGCAGTCTTACGGGTTGCGATCGCACAATTCTACAAAGCAACGCTCATTCAGTCCGGGGGTAGTTCTCCAGAGGTCAGGCTTTTGGAGACGTGCGATCGCACGCTTGTCAGATGCGAACGAAACGATTCGTCAAGAGAACAAGGTTTTGCTGTGGCAACTGCCCCATCTGTTCAGTCCTCAATCTAAATGACGATCTCTGCCCAGATTCATCAGCAGATCAGACAACGAGCTAACTTTGCCTGTGAATTTTGCGGTGTGGCAGAATCGCGATCGCAGCAACAATGATAGCAAGCTTAGTGCCACGCCTGGACACCCATAACATCAAAATGATAGTCGTAAGTCCAAACGGGTAAGTTCAGTTTCATGGCTAAGGCGGCGGTCACTGCATCAAAGAGGGGAATTTTTTGATCGGAGAAGCGAGCAATTAATTCCGTTGCGGTCTGATAATCTTCCGGGGTTGGGTTGATGAGATTCGTTTTGGTATTGATGCGTTGGGCAAATGCGATCGCAACATTGGAGCCACCAGAATAAAGAATCAGTCTGTGCGCTTCCAGATAAATTGGATAGGGTACGATAATGCTTAACTTGTCCCGGTTGATTTTTTTGAGTTCGAAGCGAACCTGCTGATGGTATCGATCGTCTCGATCGACCTGTGCATAGAGCGGCCCCGTATCGGCAATGACTGCTTTCAAGATTTAGCCTTGAATGCTTCAAGCATGACACTGTCATGGTCAGCAGCGATATTGGCTCGACCGCTACTGATTGTCATGAGATCGTCCTGGAATCCTTGTTTAAGCGGCAATTGGCAGCCTCTTTCCAGTAGATCTTGTTCGGATAGAGTGCGCTTTCCTTGCAATTGTCGATTTTCCTGATGCCGTGCCAGTACCTGGACTTCAATTTCGTCGAGCGTTTTGGTGCTGAATTCGCCTCTCTCTGCGGCTTCAAAGCCAATGGCGACTTCCGTCTTCAAGTATTCAAGATAGGCTGGATCGTCTGACTCATCCTCTTCGGCGTGCATTTGTAATAATGCTTCTTCGACCACCTCTTCAGCTGTTTTGTAAAGGCCGGATGCCATCTTCTCTTTCAGGATTTTTTCTGCCTGGGGTGTCAGTACAATTTGCATTGTCTGCCTCTTTTGTCTTTCTAGACAACGTTGTCTCTCATTTTAGCGTTGAATTGCTCTCAGTTGGCTCAAAATAGAACTGCAGTCTTAACTATTGCCACCCGTCATACCCGACACAAAGGTCGTAATCGCTGGAGCCACGGCTTGCAGAACGGGAGAAAGAATCACCACCGACGCTGCCGCAATGATAATGGTTGTCGCCAACCGTACGACCTGATCGGAAGCTTTCTGATAAGTATCGAACTTGTAGTCTATTTTTTCCACATCTGTCTCCAAACGGTCGAGCCGCTGGTTGATTTGTGTCAGCTCTGAGTCGAGCCGCTGATTGATTTGTGCCAGCTCTGACAAGACCTGTTGCTGAAAGTTTCCGGTGGCATCGCTAGCTTGCATATAATGTTTATCCGCTGCGTGTCGTGACTGCACTATAATAGCATAATTGTTTCTATAAAGAAACAGTTAGGAGATTTTGTGGAGGATTTTGGACAGCTCTATCCAGTGTTACTAGTTTTGGACGGGTGCGATCGCATTTCCGCTCAAAAAGATCTTGCTCTGCAACCTGGGTTATCAGGATCTTTTAAACCACTTTGCCCGACAAATGGATTAATTTGGTCTTGCAACTCCTCTCACTTGAACTTTACGAATCTACTTTACGAATCTATACGATGATTCAGACCTCAATCGTGGAACTCATCCGTAACGGAGAACTTGGCCCGCTTCGACACGGTCTCACTCACGATCGCGTGCGCGAACTTCTGGGTTCGCCGCCCATGTGGGGGCCACAACGTACAGAGCAACGTGCGAGCATCTGGAGATATGGAGACATTGAATTTCACTTTAACAACTGGGTTGTGTCGTTGATCTTCTCAGACCACGAAGACTTTACAGATGGCGGACCCACCTTGAGGATCGAGCCATGGATTGTGCGTCGCGGTCTGTCACAAGACGAATTTGAACGCAATCTGAAGGACATGGAGGTTGAGTTCGCTGTCACCAAACCGGACTATGACCCTTCCCAAACCCACGTCATTGTCAAATCTGGGATTATCTTTTCGTTTGTGGATGAAGCTGAAGAATATTGTCCCGATTCTGGTCTGGTGTTTTGGTCAACGCGATATGAAGGATAAAGCATCGCTTCAGGCTTCACCGAGTGCTGCTAAAACGGCTTTGGGAGACAGTTTATCTTTGAACCAGATGACGCGGGCAGGTATATTGCTGACTTTAACCCCTGCTTTTTCCAGGTTAAGACGTTCTGAAATGGCCAGAATTAAACGGTCGCAGCCGGATTGACGGACCTGGGAAAATTTCTTGCGCAGATATTCCGGTCGCCAGTAGCCGACGATTTCTAACAGGAAGACGCGACCATCAGGATGAACGAGACGAAAGTCGGGAATCATAACGCTGCCGGGGATGGGAATCAGGTCGACTTCTCGCTCTAACTGCCAGTCTGTTTTCAACTTTTGCCAGCGCTCGGCGAAAGATGCTTCTAGCATGCTGTCGTAGGGCTTGCCAGGCGGGTAATGGCTGACCAGACCGCAGTCTGAGTCGAGACTGAAGCGACCTGGACGTTTTTCGCGGGTGTAGAAATCGCGGGTTTGCAGGGTGGTGCTGAGACTCCATTTGGTGACGTGGAGCAGGGCAGGCAGGAGTTTTGCGATCGCAAGTCCATAGCGGGTACTGGGTTTAAACAAACTTGTTGGCCCATCAATTGTAATCGTAAACCCACAGTCAGCATCGCCTTCGATATAGGCCATCAATTGGAATAGCTTGAGATAGCGGAACAGGAGTTTGTACTCGCCCGGATCGTTACGATGAGCGTTGAGGGTCATTTGTGTTGCTCGATAGAATACACCTTGCACCTGGGACAAATTATATCGATGCAGCAGTGCTTCTGGCGTTGGCGCTTCGAACTGGGTCAGGATACGATTTTCAGACAGATCGGCATAGAGGCCCGTACGAATTTGTTCTGGCAGCACCTCCTGTTCTAGCTCTTGACTCAGGACAGCCGCTAACTGCGTCAGGGTGTGCTCAGTTGACTGCAAGCTGGGTACAGCCTGGGCTGCCATGGCAAAGGTACGCTGCCGCAGCAGCAACGGATCCAGGGGACTGACGATCTCAAAGGTACAAAAGCTGCTGCGGAGAATGTGAGCGAGACCCCGCCGCAAGCGGTAGTCGGGACTTTCTCCTTCCAGGTCTTGCAATTGGCGATCTAGCTCGCCCTGGGTTTCCCCTTGGGCGGTTTGAAAACACTCAATTGCAGTCTCTGCTAATGCCAGATATCTGGCATTCAGCGACAGACGTTTGGGTTGGACTGATTCGCCAATTTGCCGGTGAATTAACAGATCAGTGGGTAACGTGGTCTCTTCCTCCCGCTTTACGTAAGGATTGAATGGTTGCGATCGCGCATTCCGCGACCCGATCGACTTCTTCCACAGTATTGAATCGCCCCATGCCAAAGCGCAAGGATGCAGCCGCTAAATCATCCGATCGTCCCAGTGACGCTAACACATGGGAGGGGCCACTTTTCGCCGATGTACAGGCCGATCCAGCAGAAACAGCAACGATTGGCTGCAACCCCAGCAACAAGGCTGCACCCTCTACTCCAGCCACGCTGACATTGAGGTTGCCAGGCAATCGTTGACTGGGATGACCGTTCAAATGAAGATCGTCTATCTGGCAACTCAATTGTTGCCACAGGCGATCTCGCAACTGGGTCAAACGCTGGTGCTCTGAATCCAATTCAGTCAGAGCCAGTTCCATTGCCCTAGCAAAGCCAACAATCTGGGGCGTTGCCAGGGTACCAGAGCGCCACCCTCGTTCGTGGCCGCCGCCGTGCAGTTGGGGAGCCAGTTGCACCCTGGGATGACGACGACGTACGTAGAGAGCACCAATGCCCTTAGGCCCGTAGACTTTGTGAGCCGTCATCGACAGCAGATCGATTTGCATGGCCTCAACATCCAGGGGGATCTTGCCCGCAGCTTGGGCAGCATCTGTGTGGAAGAAGACATTGCGATCGCGGCAAATCTCTCCAATCTTTGCTAGCGGTTGCAACACGCCAATTTCATTATTTGCGGCCATGACTGACACCAACACCGTATCCTGACGCAACGTCCGCTCTAGCTCAGCCAGATTCACCAAGCCATTCACATCAACCGTTAAGAAAGTAACCTCAAATCCGAGAGACTGCAAATAACGACAGGGATCCAATACCGCATTATGTTCTGTCTGCACCGTTACAATATGCCTTCCCCGATCGAAGCATGCCTCTGCTACGCCCTTAATGGCCAGATTGTTAGCCTCTGTTGCCCCACTGGTAAAAATAATTTCTTCGGGAGTTGCCGCGATCGCCGCTGCCAGGATTTCTCGTGCCCTGTTCACGGCGGCCTCTGCCTCCCACCCATACACATGATTCCTGCTAGCGGGATTGCCAAATCGCTCTGTGAAATAGGGCAACATTGCCTCTAGCACCCGTTCGTCCAGGGGTGTAGTGGCATGGCAGTCCATATAAATAGGGCGGTGCATCGATCGAGTTTGGATTTTAGAGTTTGGATTTTAGATTGCTTAGATGCCGTTACAAGGAACACAGTGAAATACTCTCATACCAATTTGCCTTAGAGATGCAATCGATAAAATTGGCGAAATGTTTGCCCAATAAGGCTTTTTCTAATCCAAAATCGCCAATCTAATATCCAAAATGGTATCAGAAGACCTCATGCACCCATCGTTAGCTGTCTAATGCAAACAGCCGTTTTAACCATTCAACAAAAATAACAGCTATGGGCGAATTTGGGGCGAGCGCTTTGGCCGTTATGGTCGATCCTAAACGACTTGGAAAGTTATTTTGAAAACCTTACAAAGCAAGGTTTTCAAAATAACTTGTTTGACGAAAAAGTAGAGGTTAGCGCCCACTGAGGGGGGCACTCCTCCAAGCGGTGTGTCCCCTAGATCAACCTTGGGGGAGCACTTTGGCCGTCATAGCTTGTTCTATTGGCATTTCTGATTGTTTTTGCTATGTCAGACAGGTCTAAATCAAAAGAATAGTGGACTGACAAGGCTCATTTGAGGCAATAGAACTGGGTTGTGAAAAGGCGATAACGCTTACCCGATAGACTTTGTAGCACTAAAGTGCCGACTACAAACTTTGCATTGTTTTAGCCGTGTTAAAGCACTAGAAATGTTGCACGGTGGGATAACCTCCCGCTCAATCTCTTGCAAAATTGTCTCTGCTCTCAACTACAAGAGGAAAAATCAAAAAGAGTCTCTCACATCTCTTTGAATGCGTTCAGTTAGTGAAGAATGAGACCTTCTGTTCTCTGCTTCCTGCCCTCTCCATTTCTACTTTTCAGCTAGCCATCCAAACTGACCTGCAGCAGAGAGAGCCATCTTATGCAAAGATAGAAAGACTGCCTGGATAAAAGGCGTTCTGGCACAGGTACCTCTGCCAATTTGTTGTGGTTGGCAAATGTTTTTGTATATCAAATATCAGGTTTGAGTTTATGAAAGTTGGCGATCGCGTCCGCGTTATTCAATCTACTACTGTTTATCATCATCCGGCTAATCGGGGTAAACCCTTCGATATTAAGGATATGGAAGGGGACGTGATTGCGATTGTTACCCAATGGCAGGGCAGACCCGTAAGTGCCAATTTGCCCATTCAGGTAAAGTTCGACAAGAAATTCAGGGCTCACCTGCGAGAAAATGAGCTAGAGGTGGTGCAGTAATAATTGGATGTTCTCTGAAAATTCTTGCTGGACTTTGAGTTCAGAGATTTACATAATACAACTCTTTCGTATTTGCTTTGATAGGGTTTCAGCAAATAGATCGAGCTGCTTATTGTTAAATAGAGCACAAATGCTAGCCAGCTGCGGAAATGCGATCGCAGCTAAAGCGATCTTCTAAAAAAAATAGCATTCTTGCTACCTTTTCTTGCCGACACGACCATTGCGATCGCAGCCAAATTTAATGGACTCGACTCCTTAGAGGAGGTTTGGAAGGTATTGGATCCCCCCTGGTTCCCCTTGACAAGGGGGGAATCACGGTCAAAAGTCCCCCTTTTGAAGAGGGATGTAGGGGGAACCGAGATATTTTGCTACTTGTCTTAGGACTTTTCAAACATCCCTTAGATTCTAATCACCAACTGTCACCTGCCGTCCTGAAATCGCCAGCCGCAGTACCGAAAGGACCAAAATCAATAAAAATAGCACCAACCCAATCGTGCAAGCGTAGCTATAATTTCCCCACTGAAAGGCTTGCTCGTAGATGTAGTATACAATCGTTTTAGAGCTGCCGCGCGGCCCCCCTTGAGTCATGATAAACACTTCTTCAAACACCTTGGTCGCAGAAATGGCAGAGATAACAGCAACCAGAAATAGATAAGGTTTCATCATTGGAATCGTGATATCCCAATGCTTGCGAAACCCATCAGAACCATCAATAGCAGCCGCTTCGTAAAGATCTGCAGAAATAGTTTGCAACCCCGCCAAATAAATAACCATGTAGTAGCCCAAACCCTTCCACACGGTGACTGCCATAACACTGAAAATAGCCCACTTAGGGCTGGTGAGCCAGGGGATACGAGCATCTGTCAGCCACCCCAGCTTCACCAACAGTGCCGATAGTCCCGTATAAACCAGTAACTGGTTCAGCAGCCCGTTCTCCGCATACAGCCACTTCCAGGCAATGCCAGCGACCACCATCGAAATCACAACTGGTGTATAGTAAGCAGCACGAAACCAGCGGATGCCACGCAGTTTCTGGTTAACCAAAACAGCCAACCCCAGAGGCACGACAACCAGGATCGGCACAACACAAACCAGATAGAGTAAGGTGTTGCGCAGCGTCTGCCAGAACTCCCGATCGACCCAGAGGGCGCGAAAATTCTCAAACCCAATCCATTGCGGTAGCTGGTCGGGTCGAATCGGGTCATATTCATAAAAGCTCAGGGAAAACGCCCGAATTGCAGGCCAGAAAACTGTCAACCCTAAGACTAGCAAAGCCGGCAGTAAAAATAAATAAGGCGTTAGCTGTTGTGGGATAGTCAACCGGTCTCGTACTATTTTATTTTGCCTGGGATTGGGTATCGTGTCTTTCATCGTTTCCGGGTATCCATGCTCAATAATATCAGGATGCAAAAGTGCCTTTCCAAATCATAGTTTCCTTCCCGCTTTCCCACGAGAGGATAGCGATCGACAAATAAAATACACGACTTGGAAGGTTAGTGCCCCCGAAGGGGGCGCTAACCCTCATTTCTTCGTGCCAGAACGGAAAAAAGGTTATGTTGAAAGCCTTGCTCCGCAAGACTTTCAACATAACCTTCCAGGTCGTGTAAAGTAAGGATTTTTGAGCACGCGAGTGGAATCTGTGTGCTCAAAAATCCTTACTTCTAGAGAACTGCTCACGAGAAAATGTATTGAAACTTAGATTACACTGGGAGGTAAAGTCTCCTCCTTCAAATTATGCAATTTCCCTTTCCTGGTATGGATCCCTATTTAGAGGGATATCTCTGGCCCGATGTCCATCATGTATTAGCGAGCAAAATTCGTCAGCAGCTGGCACCGCAGTTGCAGCCCTGTTATGTTGCTCAACTGGGAGTGTATGTTGTTGAGGATACTTTCCCAGAAAGCGAAATTGGGATTGTGTATGCCGATGTTGAAGTCATGAAGCTTCAACTTCCTCGAGGACCTACCTGTCCCCGAGCGAACAGCTGGGACAGCTGTCGTCACTCCTGCTACGCTAAGTCTGTCAGTGGTTCAGCCAGGGCCTGTCAGAATTGCCAGGGTGGAGATCCGGGATACAGCGCGCAACGTTCTGGTAACCTGCATCGAAATCTTGTCTCCTGTCAACAAGCGCAACTCTGGAATTGCCCAATATCGCCAGAAATGGCAGCGGCTCTATCAGTCTGGCGTCCATATTCTAGAAATCGATTTCCTCAGACGCAGACAACGCCCTTTTGCCCATCCCCAACTCCCCTCCACAGTGCATGCCTGTCGCATTGACCCGCGCCCATAGCAGCACCATAGAGATTTGGACACTACGACTTCAGGATGCCTTACCCGTTATGCCAATACCGCTGCGTCCGCCTGACCCGGACGCCATACTCGATCTGTCGACCGTACTGCATGCTATCCAGGAAGATGCGTTTTATCATCTTTCTCTTGACTACGACCAGAAACTTCCCCCGCCTGAACTCTCTGGAGAAGAGTAGCTGTGGCTGCGATCGCACCTCCAATAACCACTCCACTCCTCCTTCCTGTTACATTAAGTTTGAACCAGGAGACAGCAGGCAACAGTAGAGGTAAGCTGCTATGGGACACCCAACGATCTCAATTTTTACCGATCGGCAAATAGGAAAAGTTATTGCCACATTAACGCTCCCCAATCTGGTGGATCGAATCCTGGCCAACCGGAGATTTATCCCCAAACAAGACGTTCGCACGGTGACGCTGAATGATATCGTCGTTGACACAGGAGTAACAATACTTTGCTTATCAGCGGACATCATTCACCAATTAGACTTGGCCCTATTGGGAGAAATTGATACAGCAACAGCAACAGGTGTCGGCAAAGCCTGCGTCTTCAAAACGGTGAGTCTAGCCGTTGCTGGACGAGAGGGCATATTCGATTGTCTAGAACTGCCATCAGGACAACCCAGCTTGCTCGGTGCGATCCCCATGGAGCGATTGGGATTGGAGCCAGATCGGAGGAGGCAGAAATTGCGGACATTACTTATGAATGTCGTTGAGACTTATATGACAATGTAGATGATCCCAAACGCTAAAACCCGAGCAGCAAAAATCTCGTGAATTTACGCAGATATCGCTCGATCGAAATGGCCCCTCATCCTGTACAATAACTTACACAACCGGCAAAGATCTCAATTCGAACAGGGGGGTGAAATCTGCAATGTCCTCATGATAAAAGCGATCCAGCCCCGTCAGCCAGCCTCCCTAAGCCGATCCCTGACACCAGTTTTCCAGCGGCAGTTGAGTGAATGTTTCCGATCGGCTCCGGTTGAAAATCCCGATAAATTATAAAATAGCTGGCAAAAAATATGGATGAACCTGTGTTAGTTACTTTCCCTGATGTCCACCGAATCGGACAATCTCCCGGCCCTCGGCTGCAGCTAGGTGCTGCAAACCTGAAAGCAAAAGCGCAGCTCCACTTCATAGCGATAGTCCAGGGCAAAATCTTCAACTGCAGTGGGTGCTGGGGGAAGCAGAATTTCCAGCAGGTTGCCGATGATACGAACCGAAAAGCTGCGATCTGGACTGGGCAGAACAGCAATGCTCGTATCTCCCAAATTCAGCCCCTGGGCTGCCAGAACGGCCGCAGGTTGCTCCCACAGTTGCTGATAAACGTTGGCATCCTGCCAGGCGGCAGCGATCGTCCGCGACAAAATTTTTTCTTCTTCTAGATCTAAACGTTGCATACACTTTTCCCTGATACGGTGAGGTCAACTATGTCCCAGCATATAACTATCTTTAGCTATTACAAAAATCTCAAGGCGCAGGTGGCAGAATGCCTGCCTGCAGATTACCAATCTCGATTCGATAGTGAAGTCGTTTACCCGCGCCGCCCCCGGCGAGTTGAGGATGCCGAGATTTTTCTAGAGCTAGGGGAACAGGCGATCGAGCGCCGGGATCCAGATCTGGCCATCCTTTACCTGTCTAAGGGAATTGCCAGTCTCGGGCAGAATGGCTGGCAGTACCATCGGGATCTGACTCTGTCGTTATATGGAGAAATGGCGCAGGCAGAACGACTGAGCTGCAACTTCGAGGAATCGTTAGAAATTGCCGAGGCGGTGTTGCGTCAGACTGTCGACCAGACCGCCAGACTGCAGGCGACGGAACTGAAAGTGATGACCCTGGCCATGCTGTCCCGAGTCGACGAGGCCATTGCCGCCATTTTTCAGCTGTTTGACACCATCGGCTTCGATCTGGCGAACGAACCGCCCCCTACGTTCGATCCTGAACAGCTGGCAACGCTGCCAGAACTGCAAGATCCCTGTAAACTAGCTTTGCTCCATTGTCTGAAGCTGTTGGGCGAGTTGGGCTATACGGCCCAGAAACCGCTGCTGTGCCAGCAAGTTATTTTCACAGAAATGCGATTTTGTCTGGAACACGGGCGTTCGTCCCTGGCTCTGCAGATTTTTGCGGATTACGCCCTGGTGGCCTGTTGCTATTTGGAGGATGTGGAACTGGGCTATCGTTTGGGGCAGATTGCCGTCAATTTGCTGCAGTCGCCGGACACCGATCTGTCTGAACCGGCTGTGCTGGAGATCGTCTACGGCCTGATTAACCATTGGAAATGCCATGTCCGCGACTCCATTCCCCACCTGGAGCGAGCATTTCAGAAGGGTGTCCAGGTGGCTGATTTCATGATGGGTGGGGTTTCGGGGTTGGTAGCTCTGGACGATCGTAGAGTTGCAGGGGACAATCTACCGGCGCTGCAGTCCATCTATGCCCAATTTATCAAGGATTTGACGAAACTGAATCTGCAATATCATTTGCCCTATGCCTGGATTGGACACCAATTGGTGATTAATTTGCAAGACTTGGGTGAGGATGCAGGGGAGTTAAAGGGAGATGCGTTTAATGAAACCACTGAATTGCCGGAATTGATTCGTCAACGTAACTGTACGCCTGTGTTTCTGGCCTATGTTGCTAAAACGATGCTGAATTATCTGTCAGGGAATTTTCCGGCAGCGATTGCAGCGGCGCGACAGGCACGCGAATATCAGGATGCAGCGATTGGCTTGATGACAAACACGGAGTTGAATTTTTATCAGTCGCTGGCGTTGCTGGCTCGCGCCCGGGTGGTAGAGCCGGCGGAGCGTTTGGGCTATCTGGGGCAGGTGTATCGCAATCAGGAAGCCTTGCAACAATGGGCCCGACGGGCACCGATGAATTTCCACCATCGTTATTTGTTGGTGAAGGCGGAGCGGGCCTGGGTGTTGGGCAATGTGGAAACGGCGGCGCAGTTTTATCAGAGCGCGATCGCAGCAGCGCAGGAACACGACTTTCCCCAGGATGTCGCCCTGGCCAACCATCGAGCGGGAGAATTTTATCTCTCACAGAGTGACGACGCTGCCAGCAAGCAACATTTACGCGCCGCGTACCAGGGCTATAGTCGCTGGGGTGCCCATACTCTAGCTCGTCGTATCCTGCAGCGCCTCAACGCTGGCACATCAAATTCTCCTTTCCATCAAGCATTTCAGCGCTTCATTAGCCGCAATCGCACCCTGCGTCGTGCCATCCAGAGCTTTTACGTTGTCCCGACTCATGATGGATTAGAGCTACGACTGGAAGTTAATGCTGCCGATCGGGGCATCATCACCCACAAATCCCTGTTACTGATGCGCTTTGCCCTGCTCACAGGTAATTTCTGTCGTCTGGTGTTCTGCGATAGCGTTCTGGAATTTGACACGTTGTTGCAAATCTATCCGCAAGTGGGGGAACGTCTGGAAGGAAGAACGGATAGAAATCTGCGTTGGGGACAGCTAGAACAGAGCACGCGCCGTTACCGGGCATTGCTAGGAGCAATCGCCAGCAACGCCGATATTTTAATCGTATCCACCCAGGGCATTTGTCACGAAGCCCAGCTCCAGGAGGGTTCACCCTTTCCCGCTAATATGATGGGTCTGTCGCTTGATGCGATCTTGCTACCCGAGAAAGCCTTTTATTTATTGACCCAAATCCGCGATGCGTGCGACACCAACAGGGCACGGCAACTGAGCTGTCAGCTTGTCGATCGCTCCTACATCATCGACGTTTGCCCAGTAGAAGGAGCTGACGAAGCTGTAATTATGCTCCGCCAATCTGCTTTGGATTTTGGCTTGTAGAATTGAGAGTTTAGATTTGGGGTTAAAAACAAAGTTCTGGTTGCAGGTTCAACCCTTCAAAATGCCGCACCCAGAAACACCTGACAAAAGTTTTGCAACGCTTAAATCGAGATTTGGAATAGCTGGCTCTGGTTGGCCAATGCTGCCCCTTCCCCCGTTTTTGCGATCGGGTTTCCGGGGGATGGCAAAAAAGGCAAATGGCACTTGTTCTAGCTTGAGGTTGTGTAGCGAGCTGACACAGGAGAACAGAGTTGGATAATCGTTATTTTTTTGTACTGACCTGAAAGACTTTGCAATGCTAAGGTGCCAATTAAAAACTTTGCACAATTTTAGCGGCATCAAAATACTACAAATCCTTAATTTTCTCATACAGGTAACAGTCAACTCTGGCAGCTAAAACACAATTAGCCAGCACAAAATATCAGCAAGCCCCGAATTGATTATGGAAACTCGCCAATAGTCAAAACGACCAGGCAAAAATCAGCGGCCTATCCCATCCTCTTTCTGCCTTTGCGCGCTGTGTTTCCTGGGGTTGAGTCTTCTTCTTCAGGGACTAGCGGATCGAGTTCGCCGCACAAGATATCCGAAGCATCATTCATGGTGCAATAACGCCCATTGGGTAGCCGTAAAATCTTCATATATTTGCAAAGGGCGATTAGCACGCCGATCGGTGGCCCTGTCCGACCTTCGCCTCGTTCCAGCCGACCAATGGCTGACTCGCTAACAAAGACGCCCGACATCGCACTGACCCAGCGGGCAAATTGTTCTTGACTGGTGGGATAGGCAGGAGTTTCAACCGGGTTGTACTGCTTTAGCCAGGCGACAACCCGATCGCTGATTTCAGCACTACTGCGGGTGCGGGATACAAAGGCACCTAACTTTGCCTGTCCTTCAGGAGTGATGCCATGATTTTCATCGCTCATAAGTCTGTCTGGGGATATGGTTGTGTACTGTAACCAGTAAAGCATTAACTGGCTCCAAATGTGGCGATCCGAATCTGGTTCTTGCGATCTGTATTTGAATCTGCGATAGTGAATCTGTTATTGATGACAATCATAGCTCATTTGGAGACTGTTGTGCGAATTTCTCTGAATTTTAATACGCAGATATTTGACGATGAGGCTGGGCTGCGCGCCATTCTAGAGTTGTTTTTTCAGGGACACATTACTGCTATGGAGGCCCAACTGCGTCTTGGTATTAGCACCTCTGAGTTTTTGAGTTTGTTAGGAACTACTTTTCGAATTGCGCTGCACAATCGAGATCCGCGGATTACATTATCAGCAATCGACCGTTTGTCTCCAGCATCAGCAATGGGAAAAACGGCTGAGGCTATTGCTCGTCTTTCTGCTAATGTGGGAACTTATGCTCAGCTTTTTTTGGCCTCCAATTGGTTGCGGGTTGCTGGTTTTGCCTATCGGCAATATCAAGTGTATGGACGGGGTTGTGTGTTATTGGACTGTTTCCGTTGCTGGGGAGTCTACTTGTCCTGGGACGTTCTGGAGGCAGAATTAACAGAATCAACGGATGCGTTAACAATGGTTTTGCGCGATCGCATCACCACCTATACTCCCGATGCCGAATTTATTTATGCGATTGGTTCTCTCGATCGGCCCCTCAATGTTGCGACTGCGGGTTGGCTAGCTGAATTCACAAAGCTAAAGCCTGAAACAGAAATTTTGGTGGGGTCGCTCCTCCCTGCCATCAGTCCAGCGGAATGCGCTCAACACTGGCTGGCACCAGATAATGTAGAAGGAAACATGGAAGAAAACAGCTTCGTATTGTTGCTTTGCCTTGAACCCTCCGCCCTGCTGTGCCCAACTTGTCTCGACCATTTTGGAGTCAAGCAACGAATGCGAGGAATGAAAAAGAGGGAATAGGAACAAGGTGAAGGAAATGCAATTCAGCGAATGGCTAAGTGCTGTGCATGGCTCATGGTTCATTGTAAGCAGTTGAATTGCTTTCCCTGTTCCCCTTTCCCTATTGCCTGTTGCCCGTTCCCTGTTCCCCATTCATCCATTCAAGAGTGCTTCAACAAATTCGTAGCTCGAAAAAGGACGCAGATCTTCGATGCCTTCCCCGGCCCCGATGAAGCGGATTGGCAATCCCAGTTGTTCCACCACGGCCAGCGCTACTCCTCCCTTGGCAGTACCATCCAGCTTTGTGAGTACAACACCGCTCAATTGTGCCACCTCTGCAAAAACTTCTGCTTGACGTAGACCGTTTTGTCCCAGAGTTGCATCCAGGACTAGGAGCGATTCGATCGTTGCATCCGGGGCCTTTTTATCAATAATGCGACGGATTTTGTTCAGTTCATCCATCAAGTTCTTCTTGTTTTGCAAACGTCCAGCAGTATCCACCAGGAGCAATTCGGTGTTTCTGGATCGGGCAGCTGCGATCGCATCAAAAACCACTGCTGCCGGGTCCGTATTCTGACCTGGATTAGCGATGGCCTCAACACCGCTGCGCTGCCCCCAGATCTTGACCTGTTCTACAGCTGCAGCGCGGAATGTGTCTGCTGCCGCTATCAGACAACGGTAATCGGACCTGCGGGCCAGATGGGCAATTTTGCCAAGAGTCGTCGTTTTGCCAGCGCCATTGACTCCTGTCATCAACCAAATATTTAATTTATTTTTCACTGGGGCAAAAACGGTTTGATACGCAACAGGCTGGCCATTGCCATGACGATAAGGCCGATCGAGCATGGCTCGCAAAATCTCTTTTAGATAGGCAATTGCTTCATCAGGGGGGAGAATATCCTTCCGTAGGCGGGCCTGCAATGCTTCAATAACACGATCGGTGGCCTCCACACCCACATCCGCTTGCAGGAGCAACGCCTCAATTTCCAGCACTGCATCCTGGTTCAAGGGACCCTGACCCACAATTGCTTTCAATTGATTGATCAAATTGCGGCGGGTCTTATCCAATCCCTGCCGCAGTTTTTTGAGCCAGGTGATTTCTTCAACCGAAATGTCATCGGGGCGACGTCCTTGAGCAGCCAGGACTTCTGCTGACCAGAGGAAACCTTCATCAAAGTCCAGGGTTGGCAATACAGTTTGTGGCAGTGAGGCTGCTGATTCAGCAACCTCACTGCCTTGTTGTTTCGGAGAAGATTCTTCAGCCACCTCAATGGCAGTTGCCTTCAACCGTTCCAGACGCGCTTGCCGATCGGCAGCGGCTACCCAAAAGGGAACAGGCTCTGCCCCAGGGGGCGTTTCTTCTGCCTTAGCTTCAGGTGTTTCTAACTGCTCAACTGGAGAACCTGCAGCACTATTATCTGTGAGTGAAGTTTCTGCAATGGGGCTTTCACTCAGCTCAATTTCACTACCGTCTTCAACTGTTGTTCCTGTTTCGGCAACAATTAGAGCATCTGTTTCCCCGTCGATTGCAGACACCTCCGTTTCCTCAACCGATGTTGCTAAAGCTGGAATTTGTTTCAGAGGTGGTGATTCAGCAGGGGGCAATTCAGCCGCTGGTTCCCTCGTATCAACCTTTTTGGGTTGAGAAACAGCCGCTTCAGTGTCAACTTCAATAGCATTTTCTGCTTCCCCTATGGCATCAGAAACCGTATCTGGGCTATCAATCAGATTCTGCTCGTCAACAATTATCGGGGTCGCTGATTCAGGGGTAGCCACGGTCTCAGAGATCGCAGCAGAATCCACCACAGACAACGGCAATGCTCTTGAATCCAGGGCTTGAGAGGTAGAGGATATTGTGGTTTCAGTCCTGGAAACAACACTTTCTGCTTCTACCCCATCTGCAGCTAATGTTGCAGATGGGGTAGAAGCAGTTTCAATTGGTTCGGTAAGATCGGAAACTGTCTCAGTTACAGCGACCTCTACTTCAGCTTCAGCTTGCTGTTGCTGGATATTTTGGTAAGCCGCTTTGGCCCAACTCAGATAGTCAATGGCTGTTTCCTGAGAATTGCTCTCTAAGCCCTGATTCTCCTGGGTACTCTCTTGAGTCTCCGATGAAACAGATGCTGCAGCATCGGACTCTGCAGCAAGTTGAGTGTTGTCAGAAGGTATTGCTTCAGTCTGAGAATTTTGACTGTCCTCGCTCTGAGCTGTTTCTGGTTGCTCGTTGAACTGACGACGGAACCAATTGAAAACCATTGCATCTATTTGAATCTTCTGAGTTGAAGTATAGAGGGAGGAAGGGAAAATAGGAAAGATATAGTCGAAGGCATGAGGCAGAGGGCAGAAGGGAACGGGTGACTACATATTTGGTTTGAGACTTTTGTCATGTCCTCAATCGAGGCAAGCCAAAATCGCCAATCAAACATCCAATATCGATTGTCCTATTCACTGTCTTTGCCTAATTTAGCTTTAAGCTGGTTAGTAACTCGACGAAGAACTCCATTGATGAAACGGTGGCCATCATCTCCACTGTAGCGTTTGGCGAGTTCCACTGCTTCATTGATGGCAATGCGATCGGCAACGTCTAAAAATAAAATTTCTGCCACAGCAATCCGCAGAATATCGCGATCGATCCGAGCGAGTCGGGATAATTGCCAATCGACCAATGCCTGGGTGAGCAGCTCGTCAATGCGATCGCGTTTAGAACGAGTAGCATCAACCAGTTCCAGGGCATAAGCACGAACTTCAGGTTGATTCGCCAGTTGAATTAGCTCTGGTAATTCAATCGCTCTTCCCACTCGATTAATTGCAGTTTGAGCCAAATCGATCGCTTCACTGACCATCGCTCTAGCACTTTGGACAGTTGAGGTACGCGTTTCGCTGCTAAGCAGGCGTTCGTTGCCGCCTTTGAGTTCTGCAGCAGCCGTTTCCAACACATCTTCTGCCTCTGCTGTCAGAGTGCGTACAGCTGAAAGAACAACATTAGGTAGCTGGATCTCCCCCAAAGCAGTTTGGTTACCAGGAAGCTGGCTAATGCTCAGGAGTGCGAGTTCGCGAGCAATTCGACGGGCTTGCATAATAGTGTTGCACAAGAATGATGGACTAAGAAAGATACCACGCTTTTGCTCTTTTCTCGCTTGCGAGAAGGGTTGAATATTCCCAATACTGGCCTGGACAACACCATAAAAATCTTAAAGCCCGTCTACTTTAAGACCCGTAAGTAGCAATACAAGATTCAAATCCTGGAAGTCTTGGATTGAGCAAAATTCATCATGCTTAAAGCAATTGGCCAACTGCTGAAACAAGGAAAAATCCTTCTAAATTTGGAATCGCTGACTGAATCAGATCTAAACTTGAGCAGAATTCAAGATTGTGCTGATCCCCACAGTAAAACATCTGAAGCCATAACTTAAAAATGACCTAAAATATTTGTCCAACGTGTAACAGGGCTTTCCAGGAAAACAGTCCGGATCTAGCAAGAGGATGGATAATGCACTCCCTATGATTCCAGCTCCTATGTCTATGCAGCTGAATCATGGATTAGCGAGTTGAGGCAACGATGAACCCTCCCCTTTGGCCTTAGCCTTCTTCAACCGGTAAAACCTGGGGAGTGACTTCTGGTAGAGGTGCATCCAGTTTGCGAGCAGAGGGTTTAGCCATTGTAGGCATAGGTATTGAAGCTTTAGGATCCACAATTCCCCCTGAGATTAGCACCTTGAATGCATCTTCAATTGACATTGAGAGATTGATGACTTCTTTCTCTGGAACAATCGCATACCAACCAGTAGTGGGGTTGGGGGTAGTTGGGATGAAAACACTAATCATTGATTCTGATAACTGAGATTGAATATCAGTACTAATCGTCCCTGTAACAAACCCAATTGACCACATCCCTCGTCGCGGATATTCCACTAAAATCGCCTGACGGAACCGATTGCTAGAGTCTTTCAGCAGAGTTTCCAACAGTTGCTTCAGTGTTTTGTATACAGAGCCAGCCAGTGGAATTGCTTGCAACAGCCGTTCCCCCAAATCTAGCAACCAGCGTCCTGCAATATTGCGAGCCATTAAGCCAATCAACAAAATGCAAAACAGAGGTACAGCTAGCCCTACCAGAAAGTTCAACAAGTAAACCAAGAGTGGATGAAGACCATCAAAAGGATTGAGCTGCTTGGGAATCCGGGTCAGAAAATCGATCACCCACTGAGCAATGGTAATTGTCAACCAAATAGTGGTAGCGAGCGGAATCACTACCAAAAGACCTGCAATCAGGTCGTTCTTTAAATCCTGCTTGAAGCGTTGGAGCACAGCAAGCCTACTCTCCTTCAGTTGGCTATGGACGATGTAAACTTTTGCTATTTTTCAGAGTAACTTCACCCAACAAACACAGAACTCAGCTTAGAAAACATCGGCAAACCAACAAAGGAGCCGGTCAAAAACAAAAATCCAATTTGTTTGTCAGATCTTGTCTGAGCAAAGATCGAGAATGAGTTTAAACGCAAAATTACTCCATACTTATATACTATGCTAGCTTTATAGAGATGTGTCGAAAGTCAGATTAATCGGGAGTTAGATTAAATTGACTGGTAGCTGCTCTCACCTGATGGTTGTTTTCAACAACAACCTGAAACTCTAACCAAAATGCCTAAACACCAGAAGCCCTGACCCCCGACTCTATAGATAGCGCATTGCTACTATATTATTGAAGACTTTTGATGTTGATTGCATTTCCTGCTCGCCCTTCAACGCTCCTATAATTGTTCTACATCATCAGGTTAAATCCCTCAACGGCAGCCACAAAAGAGAAAACAGGCATTACAACTGCTTAAATTTGATGTATAGCCTAATGCTCATCTCGTTCGTTCGCTAGAAGTTGTTGTTGGAATTTCCTACATACAAAATACAACCACTCCTCTACTCCATTATCTCTGTCATCAGCTCAAGATTATAGATTGAGACATAGTTAAACACAATTGCACAGGAATAAGCTTGTCCTGGAATTGTAAAGATCGTTTTCCCTAAATCTACATCCTGCTATGAACAACACTGGAGCAGTATAAGTTTACTTCTTAGGTGCTTTTCGACGATCGGCAGTTGCACCTTTCATAGACATTAGACCTGTCCAGCCAATGCTAAGATAGCCAATTGATAAGAGTAGGCTGCTTAAACCTGTCCTTATGGCTGATTTGATCGAATTCGTCTTTGCTTGATCTTCCAGTTGCTGCTTCCGACCCCGTATTTGGCCTAGACCGCGATCGCGAAGCGCTTGAGGATTAAATTGTTCCTGAAGGAATTTGTCAAGTTCAGCAGGGTTGGTCTTGGACTTTTCCAATAAATCTTTTAGCTCCGGCTGCAACTGTTCGCTACCGAGCAACTGTTGCAATTGCTCTTTATTACCAAGCAGGCTAGACAACTGACTTTTAATCTGAGTTTTTCGTTGCTGGATCGCTGACTGAGCTTGCTGAGTACCTAACTGATTCGATAGTTGGGTTTCTGCCTGCGTTGCCTGCTGGCTAATTTGAGCAAGAGCATCTCTGCGCTCAAGCCTCACATTGTTGAGATGGAGAAAAAACATCAAGAAGAAAACTGCCCCCAATCCAACAGAGAACGATAGCAGCCAAAACCTTATATCCTGGAGCATCTTTCGCTTAGGACGGGAGATGCCACTAACACCGTCGATCCAAAATCCAACGATTGCAAACGCAATGCCAACCATTGGCACAATTCCCCGATCCACAAGCTGACTCACAAAATTGATAAACCAGGGACGGTTGGAATAATTAAAAGGAAACATCAGGATCGCGACATCAACAAAAAAACTCAGAATGAAGACAAGCGCAAAAAACTTAAGCGCCCGGGCAGCTAAAGGAGAACTTTGACGAGTATTAGTCGATTTCATTGTTTCACTTAACTAAATCTTGCGATTGTTACTTAGCAAAAGCAGTCATGATATTCAATCACTAAACGGGCTACTAGGCTCATTATCGAAGTGGCTGTCCCTACTAGCAAGATCAAGACACCAAGCCTCGTAAGATTCCAATGCCACAAATCTGTTGTTTTGAGAGGGTAAACACATCAATAACACCTTTCCCAAAGCCCAATTGAAATCAGCGCCAAGGGAAAGACCGCTAAAAGGTTAGCGTTCTTAGGAGCAGAAATTTTCCCCAGGAAAAACTGATTATGGATATAAGGTATCCCTAAAGTATCAAGATCTGGTAACAAGATCAAACTATCTTTATGTAGTTAATAGCACAATAAAGCCAACTTAACAATGCCAGAAACGCCACTCTCAGCTAATTCTCCTCTGAACACAAAGACACATAATGCCTGCAGAGAAATTCTGATGGGGGAAGAAGACAAAATTATAGCAATTCTCAGGCTAGTGAGGTATGGAAATGTGCCCCTGCCGAAGGCAGGGGCACATTTCCATGTACTTCAGTTGCACGGGAACCGCGATATCGAGGCACTGGCCACATCAGTGCTAGAACGGCAATCTCGACTACACTCAAACGCAATCTCATCTTATAAACATGCCTTCAATACGAGTTAGTAGTGTATTTTAAAAGCCATGCTCAGCAAAACTTTCAAAATAACCCATCTCGATCCCTAGTACAGAAAATCAAACGTTAGCGCCTCTAATGAGGATGCTAATCTCCGAAATTGTGCTTTCAACTTAGAACGTCCTACATCTTGTAGCAAAAACAATTTTACCGAACTTTGCCTCCTATGAATATTCATCCTGACATCATCAAGAAAACAGCTATATAACTTGGGGTAGCAGAAAATAAGTAAGAATTTTTGAGCGTGCGGTTTCTACCCACACGCTCAAAAATCTTTATCAACAGAGGGCCATCTAACTTTGGAATGGCAGAGAGAACACTTATAGAACTGCGATATAACCACAATGATATAGATGACGTAGTCTAGCGCGATCGTCAAAGATTATCGTAATATCAACCTGATGGAGAAAAAACAGTCAAAAAACTTATCTAAAGGAGATTCTATAGAAAACGATCGCACAAAATCCGGGTTGGCAGATTGTTAAACAGATTTACCCAATATAATTTGTCGGTTCTCAGCAGTATCAGGAATATGAAAATATCTATAGAAGATATTTGTACCGAATCAACCAATGGTCTTCTATAGGCATGACTTTCCAGGTTTGTTAGATCCTCATGATTCTCCACTTACTGCTGATTAATGCATAAAATGGCACAAACAAAAATCGTTTATGCCTATTCACCACACTCTGTTAAACTCCACTCATCAAGTCAGATTAGCCTGTAGGGGAAAACTCTATCTCAAGCTAAAGCAGGCTCACATTATATCTTAAAGATGAGCCAACAGCTACTTTCAACACATTATGCTTAAGGCAAGCTATTTTAATTTAATATCAATACCCAACCTTAGTTTTACTGTATAATTGCGCGACATACACGATCGGAATAAATCCTAGACATTTTGTAACTTAATAATTTTCTCAATCCGAAATTCCCAAATGAAAATGATTCAGCAAAATTCCAAAGTAACTCCTTTTGCAGATAACTTCCCGTTTCCAAAATGTCTTGCTGTAGCCACATCATATATTGTTGAATGAAAAAAATAGTTGAAGTATTACCAGACAAAACAACATTGATTCAGCGCTCTCTTAATGTTGTCCTTGCTAAAATGCAAGCAGCAATCGGCGAACGAGGACAATGTACCATCGCCCTTGCTGGAGGCAGCACTCCCAAACCTCTATATGAGGCAATGGCAACCCAATCCCTACCCTGGGAAAAAGTCCATGTATTTTGGGGAGACGAGCGCTATGTACCTCCCAACCACCCAGACAGCAATCAGCGTATGGCTCGTTCTGCTTGGCTAGATCGCGTGAAAATTCCTGAAGCCAATATTCATCCCATGCTTGCTGATGAAGCAGATCCTGCTCTTGCTGCCCAAAAGCATAATGCTCATTTACAAACCTTCTTTAATATCCAGGCAAAAGATTTCCCTGTTTTGGACTTGGTTTTGCTGGGTTTAGGCGACGATGGACATACCGCTTCTTTGTTTCCTCATACAGAAGCATTGCAGGTAATCGATCGTCTCGTTACAGTAGGTATCAAGGAGTCACAGCCTCGTTTAACCTTCACTGTACCGCTGATTAACCAAGCTCGTTGCGTTATCTTTATCGTATCTGGTGCGAACAAGCAGATGGCCATTACTCAGGTTTTATCCCCCAAAAATGGGCCTCAAAAACCCGGCCATACCAATGAAGAGCTAGATCGAGCTTATCCAGCAAGGCTAATTCGACCGTCAGGTGAACTTTGGTGGCTTCTGGACGAAACTGTAGGCAAGGATATCGAAACAGGCGCAATTTCAGGGGAATAATTATGTAAGATCTGGCCAGTTCCTTTTCTCGTCCTTCGGGGACGTTTGTCTAAAATCTCAATAACACGGAAAACTCCATGATTGTTTGCCCTAACTGCAATCACCAAAATCCCGATGGCGCTACTCAATGCGAAGCTTGCTATACGCCATTACCTGTGACAATCTCTTGCCCAAACTGTGGTGCTACAGTGCAAGCTGATGCAAGTTTCTGCGGTCAGTGTGGCTTTAACTTAAAGGCCGCGAACAACAGCGATCGTGAAGTTGCTGTTGCTTCTGGGGCTGCTCCTGAGATAGAAGTTCCAGAATTAGAACCGCTTGTCAGACCCGATACTTTAATATCTAGTTCATCCGATTCCGATCTAGAGTCCATCATCCCTAATCCACCCGATTTGGCGGCCCCTTCCTCTGACCCCGTGTCCCCTGACCCCATGCCTCCTGATGTTCCTGTCGCTGGATCATCAGACGTGTTGGAAGAATCTGTTCCCATCGCTCCCCCACCCCCGCCGCCGCCACCCCCACCCCCACCGCCTGTTGCTAATGAGGTACCTACATCAGCTGAAGTTAGTGTCCCTGAGCCTATAGGGACAGTTGGCTCAGTTAGTTCAGGCACCCAACTCCAACAACAATTTGCAACGCTTTTGCATGTCCAAACGAATGTGAGTGTCGAATTGCCTCAAAGCTTGTCAATCATTCACATTGGCAAACCTAACGATCGAATTCCCCCAGATATTGATGTTTCTGGTTTTCCTCATGCCGAAGTCGTGTCTCGCGTCCATGCAGATATTCGTGTAGAGGGAGATACTTACTATATTGAAGATGTGGGTAGCTCTAATGGTACCTATATCAACAACGTGCCCTTACCACCTGGAAATCGCCATCGTTTGCGCTCGGGCGATCGTGTTTCTCTTGGGAAAGGCGATCTCGTCACATTCCTATTCCAGCTGTCCTAGTTCGCTATCTGCTTATTAGGTGTATCTGTTTGCTTTTGTTGAGGAACAATAATGTATGGCATAGATAAATTGCCTATCATCTCTAGGGTGCATTGGCATTTGATTCAAACTACAAGAAGAGAATAAAAGCAGAAACCAATTTGCTTCCTGGTTATTCGGCTTTTAGCTCTGCGAATTTAATACTTTTGCTCTGCGGATTTGATACAAAGAGAGAGAATGTGATTACGCTAATTCTGCTACATCCGCTTCAATCGACTCCCGTCCAAAGTTGGGTTTTCTATGATGAACCCGTGATTCGGATTGGGCGTTCCACTGATAATCATGTCGTTCTTTATAGTGCTGTTGTCTCTCGTCACCATATTGAGATCCAACATAAAGGCTCAAAGTGGGAAATTGTCAGTCTGGGGACAAATGGTACCTATGTTGATGGAAAGCGTATCAATCAGGTCTCAGTAGCTGATGGCATGGTGATCCGTTTGGCTGGCTCTGGCCCTAAGATTCAAATCCGTGTGGGGGCAGCAGCACTGCAGGATTTACCTAAAACAATGCCTGTCAAGCGCTCGCCAATGCCAACACCAGAAAAAACGCCTTCTCGAGAGACTTTGATTGGTCGACAGCAAAGGCCATCTGAAGAGGATTTGTCTCAAGTCCCAACTGAAACAATTATCGATCTCGATCCTTCTGAAAATACAGATTGATAGTTAGCAATGCGAGCGAGGTTGAAATTTATTGAGGGGTGGGGGCATAGAAATTGTTCGATCGGCATCTTGAAACCACTTCAGGGCAGACATTGCTTTGGCGTTTGCCAAGTGATATTAAGCTTAAGTCGGCACGTATGTAACGTTTTCTTAGAATAATGACTCTCAATCCTGGTGACATTGCACCTGATTTTAGTTTGTTAGATGCTGATGGGAATGTTGTCCATATGAGCAATCTGGCAGGAAGGCGAATTGTGCTGTATTTTTATCCTCGCGATAATACACCAGGTTGTACAAAGGAAGCTTGTGGCTTTCGGGATGCTTATTCAGAATACCAATCACTAGGTGTTGTAGTATTGGGGATCAGTGCTGACAATCCTAAATCTCATGCCAAGTTTTCGACCAAATACAAGTTACCTTTCCCTTTGTTATGCGATGAAGATGCAGTTGTAGCAACTGCTTATGGGAGTTATGGTCTTAAAAAGTTTATGGGTAAGGAGTTCATGGGCATTTTTCGCAGTACTTTTGTGATTGGCCCAGATGGTAAGATTGAGAAAATCTATCGGAAGGTGAAGCCGGAACCTCATGCGGCAGAAGTTCTGGAGTATTTGAAGTTATCTTTGTAGGCTAAGTGGCTTGTTCTATGGGTTTGGCTGAGATGTGGCAGAAGTATATTCCTTTTAACCGATTGCGCCTTGATTGATTGCTCAGTGGTCTTGCTTTTTTTGCTATTGTGTTTCAATTTATGCACCGAGCATGGCACTTCGCCCAAGCAGCACTGGGGATGTTGTTACACCATCCAGTCACAGGTACGAGTATCATTCCTATTCTCCCTGATGGCCGTATTGTGCTGGTTCGGCGGCGTGACAATGGACTTTGGGCTTTACCAGGCGGTATGGTGAATTGGGGAGAGGATATTCCCACTACTATTCAGCGAGAATTGGCAGAAGAGACAGGGCTGGAGCTGAGGAAAATTTGCCGTCTTGTAGGAGTCTACTCAGCTCCCGATCGAGATCTCAGATTGCATTCTATCTGTGTAGTGGTTGAGGCAGAAGTTCAGGGAACGATGCAAGTTCAGGATACGTTTGAGATTCTTGAGGTTCAGGCTTTTCTGCCTGCATCTCTGCCAAGGGGCCATCTTTCCCATGACCACGATCGGCAACTGAAGGATTATTTTGAGGGTTTAACGCAGCTGGCGTAGTGTTTGGCGATCAGCAGGATGAATCTACCGTTACGTACTTCCCGTATTAAGTTATCTCAAGGGAAAATTTTTTGGCGTGAGGTGGGGCAGCAGGGCCCTGTTCTCGTGTTTTTACATGGTTCTTGGGAAACGAGCAGCCAATGGCTACCTGTTTTGAAGAATTTAGGGGCGTTTTATCATTGTTTTGCGATCGATCTGCTTGGGTTTGGCGATTCAGAGTGCCCGAAGCTGCATTATTCGATCGAGCTGGAAACGGAGTGGCTGGCAGAATATTTGGATGCGCTTAATTTGCGTCAGATCTATCTGGTGGGTCATTCGTTAGGGAGTTGGGTTGCTGCGCATTACTCGTTGAAGCATTTACATCAGGTGAGGGGGCTGGTGCTGCTGGATCCAGAGGGGGTGGAAGTTAGTGGTTTGGATGGACGGTGGCGTTGGGCGCGCTGGTTAATGAGAAAGCCTCCGTTGGTCTTTTGGGGCATGCGGTTGTTGTATCCGTTGGCGCGTTTGTTGGGTTGGGAGCGAGGGATGTTGCGATCGCAGCAGCTCCATCGCCAGCTGCAACGATCGCCAACCGCCTGCAAACTTCTATTCCAAAGACGGCGAGCCGAAATCCAGGCCGAGCTATTGCAAGAGCGTTTGCCCTGGTTAAAGGTGCCTGCCCTGATTTTACAAAGCGGGCAGAGTACTGCGGCTGCGTCGCTTCTGAGTCAGACTTACGCTGGGTTGTTGCCCAAAGCGGAATTACAAGTCCTGGCCAAGGGCGGCCAGGATCTACCTCAAACCCTGCCGGATGAAGTCGCGGCTCGCATCCGAGAATTCGTTGAGACCGCGAAGCCACTTTGAAGGGAAAACAGGGATTGGGGCAGTAGGGTTGAAGCTGCATGTTGAGGCTATTTTTGCCGCTGGCACAATGGTTCAGCAAGGTGATGCACCTGACCGCTAAAACGATTAGGGCTGAGCGGTTAACCCAATTGCTCCCTGTTTGAGCAGTTGGGTGGAGTTGCTGGATGTTCGAGATTTTGTCACTGAGTCAGCGTGAGGGTTTGATTAGGACATTCTTTAATATTTTCAGGTGAGTTCTGTTTAAGAATTTGTCAACAAGACTTTATCTTGCCCGATGCATAAAACCGTAAGGCTACCATTTTTCTTGTTAGATATGACTTGTAAAGCTGTTTTGCAAACCCTGCTCCGTAAGGCTTACAAAATAACCAATTTTTAGTGTTTGCCCAAACAAATGGAGGAAAAATCCCCGGACGGGGACGTTCGCTTTCCAGGTTGTCTTGATAGATGACTGTCTAATCTGAAGCTAGATTCACTGTTCGATAAGGTTGATTGCAAACAGTTACCGATTCGATAAGTTTTTTAAAGAAAATTTACAATCCGATCGTGTCAGAATGAAATTGCGGGCGATCCCCGCTCTAGCGTTCACCGAATTGCCGATCTTTATCGATCTCTGTTAAGGAGGCTCTGAATGGTAGCACTGGCTGCGAAAACTCAAACCCGGCTGACGATACAAACGGCTGAGATTGCGTCTGACACGACTGCGATCCGGTCGCTGGATTGGGACCGCGATCGCTTCGACATCGAATTCGGCCTGCGTAATGGCACAACGTACAATTCATTTATTATCCGGGGCGAGAAAATAGCCCTGGTGGATACGTCCCATGAAAAATTCCGCCAGCTTTATTTAGAGGCACTGACCCAAGCCATCGATCCAGCTGAAATTGATTATCTAGTTATTAGTCATACCGAGCCCGATCATAGCGGTCTGGTGAAGGATTTTCTGGAATTAGCGCCTCAAGCGACGGTGGTGGGTTCGAAGGTGGCGATCAAGTTTCTGGAGGATCTGGTACACCAGCCTTTTCAGCGACAGATTGTCAAGGGTGGCGATGAACTGGATTTAGGCAACGGTCATGTATTGGAGTTTGTCATTGCCCCCAATTTGCATTGGCCGGACACAATGTTCAGCTACGATCGCAAGACAGAGATGCTGTTTACCTGCGATGCGTTTGGTATGCACTACTGTGACGATCGCATGTTTGATGAGGAGCTGGCTGCGATCGAAGGCGATTACCGTTTCTATTACGACTGCTTGATGGCTCCGAATGCGCGCTCTGTGCTGACGGCGCTGAAACGGATGGAGGGGTTGGGAACGATAACGACGATCGCGACGGGGCATGGCCCGCTGTTGCGCTATAACTTGACGGAGTTGGTGGAGCGCTATCGCCGTTGGAGTCAGGCTAGAGCGAAGGCGGAAACGACAGTGGCGGTGTTTTACGTTTCTGATTATGGCTTTAGCGATCGCCTGTCTCAAGCCCTGGCTCGGGGCATTACGAAAACGGGCGTTGCGGTGGAGATGATGGATCTGAAGTCGGCTGAGCTGCAGGATATCCAGGAGCTGGCGGGGCGCACGTCTGGGATTGCAATTAGTCTGCCTCCTGCGTCTCTGGAATCTAGTCGAGGTGCGGTCTCGACAATTCTGGCAGCGGTGAAATCGAAACAGGTGGTGGGACTGTTTGAATCTTACGGTGGCGATGACGAGCCGGTGGATCCGTTGCTGAATAAGTTCAGGGAACTGGGATTGAAGGTGGCGTTTCCGGCGATTCGGGTGAAGGATATGCCGGGTGAGGCAACGTACCAGTTGTGCGAGGAGTCGGGAACGGATATGGGACAGTTGCTGAGTCGCGATCGCAAAATCAAAGCGCGAAAAGCCCTCGACAGCGACCTGGACAAAGCCCTGGGACGGATCAGCGGTGGTTTGTATATTATTACGGCTCAGAAAGGCAATATTACAGGGGCGATGCTGGCTTCCTGGGTCTCGCAAGCCAGCTTCCAACCCTTGGGCTTAACGATTGCTGTGGCTAAGGATCGGGCGATTGAGTCCATGATGCAGGTGGGCGACACCTTCGTGCTCAATGCCCTGGAAGAAGGCAATTACATGCATTTGATGAAGCACTTTCTCAAACGCTTTCCACCCGGTGCCGATCGCTTTGCCGGGGTGAAAACCCAGGTGGCGGAGAATGGTTCGCCGATTCTGGCCGATGCGCTGGCTTATATGGAATGTAAAGTTGAAACTCGTATGGAATGTAGCGATCACTGGATTGTCTACAGCACAGTGGAAGCCGGGCGAGTGTCGAAGCCAGAGGGTTTGACTGCGGTTCACCATCGCAAGGTTGGCAATTATTATTAGGACAACAGATGGGAAATGGCCATGATGATTCTTTGTACTCACCACAGTGGTGGAGTCGGTAAAACGACGCTAGCTGTCCATATTGCTGGATGCCTCTACCTCAAGAGAAAAGATCAGATTCTATTGATGGATTGCGATTCCCAGGCCGATGCTTGGCGTTTTTGCACAGGTAGGGATCCTGAGTCTGAAAAAGAACTGTATGAGGCGAACAGTTGCTTAGCAGTTCAATGGAATCCTGGTCGTGCCAGGATCAAGAGAGCTGAGCTGGAAGATTACGATCATATCGTTCTCGATATAGATAGTCCTTTGGAAAATACAGTTCAAACCATTACCCAGAACCATCCCGATCTGATACTTGCTCCAATCAATTATTCTCAACAACACAAAGCGCTATATCATCTCCCCAAAACTCTCGAAGTGATTGCTAAACTTGAATCCAAGGCTGGATATGTGCCCAAGATTCGAGTTGTCCCTTTAGGAGTAAGTGAGAATTTGGTTTTAGAGGCCATCGCCAGTACCAAAGAAAAGCCAACAGATTGTAAGGTGGCAGTAGCAATGGAGAATTTCCAGGATGAAGCCAAAGATGCAATTGCTGCAAGAGAATACCTCTGGAATTTAGATGGCTGCGAACATACGCTGAATTATTTCTGCACGTTGCTTGGGATTTAAAGAAGAGTAAACATGCTGGCAGAAAAAAGAAATGAAAGATGCAATTATTGAACGGGCTTTAAAAACGGGTTTGCAACAAGTTGAGGACCCTAACGATGATGAACTTGTCCTGAAATTTACAGATTCCCAAGGGAACAAACTTCAGAAACTTTGTGATGTTCTGGGTTCTTCTAAGGAATCCATCTTGAACCAGGTCATTAGATATGCAATTTTTTATGTGAAACAAGCAGGCACAGAGAAGATTAAGAATTGCAACAGTTATTCTCATACTTTGGGGCATCAATCGATTCCCGTTTATCTAACTGCCAAAACGCACCGAAGGCTTCAAGATGCAGGTGCCAGTGGAAACGTCAATGAATATGCAGTTCTAGGCATCGAGTTATGCTACGAAAAGCTACTTCAATTCTGATCCAAAAGTTTGAGAGTATGTCTTTTTTTCATGGATGGAATACAAATTCGTTCTATTATTCGGGGCATTTTGAATGCTGAGAATATAACAAAAGGGGAGTTGGGCCGTCGTTTTGCTGCTCATCTTGGTTTGGAACCAGGCCCACTTGGAGCAGATGGTGGTATTGATGGGGTTGGATGGTTAGATGACAGAAAAATATATTTTCAATCCAAGCTGGTTAGTCAGCCATTGGATGCCTCGCAAGCAGATAATTTGTACGCAAATCTGGTACGTCACAAAGCAAATACTGCTGTTGTTTTAGCAGGAGTGGGTTACACCAAGGGGTTTAAGTCACGGTTAACAGAATTTTATGATATTCATCGCTTCAAGATTCACTTACTAAGTCTTGATGACTATTTTAAGGAAACCCTAGCCTTTCAAAACGCAAAGAAAGATTTACCAACTTTGCGTAATCTGGCATTTGAAAAGTGGTTCTGAAAATGTCAATTGTTTTGTCATTGAAGTTGATTGGAAAATGATTTTAGAAGCTTTCTAACCGTGTTGCCCGCACTAGATCTTACAACAACAATCTGCGAGTCTGTTTACTGCAATTTCCACTAGTTAACAAAATGAATGCTACTCAATCTAGACAACGCGATGTCCAGGTGTTTCCGATTGGTGCGGAGACGTCGGTGCTGCGATCGCGCACCTGGGATCGGCTCAAGTTTGAAATTGAATATGCCCTGCAACGGGGGACGACGGCCAATTCTTATTTGATTCGAGCAGATAAAATTGCCCTGATCGATCCGCCGGGAGAGACCTTCATTGCCATCTATCTTGATGCCCTGAAAGAACGTCTCGATCCCAAAAAAATTGATTTTATCCTCTTAGGCCATATCAATCCCAATCGGATTGCTACGCTCAAAGCGCTCCTGGAGTTGACCGAGAAGGTGACGTTTGTCTGCTCGAAACCGGGAGCGATTATTTTGCGCGATGCCTTCCCCGATCGAGAATTGAACATTCAGGCGGTTCGTGGCGGAGACACCCTCGATCTGGGTCAGGAACATGTGCTGCAGTTCGTACCGATGCCGACGCCGCGCTGGCCAGCCGGTCTCTGCACCTACGACAGCGGTAGTCAAATCCTGTTTACCGATAAATTTTTTGGTGCCCATGTTTGCGGTGCCCAGGTGTTTGATGAAGGCTGGCAGATCTATAGCGAAGATCGGCGCTACTATTTTGATTGTTTGATGGCACCCCATGCCGGGCAAGTGACGAAGGTGCTGGCGAAGTTGACGTCCCTGTCTGCGACGTTCTACGCGCCAGGGCATGGCCCGATGGTGCAGTATGGCTTGAGCGAACTGACCCGTGCGTACCAGGAATGGGGCAAGCAGCAGCAAAATCAGGCCCTCTCGGTGGCGGTGCTGTATGCCTCGGCCTATGGCAATACGGCAGTGATGGCGACTGCGATCGCACGCGGCATCACCAAAGCAGGCGTCAGCGTCACCGCCATCAACTGCGAAGCTGCCGATCCCGCTGACATTCAAACCGCGATCGAAAAATGTGCCGGCTTCATCATCGGCTCGCCCACCCTGGGCGGTCACGCCCCCACCCAAATCCAGACCGCTCTGGGCATCATCCTGTCCACCGCTGGCAAAGGAAAACTGGCTGGCGTCTTTGGCTCCTTTGGCTGGAGCGGCGAAGCGATTGACTTACTGGAAAACAAATTGCGCGACGCGGGCCACAAATTCGGCTTCGAAACCATTCGGGTCAAATTCAAACCCACCGACGCCACCCTGCAACTCTGCGAAGAAGCCGGCACGGACTTTGCCCAGACCTTGAAGAAGACGATGAAGGCTCGCGAATCGGGTGGAGCCTATCGTCGCAAACCCCTGGAAGCGACGTCGCAAACGGCCCGTACCGAGCAAGCCGTCGGTCGATTGGTCGGTTCCCTTTGCGTTGTCACTGCCAAGCAAGGCGACGTTGCCAGTGCCATGTTGGCCTCCTGGGTTGCTCAGGCGACCTTCAACCCACCCGGATTAACCGTATCTGTAGCTAAGGATCGAGCGATTGAATCCTTACTCCATGGCGACAGTCCCTTCGTATTGAATATCCTCCAGGAAGGGAGTCACCAGGGGTTGATGAAACATTTTCTCAAACCGTTCCGCCCCGGTGAAGATCGATTTGCGGGCATTGAGCTACAGGACGCCAGCAACGGCAGTCCGATCCTCAGCGGTGCCCTGGCCTATGTGGAATGCACCGTCAAGAGCCGGATGGAGTGCGGCGACCACTGGTTGGTTTACGCCGTCGTCAACAATGGAGCGCTCCTCTCTGAAAGTGGTATGACCGCAGTCCATCAGCGTAAGTCTGGTAGTTACTATTAAGGCTGAGTCCAATCGTCGCTGAATGCATAAACCATTTGCCCGCATCTTGTTCAAGTGGAATAGCACTGAAACAAAGAGGATGGAGAGGTTCCAATTCGCTCATCCCCATCAGGCAGAATTGCTCGTTGAAATTGCAGACTCGTCGCTGCATTACGATCGTACCGTTAAAAATAGTCTGTATGCGAAGGCGGGCATTGTTGAGTACTGGATTGTCAATCTGGTGGATGGCCAATTAGAGGTCTACCGCCAGCCAATACCCGATCCTGACGCGGAGTATGGATTTCGTTATGCAGAGGTGCGAATCTATCAGTCGGGCGAACAGGTGACCCCGCAAGCGTTGTCTGCTGGCGTTGTTGCAATCGATGATTTGCTCCCATAGCCAGTTTCAACCCATTGTCAAATGCAGTGCGGCGATGGGTTCAGTCGCCTACCCTGGCAAGCACCATTCCCAAACGGTTCCGGCGTCTGGGTCTTGAACTTCAGCCACCTGAACGAAACCAAGTTTCCTGAGAATGGCGGTCGAGGCGTTGATGCCGGGCAAGGTTTGCGCTGCAATCTGGATGCGAGGATCGCGATCGCGGGCAATGTCGATCAATTGCTGTGCCATGGCTGTCGCGTAACCGCGATCCTCGTAACCCGGAAAGGTGAAATAGGCAATCTCAACGCGCCAGTCCGTCGGTGGAGACTTGAAGCCGCACGTCCCCACACATTGACCATCCACCAGGTACAGGTAGCCAATCCAGGGGATGACGTAGCCATTGTGCTGGTACAGCTCAACATAGGATTGACCGATCGAGGCCAAAAGGTCAGCGGGTTCGAGAACGCTCTGTTCAGGTTTTCCATTGCAGTCCAACGCCATTAACTGATGCATCGCTCTGAAATCCTCGCGTTCAGCACATGATAAGTTAGACTAGATCGGTACTTAAATGTAATGATACATTGCTCAACCGCAATGGGATTACCGCAATGGGATTGAGGGATTGGGGTGGGGAGCATTTCTCCATCAAGATTGGGGGCTGGACTGAGCGTTGAGGACTGCGCAGTAATTGTGGCTAACCTTGAGATCGGCATTGCAGAGCGGCAGGCGCAGGCGGGACAGCTGGTTCGCATCTTGGTAGTAGCGGCGAATCCGGTGAAAACGCAGCCGCTGCGCCTGGATGAAGAGGTGAAAGAGATTCAGGAAGCGTTGCGCCGATCGCGCCAGCGAGACAACTTTCAGGTGGCAATGCGGCTGGCGGCCACCCCCAGGGATTTGCGTCGGGCGCTGCTCGATCTGGAACCGCAAATCCTGCACTTTTCCGGCCATGGCGTGGGGGCGGCGGGGCTGGTGTTTGTCAGCGATGCCTCGGCAGGGGCGATTTACCGCTCGGCAGATGGGGCGGTGCAAACTCGAGCTGCCGATGCGGCTGCGGTGCGCTATGTGAATGCGACTACCCTGGCCAATTTGCTGCGTCTCTGCGATGACCATTTGGAATGCGTGGTGTTGAATGCCTGCTACTCGGACGTGCAAGCGACTGCCATCGCCGCTTATGTTCCCTATACGATCGGTATGGGGGCTGCGGTGGGCGATAAGGCAGCACGGCGATTTTCGGAGGGGTTTTACGACGCCATCGGAGCGGGCAAGAGTTATGCAAAAGCGTTTGAATGGGGCAAGATCGCCATTGAGCTAGACCTGGGCGATGCGGCAGCGGCGTTGTTACCGATCCTCAAAACCCGGGCAGCGCTCTCCTCTGTTTCTGCCGCTCCTGTCCCCAACCGTCCCATACCAAACTCTGAAGTTCCCCAGGAGACTCAGTCGGCTGAGGGCGCGTTCGAGCGCGGGTATGAAAAACAGAAGCAGGGAGACAATCGAGGCGCGATCGCAGACTACACTGAAGCCATTCGCCTGCAGCCTGATGATGCTTATGCCTACTACAATCGTGGGATTGCCAAGTCTAATTTAGGAGATAAAGATGGCGCGATCGCAGACTACAACGAAGCGATTCGCCTCCAGCCTGACTTTGCCCTTGCCTACACTAATCGCGGTTTAGCAAAGTCTGATTTGGGGGATAAAGATGGCGCGCTCGCAGACTACAGCGAAGCGATTCGCCTCCAGCCTGACTTTGCGGCTGCTTACTATAGTCGCGGCATTGTAAAGTCTGATTTGGGGGATAAAGATGGCGCGCTCGCAGACTACAACGAAGCGATTCGTCTTCAGCCTGACTATGCCCTTACTTACAATAATCGCGGCATTGTAAAGTCTAATTTGGGAGATAAAGATGGCGCGCTTGCAGACTACAGCGAAGCGATTCGTCTTCAGCCTGACTATGCCCTTGCCTACAACAATCGCGGTTTAGCAAGGGATGATTTGGGGGATAAAGATGGCGCGCTCGCAGACTACAGCGAAGCGATTCGTTTCCAGCCTGACAATGCCCTTGCCTACAACAATCGCGGCAATGTAAAGCGCGATTTGGGGGATAAAGATGGTGCGCTCGCAGATTGTAGCGAAGCGATTCGTCTTCAGCCTGACTATGCCAATGCCTACCTCAGTCGCGGTTCAGCAAAGTATAATTTGGGAGATAAAGCAGGTGCACTCGCCGACTACAGCGAAGCCATTCGTCTAAAACCTGACTATGCCGATGCCTACTATGGTCGTGGTTTAGCACAGTCTGCTTTGGGGGATAAAGATGGCGCGATCGCAGACTACAGCGAAGCGATTCGTCTCCAGCCTGATTATGCCGCTGCCTACATCAATCGTGGGATTGCAAAGTCTGCTTTGGGCAACAAAAAAGGAGCAATTGCAGATTACAGCGAAGCGATTCACCTCCAGCCTGACTATATCGCCTACAACAATCGCGGCAATGTAAAGCGTGATTTGGGAGATAAAGAAGGGGCGATCGCCGACTACAGCGAAGCGATTCGTCTTCAGCCTGACTATACCCCTGCCTACAACAATCGCGGTGTAGCAAAGTCTAGTTTGGGGGATAAAGATGGCGCGATTTCTGATTACAATGAAGCGATCCGTCTCCAGCCTGAATATGCCCCTGCCTACAACAATCGCGGTGCAGCAAAGTCTAGTTTGGGGGATAAAGATGGCGCGATTTCTGATTATCAGGCAGCCGCCCAACTGTCCCAGCAGCAGGGCTATGAGGAATGGTATCGCAAAATTCAAGACAAGATTCGAGTATTGGAGAGCTAGGCACCCCAGTTTGTCGCGATCGTTTGAGCCAGGAGGACACCACCATCGAGCGGAGGCGATAGACCCAGGGTCGGCACAAGACCGACCCCTACCGGAACAACGCGATCGGTACCGAGGTGCGAGGTCTGCCGTAGGGGCACCTCTTGTGGGTGCCCCTACGCCATCGGGATAACGCGAGTCCCCCAGATCGAGACATTTGAGCGGAGCCGATAGACCCAGGGTCAGCACAAGACCGACCCCTACGGTGAAACGCGATCGGTACCGATCGGTGCGAGGTCTGCCGTAGGGGCACCTCTTGTGGGTGCCCCTACGCCATCGGGATAACGCGAGTCCCCCAGATCGAGACATTTGAGCGGAGCCGATAGACCCAGGGTCGGCACAAGACCGACCCCTACGGTGAGACGCGATCGGTACCGATCGGTACGAGGTCTGCCGTAGGGGCCCCTCTTGTGGGTGCCCCTACGCCATCGGGATAATGCGAGTCCCCCCAATCAAGACATTTGAGCGGAGCCGATAGACCCAGGGTCGGCACAAGGCCGACCCCTACGGTGACAACGCGATCTTGATATCAAAGTTGAATGATAACTTTGCCAAAATGCGCCGCGCTTTCCAGATAGCGATAAGCATCCGGGGCTTCATCAAAGGGAAAGACGCGATCTACCACAGGCTGTAACTGGTGCAGAGCAATAGCCCGATTCATCGCTTCAAACTGCTCGCGACTGCCGACGTAAATCCCCTGGACGGTGAGGCTTTTCATGGTGATGGGCAGCGGGTTGACTTTCCCCGCTGCACCGGCCAGGACGCCAATCAGGCTGATTTGACCGCCGACGCGGACGGCGCGCATGGATTTGGACAGGGTGCCAGCGCCGCCGACTTCAACGATCCGATCGACGCCCTGACGATCGGTGAGTTCGTAGACGCGCTCTTCCCAGTTGGGTGTGGTTTTGTAGTTGAGGGTTTCGCTGGCCCCCAGGGCTCTCGCTCGCGCCAGCTTGGCGTCGCTGCTGGAGGTGATGATCGTGCGGGTGCCGCGCAGTCTGGCAAACTGGAGCGCGAACAGGGAGACGCCACCAGTCCCCAGCAGCAGGACGCTGTTGCCGGGTTGGATGCCGTCGAGGGCGTGCCAGGCGGTGACGGCGGCGCAGGGGAGGGTGGCACCTTCGACATAGGATAAATGAGCGGGAAGGTGTACGAGACCGTCTTGAGCCAATAGCACGTATTCAGTCAGCATGCCGTCGATGCCACAGCCCAGATCGGATTTCATCGCCGCTGCAGTTAAGGGACCGGAGTGCCAGTGTTGGAAGAAGATGCCGGCGACGCGATCGCGCACCTGCACCCGCGTCACCCCCTCACCCACAGCAACGACATCCCCCGCCCCATCAGACAACGGAATAATGGGAAAATGCTGTCGAGATCCATAGGCACCGCGAGCCACCAGCAGATCGCGATAGTTGAGCGCCGCCGCCCGCACGCGAACCACAACCTGTCCGGGACCCGGCTGCGGGTCGGGCCGTTCTGTCACTGCCAGCGCTTCAATGCCAGCATTACTTTGCAGTTGATAAACTCTCATGGCTCGCGATCCTCATGCTCCACTGGTAGTCGATCTTAAATCGTTTAGCCCTCTAGTGGTGTGGCACAGCGAAGGAATGAGAATTTAATCATTTGTCAGGTAGGATGGGCAAAGCAGAGCGTGCCCATCTTGACTCTGTGATGGGCACGGGCATTTGCCCTTTGCCCATCCTACTCAGCGTTCGATCCTGTAGTGGACTGACACAGCCAATATTTTAGTTGAATCGGAGCACTAGACTATAATTGAGGTTGCAATCTACTTGATTGTTGCTTTTCCTTTATTGAAAAATGCTCGATGAATCTGGAGAAGGTGAGTGATACCGATTTAATTTGGAGATGCAACTGATAAAATTGGTGTAACGCTTGCCCAGCAAGGTTTTCTTCAATCCAAAATCGCCAATCTAAAATCCAAAATGATATGAGTATTGTTGCGGTAAAGTGGACGCTGGAAGATTATCATCAACTGATCGCAGCAGGCGTTCTGGATAACAAGTCTGTGGAGTTGCTGCAAGGAGAGGTTGTTCAGATCAATCCTGAAGCGCCCCTGCATAGCAACTGCATTCGTCAAAGTGCGAAGCTCGTTCGAAAGCAGGTGAGCGCAGATTATGAAGTGAGCGAAGCTCACCCGATTACGTTGAGTGACTCGGAGCCAGAACCTGACATTGCCCTGATTCGAGCTGGCAATTACGATACCCGACATCCTGGTGCAGAGGATACGCTGCTTGTTATCGAATTTGCCAATACGAGCCTGGAAAAAGATTTAGAGGAAAAGCGCCTGACCTATGCTCGAGCGGGCATTGTTGAGTACTGGGTGGTGGATTTGCGCGATCGCAGGGTCATTGTCTTCCGCACTCCCCTGAATGGGGATTATCAATCTCGCCAAGTGTTTGCGGCAGGTGCGATCGCATCCCTGGCCTGTCCTGAAGTCTCCATCACCGTTGCAGCATTGTTAGGAACACCCTAATATCAGATCTTGTTATGGAGTGAATAGCGATCCTCTATCTGGCGACAGGTAATCCTCCAGAAATCAGGATTTTTGAGGGCCAGAGTTGCGCTCTCGCGCTCAAAAATCCTGACGTGTTTGCCCCGATCTGGCTATGATACAGATGGCAATGATGCGACTGGCATAAACTTTTCATCCTTCTTACCATTGTCATGACTGATGTCGATCTTCTTGATCCAAAATCCAAAATCCAAAATCCAAAATCGATTGATTCTCTAAATCCTATCCTGGTATTGATTCCTGTCCTCAATGAAGAGGCAACCATTGCGGCAGTAATTCAATCCTTGCAATCTTTCGGCTTGACCCGGATTCGGGTAGTCGATAACGGCAGCACCGATCGGAGTGTCGAGATTGCCAGGGCTGCAGGTGCTGAAGTGCTGTGCGAACCGATTCCAGGCTACGGACGTGCCTGCTGGCGAGGGTTGCAGCACCTTCCCGCCGAAGTGGAGTGGATCTTCTTTTGCGATGGCGATGGTAGCGATGACCTCAGTCAGCTGCCTCAGTTGCTCCCTCTACGCCACCAGTTCGATTTCATTTTGGGCAATCGTCGTGCAACTGCCCCTGGACGAGCAGCCATGACGTCCGTGCAAAATTTTGGCAATGGTCTGGCGACTGGTTTGATTCGAGCAGGATGGGGCTATCGTTATGAAGATTTGGGGCCGCTGCGGCTGATTCGGCGTGCTGCTCTAGAGCAAATCCAGATGCGCGATCGCGGTTTCGGCTGGACAGTGGAAATGCAAGTGCGGGCGGTGGAATGCCAGCTTGAGATCTGCGAGCTGCCGGTCGGTTACCGTCGGCGTCAGGGCGGGCGCTCGAAAATCTCCGGTACCTTATCTGGCAGCGTCAAGGCAGGCACGATTATTCTCAGTACTCTGGGCGCTTTATTTCTACGTCGGCTTGGGCGCAGAATCGCGGCCTTTTTTCCCTGGAAACCTAAGTCGCCTTCTTTTTGAGGCGCAGGCTGACCCAGATCGCTTGCTTCAATGGCAAGGGAACGTCTGGATGCTTCCCTGCTGCAATCTCCTCAAACGTTTTAATTGAGCCAGGATAGACAAACACCGACCATCCGGCTTTAGCCAGACAGGTAAACAAGGCTAACTCTTCCAGCAGATAGGTTATTGCCAGGTGCGTTTGCTGCCGGAAACGCGGTTCTGCCTGCGTTGCTTCTATCTGTTCGTTCCGATTGAGATAAGTCTGGGCAAAGGCGTTGACCATGGCTTGAAAAGCGTCGTTGTGGCAATAAAGCGCCTGGAATTGCTGATAATAAGCCTCAAAGTCCGTTTCCTGCTCAATCTCCGACGCCAATCTAAACTGGAAACGACAGCGTTCGGAATAGTGCTGGAATAGAGGATAGTTCTGCTGGATAAACTCCTGTCCAGTTTGCAGGGCTTCCAACCTGTTTTCATCCGGCTTCAGTCCATTTCTGACACTGATGGTCAGTCGATAGATACTGTCACCAACCAGGATGACACAAACATTGAAGTGTTCGCCAATCCATCGAATCGAGGCATCTAGTCGTTGACGCTCAATAAAGTTTTTGCTGCCCAAACTGACGATGAAAACACAGCGTTGATACTCAGATAGGGAGTGACGTAGCTCGTGAGGGAAAACCCGGCTTAAACTTGCCTTGTAACTCTGAATTTGAGTCTGGTTAGATGCGGCTTGGGATAACGTTAAGGCCCTTCTCTTCAAAGCGATCGCTTTGCTGATTTCTGATTGCAGCCGTTTCAATTGTTCTAGCGACAGTCGATTCCAGTCAAAATTTTCAAAGATTGTTTCTTCGTCCCTGTGACTGCTCATTGTAGGCAATGCTTTTATCTCAAGTTAGCAAAATTGAGATCGATTTGTAGTCGATGAGTAAGGTGGGCATTTCCGGCCTGTTCCCGTTTGTTTAACATCAGGTGACTAGCCAGGAAATAAATCCCAGCCATTGTGGTTGCTGGCGTGCGATCGCGGAAAACGATGCGTTTCAAAATGACCGGGGTTTACCCACCAACCGGGACTCTCGCTGGTAGGCATTTCCTTCCAGACTCTCATTTTTCAACATGAAGACGACTGTTGGGAAGTAAGTCCCGGCCACTTTGCCATCTGTGAGCTTGATCGCGATCGAAATGACGAGTTCCAAAATGGTCAGGGTTTACTTGCTAGTGGAGAGTCGGGGTGGTGGGCATTGCTCATGAAGACCTGCAATCAGCTCCCTTGACGCCTCAAGCGCAATGCCCACCCTACAAAACTGCCCAGAAAACCAGGCATGACAACCAGAAGCTAGGACTCTGGATCGGTTTTTATCCTGCTGAATCAAACGTCGGTTTCAAATAAGGCAAGCCGCAGACGTTCGGCTGCATCTTCTAGTTCCGCTAGAGAGGCAAGGCTAACCACCATACTCCGATCGATCCCCAAAAGCTCTGCTGCTTTCGCTACCGAGGTCTTTTCTTTGGCATGGTATGTCCCATCTGCGCGACACATCTTGATGGCCTGGTACAATAGGGTACGACGGAAATTGAGCGGAAAATCATACTTGATCCCGCTCAGTAGCTCCTCAATATTGGCGTTTTTCCAATCGAGTTTGCGGACTGCTTCAATATACTCCGTTGCGTCGTCCATTAACAGTTCTTGTTCGTCAATGTACCATTGGAGTTCGCCTGCTGCGAGTTCGCCATCGGCTCCAGCAATTGCCATTAATACCTGGGCATACTTCACCCCGACCTCAAAATCAATCGGTTTCGTCAGGTTATATTTATGTTTGGCATATTGGGTAGGCTGGATACTTTTTCCGCTTGCCATGTTTATTTTCCTCATGTTAGTAGATGGCCTGATTGCCTCATATTAGATGCGATCGCGGGTAGAAGCAAGTGCATTATGCTACTATTCGCTGAGGATAACCTGGCTTCCCAGAGCCTCAGTGCCAGGACGAGAATATAGCAAAAGGCAGAGGGCAGAGGGCAGAGGGCAGAGGGCAGAAGGGAACGGTTGACTACATCTGGTTTTGAGCCTTTTGTTATCTTCATAATCTATGTTCGTCGTGCGATAAAGGGCGCGTTTCGCTTAGCGAAACGCGCCCTTTAATTCTGATATCCCTAAAACTTACTTGCTCAGGAGCGTACGACTCAGATCTACGATCGGCGAAAATAATTCGGTTTCCTGGGGAGAGAGGTACTGTTTGATGACATCTTGCAATGCCTGGTGCGTAATCTCGGCGGGTCGCTCGTTATTAAAGGCCCGGACAATGGTTTGCAGCCAGAACAGAAGACTGTCTCGCAGATGGTCGATGTCGTCAATCAGTAAGGTTAATGCTAGATGGCGCAACATATATTTGGTGTCGCGTTTGCAAATGTCCATAAAATCGCGATCGCGTTTGCGATACAAATTCGTATCCACTGTCTGGGCTTTGGCCGCAACTTCGCCGGTAATCTTTTCAGCTGCCGAGCGAATTTTCTCGTAAGCGCTCAAACGTCGCTCGAAGGAACTGAGATAATTTTTCAGAAATTGCAATTCTGCTGCTGTGGCATAACGCCCATCGGCAGCGATACTGAGCTGTGTGAGTTGACTCAACATGAATGTCTCCCTCCAAGGATAATGATTGCTTGATACAGAAGGCAGGAGGCAGAGGGCAGAGGGCAGAAGGCAGAAGGCAGAGGGCAGAGAGCAGAAGGGAACGGTTGACTATGGCTGGTTTTGTGTTTTTTCTCTGTCTTAATCTATGCTCGGAATGCTATATCAAAATTCTCCCTCTGTTCCTTACCCTTGAATGGCGCTGGAATCAGCTTGGTGGGCATTGCCCACCCTACGAATTTCGAAAACTTCCTTCTGCCTATTGCCCCCTGCCTTTTACACTCGAACTAAACTTCCTGACTTTTGGCAAAATAGTCGCCAATACGAATTTCGAAAACTTCCTTCTGCCTCCTGCCTCCTGCCTCCTGCCTTCTGCCTTTTACACTCGAACTAAACTTCCTGACTTTTGGCAAAATAGTCGCCAACGCGAGCGTTGATTTCTTTGAGCTGATTCAACACAGAACGAGTAATCAACTTCCCGGCTTCCACCGCCACTGCGCCCGTCAGCGGATGCAGTAAATCCTGCTCGGCGCGACGCCCCACCAGGGCTTCAATATCCTCGATGGCACTGACATACATCCCTGCAGGTACCTCAACCACCACGCCTTCCCCAATCACGCGAGACTGACAGGCCAGGCGCGAGTTCAGTTTGGCCGAGGTGATCACCTCCAGTGTCCGTCCTTCGCGACGGCCTATGGGCGACAGGCTCTCCATGCCGTCTTGGATGTAAACATGGCAGGTGGCACACATCCCCCGGCCACCGCACTCCTTCAAAACATTCAGTTCCTTTGCTAGCAGTAAGGAAAGAAGATTGGAATTGGTCGCAACTTCTGCCTCTTGGGAAATGGGTTCCAATCTAACAGTTTTAGCCATATGGGTTTCTAGATTCGTGAAAAGGGCTAGAGCGAGATTAAGGATAAGACAAATTCAAAAAGTCTAAATCAGGACGACTTGAGGGGATTTGCAACTTCACTATGGTACTGTATCCAGTGGCATCCATTGCGAAATCCCAACTCTTTCAGGAAGAAACTGCCAGGGTCGCTTCAGGTTCCCAAACCCAGATGTTGTATTGTCCATTGGTTTGAGTAATTGCTGTCTTATCGCCGCGTCGTTCGAGGATCGCAGTAATCCGGCGCATTTCTTCCTGGTCTTTCGCAACTTGAAAGAGACTGTAGTAGTCTCCCTCGATTGCGATCGCAGATAAAGATTCATCCAGATCGGGCACCCGAATTTCACAGGCTGGATAGAGAGGTTGACCGGGTGGCTCTAGTCCTGCATTGGGGATAACATTGGGAGCTGCATTAAATGAGTTGGCTGGCGTGCAAGCCTTGAGACAATTTTGTTGCGCATTAGGTTCTAGTACCCAGACCGCATACCCTTTGGGGATTTTGGTGATCGTGGCTGTTTCCTGGCGACGGCTCAGTTTTTCCGCCACCCGTAATGCCTGCTGCTGGTCGCGGGTCACTTTAAAATAGCTGTAGTAGCGGCCACGGACGCAGATGGCAGGAAGGCATTGGGGCACATCGGGCACCTGAATGTGACAGGTCTGATATTGCTGGCGTGCAGTCAGGATGCTGATGGTAGACACATCTGGGGAAGACATGGAGGGCTGAAGTTGGACCTGGGATGGCATAAAAATATTAACGGAATGAATTGGTAGATTGGGTCATTGTTAAGTCTTTCGTCGAAAAAGCGAATGTTTCCGGAATCTACCCGCTGAAAAAGTAAAGGAATGTAAATAACTCTTCAGCCCCATGCGGATATTGAAGCAGTGCCCTGGAAAAGTATATTGAAGCGTTGAATATGTCCCTCTGTTGTGCTCGCAAAACCTCATCCATTGAGGTATCTGAAGTTTTGCCAGAGAAAGATCCATGGTTTTCAAAATGAACTTTGGTCATTTCAAAGATGGATCAGTACGGGAAGCTATGGGAGCCAAGTGTCAATTCATCTCACCGTTGAATCAGGTCTCAAAATGGATAAGGGTGGTAGTAAACCAGTAAGGATTTTTGAGTATGTGGGTGGAACCCATGCGCTCAAAAATCCTGACCTCTGGAGGATTACCTGGACAAGACGGAGTAGCGATCGGGCTGCAGAACAGTTGGATGGTTTCTCTATTAGTTGCTGAAAGACTATCCAGACATTGGTTGACTGCACCTTTGTATTGGGGACATATTTTGTCGCTCCAATGTTGTGAATCAGGCTTAAGAGACAACTGGAGTAAGCTGTGTTGAAACGTTCGCAAGTTACATCCGATAAATCGGGGCAAGAGACTGTTAGTCCTGTAGAGCGCCATTGGCTGAATACTGCAGAGATCGTTTCTGTAGTTGGGGCAGTGGGGGGTTCGGTTGCATCGCTGTTTTTTCAGCAAGTTCTGTTTGCTGCGATCCCACTTGTGGCTGCAGCCGGGCTAAATTTAGCGAATCGCAAGCGGCTGATTGCAGCATCTCATGCAGACAATCAAGCCGCGATCGCCGATTTGGCCCAGGAAAATGTTCGCAATCAGATTACCCAGCGGGTGTTCAAAGAACGTTTGGCAGAAGTTCAACATCTAGCAACCGCCCCCGAAAAAAGCATTCGCGAGCTGCGTGGGGTCACCCGTACCCTGGGACAGCGACAACGGGGTTTAACCAACGTGGTAGATCGTCTGCGATCGCTAGAAGAATACACCCAGGCCATTCGCATTAACCCCCAAGATGCAGAAGCCTACTACAATCGAGGTAATGCCCGGTTTTACCTGGGCAATATTCAAGGGGCAATTGAGGACTATAATGAAGCTATTCGTTACAATCCTAAACATGCCCAAGCTCTGAGGAATCGCAGTATGCTTTACCGTCGATTGGGAGAGCATAAAGGAGCAATTGAAGATTTACGCAAAGCTGCAAAAATCTTTTTGGAAGAAGGAAATATTGCCAGCTACCAACAATCAGTCGATATTATGAGAAAGCTCTACAAGCTGAATCCCAGCTTTGAAAATGGTCGGGTTGACTCAGAACCAGAGACGTTGACTGTTGAAAATCTCTTTTCTGCTTGATTCGTTCCCGGATCGAGCTGCAAATTTCATTCATAGCTGTTGGTAAAAGGGTGGCAAATTGAGTGAAACTTCTACGCAATAAAATTGCACTAAAACGCTCCAGGTACCGAATTTTAGGGTTAGTTGGCCAGGGACAGTACGGCCAGGTTTTTTGTGCCGCCGATCGTCAAACGGGCAAACTGGTTGCGCTGAAAGCCCTGAGTCAACATCGTGCGTCGACGTCTGAGTTTCTACAAGAACTGAGGGTTCTCCTGACGCTGCAACACCCTAACATTGTTGCCTGCCGTGCTGTAGAGCATACCGCAACCGGGCGGTATCTGGTGATGGATTATTGCGAGGGCGGAACGCTACGCGATCTTCTGGATCGGCCCAATTCCCTCAAGTTGGGGGATGCACTCCGTCTGGTGCTGGGGATTCTGGCAGGGTTGGACTGCGCCCATCGGCAAGCTGTACTCCATTGCGACCTCAAACCAGAAAATATCTTGCTATCTCTGATGGCGGCAGGATGGTTGCCCCGGTTATCGGATTTTGGCATTGCCCGTCACTTACCCAGTATGGAAGCCGGTCACCTGTATCAAGAACTCTCTCAAGCTACCATCTCTGCCATTGGCCCACCGGCTTACAGCGCTCCAGAACGTTTCTATGGCCTTTATTCGCCGGTTTCCGATCTCTACTCGGTCGGCATTTTATTATTTGAGTTGCTCTTGGGCTATCGTCCGTTTAGCGGTACCCCCGCCCAAATCATGTGGGCCCACGTGAACGAGCGTTTGGAACTGCCTGCTGGGGTGCCAGAACCCCTGCAATCGATTTTGCACATTGCCCTGGAGAAATTGCCAGCCCGGCGCTTTGCGAGTGCCAGTCAGATGGAGCAGGCGCTGCGGGATGCGATCGCATCCCCTCAACTGCAAACGTTGCGCGAAGAGACACTGCCGCTTCAATGTGCGACCCACCCGATTGCTCCCACCCCAAACAGCAACTATATTGCTGAATCATTGCCAGGCCAGGTTCAAGCCACGCTATCCGATCCCATTACCTGCCTGGCAACAGCCAATGGTTACTTATATGCTGCTAGCGACAAAACCGTTCGGGGTTGGAAAGAACCCCGGACACCGATTGTTGAGATGGATTTCCCAGAACGGGTGCATTGTCTGCTGCCCCTGAGCCAGGGAACACTAGCCCTCACTGAACGCACCGTGTATGGCTTCAACACCGACAGTTGGCAAGCCCAAGTGTTGCTGCACTTAACGAATGATTTTAAGGCTGCGCTCGATCCCACAGGACAATGGTTAGCCATTGCCATCGCTGGTCAGCTCCAGTTCTATTCCCTGGCCGCTCTGTTTCAGGCCAGCTTTAACGATCGCCCCCCTGAAGCCAAACATCGCCTTGCATTACCCAGCCCAACCCTGCCAGAGTTAATCTTTCTGGACTCGCGACACCTGCTCGCGATCGCGTCAGATCCTGACCAGAACCAAACCGATCTCAGATTTTATAGTCGTCGCGGCACTGCTATCGGATGGTTGCATTTGTCTGGGTATTTCAGTCATTTTGTCCCCGCTGCTGAGCCTTATACCGCGATCGCAGTGGAACCGTTGCCCCACCTGGCAGCGGTGGCTATCCAGCTAAAGCCCTTGCAAATCCGTCGTACTTTGTTGAGCTGTCAGGCTCCGACTTGTTGCGCGATCGCACCCTGGGGATCCGCCTTCGCCGATCGTCGCGGCCAGATCGTCTTACTAGATCCAGAAGGATCCCCCCAGGGCAACTTCGCAGCCCCCCCCAACCCCACAGCCCTTGCACCCTGGGGCGAATCCAGTTTGGCCATGGCCACCCGCGTCGGCGACTGCGGCAAACTACACCTCCTTGACCTGCAGCAACAGCTTCAACAAACATCTTCCGTATCAGCAGACTGAACGTATCCCTGCAAAATACAATCTTCTGGTCTTAGGTACTGCAATTTTTCAAGTATTACGATTTCCGGCTGCATAGCCTGCCCCAGGATTGATATCAATGAGTTCTCGCTTTGGCTCAATCAGCGACTCTTCGTATTGACAGCACCATATTTCTTCAGGTGTTCTGCCTCCGATTGTATGTCCTGACTCGATCGTAGGGCCATTCTCTACAATATATGCTGCCGTATTGAATAGCACTCTCGAAACGTCATTCGGATCGATATGTTTGAAGTGACATTGCACATCAGGAAGACCAATTTCTTCTAAACCTCGACTATCCATAATCATCTCTTCGTCGGAGTCGGCGATCGTAAACAGTCGAATATTGATCGAACCTGGACGCAACTCTGGTGGTTCAGAGCAAGCGCTGAGATAGGCATCGGCAGGAACGACTTCACAGGAATGATGAAAGACGAGCGCGATCGGTTTACAGACCTCAACTGCAGCTTGCACTGCAGCATGAAATAATTTCAGACGCAGCTTTGGCTCTAGCCGTCTGGCCATCATCTCAGTGACTGCAACGCTGGATTTCGCTCGTTCCACGACCTCAGCTGCTTCTGGGAAATACCAGCTCTGCTGAATTTCGTCGGTATAGTCTGCGATCGCATTATCCCCATCATGTGTCATAAACACTGTCTGAGGCGGAACAGAGCCTTCAGAGTATTCGACAACATGCTCTTTGTAGAAGATCAGAAAAACATTATCAGTATCCGCAGCTGAAATGCCGTCGATTTCTTCACTCAGGATTTCACTAATTCTGTTTTTAATTGCACCACAATCAGGTTGGAAACTTTGCTCAAATAATAGCGTTACGAATTGCATTCATCTTTCCTCCTACTTGATATTCAAGATAAGCGACGACAGCTTTTTCTGGCAACGATAGTAGTGTTAAACATGTAAAAGTTTTTTGAGCGTGCGGGTTCATCGGCGCACTAAAACCCTTATCTCTAAAGAACTGCAACAATAATAAACATCACTTGGGAGGTTAGCGCCCCCCCTCGATCGCGACCCTCCGTTTCCCGAACATTAAAAGTAGGTTGTTTTGCAATACCGTTCGGCTAAGGATAGCGGATGCAATAACTTTAGGAAAAATAGATCTGTAGGGTCACGGCATTGCCTTGACCCTATGCGAGAAATCAACTTTCCTTTCTAAACCGAACCGTATTGGGTTGTTTTGAAAGTTTTTCGAAGCCAGGCTTTTAAAATAACTTTCCCAGTCGTACGATCGAGAATTATGACAATATTCAAGTATAGTTGAATACTGACAAACAACTTTCCTGACGAAATTTTACTCCAGATACTTGCAGAAAATAAGATGCAAAAAACTGTCGTTCTCAATGTGGTGGGACTCACTCCTAAACTCCTGGGTCAATATATGCCGAATCTCTTGCACTGGGCAGAACAGGGGAAAATGACCGCGATTCAACCTGCGTTTCCAGCTGTGACCAGCACCGTTCAGACAACGTACCTTACGGGCAAACGACCCAGCGAACATGGTATTGTAGCTAATGGCTGGTACTTTCGCGATCGCTGCGAGATTAAATTCTGGCGACAGGCGAACCCACTAGTGCAAGTGCCAAAGCTTTGGGATCGAGCCAAAACAAAGGATCCATCCTTTACCTGTGCCAATTTGTTTTGGTGGTATAATATGTACTCAACAGCAAATTATGAGGTCACACCTCGACCGATGTATTTTGCTGATGGCCGTAAAATCCCGGATATTAATACTAAACCTGCCAGGCTGCGATCGCAACTGCAAACCCAACTTGGACAATTTCCCCTGTTTAACTTTTGGGGCCCCAACTCATCCATCATCTCCAGTCAGTGGATTGCCGATGCCGCTAGATGGCTCGAGCAACAGTACGATCCCACCTTGACGCTAATCTACTTGCCTCATTTGGATTACTGTCAGCAGAAAATCGGGCCGGATGTAGACGCGATCGCGCCAGAGTTGCAAGCCATCGATCGACTGTGCGGCGAGCTGATCGATGCCTACCAGACTCGTCATGCTCAGGTTATCGTCCTGTCAGAATATGGCATCGTGCCTGTGAATCAACCGATTCATCTCAATCGCATTCTGAGACAAGCAGGTTTGCTGGAACTCCGGGAAGAACAAGGTCGAGAACTGCTGAATGCAGGAGCTAGTCGGGCTTTTGCTGTCGCCGATCATCAAGTCGCCCATATCTATATCAACGATCCCGCAGCGCTCAAGCAAGTTCGCACCCTGGTAGAGTCCGTACCTGGAGTAGATCAGGTGCTGGATGCAGCCGGAAAACAACGCTATCAAATCGATCATCCCAGAGCAGGAGAACTGGTTGCGATCGCAGCCCCCAACGCCTGGTTCACCTACTACTACTGGCAAGACGACAACCGCGCCCCGGACTTTGCCCGGACAGTAGACATCCACCGCAAACCCGGCTTCGACCCAGTCGAGCTATTCCTCGACCCAACTCTGTCCCTGCCTGCCCTCAATGTCGGTTGGAAACTCTTGCAAAAGCGCCTGGGATTTCGCACCTTAATGGACGTGATTCCCCTGGATGCCACCTTAGTAAGAGGATCCCATGGTCGCCACTCAGTTCAAGCCAACGAAAAACCGCTACTGATTACCCAACAATCCGACCGATTAAAAACTGAAGAAATTGAAGCAACAGAGGTTTATTCTATACTATGGCAACATATTTTCTCTGAACCTCCACCTCCGTCAGAACCATGAAGCAATACTGGACGATCGTTGGCCTCTTATTATTGTTCTTCCTCATTGCTTTTGTCGCGATTGAGCAATTGCAACTTCCCCTTTTAGTGGATCCGCGCGATCGCATGGCAACCGCAAGTTTAGGAGTCGCCAGCTTAAGCATCGGCCTACTCGTGGGCGATATCATCTTACCCGTTCCGTCCAGCTTAATCATGGTCGCCAACGGTGCCCTATTCGGCATTGGCCTGGGAACCTTACTCTCAGCCATCGGCGGTTTAGGCGCTGCCACCCTCGGTTTTGCCATCGGTCGTCGAGGCGGATTCCTCCTCAATCGCTTTGTCCCTGCCCCCGATCGGCAACGTGCCGATCGCCTCTTAGCCAGATGGGGCACCCTAGCCATTATCCTCACTCGTCCCTTACCCTTACTGGCGGAAACCACCGCCATTATGGCCGGCACCTCCTCCATGTCCTGGAAACGCTTAGTATTAGGTGCATTCCTCGGCACCTTACCTACCGCCATTGTCTACGCCGTCACCGGCGCAGTGGCTGCAAGTTTCGAAAGTACCGCCCTGGCCTTTGGCCTGGTGCTCGCCACCGCTGGCATTTTCTGGATCGCCAGCGACCGCTGGAACCGAGGTAACAAATCGTAAAGCGATTGTGAATTAATTCTGTAGCTTTTTTTCCTAAGAACGTTTAGCCTATAATTTTTTATACTGTATTCCTGAGATGATTTGTGAATTTTGTTGCCTGTGTTATGCAAGACAACTTTTGGGTGGTTAGCGAGGATCGTGCGCTTCGCAACCTCCCACCAATGTCTTTTATTGCAAGATTTGCAGTCAATTCAACCCTAGATTACGAGGAACAATATTTGTGAGCTACTTAAACAATCTTCGTCTCACCTTCTCAGGGGACTTCCAAGCCGATGTCTCTACCGTCAACAACGATGTGCGGCATTACGACAATGCCACCTTTAAAGCCCGTTTTCAGGACTTTCAAACCCAGCAAAATGCAAATGGTTGGTGGAATCCCATTGGTTCCGGAGCCTTTCGCTTAATCAACTGTCGCGTGCAATCCGTCGCCTACCAGGATGGCACAACAACAGACAATCCATCCGTCGATTCGGCGGTTGGGTTATTTATCTCAGGGTCAAACGATCGCGTAGGAGCCAAAATCGTAGACCTGGATCCCCAATGGCAACTAGCATCCCAACTCTGGGGACTGCAGATACGACTTACCCAGGCTGACGGTAACAGTCCCTTGACCAGCTCCTTTGAACCCGCTGCGTTTCGCGATCTCTGGTTCACTCGCGGCGCAGCGTCAGGGGATTCTGGGGCATCCGCGATTTTTCAATCCGTGCTCGCCAACCTGAGCTGGGATCAAAATCTACTCGCTCGCCTGGATTCCCGCTTTCTAGAAGAGTTGAAAGCAGCCAGCACCAATGGCCTCTTATCTATCCGCCTGACCACCTTTGGCTATAACACACACCGTTTGTCTAATCGCTTTACTGTAGGGACAGTCAGCGGCGTCATTGGCCCTTACCAAGCACCGGAACCCCGATCGTTCGTTTTAGGTCGGCGCATGGTGCCCCTGAACGGAGATGCTACCTGCAGCAGAATCACCTTTTTTGATTGCCAGGTTGACTCCGACACCTGCACCGTTTTTGCTGACTTGAGCAATGCCCTACCCCTGAACCAAGAAGGGAAACTGCAAGATATTGGCACTTTACAGTTGGCTATGCTGTGTTCTGAAACGACCCTGGAAAATAATTTAGTCAGCAACTATAGAAAAGGTAGAGAAGATTTTATTGCCCTTGGCACTCCCATCCCTTATCAAACCGATGATTGGCTGCTTCAGACTGGTGGCATTTGGGCCGTGAAATTTCCGCGTAAGCTTTTGGATTCCCTGAACCAGCATCCCCTCGCCCTGATTAAACTCTCCGATAGGCGCAAGGGCATGGTAGCTATCCGAGAAAGCGAGAAGGGTTGGTTCGTGCGTGCCGATCAGTTTGTGCATCGGGTTGAATCTGGCAGCCCGGCCCAAACCACTCTATTTGCAGCGCAGTATGGATCTCCGCTCGCAAATGCCACAATTGATATAGCCCTCCAGTCCCCCAATAAGGGTACTGCTGATGCACCTCACAGTGCCGATCCTCCCAAAGCACCGGTTTACGATATCAACACTCCTGACACAGCTGTTCGTTACAGTCAAACCCTGATTGCAGATGCCTCTACAGGAACCGCAAGCTTAGAAGTACAGACATCTAACCCTGGCAATCCCCGTCATTATATTGATGGTCAGCTCTATATCTTTGAATATAAACTGCAGGGACAAACGCTCAGACAACTGCAACAGTACGATCGGGTTTTTCTTCACCTCTACGATCCATACCCGATCCCAGACCAACCGACCTGGGTCGATCACATTCAGCCCATCATGCAGCAATATAGCAACCTCTACCCGATCATGAGCCAACAGTTGTTTGACCTGGGAAATTATGAGGCAGTCAAGCAACACCGTGCCATTTTAGAACTGGCATTTTCTCTGGATCGAAGCGATCCCAACCACATGCCCGTGACCCGCGACCTCTCTCCACCGAGACAAGCGACAATCTTGAAATGGCTGCGCCAGAAAAATCCAGATGGAACCTACGCGCTGGTCTATGGCAAAGGTGTAGTTCCTGTCCCCGTCATTCTTGCTGCAAAGAAACGAGCTGTCGCTCCTGCAGTTGCCCCATTAGAAGAAATTGGCAGCAAAACCCGAGCAAGCCAGAGCTTTAAAGCCAATCTTCGCGCCGCCAAGCGTTCCTGAACACCCAAGATTCCTTCAACAACACTCATTAGCAACATTTATCGCAGGAGAACATCCTCTGAGGAGCAACTTATTATGCTGAGAATTAGTCGTCACTTCATTGACAGAGTCCGGGCCTGTACCCAGGCTGCAGATTTATACGAACACCTCCAGGCTGCGATTAAATTAGAACATGCCACGATTCCACCCTATCTGACGGCCATTTACTCGATCAAACCCGATCGGAACCGGGCAGTCTATGAAATTATTCGCTCGGTGGTGGTAGAAGAAATGTTGCACATGGTGATTTCTGCCAATGTCCTGAATGCGATTGGCGGTTACCCTCAGGTGAATCGTCCAGGTTTTATTCTTACTTATCCTGACTCTTTACCAATGAATGTAGGAGAGGGACTGATTGTGGGCCTTGCACCTGTTTCCAAAGCTGTCATAAAAGATACTTTTATGCGGATTGAAGAGCCGGAAGACCCAATCGATTTTCCCGTTAAAGGGCAGGCATTGGCAGCACCAGAAGAGGAATATGCCACCATTGGCCAGTTCTATCAAGCCATCATCGACAAAATCCAGGAATTAGGATGCGCGATTTTTACCGGCGATCCCAGTCGCCAGGTCGTGAACGAGCAATGGTTCCCCGCCAATGAATTATTCCCCATCACGGGTGTAGAAACAGCCGTAAGTGGATTAACCCTCATTGTTGAACAAGGAGAAGGATCTCCCAAAAGCCCAGTCGATCCTGAAGGGAAACTAGCCCACTACTATCGCTTTGCCCAAATTTATGAAGGCCGACGGTTGGTGAAAGATCCATCTGTCCCAGAAGGATATTCCTATAGTGGTGCCCCAATTCCCCTGGAAGCAGATGGCATCTGGAATTTAGTCGAGAACTCAAAAGCGAGTTTTTATCCAGTAGGGACTAAAGCCCGTCGTCTTGTGGATCAGTTCAATTTTTCCTATACCAATTTGCTCAATGCCTTACACGACACCCTCAATGGTCAGCCCGATCGTTTAGATACAGCAATGGGCGTGATGTACGAGTTAAAGTTGCAAGCCCAACTGATGGCCGAGATCGAGTATCAAGGCAAGCAAGTGGCACCGAGTTTTGAATATGCTCCGGTCAATGCCCCAATTCCGGCTGTAGTTTAGGTATTTTTGAGGCTGCAGAAACCCAACGCAAAGTCTTTTTGTGCACGACTTAGAAGGTGAGGGACTTGCGTAAAATTAAAATACCGACCATAGAATTGACTTCCCGAAGAAGTCGCCAAATAATTGGTATGGTACCAATACTGTTCGGTTAAGGATCGCGGATTCAATCACTTTACGAAAAATAGACCTGTAGGGACACGACATTGCCGTGTCCCTACGCGAGAAATTAATTCTCGTTGCTAAACCGAACAGTATTGAGTATGGTACTAACTGTCCGTTCGCGTATTTTTTTGGGCAAAGGGCAAATACTATTTGGTGTGTCTCAAAATCGTCTTACGCTATGTATGGAGGCAGGTGAGACAACCTTCTTAGCTCAAATGCTCTATCCATAATAGGGCACAAAACTCAACTTGTTTCACAAAATTTTATAGAGCTTGAAAGGCTGATTTTGGGTTGGGAATTATTTTTTCTCGCGAAAGTAAGCGAATGGACAGTACTAAGTTGCAAATCCCTTAGCGCCCCCTTCAGGGAAGCTACCCTCCTATTGCTTCGTGCCAGAACGGAAAAATGATTATTTTGAAAGTTGTGTTTGTATTGGGTTCGTCTTCGAGAAGACTTGTGTCTACGCGAACTCAATCCAGTGTCCTTGCTAGCCACATTTTATCGATCGCAATCAACCTGACACGATCTAATGTTTAGGATTTATCATACTCAGCACCCATTCATATTCTCGTTGAATGGAGGCCAACAAATCGACTTTCATGCCAGCAGGCAAGACTTCCCAGGTATAGGTTTCAATTTCTAAATGAGGACAGATCGGATCGGTTTGCAACCGCTTCAGTACCGTCGTAATATCCGCCTGAGTAGACTGCAAACCCTGGTAATCTTCAATAAAAATGGGCACGTGGAAATGGGTGCGCCACTCCCTGGCAGTGGTCTCTGGCAAGTGAGGTAGGGCATCGCCTAAATCAGGGAAGTGAAACAGTTCTCCATTGGACTGCTGGGTAATCACCTGGTGCAGGTAGGTAGATTCGGCAAAGGGGCGCAGGCGTTCAACCAAGTGCTGGCGATCGGCTACCGCTGCAGGAATGGGGAAACGCAAAGCGGCACTCAATTGGATTTTACCTATCTGAATGCCTGCTGCCTGTAACTGGTCAAAGACAAGATTGGGATCTTCATATGCTACTGCAAAGTGACAGGTGTCGTAACAGAGTCGTACATAGGTGCGGAGGGCTGTCTCAGCAGCAGTTGAGGAAAGTCCCAGCTGCTCTTTCAGGTAAATTCCTCCCACCGGAAACAACCAGTCATTGAAAAACGCGATCGCTTCAGCAGTGTTTTCGATCGCTCCATCCGGTTCTGGTTCCAGGGCGAGATGGATCGTTTTCCCTGTTTTTTGCTGAATGTCAAGCAAATGCCCCACGCATTCAGCTAGATGGAGACTGCTTTGCCGCAGCATTGCTTCCCAGGCTGCGGGATCTTCTCGCCACCAGGGTTTGTAAGACAGCGGCACAGTGGAAATGCTGCCGTTCAGTTCGGGGGGCAACAATTGAGCCAGAATGTCAATCAGCCGCAACGTATAATCAACCCGTTCAGCATCAGTCCAATCCGGCCCATAAACGCGATCCTTGATCGCTCCCTGATGAAAATCGCCGTAAGGAAAACCATTGAGGGTAAAGACATAAAGGTCTTCCTGTTGCAGCCAGGACTGAAATTGACGCAACAGATATTCGCGAGCCAGTAATTCATGGGAGGCAAGATTAGCCAGTCGCAACCCAATGCCGAACGGAGCTTTGGGAGACAACTGTGCTTTCAAAGGGGGGAGATAGCGCTGAAGATTATCTAATACAGCAGTCCAACCCTCGCCGGGATGAATATTGGTGCAATATGTCAGGTGAAAAGGGAAATCTGAACTTACTTGCATCGCAATCTCCTTTTATATCGTAAATTATGTAAGATTCTAGACAGCAGTTTGACCCAGCGAGCTGGGACAGTCAGATAGTACTTTGACATAGCTAAAATTGTGCAAATTCGTAGTTAGCACTTTAGTGCTACAGATTCAATCGAGTAAGAATTACAGCCTTTTCAATAATCCAACTCTATTGCATTAAATTAGCTGTGTCAGATTTTTAGGATACGTTAAATAGGCTAACGCACCGCGCTATTTGGATGACGGGGTGCGTTACGCGTTGCTAAGCAAAGTTATGTCTGTAGGGCGATACACACCCTACGAAGCTGGAACTCTCCTTCTCCTTGACAATCACCTGCTTTGCCGATCGGGGTACAGCATTGCCGTGTCCCTACTCGCAAGACCTTAAGGTCGGTAGAGGAAACTGGGGCCTGCCATCTGATCGGAGTCCTCACTCACTGGTAGCAATAATAATTGATGAGCCAGAGTAGTCAGAGAAAACATCAGCCCAACAGCATCGTGAATCTTCTCCGGTTTGCCATTGAAGACCGTATGGAGCGTTCTCAGCAGATTCGTATAAGCTCGATCGAAATGCTCCGATTTCTCCCGCACAAAACTGTTTTCAGGCAGATTGTTGGTGTTGGGATTGTCCACCATATTGTATACTCCTTCAGGATTGAACGGAATCTTTGCTCCCGTATAACTATAGCTATGGGTCTTGCGGTTCACGACAATATGGTGCCCGTGGACAATTTCGCTGAACTTATAATAGTGAGCCAACTCTCTATCCTCATCTAGCGGATTATTGGCCGAAATTCCCTCGCCCTGTTCTTTAATGGTGTCGATTGCCTTGAGCGCTGAAGGGAGATTGTGGACGCTAATGTTTTCTTTGCCCCATCTCTTTACCTGTTGATTCGGATCGCCAGTGAACAGATTTCCACATCGATCCAACTCCTCAAAAGCGCTAGCGATCTGATCGTAGAACCAGCCGATAGTCATGGTATGCTTAACGCCGCCCCGGGTTTCCTCGGGTTCTTCAATTTGCATGAAGACATTTTTGATATGTTCGAGCGAACACTTCTTCAAGGTCACCGTCAGGCCAGGGCGTAGACCGTAAGGTAGCGGCCCCGGAAATTTGGGGATAAAATTCGGCCTGTCGATAGCGGGACTGCCGCTAATGGCATTGAGCATATTACAGGCTAGCGTCATGTGCAGCATTTCCTGAACAACGACGCTATGAATAATCTCGGCCACTTCTGGATTTTCCCCAGGTTTAATTGAGAGATAAGCGGCCAGGTAAGTTGGGATGGTGGCATGTTCCAGTTCGATGGCATACTGCAACGCCTGTTGCAGCTGCACCTTGGTTTCGATTGGTGGTAACCAGTAATAGGGACTGGGTTCCTGGGCTAACCAGTCGAGCATGGCTGCCTTTTTGCCATTGGAAAGATCCCGGGTTACGGGCATGTAATTGGGATTGTGGACAGGGGCTGAGAACACTCGCTTCAAGGGACCTCGATGGGTGACAACGCTTTCATAGTCGCCCAAATCGAGGACAGATTTCATGATCGGGTACAGGTTGGCATACTGCTGGAAAATAGGCTGCAGATCTGTCCGCCACACGGGTTTATCTGGCACCCAGGTTTGGAAAGCGTCAAATACCCTGACGCTGATGAGTTGCCATGGATTCGGATTGAAGATCTGTTGGTACGTCTTCCCCGATATGTCTGGCCAGATGGCAACAACACCATAGACCTGGCCGTCGATGTAGCCGCGAGGATTGCCAGGGTTGGAACAACTTAAGGTTATGCTGGCTTTCCCGTGTTCATCAGTTGTGATGGTGCTGGGAAACTGGAGTGCCGCTTCGGGAGTACCGACTGGTGGGCCAGCAGGTGAGGTTGGAATTTGCTGGACATAGCCGCCAACAATCGCATTGTCGTAGGTGAGTTGGAAGGTCTTGTTCCGAGCTGGCTGACCGAATTGTAGCGCGTAAAAGTCTAGTTCTGCTTGCTGAGGCCAGTAATGGACATGGGGGCTGTTTGGTGTCTGGGGATCGAGCCGATAGACAAAGTAGTCGGTGCGGGCCAGTCCCCCAATCGCATTTTCCTGAAGGAGAGGAATAATTACACCATCGTTGGTGACTCGAACGATGGCCAGAGGACGCTCATTGACCAGAGTACTTGCTTCTCCAGTTAGCGTATAGGTTTCGATGCCGCCTCTCTGGGTGTACCAGCCTGGCTGCTGATATTCTACTGCTCCCAGGAGCAGGTAAGATCCATCCTGACGCTGAACAGCGAGTTGCAGGTTACCGACATCAACCCAAGCCCCCCCTGCAGACTGAGCGGGTAGGGAGTTGCTCAAATCGACAAATAGCAGTTCTTGAGCTGTTTCCTGACTGATGACTTTGGCTGGGGCATAGTATAGCGCTATGGGTGCGTCGGGAAGCGGTCGCAGGTAACGACCATTGACGAAATGTTTTGGTTCTCCCTCGTTGTAGATGCCAATTTCTCCGACGATGCGCCCGTAGCCGAAATTCTCGGTATTGTAGTCGCCGTTGAAGCCATCGACGGTAAATCGGATTGATAATCGATTGCCATTCGTTGTTGCTGCTTCTTTGAGGGCTAATAGGATGGGCGAGTTCAGATACTGCGACCATTCAATGTCGTTCAGGATGGACTGATAGTAGGCTGAGGCACCGGAGTCGCCGGGGTGGCTGGGGACGCGGGCAAACCACAGATCGTCAAAGGGAGCGACTTTATAGTTGGCACTGAAGGCGTTGCCTCCAGCTAGATTGCCCACGTTGACCTGGAAGCCCCAAAGTTCAGAGACTTGCTGGTTTTGCGAGTCCAGGTCTACGATCTTGGCGGCCACTCGGTCGTCAGCACCAGCAATTGGGGTGCCAATGACGGGGTCATGAGAGGGGTCTGTAATCACTTGACCATCTGCATAACAAGCAGAAGTGACGACGACGTTTTTCAACCGCCAGTAGCCAGTGCCGCCGGGGTTCCACCAGCCATTATAGTTATTACCGCTCTGTAACTGTTGGTCTTCAGGAACGAATGCTTGATTGTCAAAGTGATAGGGATCGTTGTTGACTGTAGAGACATCGGCCTGAAATTGGCCTGCAAAGTGCAAGCGTGTAAAGTTCAGATAGCTCATGTGTTCTCCTTGATGTTTTGCAAGGTTGGCAGTGAGGGAACGACTGAATGAGACAACTAGCTAGACGCGCTATGGATTCGAGTAGCGGGTCAGTGTAGTGTTGTATTTGTACAATGCAGCACTGCCGTGGTTTTAAAGCGATACCTTCAGGCAAAATAGCAGATTTGCTGGGTTCAACAAAATGAGTTTTACATAACGCAATAAGTGCCGATCGATGCTCTTGATAGACTCAATTCACTGTGTGAATTGATGTTCGGTAGTGAATGGCTTCACGGCAAGATATCTTGTTAGCACAACTGAATAAGGTATTTGGGAAGCCTTGCAAAGCAAGGCTTCCCAAATACCTTATTTTTAGACCTTGTATGAGGACATGGGGGTTAGCGTTCTTGGAGGAGGTGCTAAACATCCATGTCGTGTTGTTAGTCTGACATGATTAGCGCGATCGCGCCCGCCATCAGTATAAATCCCAGTACCTGGTAACGATTCATCGGTTCCCGCAAAAAGAAGCGTGACACTAACGCCACGCACAAAACGCCAGTACACAGATTAAAAGATGCCATTTCGGCTCCAGAATACACCCCATAGCCATAGCGAATTGCCGAAACATTAAGGATATACTCTGGCAACACCAGTACCCAGCTTGCCAACAAGGCGAAGACAAAGCGATAATGGCGGAATCGCATATGTCCTAACCAGGCAAACGCCATCACCAGACTCGACAACAATAGCATCAACGGCACGAGAATTAGTCGTAGCATTGCCTTTCTTTACTCCTGCGAAGACGACTCCGACCGTTCGATTGGAGCCGTTCGATAGGCAATCAAAGCCATCGCGACAACCATAACACCAAACCCTAAAAGCTTACGACTGCTCAAGGCTTCATTCAGGAAAAAGCGGGAGACCAGAGCAATACAGATAACCCCAGAGCACAGACGAAACGCGGCCATTTGAGCCCCCGTATAGAGTTTATAGCCCAGGCGGATGGCTGAAACGTTGAGGAAATACTCTGGCAACACCAGCAGCCAGCAGAGAAATAAGGCATAGATGAACGGCAATTGCTCAAATTTGAGATGTCCCAACCAGGCTAAAGCCATCAACATACTGGCGAAAAACAGCATTACAGGCACCATGAGCCACCGCCACGGATGAATATGAGGAAATCGGTATCGTTCTTTACTGATCTGGCGGTTACCCATACAAATTCAAGCTTTAGACCACTCCGGGATTGTAGCAGAAGGCGTGGTAAGCAAGTCAGAAGTTTGGAGCGCGCAGGTGCCCCCTGCGCGCTCCAAACTTTTTATTACCTGACTTGGAAGGTTAGCGCCCCCTTCGGGGCGCTAACCCCCATTTTTTCTTGCCAGGAGGAAAATATGGATTATTTTGAAAGCCTTGAGGTGCAAGGCTTTCAAAATAACCTTCCAAGTCATGTTTATTATTGGAGAACAACGAATGACTAGAGGACGTTTACGAACCAAGGCATTGGGTTAGGTTACGCTACTGCTTCCTCTAATCTGCAAATCTCTTGACTGATACCGGCTAGCTCATATCTGTACCCTTACTGGCTTGCTCGCAGCTCGCCGCGCCGAATTGCCTTGCGTCTGGATTGACAAGGCAGATCGATTTTTTCAACTGACTCTCGGGCTTTGCAATGTTCGTAATCGATTTGGGCTGTCAGACGGTTCGGCAGTTGGTCTTCCTTCTCGATCGCTTTTTGGAACAGGGGGAGTGCTGCTGGCCTATTCCCTTGATTCACAAGGATTTGGGCTTTGAGATACAACAGATCTGGGTTATCAGGTGTTGCTGCGAGGGCACGATTGACAGCGTCCAGCGCTTTGCTGTGCTTTTTCATATCCCGATACGCCACTGCCAGTCCTCGATCTACTAGATAGACAGGGTAGGCATTGTTCTGCAGTTGTTCGATGGCTTCATTCGGGCTGGAAAAGGGTAGTACTACTGATACCATTAAATCCATATATCCTTTCACTAGACTCAATTCTGGGTCGTTTGGCGCTTCTGCTTCTGCTGCATCTAAATGGTCGTAGACTTGTTGCAATCTGCTCAGGGCTTCGGGCGCACCCTTTACTGTGCCATCCGTCAGTACTGCATATCCCCCTTGCAAGAAATGCCCCGCCGCCAGATAGATATTGCCTCGCAGGGAATCGCTTTTGGCCAACTCTTGGGCTGCTGCCAGGGTTTTGTCTGCATATTGTTTAAACGCAGTTTTGTCTCCCTTGACAAAGGCCAGCGAGGCTTGCATGCCATAGGCGAGCGGGTCTGAATTGCTCTCTACCTTCTGCAGCAACTCTGCTGCTTTTTTATAGTCTCCCTGTTCAAATAAAGCTCTAAAGGCTGCCTCGGTGCGATCGCTAATGTCGCGTTCGTTGCTTGTCCGAAAGGGATCCTTTGCAGAAGCAGGCCCTGTCCATAGACTGGTTGCTATCAGGGCGATCCCCGCAATGCCAGCGATGGCCCGTCTCGCGGCAGAAAACCATTGTGCCATTGTAAACCTCCGAAAAGATTGCGATCTAATTCAAATTACCAGTCGGATCGTGGTGATGGGTAAGAGATTGCAGAGTCTCGGAGTCTCGGAACCCATTCCCCAAAACAAAACTAAGTGAATCCCATCCTTTATCCTTATACATCTTTCCATCCTTCCCTCCCTGACTTTTCTTTTCTGTTTCCGGTTCCCTGCCTGATCCGAGTCGCAGAACAATCCGCCCTGCTTGTTAGGTTCAAGAAAGAAATTGGGTCTCGTGTTCTAGTTGCGAGTGATGGTGGTGAGTATTTCTGTTTGGGCTGGATGGGTAAATAGAGAAGGATGTTTAAGCGTGCGGGTGTAACCCGTGCGCTCAAACATCCTTCTCTCTGGAGGGCAATCTTTCAGGGTGTCTGCTGGCAGATATTCATGTTCAAATACTATGTCTGGTGTGTCTCTGAGAAAGGCTACACTAGGTTGGTGGCAGCGGATACAATACCGTTCGGTTAAGGACACGACTTGGAAGGTTACTTTGAAAGCTTTGCTCAGCAAAGCTTTCAAAGTAACTCATTTTTGCGCTCTGGCACGAAGAAATGGGGGTTAGCGCGGGTACTAACCTTCCAAGTCGTGTTCAGGAGCAAACTTCGAGTTTTGTCCCCGAGGCTATAAGGATTTCAACCCTTATATAGCAGGTGGCAATGAGCCAAACCGAACAGTATTGGCAGCGGACGTGCTAAACCAGGAGACTTTGCAAAACTTAAAGAAAACGATGGATTGACCCATTACATTGCAAAATTAAGCTCTGGCCCGGCGTAAGATCGGGTTGAGAATGCTGGTTTCAGGATGTAGACGCGATCGCAGCCTCAAATCAAGAACACGATGCGCTAGAATGATTGGGCAAGAATAGGTATCGGTGGCAGTGTTTGTTTTCAATGTTGACAGGTTCACTCTGTTGCACCTTGACAGGCTTCTCTCCGAAATCTCTATCTTTACAACCCTCTGATTTTGGAGATATTTCATGTCCATTTATATCGGCAACCTTTCCTTTGAGGTTTTAGACGAAGATCTAAGGTCTGTATTCGCAGAATATGGGTCAGTTAAACGAGTGCATCTTCCCACCGATCGCGAAACCGGTCGTCCTCGAGGTTTCGCATTCGTGGAAATGGGTACAGAAGAAGAAGAAGCGGCAGCAATTGAGGCTCTAGATGGCGCTGAGTGGATGGGGCGCGACCTCAAAGTCAATAAAGCCAAGCCTCGCGAAAATAAAGGCTCCTATGGAGGAAATCGCAGGGGCGGAGGCTTTTCCCGTGGTGGTGGCTATTAAAGGCAATGTTGCGCTAGATTCTGTGTTGCATTCGATTCTTTTCCCCTGCCCTACAGGTTAAGGTGAAACAGGTGGAGGCTCTCTAGTCTTCACCTGATTTGTATTACCAACATTAAAATTCATCGCTTGCTTGTAATCCAGGTTGACCCTAGTTCTGAGATGAAATCCCTCAAAACGACTTGGAAGATTATTTTGAAAGTCTTGCAGAGCACGACCTCCAAAATAACCCAATTGAAGCATGAAAAAATAAGATTTAGCGTCCCCAGCAGGGTCGCTAACCGTCCAGGTTGTGTCTTCACCCTTCTCCAGCTGCAGCAAATTGGTATTGGTCAATCGGGAGATGAATTGGGACCTGGGGCCCTCGCCCCAGGTCCCAATTCATTTCTTAAATTACCAACGCCGCAAATTTGCTTAGGGGGAATAGGATTGTTTCTGCTGTTGAGTGTTGCAGGTACGTCTGAGGTACTGGCAAAACCGAGTCTCTTTTCCACAACTGCGCGCAGTCTAGAGGAGACATTGGGATCCCCAATTGCTGAAGAACACTGCATCCCCGAACAAAGAAACCAACCTCCAGATATTCCTGATGGTCAATGGTGCTATTTCGCGTCCAGATCGTCGCTGGCTGAAGGATTGAAAGCTTACAGGCAGTACCGCCGCGGGGATGTCCTACCCGTGCGTCGGGTGTATGCGCCTCCTGACCTGGAAACCCTTTTCCCAAACTTTCCGGGAAAACGCTTGGAAATCCTTTTTATCAACGATCGAGCGACGCAAATCGATCTCTCGATCGATCGGCCTGCTCAGCCAGGGAAAGTCTTCACCTACAATCCAGCGGACGCCAGCCAGCTATTTCGTTACTTGTTCGGCTATCCAGCTCCCATTTGGCACCCTTATCAGGAGAAGGTGACAGTTGTTCCTGCGACCTATCATGCAGTTTGTTTAGGGGATGGGGTGGCAACGAGTTTCGAGCGCTACGGTTCAACTGGTCCTGTCCCCAGCATAAAATTGTTCTATCACTCGGATTGTGAAGCGTCTCGCTATAGCTTTGCCGATGTCAAAGACCATTGGGCGCGGGCCTTTATTGAAAACTTATCTGCGAGAAAGATCGTTAGCGGATTTCCTGATGGTACCTATCGCCCGGAGACGACAGTTACCAGGGCTGAAATGGCGGTTTTAATTAGTGAAGTGCTTGCAACCAAAGCTACCCGACCTGCGATTGAATTTCGCGATGTGGCTCCCGAGTTCTGGGGGTATCGTGCGATTCAAACTGCTTATCGGGCTGGCTTCCTAACGGGCTATCCAGGACGACTTTTTAAACCCAATCGTCCCATGTCTAGAGTTGAGGCGATTGCAGCTTTGTCGGCTAGCTTGCCCAACGTCTCGAACAATCTCGAAGTCTTATCTTTGTATCGCGATGCTGAGGCAATTCCCCCCTACGCCAGAGCTAACATTGCTAATGCAACAACAGCGGGGCTGGTTGTTAACTATCCAGTTTTAAACGTTCTCAATCCCAATCGCTCCATTAGCAGAGGAGAAACAGCAGTGGTGCTTTACCAACTGCTGTTTGGCAAGGAAGGGTGGGTCGATTCCCCTTATATCGTTATGCCATCACCTTCTCCGCAATTGTCTGCAGTGACGGTCATTGGTTCCCAGGCGTCAGAAGTGGGAATTGACTACACCCCACTGGTGAATTTGTTGACTGCTGGGGATTTTCGCCGTGCTGATGACCAGACCAGAACGATCCTGGAGGAAATAGAAAAACAGGTTCGGGAGCAGATCGACGAGGAGTACGAGGGATCGCTAGCGGCGGCTACACTTTCCAACTTTCCCTGCACCGACCTGAAGACCATTGACCGGCTGTGGCAATCAGCCAGTCAGGGGAAATTTGGCTTTCGAACTCAAGCCAGAGTCTGGCAGGAAACGATGGAAAAACCGGGATCTTCCTGGTCGCACTATGCGAAACGATTAGGTTGGACGGGTTCGGGAACAGTGGATGATTATAAGGTCCATTCAGAGTTGATGTTTAAGTTAGCGGCACCTGCTGGTCATTTGCCTGCGATTGGCGTCTGGTATATGATGCGCTGGCCAGAGGATACCTTTGGGCCAGGAACGGGATCGCCTGTAGATATTGGCGGATTGGATCGGGCTATCTATACAACCCACTATCTGTTACAACGGTTATCCATGTGCGAACGTCTGTCGCGGACACTTCCAGGGACGAATAGCAATGTTGGATGGTCTAATAGGCGTCCTAGTAGGGTTAGGATTTATTGCGATCGGGGCCAGTTTTTTGCACCAGTCTCTGCGGCAGATCCAGATTTTTGAGCGCTGCCCGAAGCAACGGATCTGGCAGCTCAAACCGGGTATGTATGCTTATATTACTGGACGAGTCCAGGGCAATGCCCAACTCTACAGTCCGATCGGTCAGACTCTTTGCAATTTCTGGAGCATTACTGTGACGGAAACTGTCAAGCATGGTAAAACGAGATCGACGCGAATCCTCTATAGCCACCGTTCGACTGAGGCCATTACCCTGACTGATGGTACTGGGGAACTGCTCGTCCTGCCGAGCCAGGTCAGAATGCGTCGAAAACCAGCCTTCAGGGATACGCAGAGCATTTTTGCGCCATTTAAAGATCCTCGTACCTTATCGGCTTTGCAGCGCTTTGGTGTCCAATCCCAGAATCTGGTGCAGATACGCCGTAGTTTGACTGTCACTGAGCATGTGCTCCAGGCCGGAACGCCTGTGTTTATCTGGGGTCAGATGGAACGCTTGCCCCGGACGACTGGGTTGTCTATATCGCCGTTGTTACTGTCCGATCTGCCGCGATCGGCATGGCTGGTGCGGATCGCTGGCAAAGTGGCTCTCTCTATTTTCCTGTTCTTGCTGGGGTCGAAAGTGGTGATGGAAATGTGGTCGCATATGGCTAGCCGTTAGGAATGAGAATTTAATCATTTGCCAGGTAGGATGTCCCTATGATGAAAAAGGAAGTGTGGTGAGGCAAGCATTCCGTAAGCTTGAATCATCCAAAGGCATCAAGCGAGGAAGACTTGTATGAAACTCACCACACATTGGCTTAATCGCTCCGGAGGATCGGCGAAAAATGAGTCCCCGATTCGTGTCAGAGCTTTCTGACTTCTGCTCTCTGCTTTCTGCTCTGCCTTCTGCTCTATAGAAGCGCTGCTGCGATCGCAAACAGCTAAGGCAATTGTGCAGAGACAAGATCGGCTGGGGCATCATGAGAATGAAAGCTTTCAGGGAGAGAGCCGTGAAAACGCTGGGACAGTTTATTGGCATTGTTGTCTGTATTGCCTTTCTGGTGGTTATTCCTGTCTGGTTGCCGCTCATACCAGGGATTCCGACGGCAGCGCAAATGGCTCTCCCAGCCCCCAATTCAGAACGGGTGACCGATGGGAATGCAGCAATTCACCAGCATGGTCTAGCAGCAGTGGATCCGGCGCAGCCAATCCCATCTCTGGTGCTAGAATTACAGCCCGATGCGATGGATGGCTACAATCTGCATTTGGCAGCCCGGCACTATCGTTTTACTCCTGACCAGACTAATCAGAAGAACGTCAATGGTCAAGGACATGCCCACCTGTATATTAATGGCCAGAAAATTAAGCGTCTCTATGGCCCCTGGGAACATCTCAGCAGCAAGCTCTTCCAACCTGGGGAGAGTCAGCTTGCGGTAACGCTAAATGCAAACGATCATGCAGTTTGGTTGGTTAACCGTTCGGAAGTGATGGCGCAAATGCTGGTGGATACGCAGACACCAATGACAGGCGCGATCGCATCCAATAACCTGTTCTACACCCTGGATTGGGATTGGGGCAAGGCCATTCCCAACAAAACTGGCCAGGGTTGGGTTGTGACCACCGATCTGGACTATCGCGTGATGCTTGAGCGCGGCTATTTAACCACCAACAGCGTTGAACTGATTCCCTGCGACGACACCAGTGCTGCTAAACTGTCAGAGGCAGAGTATCAGGGAGAGAGTCGAGTTCCGGACAACACCAAAATTCAAGACGCTCTCTTTCAACGTTTCAATACCAGAATTCTGAACCCCTTTAAGCTTCAACCTGCCTATGCAGGGCATGGCAACCCAGTTTATAATCCATCCCGATTGACGAGGCCCTACGTGGAAACGTTGACCAGGCCTGCTGCTGTTCAAATCGAAACCCATTCCGTGCCCAGAGCGGCTTACTGTCAGGCTCATTACCTGGTGGCGCGTGCGGCAGGTGCCGTGCAAAACCAGCCTGCCGACCCGACGCTAGGCGGAGTCAGCTTGTGGCTGGAAGGGAAATACAAAGCTCCCCGGTCTGCGATCGCCAAACCCTTTACGATTAAAACTCGTCTGGCCTGGGGTACAATTACCCGTTTGACTACCCTCCCACCTCCCCTCTCCTTGAAGGGATTGCAGAACAACCATCGCCTCGAACTTGCCACAAGGGCATCGCCCGTTCGCATTACTCTGCGGCGCAATCTGGGAGCGATGTTCGATGGTGTGGATTTTGAGAGCATGTCTGAGCGCGATCGCGCCAAAGCCGTCCTCCGCACCCTAACCCGTTCTGTCGAAACCATCGTTACCCGTACCTGAGAAACCCGATCGCGCCCCCCAACCATGAACCCTTAACCATGAGCCATGAACCCTCAACCATGAATACCCCCACCAAACCTCTGCTACTTGCCTTCATCCTTGTCATAGTCAGTTGCAGCCAGTCCAAGCCTGCTTCATCCCAAACTGAAGCTGCTACTGCTCCTCAAGCTGATTCACAAAAAACAGTCGTTGCTGCAGCCTCAACTGCCTGTCCCACTGACGTCTTTCTGGATGTGTCCAAATTTGACGGCCCCGGCCCAGGATATCCAGCCCCGCAATTGGAAGTCTCCTGCACCTCAGACTCTCTCATTATCCGTAGTAACGGCATTCCCCACTACGAGTTTGTTCCCATTACTCCCAATCCGCTCAGGGCCAGGACCGTCGAGCATCGCTTGCCGCGTCAGCCCAAACTAGCCGATCGTACGACTCAAATCCCCCGATTGGGAACCGTTGCCGTCGCTGTCAACGGTATCGCCATCTTCGGCCCCAATGAAGGTCCACGGCCAAGCTTCGAGGCGTTTGGAGATCCCATCTACAACTCGATTATGGACTCCTGTATGGGCCACACAGCTGATGTTTACCACTACCATGCGTTGTTGGTGCAATGTTTGAGCAATAGCCCTGTGCCCAAAGGCAAACCTTCCCCCATCATTGGCTATGCCTTTGACGGCTTTCCCATCTACGGTCCCTATGGCTGTCTGGATGCGGCCTGCAAGCAGGTGGTCGAATTCAAAAGTAGTTGGGAACGCACTGGCAATCCTCAAACCAATGCTTGGGATGCCCATCGTTATGTCAGCAATAAGAGTGCGGTGCATTTAGACCAGTGCAATGGTCGGATCGGGCCGGACGGCACCTATCGTTATCACGCCACATTCACGTTTCCTTACATCCTGGGATGTTACCGGGGTGTCGTATCTGCTGCACTGCTCAACAATGGTCCTGGTAATCGACCGGGTGGGCAGCCGGGCGGACAGCCGGGAGCCACTGGAGCGGGTAATCTTCGCGACCGACCGGGTGGGCAACCGGGCAGGCAACCGGGCAGGCAGCCGGGAGCCACTGGAGCGGATAACCCTCGCGATCGCAGCGGGCAATCCGGTAGACCTGGGCCAGGCGGTCACCCCGATCTGGCTGCTGCCGCTCGTCGCTTGGGCATGAGCGAACAGTCCCTAAGAAATGCCCTGGGTCCGCCTCCACCCGACCTCACTGCTGCTGCCCGTCGTTTGAACATTAGCGAGCAGGCCCTGAGAAACGCCCTGGGAGTTCCCAACAATGGCCAACGTCCAGGGGAGGGACAAGCGGCACCGGGTAGGGTGGGGCAGCCAAGACAGAATCGTCCTGAGTACGATTTGGATAGACCCGGCAATATCATTCAACTCGGCTCCAATCGTGGCACACCGTCCGGTACGAGGAGGCCAGGTCGCTCCGACACTGACGATCGCCCCAATCTGGCAGCGGCAGCGGCTCGATTGGGTATCAGCGAGCAGCAATTACGCGATGCTCTGGGACCGCCTCCACCCGATCTGACTGCTGCTGCGCAAAGACTGGGCATCAGCGTGCAAGTCCTACGCAACGTTCTCGGCACGCCTCCTGCAAGCAGAGGATCGAACCCTAATCCTGCTCTTGGGAACTCAGGGGCTGTTCCCCAAAATGCAGGATGTTCGCTGACGCCAGCAGGAGAGGTGATGTGCCAATAAACCCGAACCCATTGAACAACAGCATCAAAATCAAAAAACGTTTGTCTGCAAAAAGTTCGCATTACGTAGCATTATCGTGCATCCAACCCGCAGATCGGCTAAATTCTCCTGAGTTCAGCCAGATTCCTCTTCGACCCAACTGGGAGTAATGTTTCTTCCCATTGGCTGTGATGCTGTAAATTCGTGGAGATCTTCCCAGAATCGGAGAAGAGTGCTATAGCACTACGGTTATCGGTTAAGACCTTACTATCCCTTATGCCCCGCTCCTTTTCAGTCCAAACATCATGTCCCCATTCAAGATCCTAGTGCTATCTTTAACTAAGGTGATTTCTGAGAAAGAAAATACCAATTAGGCTGGACGAATTAAGATGTCCCAATTGGGTAACAAGGGATGACGCTCTAGACGATTTTCAATCGGTTGCATCTGCTTTTTAGTCAGGGAAATTCC
>Ga0207422_1000276_pt1 | contig 188238 bp, 140 predicted proteins | sample MarCyaLeptolynsp_FD_187757 | JGI IMG/M metagenome (GOLD analysis project Ga0207422, IMG submission 187757) | Marine cyanobacterial communities from Panama - species 1 Leptolyngbya sp. (SPAdes) | ecosystem: Environmental > Aquatic > Marine > Unclassified | place: Panama: Panama City | collected...
CTTATTGGCAGAATCAGCAAGCGCTGCGGACAGCTCCAGGACTCCATTGCTGGGGTCGATGGTGAGTTGATTGATGCTCACCGTACCGCTAAAAGCGGCTCCCAGACCCGAAGAAGCAGTAATATCGCTCAAAGGAGTCAGTTGGGGGCGGAACTGCGTGCCGAAAATCCCATTGGTGGTAATCGTGACGCGACCGCCAAAACTGGAGTCGGAGTTGGCGCTGATGTCGCTATTTTCATGGGGGACGGCAACAATGAAACCCGCATTGATGTTGATATTCCCCCCCGTTGACGCGCCTGTGGCATTGGCAACAATCGAACTGCCATGTCGCAGCAGCAGAATATCGCGAACATTGAGGTTAATGTTGCCCCGATCTCCTCCATTCACTTCTGCTCGCAAACTGCCTTGATTGTCAAGCAAGATGTTGCGCGCAGTGGCATTCAAATTGCCCGAATCGCCCGACCCCAAACTACTGACGGAGATCTCACCGCCGTCGCGCACTTGTAGTTGTTGGGCTGTAATATTCGCCGAACCCGCAGCCGCATCTGCTGTTGAGAAGGCCGCGATGCGACTGGGAGTCCGACCGTCACTAGAAACTCCCACAACATCGAGATTGTCGGTGGCAACCTTAATATTCCCCGCATTGCCACTCCCCCAAGCCGCTGCGGTAATCTGTCCCCCATTTGAGAGTTGCAGGTTCCTCGCCTGAATTTCTAAACTACCTCCCTCCCCTTGCCCTGCTGTTTGTGCGGAGATGCTGCCGCGATCGCTAATGCTTAAAGTATCCGCTGTTACGCGAACCTGTCCGCCTTGTCCTGTCGCATTTTCTCTGACCTCGGCACTAATCGTACTGGAAATTCCTGAAGGAGAGACTCCTCGAATTTCTAAATTTTGAGCGCTAACATTAACACTTCCCGCATCTCCAGAGCTATTTGTGGATGAGGCGACAGTACCACCATTAATTAGGTTTAAGGTTCCCACATTGAGATTGACACTTCCCCCGGTTCCCGTGGCATTTTCTATAACCCCAGCGCTAATGGTGGCGATCTCGCCTCGCGGCGACTCAACGGCTCCATTCAGTTCAATTTCGTTGGCTGTAATATTGATACTGCCCGCCGAACCCGCAGCTTTCGTCACGGCTTCAATCGAACCGCCATCGGTAATTTCTATGCGCCCCGCATCAATCGCAATCGTTCCGCCTTGAGCTTCTGCCGTTGTCGTATCATCGGCCTCAACCGTGATGGCACTGGCGAAACCGCGAGCGGTGAAACCAGAAAGAGAGATTAGAGAGGCTTGGATGCTGACATCGCTGGCTCTGCCCGAAATCTCTGTATCTGCATCAAGGATTGCCCCTTCCATCAAAAATAGACGCTCGGCTTTCAGAGTAAATTTCCCTCCACTCCCTGTCCCTTCGGTTTCGGTTGAGATTTGAGAGCTAAATCCACGCCGATCTTCTCCTCGGAGAATCATATCCCCAGTGGCAAAAATGGTTAAATTTCCTGCATTGCCGGCTGATTCCGTTTTGGCACTCAAAGAAGCACCATCGTCCATCAGAAACGTTTGGGTATTAATCAGCACATCTCCCCCGTTCCCAGTTGCTTCGGGATTATCATTAACTTTAGAGGATAAGAAGCTATCTAGACCGGAGATTGGAGATACACCGCTCATTTCAAAATGCTTGGTAGTTAAGGTAATGCTTCCTCCATGTCCTGCCCCCTCAGTTTCCGATATAATCTCAGCACCATTCAGGAGCAGCAATCGCTCAGTGGCAAAAATGGTTAAATTTCCTGCATTTCCAGCGAATTCCGTTTTAACTCTCAAAAAAGCACCGTCGTCCATCAGAAACGTTTGAGCATTAACAAGCACATCTCCCCCGTTCCCAGTTGCTTCGGGATTATCATTAACTTTAGAGGATAAGAAACTCTCGAAACCGAAGATTGGAGACACACCGCTCATTTCAAAATGCTTGGCAGTTAAGGTAATGCTTCCTCCATTTCCTGCTCCCTCAGTTTCCGATATAATCTCAGCACCATTCAAGAGCAGCAATCGCTCGGTAAAAATCCTAAGGTTACTTCCATTCCCCGATGCTGTCTCTTCGACTTGGCTGCGGATTTGACTGAAACGGGCTGGAGATTCTCCATCAATATCCACTTGCTCTGAGCCGTAGATAACAATATCTCCTGCATCGAGGTCGCCTTCTGTTCTCACTCGAATGCGGGAGCCGTTTTGCACAGAGACGCGCCGACCTTGGATTTGAATGGCCCCTCCGCCATTCCCTTCATTGCGAATCTGGGAGTCGGTGTTAAGGATAATATCTCGCCATTCTCCAACGCTAGGTTGCGTTCCCAAAGCTAATTGACCCTCGACTGTGGCGATCGGGACGGTGCTGTTAGTCGCTGCAAACAATTCAACTCGTCCTTCGGGGGCACGAGTTTGCCCTTCCTCAAAGGTAATGTCTCCCCCAATTAACCCAATGCTTTGCCCGGATTGGACTCTCAATCCTCGATCGGAACGATTGACGATGGCTCCGGGATTTGGGCCGAGTTGCAGTCCGACTGGAACATTAATGCTGAGTAAGGGCGCGGGGTTGGTATTGTTGGCATTGAATCCTAGGCGATCGCTAAAGAGAATGCTGTCGGCCGTGCTGGCAAAAAATGAACCGCCGATATCCAATCGGGCATTGGGGCCGAAAATGATGCCATTGGGGTTGAGCAGAAAGAGGTTTGCCGTCCCATTCGCAGCGATAAAACCATCAATATTGGATAAGTTCCCTCCCGTAACGCGGCTGAAAATATTGGCAATATTAGTCGCATTGTCGAAGAACGCCTCGCCTCCCGTGGGGACAGAGAAATCGGAGAAACTGTGGAAGAGGTTGGTTCCGACGGTTGTTCCTCCGTCAATGACAAAGAAAGTCCCAAACGGAGTGACAGTCGTACCGACAGTTCCGTCGGCAGTAATTTGAGCAAGTACAGGAGGGGAAAGGAGTCCAAGGGCAAAGAGGAGGGTTGAGGGAAGAATTCGCGAAGACATGACACTGGATGCAGATAGAAGAGTACGAGGTCTTATTTTTATGCTGCCTCATTTTCTACCCCAGGCTCTTCTCAGACTAATTAAGTTTTTGCAGGGATTGCGGCGCAGTTGAGCGCATGAGTTAGCGTGCTGCGGCTCGGAATAGTAGCAATTAACTCGATAGTGCCACTCTCGCTCACCCGCCAGCTATTCGCTTCCACAATTTGTTCTGGAACTTGCGATCGAGCAACAGTTGCATCCCCATTCTCCCGAAATGCCGAGAGATCCCGAAGATCTGACCAAGGGCGATCGCTCTCTAACTGCAGGCTGGGGTTGGGCGGTAATCCCCCCCGTCCGGTAACGATAAAGCTATTTTCTCCTAACGCGGCCGCACAGCCACTAACCACCTTATTGGAAGCATCGGTGAGGGCTGCGGATAGCTCAATCAAACCATTGCTGGGGTCGGTGGTGAGTTGATTGATATCCACCGTGCCGCTAAAGGCGGCTCCCAAACCAGAAGAGGCGGTAATATCGCTCAGGGGAGTCAGTTGGGGGCGGAACTGCATGCCGAAAATCCCGTTGGTGGTAATGCTGACGCGACCGCCAAAACTGGAGTTGGAGTTAGCGCTGATGTCGCTATTTTCGGTAGGGACGGCGGCAATAAAACCAGCATTGATATTTATATTTCCCCCCGTTGATGCTCCGGTTGCATTTGTGCTGATGGAACTGCCACGCCGCAGGAGTAGGCTCTCTCTCACATCAAGGTTAATATTGCCCTGACTGCCCCCGTTGACTTCAGCACGCAAACGCCCTCTACGATCGAGAAAGATATTGCGAGCATTTATGTTGATATTCCCCGCATCTCCCAAGCCAGAACTACTGACTGTAATTTCTGCATCATTACGAATGCTCAATCGATTGGTATTAATATTAATCGAACCCGCAGCAAATTCTGTTACAGAAAAGGCATCTATTTTGCTATTTTCAAATACAGAAGATGTTCCACTGATATCAATTTCATTAGCTTGAATCGTTATATTTCCCGCATTTCCACCACCTAGGGTAAAAGCAGCAATTATTCCTCCATCTGCAATTTTTAAATATTCTGTATCAATTATTAGATTTCCTCCATTACCCGTACCGATAGCTTGTACAGTAACGAATATGCCACTGGGGAAATCCCCTGAAGATTCTGTCCCAATAATATCAATTGAATTAGCTCGCACAGTTATATTTCCCGTATCTCCAGAACCAAGCGTTCCGGCCCCAATTTGTCCTCCCTCTACTAATCGAAGTTGGCCGGTTTCAATCGCTATATTACCGCCCTGACCTCTAGAACCAGGAGCAAGGCTAACAGAAAAACGAGTTGCATTTTCGCCACCAGTTACCTCTAATAATTCTGAAGCTCGAACAAATAATATGCCACCATTACCGACTCCACGAGTTCTTCCTGAAACTGTTGTACCCTCACTAACTTTTATGCGTCTTCCTTGAATTTGAATGTTGCCACCATTATCACCACTCGTATCAATTAAGGCAGCTTGAGTTAAAGTAATATCTTGAAATGCGTCTGCTCCCTGATAGTCTAGCATCCACCCTTCTGTTGAGGACAATAGTTGCACCAAACTATTAGCAGTAACACTTCCTAATTCTATTCTTCCTGATGAAGCAATTAAATCCTTACCTTCTATAAGAATATTTCCTCCTAAGAAAGCTAAGGTTTGACCGGGTTGAACTTGCAATCCTAGTCCACCACCAGAATTGAGATTAGTAAAACCCGAACCAGTATTTTGGTTTGTTCCCTGAATTAGAAGATCTCCGGGATTACTCCCCATTTGTAAGCCGATGGGGACACTCACGGTGAGGAGTGGAGAAGTATTGCGATTGGTCGCACTGAAGAGGTTGCCGTCTTCAAAAACAAAACTTTCTGCTGTTGTTGCGAGGAAGGAGCCGCCAATTTGCAGGGAGGAATTTGCCCCGAAAATAATGCCATTGGGATTGAGGAGGAAGAGATTGGCCGTACCGTTGGCGCTCAGGATGCCGTCAATGTTAGATGTGCTACCTCCGGTGACGCGGCTGAAGATGTTGGCAATGTTGGTGGCATTGTTGAAGAAGGCTTCGCCTCCTGTAGGAACGGAGAAATGGTCGAAGCTGTGGAAGAGGTTAGTTCCGGCAGTTGTCCCTCCGGTAATGGTGAAGGTGGTTCCAGCGGGAGTAACGACAGTTTCAACCGTTCCATCAGCAGTAACTTGAGCTTGAGCGGGAGTTGCAAGGAGTCCGAGTGCGAGGAGGGTTGAAGGAAGAATTCGCGAAGACATGGCGTTTGATGCAAACAGAGAAGTACCTGGTCCTACTTCTATGGTTCCCCCTTTTCAACCCCAAACTCTTCCTCCGAGAAAATTCAAGTTCTGGCAGCAGTACCATCGCAGTTGAGCGCATGAGTTTGCGTGCTGCGACTCGGAACTGTAGCGATTAGCTCGATGGTGCCGCGATCGCTGATTCGCCAGCTATTCGCTTCCACAATTTGTTCTGGAACTTGGACTTGTACGCTGCTTGAATTCCCTCCCTCTCGAAACGCGGAGAGATCCCGAAGATCCGACCAAGGGCGATCGCTCTCCAAATTATTACTCGGATTGGGCGGTAATCCCCCTCGTCCGGTGACGGTAAAGCTATTTCCTCCCAACGCTGCCGCACAACCGCTAACCACCTTACTGGAAGCATCGGTGAGGGCTGTAGATAGCTCCAGGACTCCGTTACTGGGATCGGTGGTCAATTGATTGATATCCACCGTGCCGCTAAAGGCGGCCCCCAAGCCCGAAGAAGCAGTAATATCGCTCAGGGGAGTCAGTTGGGGGCGGAACTGCATGCCGAAAATCCCGTTGGTGGTAATGCTGACGCGACCGCCAAAACTGGAGTCGGAGTTGGCGCTGATGTCGCTGTTCTCCGTAGGGACGGCAACAATAAACCCGGCATTGATGTTGATATTCCCTCCCGTTGACGCGCCCGTGGCATTAGCTGTGATAGAACTGCCGCGCCGCAGGAGTAGAATATCGCTGACGTTGAGGTTAATATCGCCCTGAGCGCCCCCATTGACTTCAGCCCGCAAACTGCCTTGATTGTCAAGCAAGATATTGCGCGCGATTACATTCAAGTTTCCTGAATCGCCCGACCCCAGACTGCTGACCGTAATTTCTCCACGCTCTGCGACAAATAAATTATCGGCAGTAATTGCGATCGAACCCGCAGCACCATCGCTTTCCGCACCGGCATTAATGCGACTGACAAACTCTTCATTGGACGACGCACCAAGGACTTCTACCGCTGTAGCTGTAATGTTAATATTGCCGGCATTGCCCACATCTTCAGCATTAGCTAAAATTGCCCCTCCATCTCGAACGGATAAACGCCCCACATTCAGTTCGATATCGCCACCATTGCCTGATGAAGTTGTGCGCGTGGTTATAAGACTGCTCTCTAAACTATTAGAATTTGTGACACCATCAGGATTTGTGCCAATTACCTCAACTTCTGCTGCTTGAATGCTGATATTCGCAGCGTCTCCAAAGCCCGACGAAAAAGAAGAGATAGCTCCTCCATCGCGAATTTGCAAGGTTTCCGTTTCAATATTGATATTGCCACTTGCCCCGCGAAGTACCCCTTGCCCTGCTACCAGGGTTACGTCAGGAATGGGTTGGGCCGCACTCGCTAGAATGCTACTGGAAAAACCCAAGGTTGGGGACTCGCCGATCAACTCAATCGAGTTAGCTCGAACATCAATATTTCCTGCATTCCCTTCTCCAAAGGTTCCAGCAAAGATCTGCGCTCCCTCCCTCAAGCGAATTTCTTCAGTTTCTACAGAGATGTTGCCAGCATCCCCTGTCCCTCCGGAAATTACAACACTGACAATTAGACTGGTCTCCGAACCATCTGCTGTTTCTCCACTGCCTTCAATGGATGCAGCTTTGACATTGATATTGCTCCCATTTCCCGCTCCAAATACACCAGCGCCAATTTGGGAAGCATCTCTCAATTCCAGGTTTCCAACTTCAAGATTGATATTCCCTCCATTGCCTTCGCCAAAAAGAAACATCCCGACAAAGGCCCCCTCACTCATTACAAAGTCAGTGGCTCCGATCGTGATATCGCCCGTGTCGCTTGTACCGGAAGTAATGAAAAGGATATTTGCTTCGTTAGCCAGTCTAACGAGAGGAGCGTCAACGATGACGCCAACACCTCGTCCGGTTGCACCCTCCTCGACTAGAGCATTGATGCCGTTAGCTGTGTCAGGATTATTGATGCCACTGGTATTAAAGAACTCGACCGATTCCGATCCTGTCAGAATGATGTTGCCTCCATCTTGTGCGCCGAGGGTGTTGGCAACCAAAGATGAATCATCGAGAATCTGGATTTTCCGACCTTGTAGATTGATATTTCCCGCACCTTGACCGCTGACATCAATGATAGAGCTTTGGTTCAAACTAATATCGCTAAAAGTATTGATTCCCGCGTATCCTACGGTGAATCCATCATTTGTCGATGTGAGGGAGACCGAATTAGATGGGGCAACGCTGCCGAGTTCGATTCTTCCCTGTTCGGCCGTGAGGTTGCTATTGGTGAGGGTAATATCTCCTCCGATTAAGCCAAGGGTTTTCTGGGTGGGGATGGTCAGCGTTGCCCCTTGAATGTCTATGGACGGGGCGTTGGAGCCAAATTGCAGTCCAATGGGAACAGATACAGCCAATAGAGGGGCGGTTGAGGTGTCCGTAGCGCTGAAAAATTGATTGTTTTCAAACAAAATGCGATCGGCTGTTGTGGCGAAAAAGGAGCCGCCAAGATTCAAGGAGGCACCGGAACCGAAGAGGATGCCGTTGGGGTTGAGCAGGAAGAGATTGGCAGTGCCATTTGCGCGCAGGGTGCCATCAATTGTGGAAGCGCTACCTCCCGTGACGCGGCTGAAGATGTTTGCAATATTGGTTGTATTGTCGAAGAAAGCGGTTCCTCCTGTGGGAACGGAGAAATCTGAGAAACTGTGGAAGAGATTGGTTCCAGCGGTTGTCCCTCCGGTAATTGTGAAGGTTGTTCCGGTAGGAGAGACTACAGTGCCAACAGTTCCGTCATCGCTAATTTGAGCTTGTGCGGGAGTTGCAAGGAGTCCGAGTGTGAGGAGGAGGGTTGGGGAAAGAATTCGTGAAGACATGACGTTTGATGCAAACAGAGAAGTACCTGGTCCTACTTCTATGGTTCCCCCTTTTCAACCCCAAACTCTTCCCCAGAGAAAATTCAAGTTCTGGCAGCAGTACCATCGCAGTTGAGCGCATGAGTTTGCGTGCGGCGACTCGGAACTGTGGCGATTAGCTCGATGGTGCCGCGATCGCTCACCCGCCAGCTATTCGCTTCCACAATTTTTTCGGGGACTTGCTGCTGAACAACTTCCGTCGCTTCTCCTCCCCGAAACGCGGAGAGATCCCGAAGATCCGACCAAGGGCGATCGCTCTCCACTCGCTGACTGGGATTGGGCGGCAGACCCCCGCGTCCGGTGACGGTGAAACTATTCCCCTCTCGCGCTGCCGCACAACCGCTCGCGACCTTATTGGCAGAATCAGCAAGCGCTGCGGACAGCTCCAGGACTCCATTGCTGGGGTCGATGGTGAGTTGATTGATGCTCACCGTACCGCTAAAAGCGGCTCCCAGACCCGAAGAAGCAGTAATATCGCTCAAAGGAGTCAGTTGGGGGCGGAACTGCGTGCCGAAAATCCCATTGGTGGTAATCGTGACGCGACCGCCAAAACTGGAGTCGGAGTTGGCGCTGATGTCGCTATTTTCATGGGGGACGGCAACAATGAAACCCGCATTGATGTTGATATTCCCCCCCGTTGACGCGCCTGTGGCATTGGCAACAATCGAACTGCCATGTCGCAGGAGCAGAATATCGCGAACATTGAGGTTAATGTTGCCCCGATCTCCTCCATTCACTTCTGCTCGCAAACTGCCTTGATTGTCAAGAAGGATGTTGCGCGCGCTGACGGTCAAGTTGCCCGAATCGCCCGACCCCAAACTGCTGACGGAAATTTCGCCTCGGTTGGCAACGGTTAAATCTCCGATGTTGTTAAGGGAGATCGACCCCGCAGTTCCGGTTCCTTCAGAAATAGCGGAAATGCGACCTCGGTTGTCCACCACAGTGTTGCGCGCGCTGACGGTCAAGTTACCCGAATCGCCCGACCCCAAACTGCTGACGGAAATTTCGCCTCGGTTGGCAACGGTTAAATCTCCCGTGTTGTTAAGGGAGATCGACCCTGCGGCTCCGGTTCCTTCAGAAATAGCGGAAATGCGACCTCGGTTGTCCACCACAGTGTTGCGCGCGCTGACGGTCAAGTTACCCGAATCGCCCGACCCCAAACTGCTGACGGAAATTTCGCCTTGGTTGGCAACGGTTAAATCTCCCGTGTTGTTAAGGGAGATCGACCCTCCCAAACCGCTCCCCTCAGAAATAGCGGAAATGCGACCTCGGTTGTCTACCACAGTGTTGCGCGCAGTTGCATTGATGCTTCCCGAATTACCCGACCCCAAACTGCTGACGGAAATCTCGCCCTGGTTGTTAACGGTTAAATCTCCCGTGTTGTTAAGGGAGATCGACCCCGCCGCTCCGGTTCCTTCAGAAATAGCGGAAATACGACCTCGGTTGTCCACCACAGTGTTGCGCGCGCTGACGGTCAAGTTGCCCGAATCGCCCGACCCCAAGCTGCTGACGGAAATTTCGCCCTGGTTGTTAACGGTTAAATCTCCGATGTTGTTAAGGGAAATCGACCCTCCCAAACCGCTCCCCTCAGAAATAGCGGAAATGCGACCTTGATTGTCTACCACAGTGTTGCGCGCAGTTGCATTGATGCTTCCCGAATTACCCGACCCCAAACTGCTGACGGAAATTTCGCCTTGGTTGGCAACGGTTAAATCTCCCGTGTTGTTAAGGGAGATCGACCCCGCCGCTCCGGTTCCTTCAGAAATAGCGGAAATGCGACCTCGGTTGTCCACCACAGTGTTGCGCGCGCTGACGGTCAAGTTACCCGAATCGCCCGACCCCAAACTGCTGACGGAAATCTCGCCCTGGTTGTTAACGGTTAAATCTCCCGTGTTGTTAATGAAGACTGACCCTCCCAAACCGCTCCCCTCAGAAATAGCGGAAATGCGACCTCGATCGTCCACCACAGTGTTGCGCGCGCTGACATTGATGCTTCCTGAATTACCCGACCTCGAACTGCTGGCTGAAATCTCGCCTCGATTGGCAACGGTTAAATCTCTGGTATTAACTGAGATCGAACCTGCAGCGCTTTCTCCCTCCGAAACAGCCGTAATCTGACTGACTGTCTCCCCATCTGCGGAAGCGCCACGGACTTCAACCTGCATAGCTTGAACGGCTATATTTCCTGCATCTCCCAATAAACCAAATGTTCCTGCGGAAAGTTCCCCTCCATCGCGAACGGATAAGCGCTCGACATTGAATTGAAGATCGCCACCATTACCTCCCGTATCGCTAAACGTCGATGTACTCACAGAAGAATTACCAACAATATCCACTTCTGTCGCTTGAATGTCGATATCGGCAGCATCTCCAAAACCTGATGTAGAAGAACTGATCGCTCCTCCATCGCGAAGTTGCAAGGTGTCTGTTTCGATCTTGATATTGCCAGCCGCCCCGCTTAATACACCTTGACCCGGAGTGACGGTTACGCCCGGAATGGGTTGGACGGTATTAGCCAAAATACTGCTGCTAAAACCCAAGGTTGGGGACTCACCGATCAACTCAATCGAGTTAGCTCTAACAGTAATATCCCCAGCATTCCCTTCTCCAAAGGTTCCAGAAAAGAGCTGCGCGCCTTCTCTCAAGCGCAATGTCTCCGTTTCCAGGTCAATATTGCCTGCATTTCCCGTTCCCCCAGAAAGAACGATATTCGCAATTAGACTGGTGAAGCGTCCATCTGCAGATTCTCCACTCATGTCAATAGAGTTAGCTCTGACCATTACGTTGCCGCCATTACCCGATCCAAAGACGGCAGAACCAATTTGGGATGCATCTCTCAATTCCAGTTGCCCGACGTCAAGATTGATATCACCGACATTTCCTGTTGAACGGACGCGTTGTAAAACAGCGGCTCCGCCAGTCATGACTAGGGTATTGGCCCTAACGGTTATATCGCCCGTATCGCCCGCACCAAAACTATCGTTAATGATAGATGAACCATCGGACAGGCTGAAGCGAGGGGTTTCGATGGTTATATCGGCACCTCGCCCTGGCGTACCAGAAGAGGTGTCAGCAAATACGCCGCTATTGCGAAAGGAGGGATCGGTCTTGAAGAATTCGACCGATTCCGATCCCTTGATGGTGATACTCCCTCCCCCTTGCGCGCCAGAGTCCGAGGCATCGAGAAATGTTTGATTGAAAAGCTGGACTTGACGGCCTTGCAGGTTCAAATTGCCCGCACCTTGAGAGCTACTGACAGTAATAAAACTTTGCTCGACGCGAATATCGCCAAAGGTGCTGATTCCCGCATATCCTACCGCAAATCCATCGCTGGCGGGAGTTAGAGAGACGACTTCAGGGGAGGCAACGCCACCGAGTTCGATTCTTCCTTGCCCCGTGAAGAGAATACTATCGGTGATGGTAACGTCTCCGCCAATGAGGCCGAGAGTTTTCTGGGGATCGACAATCAGCGTTGCGCCTTGAACCTCTACGGGCGGAGCATTAGAGCCAAATTGCAATCCAGTGGGAACGGATACAGTCAGTAGAGGTGAGGTTGAGGTGTCTGTGGCGCTGAAGAATTGATTGTTCTCAAACAAAATGCGATCGGCTGTGGTAGCGAAGAATGAACCGCCGATCGCCAGTTGGGCATTGGGGCCAAAAAGAATGCCATTGGGGTTGAGTAGAAAGAGGTTGGCTGTCCCATTGGCAGCGATAAAACCATCAATATTGGATAAGCTGCCTCCCGTAACGCGGCCGAAGATGTTGGCAATACTCGTTGCGTTGTCGAAGAAGGCAACTCCTCCCGTGGGAACGGAGAAATCGGAGAAACTGTGGAAGAGGTTAGTTCCAGCAGTTGTTCCTCCATCAATGACAAAGAAGGTCCCAAACGGAGTGACAGTCGTACCGACAGTTCCGTCGGCAGTAATTTGCGCGGTTGCGGGAGTCGCAAGGAGTCCGAGTGCGACGAGGAGTGTTGAGGGAAGAATTCGGGAATACATGACAATTTGATGCAAACAAAAGAGTACCGAGTCTTTTCTTATATTTCCCGATTTCCATTCCAAAACTCTTACTCAGAACAAATCTCCCCGTGCTGGTGGCGGTCAATGGGAAATTCTTCCCTAGACCCAACACTCTATACCCCACACCCCACCCAGCTTTCAATCGGCTTGTCACCCCTTGAGAGCAAAAACCCTGCTTTAACCTGCCCTAATCTATCTGGAAGGTTGCCTCCTGTTGCTGCCAGGATCGGAAGGACAGACTGCTCGGAGAAAAAATAGAATGAATGTCCAACAATCCGATCGCGCCACTCCTCTCGGTCGAACGCAGGAACGTTCTGCTTTTAAAGTCAGCGGCTTTTGGATACTCCCGGTAAGTTTGGGACTCGCAGGTGTGGGGGGATGGCTGGGAAAAGATCTCTTCACCCTCGCGGCGACGAACCATTTTCCCGGTTTATTCAGCCCCGAAATCTTAGGGGCAGTACTGGTCGCCTTAGCTGCTCTCACCTTACCGGGATTTCTAACCCTCCAGCCCAACCAAGCTTGCGTCCTTGTCTTTCTCGGTAACTATGTTGGCAGTCTTCGCACGCCGGGTTTTTGGTGGGTTAACCCCTTCACGTCCAAGCGGCGAGTTTCGTTGCGGGTTCGCAACTTCAACAGCGATCGCCTCAAAGTTAATGACGCCAGAGGCAATCCGATTGAAATTGGTGCAGTTGTGGCCTGGCGAGTGGTAGACACCGCACGCGCAACTTTTGATGTAGATCGCTACATCGAGTTTGTGGCGATCCAAAGCGAAACCGCCATTCGCGCCTTAGCCATTCGCTATCCCTACGATATGGGAGAAGAAAACGAAGCCTCTCTGCGAGGGAACCCCGATGAAATTTCTGCGGCCCTCAAACAAGAGGTCGAACTGCGTTTGGAAGTGGCGGGGGTGGAAGTGGTCGAAAGTCGCCTCTCCCATCTTGCCTACGCCCCAGAAATTGCCCAAGTTATGTTGCGCCGACAGCAAGCACAGGCAATTATTGCGGCCCGCCAACAAATTATCGAGGGGGCGTTGAGTATGGTGGAAATGTCTCTGAAGCGATTGGGCGATCGCGGCCTTCTCGACCTCAACGAAACAACCAAAGCAGCAATGGTCAATAATCTTCTGGTTGTTCTGACGGCCGAGCAAAATATTCAGCCCGTTCTGAACGCCGGAAGTTCCTCCGGAATCTAACCCTTCGTCGCTTGGATCGCCTGCAAGCTTCCCCCAGCGTGCAACTCCTGCCGCGCGATCGCGAACCCCACCGATTGCAACTCAGCCGCCAAATCGGTTTCCAGCAGTTGCCAAGCGGTTTCCGTCTCAAACAGCGCTAGAAACAAGGCCACTCCGGGATAAAACAGCGGATTGGTCGGTTTGTGAAAATCGATCAGGGCAAAGGTTCCCCCCGGCCGCAAGACGCGATACGTTTCTGCCAGAATGGCCCGCAACTGCTGCAGTTTCATCTCGTGCAGGGCCGCGCTAGTGTGGACGATATCAAATTGGTTGTCTGCCAGGGGCATTTTTTCAGCAAAAGCTTCCACATAGCTAGCCTGAGGCACATTCTGTTTGGCTCGCCGAATTGCAATGGGGGAAGCATCCAAACCCGTCACTTGCTCGGATAACTGCACCAACACCTGCGTTGTTTGTCCCGCACCGCAACACAAATCCAAAACTTGAGAACTTCTTTGGATCTCCAACCCTTGCAGGGCCAACTGGCGAAAACGCCCTTCTCCACCCACCGCAAGAGCGGCCAGGCGGGAGATTCCGTCATACAACCACTGATATCGATAGCTCCAATCCCTTAAGATAGTTGCCAATTTTTAATCTCCGAGGTTAAATTCTGTATCCGCTATTGCGAAATGCAACGAATAAGTAGATATATTGTTAAACTTAGTAAACAATCTGAAAATTTTAGTAATCTGTTATCGTTATGGCTCGTGTAGGAGTATTATTACTTAATTTGGGCGGACCCGACAAATTGGAAGATGTCCAAAAATTTCTGTTTAATTTATTTTCCGATCCCGAAATTATCCGCCTGCCTTTTCCCTGGCTGCAAAAGCCTCTAGCCTGGTTTATCTCCTCGCGGCGCGCGCGGACCTCTCAGGAAAATTATAAGCAAATTGGCGGTGGCTCGCCGTTGCGAGAAATTACAGAAGAACAAGCTCAGGCCCTAGAAACAAAACTTAGGGAACGAGGCGAAGATGCAGAGGTTTATATTGGCATGCGCTACTGGCATCCTTTCACGGAGGAAGCCTTAGACAAAATTAAGCGCGATCGCGTCGAACAGCTCGTTATTCTGCCCCTCTATCCTCAATTTTCCATTAGTACCAGCGGCTCCTCCTTCCGCCTGATCGAGCAAATTTGGCAAACCGATCCTGCGCTTCAGAGTCTCGACTACACCGTTATTCCCTCCTGGTATCAAGATCCCGGCTATCTCCAAGCAATGTCAGATCTGATTGCTCGGAAATTATCCGACTTTGACAACCCAAACGAAGCGCACATCTTCTTCAGCGCCCACGGCGTTCCTCTCAGCTACGTAACTGAAGGCGGCGATCCCTATCAACAAGAAATTGAGGACTGCACCCGTTTAATCATGCAAACCCTCAACCGACCCAATGACTACACCCTCGCCTATCAGAGTCGGGTCGGCCCGGTAGAATGGCTCAAACCTTATACAGAGGACGCGCTTAAAGAACTCGGCCAGCAGGGTTGCAAACACTTGCTGGTGGTTCCCATCAGTTTTGTCTCCGAGCATATCGAAACCTTACAAGAAATTGATATTGAATATCGCGAGATTGCCGAAGAAGAAGGAATTGAAAATTTTCAGCGCGTTCCAGCTCTTAATACTCACCCTCACTTCATCGACTCGCTGGCTAATCTCACCATTGACTCTCTCAAGGGAACGCCTCGGACGTTTGCCGAAGTTGCTCGTCCGAAGAAGAAGAAAATGAAAATGTATCCCCAAGAACGTTGGGAGTGGGGAATGACTTCCGCCGCCGAGGTTTGGAACGGCCGTTTGGCAATGTTAGGATTTATTGCACTGATGCTAGAACTGATTAGCGGCCACGGTCCCTTACACTTTGTGGGTTTGCTGTAAGAAATAATGCTTGTTGGCAAGAGGGAAATTTCGCAGTTGCCGACATTTTTAATAAGTAACGTCTTGTGCAACTTTTTCCGCTCTCTTGAATCTACGACGTTTGAGAGACTCAAAATCCGGACGATTCAGTCAATGGGTACGGCAAATCAAGTATTTGAGCCTTTAAGTTGCACATCGCGTAAGTAGAAAACTGCACCCACTTCAGGTTAGGCAAAATGAAAGCATTCAGCTGTCCGGCAAAACAGAACGGAAGACAGGGTTGAGAGCCATTTGGCTAATTTCAATCAACTCTGTCTTCCTTAACCTGAGTTCGCCAAGAAAATGTTAGCGTTGTTATGCTTTCTTCCTCATCTTCGCTGTGCTAACTGCTGTTTCGGCTCACCCCAAAGATTCTAAGTAATCGCGAACTCGGTTGCGGCGCTTGGGTTGGCGCAGCTTTTGTAACGCTTTGGCCTCAATTTGTCTCACTCGCTCGCGGGACAGCTCCAGAGCGCGGCCAATTTCTGCGAGAGAGTACGATGTGCCATTTTTCAAGCCATAGCGCATTTGAATGACATCTCGTTCTCGACTGGTGAGATCGGCGAGCAACTGGTGAAGTTCCTTAACCAGCGATTCGCGCATCAACGCCTCTTCCGGCGACATCCCTTCCGTTTCGAGCAAATCACCCAATTCTGTATCCTTCTCTTTGCCCACTTTGATTTCGAGGGAGACCGAGCGAGGAACGCGCAAGAGAACTTCCCGAACTTGTTCTGGGGTCATGTCTAGCTCTTTGGCAATATCTTCGGTCTTTGCCGTGCGACCTTGCTCCTGAGAAATTTTACGCTGAGCTTTTTTGATTTTGTTGAGTTTTTCGGTGATGTGAACGGGGAGGCGAATGGTGCGGCTTTGGGTCGCGATCGCGCGGGTGATTCCCTGGCGAATCCACCAGTAAGCATAGGTACTGAAGCGATATCCTTTCGTCGGATCGAACTTCTCAACCGCTCGCTCTAACCCCAGCGTGCCTTCCTGAATTAAATCCAGTAACTCTAAGCCTCGATTTTGATACTTTTTGGCCACCGAAACCACCAAACGGAGGTTCGCCTTAATCATGTGTTCTTTGGCCCGAACGCCAGTTTTCAGGGTTTGTTCGAGCTGCTTAACCGTCAACTCAGCGTGTTCGGCCCAGCGTTGTTTGCCCTCGGCGAGAATCTGTTTTAACTCCGCGACATCGATTGATACAGTTTTGGCCCACCGTTCCCAAGAGGGTCTGTGTCCGAGTTTGGCGACAAGGCGATCGTGACGATCGATCAGATTGACAAAACTTTCCATTGCTTTATCGCCTCGATCGGCGACTTCGCCACGCAGGACGAGCAAATTCATGTAACGCTGAATTTTTTGTGCCTCAGCAACCTCTTCATCCCTTTTGAGTAAAGGCACGCGACCAATCTCGCTGAGGTATAAACGCACTAAGTCAGTCGTACTGCGATTGGTTTTGCGAGAAGTGCTTGTTTTATCGGTTTCATTAAAATCTAATTCGAGCAACTCGTTTTCCAAGGGGCGCATGGAAGATCCCAGGCCGTCAGTCTCTTCAGATTCAAAGCGATCGGAGAGCGGCACTTTATTATTTTGCGTATCGAGGTCGAAAGAAGTAGCTGGCATAGTGATTGTCTCAATGGCGATTAGCAATCGTAGGATCGAGCGGTAGAGATCAATTCCCAAGAATGACAACTCTGACGTGCTGAGATTGTAAAAACAGCTCTCAAACTCGCTCCCAATGTTTTCTGCGATCTAGCTCATCCTTAATAACTGAAAGACAATTCAGTTGCCCAAGCGATCGGGATGAGCGGTAATGCAACCCCTGTTCTCAAGTATAAGAAGTCCTCATTCTTGAGGGCGTGACCGTCGTCAAGGGCTAAGTTAATTTACATCACCTATATCTGTGATTCCTGACAAATCTCAGGAATTTTGCGGGCAAACGGCGATTTTGATGGTGAAATCAGTGACGAACGGCGATCGCTGCTACAGTAGGATGTTGAGTTTAAGAAAGCGAACCGCGCGTACTGCCATGCTACCTAGATCGGATGTTAAGCCAGCTCTGTTTGTCCTTGCTGATGGAACGACCTACACCGGTTGGTCAACGGGAGCAACTGGAACTGCGATTGGAGAAGTTGTTTTCAACACGGGCATGACGGGATATCAAGAAGTCCTCACCGACCCCAGCTACTGCGGCCAAATTGTTACCTTCACCTATCCCGAACTGGGAAATACTGGCGTTAATCTGGGCGATGAAGAGTCGGATGCTCCTAAAGTCAAAGGACTGATTGCCCGCAACATTTGCTCCCGACCGAGTAACTGGCGAGCGACTCAATCTCTTTCAGACTACCTTACTCACCATCATATACCAGGAATTTATGGCATTGACACCCGCGCGATCGCTCGGAAGATTCGATCTGTGGGGGCGATGAATGGTGGAATTTCCACCGAAATTCTCGATCCAGAGGAATTGCTGCGTCGAGTCCAGATGGCTCCTGCGATGACGGGACTCAACCTGGTCGAAGAGGTCACCACTTCAGAAATTTACGAGTGGTCGCAACCGACAGACTCAGAGTGGGAGTTCGAGCTTGATGGGACAGCAACAGCCTCAGACTCTCAACCTGTAACGGTGGTTGCGCTTGATTTTGGTATCAAGCGTAATATTTTGATGCGTCTGGCGCGCCATGGCTGTCGGGTAATCGTCGTTCCAGCGAGTACGCCGGCTGAGAAAATTCTCGCTTACAATCCCGATGGTATCTTTCTCTCCAATGGTCCTGGCGATCCGGCCGCAGTGAGCGACGGAATTGCGACGGCGAAGGAACTTCTTAAAAGTCAAAAACCCATGTTTGGGATTTGCATGGGACATCAAATTCTGGGTTTAGCGTTGGGGGCTGAAACGTTTAAGCTGAAGTTTGGACATCGCGGCCTCAATCAACCGGCGGGATTGGCACAGCAGCAAGTTGAGATTACCAGTCAAAATCATGGTTTTGCGATCGCGGCCGACTCTTTGAGTGCGGAGATTGAGATTACTCACCTCAACCTCAACGATCGCACGGTTGCCGGATTGCAGCATAAAACTCTACCCGTCTTTTCCGTGCAGTACCACCCCGAAGCGAGTCCGGGCCCCCACGATGCGGACTATTTATTTGCCAAATTTGTCCAATTGATGCGAGAGTCTCGCTCTCAATAGACACGGCCGTTACGCGATTCTTGTGCCCAAAACGGAAATTTCTCGATATACTAGAGCATTGACTCGATAACGCTACAGTGTAGGAGGATGCCATTCCTGAGCCACTCACATTAACCGTCAGTTTACGGGGAACGCGTGACGTCAAGGAAAATTGTCAAATTTTCCGGCTCACTGGTTTGCTGGATGCTTTCTCTGAAGCAACTTTTCGGAAAGAGATCGGTAAATGTATCGACGAGGGCCCCACAAACGTCATTTTGGTGCTTGCCCAAATCGATTTTGTCGATAGTTCTGGACTAGGTGCTTTGGTGCAGCTTGTTAAGAAAGCACAAACTGCGGGAGGAACGTTGCAAATTGTCACGAATCCCCGCGTGACTCAAACCGTTAAACTCGTCCGCTTAGAAAAGTTTCTCTCTTTACAGCCCTCAATCGATGTGGCTTTAGAAAACGTTGAGAAATCTCAACCAGAAAATTCATAATTGCTAGAGCAGCTCAGCTTTGGGCTATCCGATTGTGACAATCGGATGGCTCTTTTTTGGAATGGGCCGATGGGCGCTAAAATCTAGGGGTTGAGGTGGAAAATTTTGATTGAAAGAGCAGGACAGCGATCGCTTCGATTTTCAGTTTGCGATCGCGCAAACCTCAAAGACAGCTTCTCCTTTGCCGATTGAGCAATTATCTCCAGCGGCCCTCGCCTATCTTGGCGATGCGATTTACGAGCTGTACGTTCGCCTTCAGTATTTGTTCCCGCCCAAGCGAATGGCTGCATACCATCAGTTGGTTGTGGATCGGGTGCGAGCGGAGAGTCAAGCTGATAGTTTGCGATCGCTCGAAGCCAACCTCACCGATGCCGAACGCGCAATTCTCCGACGCGGTCGCAATGCAGCAAACCGCCGTCCCCAGCGCCTCTCTCCAGAGATTTATCAACAAGCGACGGGTTTGGAGGCTTTATTGGGATATCTCTATCTCAGCGATCCCCAGCGCTTGCAGCAGTTGTTGGCACAATTGGAACTGTCTGGGAGTTGAGCCTGCAACGTTATTGCTTCTTGACAATATAAAGAGTTATGACTAAGTTTCCCAAGCCCAAACCGGCCGGCTCTCCATCTCGGCCGCGCAAAAAGATGGCGAGATCTCAGCGGCCCCAACGATCTCCAGAGCGATCCCAACGCGATCCTCATCTTGACTCCGACGAAAGCGATTTAATTTACGGGCGCTATCCAATTTTGGCGGCCCTAGAGAGCGAGCGCCAGCTCAACCGGATTTGGATTGCATCGCACTTGCGCTACGATCCCCGCTTTCATCTTCCCGTCGAGCAAGCGAAAGCGAATGGTTGCATCGTGGATGAGGTGGATTCTCGCCGCTTAAGTCAAATTACCAACGGAGCCAATCATCAAGGTGTTGCCGCGATTGTTGCGCCTTACCGCTATCTCGATCTACAGGAGTTGATCGCGCGGGCCAAGTCCAGTAGCGAACAACCGACAATTCTCGTTGCCGATGGCATTACCGATCCCCACAATTTAGGCGCGATTATCCGCTCGGCGGAAGCGTTTGGCACTCAAGGGTTGGTGATTCCCCAGCGTCGTGCGGCGGGGATCGGTTCCACCGTTGTGAAAGTGGCCGCCGGCGCTCTCGAAAATTTTGGGGTGGCGAGGGTTGTCAATCTCAGTCGCGCTTTGGAAGAGTTGAAGGCGGCGGGTTTTTGGATTTATGGGACGGCGGCCGATACCGGTAAACCAATACACAATATCGACTTTAGCGGCCCTGTAGTATTAGTTATCGGTTCTGAGGGAAAAGGGTTGAGCTTGCTGACGCAGCGCCATTGCGATTTCTGGGCTTCCATTCCCTTGGCTGGGAAAACGTCTAGTCTCAATGCTTCGGTAGCTGCTGGCATTGCACTTTACGAAGTCTATCGCCAGCGATCGCCCAACACGCCTTTGTCCCTTGCCGATTCCGATTTACAGACTTTTCAAAAGGAGTGAGACAGAGTATAAAGAGTGCAAGTACTCAGAAAAAATTAACAAATGTAAATAGCGAGGCGCTATAATGCCTTGTTGAATCCTGCCAAACTGGGGAAACATATGAAAGAAATTTTGACAAATATCAAGGAATTCTTAGGGTTGGCTTTTTGGGTGGAAATTATCACCGAAAATCCGCGATGTACCTACTACTTTGGCCCTTTTGATCGCCAGAGCGAAGCGAAAGAAGCGAGTTCCGGTTATATCGAAGATTTGACTGGCGAAGGCGCAACCAACCTCGCAGTCAAGATCGATCGCATGAAACCCACAGAATTAACAATTTTTGATGACTTGGGGGAGATAACTGACCGCGAGCGCTTCCCCACTCTTAGCGGTCAGTTGTCTTAAGGTTGCTGGGGAAAAAGTTGCGATCGCGCCGCAAAAATCTCAGGATACCGATCGAGCCAATTTTCAATATCCTCAAGAATGCGATTGGGAATTTCCCAAGGGCATAGATGAGCGGTGTTGGGGTAGCAGCGATATTCGCTGTTAGGCAACGATTGAGCAGTTTCTTGAGTGGATTGCGGAGTAATATGACAATCGTTCGCTCCGGCTAAGAGCAATGCCGGAGCTTGAATGCGTTCTAGGTCTTCCAAACGGTTGTAACCGCCCTTTAAAGCGCGATTGAGCGCTCTGTTTGCCGCTTTTGAAGTTAAAAGATACGCTGAAACTGCGTCTGAAGCGAGGTAACGATAGGCTGTTGGGGTTTGCTCGCCAAGTAAATAGCGAAAGAGCGATCGCCTGCCAAACGTCTCGATATTCCACTGCCAACTGGGTACTACCCAGTTTACGATCCCAGCGATCCCCGTGCAAACTAAATCCGATCGAGAAACGGGAGGGTGGTTGCTGCGGGGGCAAGCGGCGGTCGCAACGAGAATCAGGCCGCTGAAGCGCTGGGGCGATCGCAGGGCGAGTTCTAGGGCAAGAATTCCCCCCAAAGACCATCCCAAGACCAGACAGCGATCGATGTTGAAGCGATCGAGGAGCGCTTCTAAATCCGTCAAATGATCTTCCATCTGAAAATCTCCCTGAGGGTGACTTTTTCCGTAACCGCGCAAGTCAGGAGCTAGGGTTTGAAAGCGTTGGGAGAGGCGATCGGTAAAGACAGACATCGCTTGTCCCGAACCGGGATGGCCGTGGAGGCAAAGGATTGGAAATCCTTGTCCTTGGATTTTGACATTTAATTGCATTCTGTTCTTAAATTGCCCGAATCTGGTTTGGAAAATGAAGACAGAACTATCAATTCAGGAATTCCTATCTGCATACACTCTCCATGATTCCAATATTCTTTCTACCGAGATTACTTGGGATGGTTCAGTCTTGCTTGAGATTCAATTTGACGAAGTTTGGAACGCAAAAAATCTTGAGCCAATCGACAGAGTAAGATTTAACGATGTTTACGGAATCGTAGAATTTAAGATAGATCGAGTAAATATCGTAGGAACTGTCACTTCTGCTCTTATTGAGAATTACGATCGTGATTTTGTCGCTCACACACGAATGGACGGTTTAGTGTATGTAATTGATTTCGAGTTCATAGCTGGTGGGAGACTGACAATAATCTGCGAAGATTCAATAAAGTTGCTCTTGAGAGGGCATTTATAAAGCAAAGATAAAGAGAGGGTGAAAAAAGGGCGAAGAGTCAGAAGATTGAATCGGAAAACGTCTGAGAGCCTCAATCGAATGTGGAGAAAAGCCTATAAAAGCGACCTGAGCGATCGCGAATGGCAGCTCATAGAACCGCTGATTCCTCCAGCTAAATTTGGAGGTCATCCCCGGACTGTCAACATGAGGGAGATAGTCAACGGCATCTTTTACGTCCTCAAAACAGGTTGCTCGTGGGAAATGCTCCCCCATGACTTACCCCCCCTCATCGACAGTCTATTACTATTTCCGGCGGTTTGAGAGAAAGGGGATTTGAGCACAGATGAATCGTCAACTGCGACGGCAAGTCCGGAAAGAATTAGGGCGAACGATTAAACCGAATGTAGCCGAGCGCCGATAGTCAGTCAGTGAAAACAACACCCAAAAGGGGGAGGTGTACGGTTTTGACGGGGGCAAGAAAATCAAAGGACGAAAGCGCCGTCTGAAGCCGTTCTTACGAATCTGATGGGACCGATACTCAGGACAGTACATCTTTTTCTCCTTCTTCCTCCCTCAATTATGCAACGCCCCAGGCCCCACACCGGGGGCGTTACGCCCCCCGGGCCCCCGACGTATGGGTTGACTCGTTGGCCTTTGAATTCTGAGGTAGCCTTTAGACTAATGTGAGTTCGCATCAGGCAGGAGTCAAGTCGAACTCGCGTCTTGACAGTGCTAGTCTGAGGAAGGGGAAAATTCGAGCAAATCGTCAGGCAAAATGACTCAAAATTTACGCGAAAAACAGGCTAACGGCGGGGCAATTTTTGAGGGGGAGGCCGCCGTTCCCAGTAGTTTTGGCAATGACGCGATCGCGGTGAAGGCGGCGCAAGAAGGCGTGGTGCTGTGCGATCGCTCTCACTGGGGGCTGATTCAAGTGTCAGGCGAGGATCGCTTGCAATTTCTCCACAACCAAAGCACAAACGCGATCGCATCTTTGCAGGCGGGACAAGGGTGCAACACGGTTTTTGTCACTTCCACGGCTCGAACCCTCGATCTGGCGACGGTCTGGGCGGCTGAGGAGGCGGTGTGGCTCCTGCTCTCTCCCGGACAGCATGAGTCGATGATGGCCTGGCTCGATCGCTTTCTGTTCCCGATGGATCGGGTGGAGTTGCGCGATCGCTCCGACGAGATGGCAGTTTTCAGCCTTATCGGCCCGGATAGCGAAAGACTTTTGGCGGCGATCGCGCCCCACCTTTCCCTCAACCCCCCAGAGGGCAATCATCAACTCGCAACCCTTGCCGAGACAGAAGTGCGGGTTGCGGTGGGGTGCGGTTTGGCCCTTCCCGGCTATACCGTTGTCCTGGCGGCGGAAAAGGCGGGGGTGGTTTGGGAGCAACTGGCAAATGCGGGAGCGGTTCCCATGGGCGATCGCGCTTGGGAGCAACTGCGAATTCAGCAAGGACGACCCGTCCCCCACCGAGAACTGACCGACGACTACAACCCCTTAGAAGCGGGTTTGTGGGGGTGTATTTCCTTCACCAAAGGCTGCTACATCGGTCAGGAAACAATTGCTCGTCTCAATACTTACCAAGGCGTGAAACAGCGGTTGTGGGGCGTGCGGTTGGATGCTCTGGCGCAGCCGGGAAGCGCGATCGCCCTCGACGAGAAGAAAGTCGGAACTCTCACCAGCAGCACGGCGACGGAAACCGGCTTTTTTGGCCTAGCTTACATCAAAACCAAAGCGGGAGGAGAAGGGTTGGGCGTGCAGGTGGGAGATGCAACGGGGGAGTTAGTTGCCGTTCCTTTCCTCACCCATGAATATTACGTGCCTTAACATTCCCAAGTTCAGTGCCATTCAATCAAGGGCGCATCGCTTTTGGCCAGCTCTTCTGCCGATCGCGCGTCTAAAGCACCGGCGAAAAAGTAGCCTTGGGCCAGTTCGCAGCCAAAGTCTCGCATCAGCATCAGTTGGTGTTGGGTTTCCACCCCTTCCGCGATCGCGCACATCCCCAAATTGTGAGCGAGCGTCACAATCGTTCGAGCAATTTTCCCCGGTTCGGAGCAGTTGTCGAGCTTGCTGATGAAGGAGCGGTCGATCTTCAACGCATCGATGGGAAATTGTTGCAGATCGTTCAAACAAGAATATCCCATCCCAAAATCATCAATACAAATCTGAATGTTGCGCTCTCTCAATTGCGTTAAGCGCGTTCTCGCTAAATCTGAATTTTTGAGCCACAAACTTTCGGTAATCTCTAACCGCAGGTTCAAGTTTTCTAGCTCCGTTTCTCGAACAATGCGATCGATTTGTTCGAGGAGATCGGGTTGTAAAAACTGCTTGCTCGACCAATTAATGTGCATCATTAAAGGGGGCAAATTTTGCCGAAGCTGCTGCCAGCGGCGCAATTGCAAGCAAGTCTCGCGCAACATCCAATTGCCAAGGGGGAGAATTAACCCCGTTTCCTCGGCGATGGGAATAAACTCATGGGGGGGAATCGAGCCATGTTGGGGATGTCGCCAGCGCAGCAACCCCTCAAACCCTTCGAGCTTGCCGGTTTTCAAAGAAATGATGGGTTGGTAGCAAATTTCCAATTCTTGCTGTTGGAGAGCTTGACGCAAATCGTCTTCTCGCTGGGCTAGGGCTGCTGAATTTTGGTGGATGGCAGCATGAAAGAGTTGATAGCGCCCTTTTCCCAGAGTTTTAGCCCGATAAAGCGCTTTATCGGCATCTCGCAGGATAGTTTCCGTACTTTCGTAAAGGCAAGTGGGGAATTGCGGGTTCCTGTCTGGAGCGTGGGGGCAATAGTTGCTGGCGACAATGCCAATACTCGTCCCGGCAAAAACTTGATGTCCGTCGAAAACAAAGGGCGCTTTTAGGACTTCGAGAATGCGTTCGGCAATTTGGATCGCCTCGTCAATGGTTTCAATCTCCTCTAGGAGAATGGTGAATTCGTCGCCTCCCAGTCGTGCGACGGTATCTCCTTCGCGCAGACAGCCTTCTAAACGGCGAGCGATCGCAACGAGGAGGCGATCGCCCACTAAATGTCCCAAGCGATCGTTCACCGCTTTGAACCGATCGAGGTCGAGAAAGAAGACGGCGAACTGGTAGGAGTTCTTCACCCCCTCCCGTTCTTCTTGCTGGTTGCGTTTCAGGGCTTTCTTGAGGCGAGATTCAAACAGCGAGCGATTGGGCAATTCGGTGAGCGGGTCGTAAAAAGCTCTGGCTTTGAGAGCTTCTTTGGCTTGTTTGCGCTCGGTGATATCTTCAACGGTTCCTTCATAGTAGAGGAGGTTTCCCTCTCCATCCCTGATGGCGCGGGCATTTTCAGAGATCCAAATGATGGAGCGATCGCGCCGATAAACTTGAGCTTCAAACTCCGTGACAGACTCTGAAACTTGCATCAAGCGCGAAAATTCCGTTCGTTGGTGCGGGTCTACATAGAGTTGGTGTTCGATGTCGGTCAGAGATTGCATCAACTCGGCCGCAGAATCATAGCCGTAAATTTTCGCAAGGGCGGGGTTGGCGCTAATGTAGTGTCCGTTTGGAGTCGTTTGAAAAATTCCCTCGATGGCATTTTCAAAGATCCCGCGATACTTCATCTCAGCCTGTCGCAGCGCTTCTTCATAGCATTTGCGATCGGTAATATCGGTGATAAACCCTTCAATGGCGGTTATTTGGCCGCGCTCGTCATAGACGCCACGCCCTTTTTCCCACACCCATTTTTCGGTCCGATCTGCGGTGCGGATGCGGTATTCCACCACATAGGTATTGTTGCGTGCCAAACACCGATCGAGCTGTTCGAGGACTTCTGGCAAATCGGCGGGGTGAGCGATCTCGCTCAACGACAAGCTGCGATCTTCGAGGAAGTCTGCGCTAGAGTATCCCGTCAGAACTTCGCATCCCTCGCTGATGTAGTCGATGGGTCGCTCTAAATCGCCCGCAGCAATGAAGAAAACGCCATCCGTCGCATTCATCAAGCTGGCCAGGCGGCGTTCGCTTTCCTGGAGAGCCACTTCTGCTTGCTTGCACCGCACGAGAGTCCCTAACTGTGCGGCGACCGCAGAGACGAGTTCGACAGCTTTGCGATCGCGGCCGCAAGCTTGGAAGGTGAAAAAGACTAAAATTGCCACAACTTCATCTTTGGCAATAATGGGGACGCTAAACCCCGCTTTTAAACCGCAGGCCGCGATCGGTGCTTTGCGGACAAAAGCCGGTTCTAGGGTGGCATCAGGGAACCAAATCGGTTGGCGCGCAGACCAAGCCAAACCGGGCAATCCAACCCCTGCAGGAAAGCGAGAGGTGTGGCTTTGCTGTCGGAAGCGGGCCAGGGAGAGGGAAGCGCGATCGCCCCGCTTCTGGCAATACCACGCCGGACTCAGTTCTAAGACATCTCCCGCATCGTTGGGAACCCAAGCTTCTCCAAACGGCCAATCGATCGCCTCGCAAACACTTTGCAACGCAGCCGCCAGCGCCGCCTTCAGATCTTGCGCTTCTCCAATCTCTTGGGTCAGCGTTTGCAGCAGTTGCAGCTTTTTCTCAGTTTGCTGGGACTCGGTTCTCTCTCGCATCCCTTGTTCTAAAGTTTGTTTCGCTAAGATGGGGTCGCCGGCCGGTTGAAAAATGACCAAAACCAAGGATTTGCCGTCGCTGGCGATGAATTGTGGCGAAACCCAACTTCGCACGGACTGGCGATCGCACCTTTGGAGTTTGGTGGCGTAGCGAGGGCGAATGGTTCCGGCGAAGAGATCTTGCTGAAGGGTTTTCCAGGTACTGGGGTCGAGGTAACGGTCGAGGGTTGGGGACGCAAGCAGCCTTTGGGGGGTCAGGCTAAGCAACTCGCACAAGTGGGTATTAGCGTAGAGAATCCTCCCATTTGTAAGTTGCGCGATCGCGATGGGAAGGGGAATGTTTCGGAGAAACTGGGAAGATAACAGTTCGAGATCGTCGCAGAGGCAGAAATCTTGCTGCTGTTGCTCTGCAGTCAATGCAGCTAATCCCGACAGACTGTTATACACCGTTTTAGTTGTCTCCAATGAGAGTTAGGTCGATATTTGTGTAAGATGCTCCCTGGTTGACGCGATCGCGAGTCGCACTTTTCAACTTGCGAGCAAATCTCAATTTCGCGATAGTTTAGCCGACCTTTCAGTACGCTTAGCATTTCCAACCAGGAATTGCCCCCCAGAAAATGTTCGGCCGGTTAATTCAGTGTTATTTTATGAGTCTAGGATTCGCCGCTTAACCTATATTTTGAGATATTTAAGCGCTCAAGAACAGTTATCTTGAATACATTTTCCTGATTTCGCTCGATTTGTAAAACCCCAACAAACTTTCCCATGATGATACGTCAAAGGTGGGTGTCGCACAAGCATCGGTTAACCCCCTATTTTTTTCTACTTCCTGCAATTGTTATTCTGGGACTCACCGTATTTTTACCCAGCTTCCAAGCTTTTTTTCTGAGCTTTACTCGCTACGATCTCAATCAATCCTTTCAATGGGTGGGATTAGAAAACTTTCAGCGTTTATCGCGCGATCGAATTTTTCAGCAAACAGTATTGAATACTTTGCTGTATTTGATAGTCGTTGTTCCCCTGTTAGTTTTGCTCCCCTTGGGGTTAGCCATCTTAGTCAATCAAAAAATTCGAGGAATCTCCTGGTTCCGAATGTTATTGTACTCGCCCGTTTTGATTTCGATGGTCGTTGCCGGACTCGCTTGGAAAGCAATTTATGCATCCAATGGACTGCTCAATCAGTTGTATCAACAGGCTTATCTTTTCTGCAGTAATATCTTCCTTCAGACTCAACATAATTTATTGTTTGTGATGTTAGTGGATTCCTGCTGCCTGATTGCTAAAGTCTCGATCTTATTTGCGATATTGGCAACTAGAATCGTCATTTTTTTACTAGCCATTCGAGGTCTTTTATTGTTCTTTTCAAGCCTCTTCCAAGGATTTAATCGCTTTTTTGCTTATCTTGCGAATGACTTTCTTCGGGACTTTATGGTTATGGCTGTTTTATTGTTATTTGAAATATTTTTAGTGCGCTTTGAAGCACTTGCCCTCAGCTTCATCTCTTTCGGAAAAACCGGCATTCCATGGCTGACCGAGCCTCAACTGTCTCTGTGGAGCGTGATGATAGTAACCACGTGGAAAGGGTTGGGTTATTACATGGTAATTTATTTAGCCGGGTTGCAAGCGATCGCGCCCGAACTCTACGAAGCTGCAGCAATTGATGGCTCCCAAGGCTGGCTCAAACATTGGTATATCACCCTTCCCCTCATGCGTCCCTACTTAGTTTTGGTCGCAGTTATTTCGGCAATTTCTGCCACAAAAGTGTTTGAAGAAGTTTACATCATGACCCAAGGCGGGCCGCTCAATAGCTCCAAAACAGTTGTGTATTATCTGTACGAACAAGCCTTTGAAAACCTAGAAATCAGTTATGGTTGTGCCATTGGTTTGGTTTTATTTCTCGGAATTTTAGGACTCTCTCTGTTGAATTTATATTGGTCGAAGCAACGCAATTTATCTGGCGGCAATCTTCCCAGTCAATCGCTGTAAAATTCTTCGAGATTTGCTTGATACTCGCACTTAAATCCGACGTTTTGCCAAGCTTTCAAATCGACTTCCTGAAGCCGATTTGTATCGTTGCATTGGGGTTGAAAAAATTGGCTGACAACCGCCCAGAGCAAGCTGCGAGTCACATCTAAGCTCGTTTTGAGCCAAGACTCTCGATTGCCGGGGATGCCTTGTTCGGGCGCGATCGCGGTGTCAACCCAAATCCCTCGCGCGCCAAAATGAATCCAGGCGAGCCATTTCGCCCTCGGTAAGTGGGTTTGGGACGTGATGAGTTGCACTTTGCGAACCCCCCATTGCTGCAGAATAGGAACGCCGAAAAAGAAGTTCTCGAAGGTACTGTTGGCGCAATGTTCCAGCCAAACTCGCTCCATCGGCGCGTTGTCTCGCCGAAAAATCAGCCAGATGCAGGGATCTTGAGAACCGTGGGAAATGAGGACGGGGGTTTGAGGGGACTGTTTGACCAGGGTCGCAACGTATATTTCCCGCTGAATGCTTCCCCCCAGGACAAAAAAGGCTCCTACAGGTGCTGAAGCGGCCGAGTGCAGGCGCAGCGCGATCGCTAGCACCCAACAACCCAGAAGAACGCCTAAACTCGTACCGACAGTTTTGAGGATTCTCCCGCCTTTTCGACGAAACCAGCGATAGACAGCAATCATTTCAGCACAAATACTCTCTTCGTTTGTTGACTCATAGCCTTATTATTTAAAGGTGCCAAATATTTTAGTTCGCTCAACAAAAATTAATGCTATCCGATCGACGAATTCGCACCTTGATTGCTACGGGCTTTGTCTGTGTTTTTGTGACCTGGAGCAGTCCCGCTCGCTCTCAAGAGGCGGAACTGAAACTCGAAGACACGCCCATTGAAGCGACGATACCTGAAGGGGTAGATCCCAAAAAAGCGCTCACAACTGAAGACCCCACTATCCCAGTCGATCAACTGAAACTTTTAGTCAAACCTTTTACCCTAGAAGAACTGAACAATGAAGCAGTGGCATGGCTATTATTGTTGAAGGATAAAGTACAGGAAATTAGCAATACTGAAATTGCCATCAAGCGAGAGAATAAAGCCATTGAAGCCCAAGAAGGAGCAACTGATGAGGTCGAGACTGCGAAAAAAACGCTAGAAGAAGCCGAGCAAGCGCAAAAAAATGCAGCTCCTGGTTCGTCCAAATACGAGGAAGCGACGAAAAAGGTAGAGGAAGCCCGCAAAGCGCTCAAAAAAGCTCAAGAAGCGATCGAAGAAGCGGTCGAAACGAAGGCAGAGCTTAAAGAAGATGAAGCTTTGCAAGAGGTTCTCAAGGAAGCCCAAAAAGAAGGGGGCATTGAAGAGGCTCGCCAAGTTTTGGAACAAGCCGAGAAAGAACGCGAGGAACTAACAGCAGGTTCGCCCAAATACGAACAAGCAACCGAGAAAATTAATAACCTGAAGCAGGCGATTTCCGATTTGGAAAAAGCTGAAGAAGACCAAAAAGCTGCAAATCCGGACTCCCCTGAATATCAGGAAGCAACCCAGAAGATCGAACAAGCTCGTGCTGCGGTCACTCAGGCTAAAGAGGCGATCGCGTCCGGGACAAAAACGCCAGTTGAAGGGCAGCCTGAAGAAACGACCGAATTGGAGGAAGATTTAGAAGAAGCGGCTTCTGCGCTTGAGGAAACAGAAAAGGGGGCAGAAGTTGAAGATCTCGGCGATTCTGAGTCCCAAAAAACAGAGAAAACACTCGAAGAGACGGTCGAGAAGCTTGAAAAAACGGTTGAAGAAGACTCGGAGCTAAAAAAACAACTGGTCGTTAATGTCACAGAGCTGCAATCCGAGCGGACGGCAATTATCGATCGCTTTAAAGCCGTTCTTGATGAAATGGATGTAAAAGGAGGAGACACAAAGCCCTACCGAAAATATATTAAAGCGGTCAGCAAAGTTGAGATCGACCTGACCGATACGGAAGGTCTAGGAGTGCGGATCTTGAGCTGGGCGACCTCGGAAGAAGGGGGCTTGCGATGGGCCAAGAATTTAGGAACGTTTGCCTCAGTGATGATTCTTGCTATGATTGCCGCCCAAAGCATTGGAGCGATCGTTAACTCCGCTGTAGGAAAAGTCAGTAACATCTCAGATTCATTGCGACAATTGATCGTTACGGTCATTAAGCGAGGAGTAATCTTTATTGGCATTCTGATGGCTTTAAGCGCACTGGAAGTCAGCCTCGGGCCCATCCTCGCCTTGTTAGGAGGGGCCAGTTTCATTTTGGCGTTTGCCTTGCAAAATAGCATTGGCAACTTTGCCAACGGCTTGATGTTGATGATTTACAAGCCTTTTGATGTCGGCGATGAAATTGAATTTAACGGCCTCTTGGGAGAGGTTAATTCGCTCTCTTTGGCTAGCACAAAAATTAAAACCTTTGGCGAACAAATTGTCATCATTCCGAGCGAGACCATCTGGAGTAGTACGGTTATCAATAATACGAAATTAGGTGTGCGTGCGGTCGGCCCAACGATTAAAGCTTGCGACACCTCTCTAGGAAAGATTCAAGCAATTTTTGAAGAAATCTTTAAAACTCATCCTCTCATACTGGAAGAAAAATCGTACATTTATCCGTGGGATTTTGAAGAGAGTTCTGTGATTATTGAAATCAGAGCTTATACCGAAACAAAAAACCGTTGGGATGTTTACGAAGAACTACTCAAAATTATTCAAGAACGATTTAAAAAAGAGAGGATTGCGATTGGTGTCACTCAGGATCTTTATGTTACCTATACGCCCGATCTAAAAAAGAAGGAAGTATTCCCAGAAAAACTCAATCGTGGAGCCAATTTGTCTAAAGACTAAAAGTACTCAAAAAGGGTACTGCCGAACATATTTCAAATAGTTAACCTTGAGAACAAGTTTATTTGAGACTGTGAAGCAGTACATCAATTATGTTTCCAAAACCGAACAGAGAAGAGATCGACCATCACACTATGAAGCTTATCGTTGGTTCGATCGCGCTATCTCTTGCCACCTTGACAGATTTCTTCGCAAAAAACCCAATAGAGTCAATTAGTGCCTCCTACCACGAAGGCGGTTGGTCTCAGAATATTTTCGTTGGATTTCTGTTTGCAATATCTGCATTTCCTCTCGCGTACAACGGTCACTCAAGGCGCGAGATGGTACTTAGCAAAGTAGCTGCATTTGCCGCACTCGGTGTTGCATTGTTCCCTTGTAAGTGTGGTGAAAACCCAGAAATTATTCCCTATGTTCATGGTGTTTCCGCCGCTATTATGTTCGCCATTTTGGCCTTCTTTTGCTACGGATTCTTCAAACGAGCCAGAAGTAAAGAAACCAAACAAGCTAAGTATCGGACATATATCTATGCTACTTGTGGAGCGATAATAGTCATTGCCATCCTAACGCTTGCAATTGACTACTTTTCCAATGGACTTATTAGCTCCCAAATAGCTCGACTGACGTTTTACGGCGAGAAAATCGCTCTGGTTGCATTTGGGGTCTCATGGCTGACGGCAAGTCGTATTTTTCCTGTGATTACAGGTGAAAAGGAGAGACTCTCACCCTTTTGCTAAAGAGCCTCGATCTGAAGACTTGGGCTAAAAGCTGCAGATGTCAATTGATTTGGGTGAAATGAACGAAAAACCCTTGCCGCCTGGTTCGGATTTTTCTTGTGCTAATAATGTTCCTCTCGCCCTTAAGCAGTAACTCGGACTCAACTAACTTCTCTTTGTCCTTGCCTTCAGGATGTGGGACACCAACTCGATATCTGCACATTTACTAAAATCAATACTTTCGTAAAACTCATCTGCAGAATCATCATTAGGAGTTCTAAGTATTATCAATCTTATTTATATCGTCGATGGTAATGACTGTGTATTTCATGGTTTCGTCACATAACTATATAGCAGAGGAAAGGCAAGGGAGATGGCTTTTGAGAGCCAGCCAATCCAGACAAAACAAATACGAACAAAGGGAGCAAGACCCTATAGAATAGTCAGGATTCGATCGCGCTGACCTTAATTGACGAAGAGATTAATATGCCTCGCCGCAACGATCTGAAAAAAATTTTGCTTCTCGGTTCCGGCCCCATTGTCATCGGCCAAGCTTGTGAGTTTGACTATTCTGGAACGCAGGCTTGTAAGGCGTTGCGGGAGGAGGGATATGAGGTAATTTTGGTCAACTCTAACCCCGCCACGATTATGACCGACCCGGAGACGGCGGATCGCACTTATATTGAGCCGCTAACCCCGGAAATTGTGGAGAAGGTCATTGAAAAGGAGCGTCCCGATGCGCTGTTACCAACGATGGGGGGACAAACGGCCCTGAATGTGGCGGTGGACTTGGCGAAGAGCGGCGTGTTGGAGAGGTATGGGGTTGAGTTAATTGGCGCAAAACTGGCCGCAATTGAAATGGCGGAGGATCGCTTGCTGTTTAAGGAGGCGATGGAACGCATTGGGGTGGGAGTTTGTCCGTCGGGAATTGCCAATAATTGGGAGGAGGCGAAGGCGATCGCGGCGGAAATTGGCAGCTATCCTCTGATTATTCGTCCTGCCTTTACTCTGGGGGGAACGGGAGGGGGAATTGCTTATAACCAAGAGGAGTACGAAGAAATTGCCAACGCGGGGATCGATGCGTCTCCGGTGTCGCAGATCTTAGTGGAGCGATCGCTTCTCGGTTGGAAGGAGTACGAACTGGAGGTGATGCGGGACTTAGCGGATAATGTGGTGATTATTTGCAGCATCGAAAACCTCGACCCGATGGGAATTCACACGGGAGATTCGATTACCGTTGCTCCAGCTCAAACCCTGACAGACAAGGAGTATCAGCGGTTGCGAGATGCTTCGATTAAAATTATCCGCGAGATTGGGGTGGAAACGGGGGGATCGAACATTCAATTCTCAGTGAACCCGGTCAATGGCGAGGTGATTGTGATTGAGATGAACCCCCGCGTCTCCCGGTCTTCGGCCCTCGCTTCCAAAGCGACGGGTTTCCCCATTGCTAAGTTTGCAGCGAAACTGGCCGTTGGCTACACCCTCGACGAAATTCCCAACGACATCACCCAAAAAACCCCTGCGTCCTTTGAACCGACCATCGACTACGTGGTGACGAAGATTCCTCGCTTCGCCTTCGAGAAGTTTCCCGGTTCCGAACCGATCCTGACGACGCAGATGAAGTCGGTGGGAGAGGCGATGGCGATCGGTCGCACCTTTCAAGAGTCTTTTCAAAAAGCACTGCGTTCCTTGGAAACCGGACGCTACGGCTTCGGCTGCGATCGCAAGGAAACCCTTCCCACCCTTGCTCAGGTGAGTGCGAGTCTGCGAACCCCAAACCCAGAACGCATTTTCAGCATTTACCACGCTTTGAAGTTGGGGATGTCGGTGGAGGAAATTCGCGAACTCACCGCGATCGACCTTTGGTTTCTCGACAAGCTGGCGGAATTGCTAGATACGGAGAAGTTTCTCAAAAAGACGGCGTTGTCGGGGATTACACCGCAGCAAATGCGCTTTGTCAAACAGCAAGGGTTCAGCGATCGCCAAATTGCCTTCGCCACCAAAACGACGGAGGACGAGGTGCGAGCTTACCGAAAACAACTCAAGGTCACTCCCGTCTACAAAGTGGTCGATACCTGTGCGGCCGAATTTGAAGCTTTGACTCCCTACTACTACTCCACCTACGAGGACGGCGAGTCAGAGGTGACCCCAACCGAGAAACCCAAGGTGATGATTCTCGGCGGCGGCCCCAACCGCATCGGTCAGGGGATCGAGTTTGACTACTGCTGCTGTCACGCCGCCTACTCCTTGAGTAAAGCGGGGTACGAGACGATTATGGTCAACTCCAACCCCGAAACTGTTTCCACCGACTACGACACGAGCGATCGCCTCTACTTTGAACCCCTGACCAAAGAGGATGTTCTCAACATCATCGAGACAGAGTGTCCCGCTGGCATTATCGTCCAATTCGGCGGTCAAACGCCGCTGAAACTGGCAGTGCCATTGCAAGAATTCTTAGAATCGTCTGAATGTCAAGCTCCCGACACAAAAATTTGGGGAACCTCTCCCGACTCCATCGATGCGGCGGAAGATCGGGAACGCTTCGAGCAGATTTTGCGAGAACTCGACATTAAACAGCCTCCCAACGGCATTGCTCGCAGCTATCAAGGAGCCTTGAAGGTTGCCAACCGCATTCAGTACCCGGTGGTCGTGCGTCCCTCCTACGTCCTCGGCGGCCGTGCGATGGAAATTGTCTACTCCGACGCGGAACTCGAACGCTACATGACTTATGCAGTACAGGTGGAACCCGACCATCCCATCCTCATCGATAAGTTCCTCGAAAATGCGGTAGAGGTGGATGTAGACGCGATCGCGGACAAGGAAGCCAACGTCACCATCGGCGGCATTATGGAACACATCGAACAGGCGGGAATTCACTCCGGCGACTCCGCTTGTTCCATTCCCTACACCTCCCTCTCTTCCACCGCACTCAACACCATTCGCACCTGGACGGTACAACTGGCGAAAGCCTTGAAAGTTGTGGGGTTGATGAATATTCAGTTCGCTGTCCAAGGCGACACCGTTTATATCCTCGAAGCCAACCCCAGGGCCTCTCGCACCGTTCCCTACGTTTCCAAAGCGACCGGGGTTCCCCTCGCAACCATCGCCTCGCAGGTGATGTCGGGGAAGACCCTGACGGCGTTGAACTTTACCGAGGAAGTACTTCCCAAACACGTTGCGGTCAAGGAAGCGGTTCTCCCCTTCAACAAATTTGCCGGAACCGATACCCTCCTGGGGCCGGAAATGCGCTCCACCGGGGAGGTCATGGGGATCGACACCGATTTTGGCACGGCCTTCGCCAAAGCGGAAATTGCCGCCGGGGAACGGTTACCGCGATCGGGTGCGGTGTTTGTCTCGATGAGCGATCGCGACAAGGAAACGGTCGTTCCCGCAGTCAAGGACTTTATCGACCTGGGTTTCAAAATCATTGCCACCGAAGGGACTCGTAAAGTTCTGCAAGCTAGCGGTTTGGAAGTCGAACCGATCCTCAAGCTGCACGAAGGCCGTCCCCACGTCCTCGATGCGATTAAAAACAACCGCATTCAACTGGTAGTGAATACGCCGTCCGGTCAAGAGGCCCGCGAAGACGGTCGCAAAATCCGCCGCAGTTGTCTGGCGTATAAAATTCCCATCGTTACTACGATCGCGGGGGCCAAGGCGACGGTAGCGGCAATTCGCACGTTGCAGTCTCAACCGCTGAGTGTGAAAGCGTTGCAGGAGTATCTTGCTTAATAGGAATTCGGGGTGCGGGATAGGTGTTTGTGATGGATGGAGAGCGAGATCGCAAGCATAACCCTTGCCTCTCTACGCAACTTTTCGCCAGACGTAAACTCTGCCATCGTCGCTGCCGCCAACCATCACCCGGCCGTCGGGACTGAAGGCCACAGAACGAATCAGTTCATCGCTGTCGGTGAGGACGCAGATGAGGCGACCCGTCGGGAAGTGGCACAGGCGCAACATCCCATTGCGGCCTCTCGCCACCAGGGTTTGACCGTCGGGGCTGAGTTCTGTTTCTCCCCAAAAGCTAGAATGCACGGAGAGTGTACGATTGTGCTTTCCTGTTTGTAGATCCCACAATTCCACAGATTTTTCGACACTGCTGCTGATGAGGGTTTGGCCATCGGGACTCACGGCAACCGAAAAGACAATATTTCTACCGTTCCACGACCGGAGACGGCGATCGTAGTCGTGTTGCAGTTGCCGCTGCCATTGTCGGAGAGGATTGGGGGGTAAAACTCGCACCAACTGACCCTGCGGCAGCGACCAAAGCTTGGTTGTGCGATCGTAACTACCGCTAGATCAACAACTTTCCATCCGGACTAAAAGCCAGACAGCGCACAACCGCAGTATGAGCGAGGATTTCGCACACAAAGGTTCCCGCCGGTAAAGACCAGAGTCGAATTTTGCCATCTTGACTGCCGCTGGCGAGGGTTTGGCCGTCGGGGGAAAGGGCAACTTTCCAGACTTCATCTCGATGTCCTCTCAGGGTGGCGCGAACTTCGCCGCTACTTAAATCCCAGAGTTTGAGCGTGTTATCGTCGCTAGCGCTGACGAGGGTGGTGCCATCGGGGGTGATGGCAACCGCATTGACGCAGACTGAATGCCCGGTGAGGGTACAATGCAACTCGCCCGTTGCCAAGTGCCAGAGCTTAATGGTACTGTCGGCGCTGCCGCTCGCACAATATAGCCCATCGGGAGTTAGGGCAACCGAATAGATAATGTCCGAATGTCCCTCTAGGGTTTGGGAAAGTTGCCAGGGGGAGACTCCAGCACAATGTTCTCGCAGCAGGTCGTGGAAAAAGCGATAGCGTCCCCCCACTCGTTTGAGGAGCTTGCGCTGATGGGCGTAGTTGAGGAACTGGACGTAATCGCGGGGAATGGAACCGTTGCGGTAGAGGAGAAAGCGCAGAGTATAGTGCTGGACGACAGGGAGACCCGCTTGGCCGAACCCAAAGCTCAAAGCATAACCAATCCCCGCAAGCATCGCGCTGGATGCGTCGGTGGTTTGTCCTGTTGCCATGCGGGGCAACCAGAAGAGCAGGACGGACGGGAAATAGGTGAGAAGACTGATGACGACGATATTTTTCGCCGACTCGCGGATGCCCTGATTGGGTTGGCTGCGGGTCTTAATCTCCTCGCCGAACAGCCCTCCAATCAGCCCTCCAATCAGCCCTCCAATCAGCCCTCCAATCAGCCCTCCAATCAGCCCTCCAATCAGCCCTCCAATCAGCCCTCCAATCAGCCCTCCAATCAGCCCTCCAATCAGCCCTCCAATCAGCCCTGACTTCAATTCGGCTGGAGACCAGGCGATGGCTTCGCTGGGTTTAATGCTGCTATCCAGCCCTCCAATCAGCCCTCCAATCAGCCCGAAAATCAGCCCGAAAATCAGCCCTCCAATCAGCCGATACAGCATCCCCTGCCGCCGCTCCAGCAGATCTGGCTGCATCTTTTCCACCAGAAACTCGGTTTGTTGTCGCTCTCGCAATTGCCGCGCCAGCCAGCGCAGGTAGCGTTCGGTTTGTTGGCGCGAGTAGCCGAGGTTGTCGTGGATTTCTCCCAGTTTCTGGTCGATGTAAGCCTCAAATAACTGCTGCCGACAGCGGTCTTGAAGCGAGCGTTGATTTTCTCGGTCGCGGTCTCGTTTGTCTGCCTGGGGAATGCCGTCAGGATAGGCAACGGGAATGAGGTGCAACAACAACGGAATGCGAGCGAGTTCGAGCAAGCCTGCTGTATCCTGCTGAATGGCAGGCCAGAGGTGGATGCACTGGAGGCGCTTGAGATAGGTTTCAATTTGACCGTCGCTGAGCGGTTGCAAGCAAACGGCCCCGCGCAACCGTTTTAACTGTACTTTTCCCGCCAAATACTCTTCGTAGCGACAGCAAACCGCAGCAGGAAACTCCCCCGCACTGGAACGCAAGAACTCGTTCAACTTCTCGATGCACTTTTGCTGGCGGGTTAACCCCAACTCATCCAACCCATCCAAGAGGGGTAAGAGTTGTCCGTCCTCGATCCAGCCTTGAGTGACCGTTTCGGGAATCTTTTTGCGGTCTTTGAGGTCGGCGGCCAGCCACTCGGCGATTGACTGCTTGTCGTTTTTCCAATTGGACAGTTCAAAGAGAACGGGCAGGGGATGGGTGGGTTCGGTAGCGGCTTTTTCCAACAACTCCCGCGCCAAGTCCAGCAGCATCGTGCTTTTCCCCGACCCCGGCGCGCCCAAAATCAACAGCCGGCCTCGCACTCGCTCGAAAACCTTGAGAATGGGTTCCCCTTCTTCTGCGGGTTGAGTTTGCCGACGAAACAACTGTTTGGGCAGTTTTCGCCACCAAGGGTCTGGAGACTGTGGGACAGTAACAGTAGGGGTTTGAGGGCGACCTACCTGCTGGGGTTCCTCCGCCGCGACGAGGTGAATGAGCGTTTCGTCGTGCAGCTCATCTTGCAAGCGAAAGGCAACGTCGTCCTGCTGCACCTTGAGAAGTTTCTGTCGCCATTTTTCTTGCTCCTTTGCCTGTTTTTGGGATGTGGCTCGATCTTGTTGCTGTCTCAGCACAAAACCCATTCCTCCCAAGTACGCCAGAGGGCTGAGACTGAAAATCCAACAGACCGTTTCTAGGTGCTGGAGAATAACTTGAGTTTTGTAGTGATAGTCTTGCGGATCTTCTGGCAGCGACCATTGTAATTTAGCTGCCAGCAGGAGGAGGGCAACAATAGCAATGCTAAGAGCGCGTTTTTTGTAGGGAACGTCGGGGAATGAGGGAAATTGGTTAGTGAGTAAACAGAGAACCGGAACGGTAATGACGAGAACACAGAATAATTTGAGAAATTCTGGATCGAGAGGCATTGGCAAGCAACAGAGCCGATAAATCTATTATGCACTGGGGGTCAAGCCTTCCTCTGTCTAAACTCCAACTGGGCAGGTTCTTCACCGAAGAGTTGTCCGACTCTCTTGTCTCCGTTACCCGCACAACCCATCAATTTCACAAAAATATTGTGTTGGATAGCGCGAACCAACAGACAGAAACATCGCCGTCGGTTGAATCGCGAAATTGCCAAGATGTAACTTTTTGTACGCGATCGCGCTCCAGAAATCACCGATTTTTGAGAACGAGTTTGCAAGGGTTTCAGGTCATCGGCATCAGATGCGAATTCTAAGAGCAGAGAGGCGATCGCGCGAGCAATCGGAAGAGAGCATAAATTCAAGGCACAAACCGAAGGCGATAGGATATCATTGGCAAATTATAGAGACAAACTCAGACTCTTGTCTCCCCTCAACGAAGTAAATATTTGTAAATACCCGTTTTCCAATTGCCGAAAACCGTTGAACCTAGTCACAAAGCTGTCCCAGACAAATCCTTATGAATTTGGTCGCCTTTCAGAGCGTTCTGGATAATACATCGTTTGCCGTTCTCTTCCTCGCCATGTTGGTCTATTGGGCAAGAGCGGCATTTCCGAAAATTCCCTATCTGCCAGCAATTGGAACCGCAGGGATGGCGATCGCCAACCTTTGCATCGTTGCGCTTCTGGGGGCCCGCTGGATGGAAGCCGGCTACTTCCCCATTAGCAATCTCTACGAATCCCTCTTCTTCCTGGCTTGGGGGGTGACGGCGATTCATCTGGTCGCCGAGCAAATGAGCCGCAGCCCCCTCGTTGGCGTATTTTCCGCGCCCCTCGCGATGGGAATTACTGCCTTCGCTGCGCTGACGCTCCCTTCTGACATGCAACAGAGCGCGCCTTTGGTTCCCGCCCTCAAATCCAACTGGTTAATGATGCACGTCAGCGTCATGATGCTCAGCTACGCAACGTTGATGGTGGGTTCGGTGCTGGCGATCGCTTTCTTAGTTGTCACTCGCGGCCAGCCGATCGAACTTCGAGGCAGTTCGGTGGGGACGGGGGGCTATCGTCTGAAAAAGCGATCGTCCGACTCCACCGAAGCGAACAAAAACTTATCAGCCTCCCCTTCACCCAGTTTGACCGCAAGCACAAGCGGGACGAGCGCAGCCGTCCTCAACTTAGTTGCTCCCCCCGCTTCCTCAGAAGTCGGAGCCTCTCAATCTCCCCCCCTCTCGCCTCAGCGACTGACCTTAGCCGATACCCTCGACAACATTAGCTATCGCATTATCGGGTTGGGGTTTCCCCTACTCACGATTGGTATTATTGCAGGGGCAGTCTGGGCAAATGAAGCTTGGGGATCTTACTGGAGTTGGGACCCCAAAGAAACCTGGGCGTTGATTACCTGGCTAGTCTTTGCTGCTTATCTCCATGCTCGCATTACACGCGGCTGGCAGGGAAGGCGACCGGCAATTCTAGCAGCAACAGGGTTTGCAGTTGTCTGGGTTTGCTATCTTGGGGTCAATCTATTAGGTAAAGGGTTGCATTCTTATGGTTGGTTTTTTTAATCGTTGAGTTGAGAGGGAAACGCAAACCCAATCTCAGTGCTTAACAAGCGCGATCGCGCCGGCCAAACAACGCAAAAACAATTGTGAAATTATTGAAGTGAATGGGGTGAAATAGCCGTGGAAAATCAATTTGAGCCGCTCTCTACTGGGGAAGTTTTATCGGTCAGCGAATCCAGTCAAATTGCGATCGGACACAGTACATTTAGAGTTGGCGAACTCGCAGACGCTCTCAGAGCGCAACTGCTCGAACAAAAAATTGGCGGGCTAACGAAGAGTACGGAAAACTGGTTTACCGAAGAAGGCGTTCCCTGCGAAGCTTTGAGATTTGGAGCAGATGGTTGGCAAAGCGGTCGCGTCAGGATTCACATTGAGTTTTGTCCGTCGGTCGCGAGCGGAAATTCTGTCTCTTCACGTCAGAGTCGCAGCACCACTGCGGCCCCCGCGGTTGCTCCCGAACCCGCTCCCCCAGAAATCAGCACAGTAGATGAGGTGGAAGCAACCGACGATCTGCTGGGCGACTTTGAGGAAGAAATCCCAGAGGAGGATGTATTTGCGACGGGAGAGAGCGAGGAAGTCCTTGAAATCTCAGAAGAGCCAGTGGAAGACTTTTTGGGGATGGAGGAAGATTCTGGAGAACCGGACGCGATCGCGGCCGAAGAAGAGGCCGATCTGTTCGGTGGCGATGACGAATCTCTCGACCTCGGCGTGGAGATGGACGAAGAGCCGATGGACGATTTGTTTGGAGATACAGACGAGAACGACTTAACCGCCGCTGCCGATGTAGCGGAAGGCGAGTCTTCCGATCCTTGGGGAAGCTCAGAAGAGGAGGAATTAGACCTCGGTGGGGACTCAGAAGAAGAGTCTATGGACGACTTATTCGGCAGCGCAGATGAAGAGTTGGACTTCAGCACCGCCGAAGAAACAGAAGGGGCAGATGAAGATCTCTTCGGCAGTGCGGATGAGGACGAACTCGATCTTGGAGATTTAGGTCAAGATGATGATTTGGGTCTGGGAGATTTGGAAAATAACTCAGAGGACAAAACCGACGACCTCTTCGATGACGTTTGGCAAGACATTAATTGAGTCGAGAGAGATAAACGGTCGCTCTGTACAGGACAAAAGTTGCAAGCTGTAGGTTGGGTTTTCTGTGTCAACCAAACAGAAGCAAGGCTGGAGCGCGATTGTGTTGGGTGTAGGGGGTAGGGTGTCGCCGGCGACCCACTCGCTTCATTGATTCGGACGAGACCGAAAGCGTCCCACCGACGAGAGAATCAGCTTCCCCATCCCCTTGTTTTGTTCGTTCTGGAAAGAACGAGGGGGAATTCTCTCCCACACCCCATACCCCATAACCCACAACGCTTTCAATCGACTTGTCACCCCTTGAGATTAAGTCCTTTTTCCGGTTTGTCGAACAATCTCGCTGCATAACTTCGCGACAGCTTTCCTAATACCTGGTTAGAGAGCAGAGAAATCAGTTCAACTCGCACATTTCTCTCGCCCGATCGAAAGTCACCAGGAGGCGATCGCCATGCAGATGAAATGGAAAAGAGTATTTGCCAAAACCCTGGTGTGGATCGCGGCAGAGATTGCCCTCAACCTCTTAGGACTGGATAATCTAGCAGACTACAGCGAGTTTCTTTTTGAGCGAGAAGTCATCGTTGTCATGACCTCTCCCGCACTGCTCGTTCCTGTCTTCCTTCGCCAGAGCAACCCCAGAGCGGATTTCTCTGTCAGCGCCATGCGCTTTCAATTTTAAGTGTTGGAGCGGCTTGCATCGATTTGACCGCGTCTTGCCAATACTTTCACAACACAGATAACCGAATCTGAAATTAAACCCTTTATTCCTGCCAGAAAAAGAACGATGAATGCTCTATGTTCCCTTTCCGTTGAATGCCTTGCTCTCGATCGCGCGATCGCGCAACTCCAGAAAACGCTGACCGAGCTGGCAACTCAAGACGATTTACAGCTTCGAGCGCAGCAAGTTTTTGGTGGCAGCGTTTGTGCGGATCGGCTCGAACGGTTTTGCCAGCAGTGGGCCCGGCGCAATTGGCAATCTCTGCCAGCGATTACAACCCGTCCTTGCGAGGAAATCAACGGGGCTAACGCTCTCTTTTCTCAAAGCGATCGCTGCATTTATATCGCGCAAGAATATCTGAGCTGGCAGCGCGATCGTCCCGACGCGATCGCGGCCGTTTTATTGGAAGCGATCGGGCATTTTCTCGGCACGGAAATTGGTTGCTCTACCGCCTCCTGGAACGGAGGTGCAATCTTTGCCGAATCTCTCCGAGAAACTGCACGGCACTTCAAGCACCAATTCAACCCTGCTCGCTCTCGGCCCTACACCTTCTCATTGTTTGAGAGAAACTCACCTTCGCTTTTTCAGGGTGGGGCCGCACTGTTCGGCCCCGCGCCGCAGGGTTGGCGTGCTTAGAACCCTTCCTCCTGCATTCCAAATCGTCTGGAGTTTAGGAGATTGAGGGACGCGATCGCGCGCCGCCAGCGATTTTAGACTCCCGGCCCCATGCCGATCGTGGCAGCATAGACAGCGCGATCGCCCAACTCATCCTCGATCCGCAACAAGCGATTGTACTTCGCCACTCGCTCGCTGCGACATAGCGACCCCGTTTTAATTTGTCCGGCGCGAGTCGCCACAGCGAGATCGGCAATTGTTGTATCCTCAGTTTCCCCGGAACGGTGGGAAATCACGCAGCGAAATTGATGGCGCGTTGCCAGGTCAATGGTTTCGAGCGTTTCCGTCAGCGTCCCAATTTGATTGAGCTTAATCAAAATTGAGTTCCCCGCCCTGGTTTCAATGCCTTTTTGCAGGCGCGTTGGGTTGGTCACAAACAAATCATCTCCTACCAGTTGAACGCTACTGCCCAACTTCTCATTCAACCGCGTCCAGTTGTCCCAATCTTCCTCGTGCAAGCCATCCTCAATGGAAACAATCGGGTATTTCTCAACCAACTGCGCGAGGTAGTCGATGAAGTCTGCCGGACTGTGAGGCGCGCCGTCATAAACATACTGCCCGTCCTGGTAGAATTCGCTCGCTGCCACATCCATTGCTAAGGCGACCTGTTCCCCAGGTTTGTAACCCGCTTTCTCAATTGCAGCAATCAAGATTTCCAACGCAGCTTCATTCGATTTCAGGTTGGGAGCGTACCCGCCCTCATCGCCAACACCGCCGAGCAAACCCTCCGCGGCCAAAACTTGACTGAGAGAGGCAAAAACTTCTGCCCCCCAGCGCAGCGCTTCAGCAAAGGTGGTCGCGCCGACAGGAACAACCATAAACTCTTGAAAATCCACGTTATTGGCTGCGTGGGCCCCGCCATTAATCACATTCATCAAGGGAACGGGCAGAACATTGGCCAACGGCCCGCCCAGATAGCGGTAGAGGGGGAGTTGCAGTTCGGCGGCGGCGGCTTTTGCCGTGGCTAAGGAGACAGCTAGAATGGCGTTGGCTCCCAACTCGGATTTATTGGCCGAACCGTCTCGCGCGATCGCGGCGCGATCCACGGCAACTTGGTCGAGGGCATCCATCCCTAACAGTTCCGGCGCAATTTTTTCATCGATATTGCGAACGGCCTTGAGAACCCCTTTCCCTCCGTAACGCGCCTCGCCATCGCGCAATTCGTGTGCTTCAAAGGTTCCAGTTGATGCACCGCTGGGAACTTGAGCGAGTCCCACCGCACCGCTTTCGAGGCGCACTTCAGCTTCAACCGTGGGTCGTCCTCGCGAGTCCAAAATTTCTCGAGCGGCGATCGCTTCAATTGGCGCTTCTGACTTCTCTAACATTACTGTTCCCAAATAAAGATTTCGTTGTGGTTATCGCATCCGGATTCAGGATACGGCGGGAATGACAAGTAGAATGTTTACTTAAGAATGTTTTTGAGTCCGGCTGCCCGTTGCCCTCAATTGCCGCTCAAATCCGATCGCGACAGCCAAAATCCTACAATAACTTGAGGGCGCGATCGGCAACAGGAGTATTTAAACCCCGCATTGCGGTTCTAGAGTTGGGACTCTGCCAAAGAGTTGTAAAAAATCGCGCGATCGCGCCCCTGGTTCTTCGCTTCGTACAGTGCCGTATCTGCCATCGACAATAGCTCGTTGGGCAAGTCTGTCGTCGTGGGAATGCGATTCACCATTCCCAAACTTACCGTCAGATATTCGCTCGCGGTCGAGGTTCTGTGCTCAATTTGCAAGTCTTTGATATCCGCTCGAATTAATTCGGCAATTTGAACCACCCAATAGGAATCTGAGTTGGGCAACAAAATAATAAATTCTTCGCCGCCATACCGAGCCACCAATTCTCCCGGACGCTTTAACCGACGCACAATCGATTGAGCAACAGCTTTCAAGCATTTATCCCCCTCGAGATGGCCGTAGGTGTCATTGTAGAGTTTGAAGCAGTCCACATCGCACAGAATCAAGGAAATCGGATGCTGGGCGGCGATCGCTCGCTTCCATTCCCGCTCAAAACAATCATTGAAGCGGCGACGGTTGGCGACCTGAGTCAAACCATCCATCGTTGAAAGACGCTCTAACTCTTGATTGGCGGCTTGCAAATTCAACAGCGCTTTTTTCTGTTCGGTGATATCGCGGAAGGTCACCGCAAAACCATCTCCTAACTTAACGGCAACAAAGTGATACCAAGTCTTTTCTTCTTCGCGCTGGTAGCATAACTCTCGCTTCAGGACTTCACCCGTTTCCACGACCTGAATAAACTGTCCGAACAATTCGGGGTCGATCTTCTTGAGCAACTTTTTGAGAATGAGCCGGCCGACGACTTTGGCACTGGTGTGTCCGATCGCCCGAGCTGCCACGGGATTGACGACCAGACAGCGAAAATCGGCGATGTTGCCCTCTTCGTCGCGAACCGCCTGCATGGCCGCCACGCCATCCAAAGAACTATTCAAAACGCTCGATAAGAGAGCGCGAGATTGATACAACACTTCCTCTGTTTGCTGGCGTTCCCAAATTTCCTGCTGCAGTTGGGCATTTTGCTCGACAAGTTGGTGTTTTTGCCGCTGAATGGTGAGTTGGTTTTCAATGCGCGCTAAAACTTCTTCTAACTGAAAGGGCTTGCTAATATAATCGGCTCCTCCCACTTGAAAGGCTTTGACTTTATCGAGCGGTTCGTCTAAAGCGCTTAGAAAGATAATGGGAATTTCGCGAGTTTCCGCTCGATCTTGAAGGCTCTGACAGACCTCATAGCCATTGAGATCGGGCATCATAATATCGAGCAGAATCAGATCGGGATGCTCCGTTTCAATGGCGGTGAGAGCCATTGTGCCATCTAGGGCTTTTCTAACCCGGTAGCCTTCTTCAACCAGCATCATGGACAGAAGACGAACATTATTGGGCTGGTCGTCCACGACGAGGATATCGGCTCTGTAGGATGGCTCTTGGCGATCGCTCATTCTGCTTCCTGGGTTAGTTCTCTAATCTTACGAAAATTGAAGTTGTTGGTTAAATCGGTTAAAGTAGCAGCCCACGATGAGTGCTGGGGGGGGATTTTTGCGATCAGTTGGTAGATCGCTTCATCATTTCCCGCTTTCGCCGCCTCGCGCAGTTGAGATCGCCATTGGAGGGGCATTACGTCGAGGGGGAGGGAGACTGCTGACTCCATTGAGGGAGGGTCTGCAGGAGTGGGTTGACAAACGGGAGCGGGCGAGACTTCTTCATACAGAAAGTGGACTCCTAAATGTTTCGACATCTTCTCAAACAAGATGGCTTCTCGAAAGGGCTTGCGGACAAAATCATCGCAACCGCTCGCTAAGACGGCTTCTCGCTCCTCTTCCCAGGCGCTAGCAGTGAGAGCGACGATCGCGGTTTGACGGCCGTTGGGGCGAGATTTGATGTGTTGCGTTGCCCGATACCCATCCATAATGGGCATTCGCATATCCATCCAAATCAACTGAGGTTGCCAAGACTCCCACAGAGCGATCGCTTCTTGGCCATTGGCGGCTTCCTTCACCTTAAACCCTAAAGGTAACAGCAACTTCACTAACAGTTGGCGATTCTCCCATTTGTCGTCGGCGACTAAAATTCGGTAGCTCGGTTGGTTGGGCGCTATCGCGATCGCGCGTCGAATCGGTCGCGGTGGCGGCACTTCCACCGCCTCCACCCGTCTCGCTCGAATCTCAAACTGAAAAAGACTGCCCCGGCCGCGATCGCTCTCAACCCGAATGTCTCCTCCCATCAATTTCACGAATTTCTGGCTAATTGGCAGTCCCAAACCCGTTCCTTGTTGGGATTTTCGCCCGCTTTCAGTTTGGACAAACGGTTCAAACAAATGCTCGATCTCCTCCGGTGCAACTCCCTCTCCCGTATCTTCTACCTCAAATTTTAGGGTGTGGGGAGTCGGGTGTGGGGAGTCGGGGGACTGGGGGACTGAGGAGATGGGGAGATGGGGAGATGGGGAGAGAGATTGGTTGGACTGTTCCTCGTGACCTGTTGCTTGAACTCTGAATTCTGTAGCTTGCTTCTGGGAAGGAGTACTCTGAACTCCAAACTTTGAATTCTGAACTCTCAGAATCACTTGTCCTTCTGCCGTAAACTTGATGGCATTGCCGAGAAGATTAATTAAAACTTGGCGCAACTTAGCCGGATCGGTTGCGACCCACCGAGGAACTTCCGATGCAATTTCAAAATGCAGCCCCAACCCTTTTGACTCAGCTTTGATCCGCAGCATCACTTCAAGCGCGTCGAGCAGGCCCAGCAAATCAAAACTCGTTTCATTCAAGATCGTCCGACCCGCCTCGATCTTCGACATTTCGAGAACATCATTAATGAGATCGAGTAAATGTTCGCCGCCGCGCGTAATAATGTCTAAATTTTCTTTTTGCTCTAGAGATAGTGTCGGATCTCGATTCATAATTTGAGTGAAACCCAGAATGGCATTCAATGGCGTTCGCAATTCATGACTCATATTGGCCAGAAATTCACTCTTGGCGCAGTTTGCGGTTTCTGCCATTTCTTTCGCTTGTAGCAAGGCCAGTTCCGCTCGCTTGCGCTCGACAATTTCCTGTTCGAGAGCTTGGGTTCGCTCTCTCACCTTCTGTTCTAAAGAAAGGTTGAGCTGTCGCAGGGTTTCGTTCTGAACGGCGAGTTGCTTGCTCTGAGAATAGCTCCGCAACGCTTCTTTCACCGTCAAAATTAAGTCTGTTTCATCCCAAGGTTTGGCAATGTAGCGATATAAACTTGCTGCGTTGACCGCATTTCCCACGGCTTGCGCGTCGGCTTGTCCGGTGAGCATGATCTTCACGATTTTTGGGTAGCGTGCGTGAATTCGGACCAGCAATTCATCTCCTTTGAGTCCGGGCATAATTTGGTCGGACACAACCAAGGCAGTTTCCACGCCATTTTCTTGAAACTCTTCGAGAATCTCCAACGCTTCTTCACCACTTTCTGCCGCTTCGATCTCGAAATTTCGCCTGAGATACCGTTTAAGCTGCTCTGTTAAACTGTCTAAGATAACTTTTTCGTCATCAACGCATAAAATTGCCAGGCTACTCATAACTTACTCTAGGGCGGAAGCGATCGTGTGCGAGAGTTCCTCTTCAGTCCACGGCTTGTAGAGACATTGGTAAAGATTTGCTTTTTTCTGGGCGCGTTTGACTGCGTCCTCATCGGCTTGTCCTGTCAGCATCACTGTAACAATTTCTGGATAGGCTTGATGCACTTGAATCAGGAAGTCATCTCCTTTCATTTCTGGCATCAGCCAATCCGAGACAATAATGACAATTTTGACATTATTGGCTGAGAGTTCTTCAATAATCTCCCACGCCTCTTCGGCACTTTCGGCAGCTTCATACACATATTGGTGGCCAAAGCGACGCCTGAGCTGTTCCTTTAGACTTTCTAGGATGGTTGTCTCATCATCAACGCATAAGATTGCTTTGTTCGTCATCGGAAATTATTAGTTCTCACTCCTAAGGTTTGTTGGGTCGATTCGTTGGGATGGAATCGTAACGATACATGGGGCGATCGCGAACTTTAAAGCCAACCTGCGGTAAAATTCACGGGACGCAAACGCTAGAGATAGGGACGATTTCAATTCTTTTCTTATCCTAGTTAGGATAACTGGTGGGAGCAACTGATGGACGTTAAAGCAGCCGTTGCGTTTGAAGCAGGCCAACCTTTGAGCATCGAAACCGTGCAGCTAGAAGGGCCGAAAGCGGGAGAGGTTTTAGTTGAAATCAAAGCAACGGGTGTTTGCCATACAGATGCTTACACGCTCTCTGGGGCCGATCCTGAAGGGCTATTTCCTGCGATTTTAGGTCATGAGGGAGCGGGGATCGCGGTTGAAGTGGGGGAAGGGGTGACGAGTATCCAATCGGGCGATCGCGTGATTCCCCTCTATACGCCGGAATGCCGCCAGTGCGAATACTGTCTCAGTCAGAAAACAAATTTATGTCAAGCTATTCGTCCAACTCAAGGCAGGGGTTTGATGCCCGATGGGACGAGTCGCTTTTCCTATAAAGGTCAGATGCTGCACCACTATATGGGAACGTCTACGTTTGCCAACTACACGGTTCTGCCAGAAATTGCGCTGGCAAAAATTCGGGAGGATGCTCCCTTTGAGAAGGTTTGTTACATCGGTTGTGGCGTGACGACCGGCATTGGGGCGGTAATTTTTACCGCGAAAGTGGAGGCGGGGTCTAAGGTTGTGGTCTTCGGCTTGGGCGGGATTGGTTTAAATGTCATCCAAGGCGCAAAGATGGTTGGGGCCGATACGATCGTTGGCGTGGATATTAATCCGAAAAAGCGCGCGATCGCCGAACAGTTTGGCATGACCCACTTCGTCAACCCGCACGAGATTGAGGGCGATCTCGTCGCCCACCTCGTCGAACTCACCGGGGGTGGTGCGGACTATAGTTTTGAGTGTATCGGTAATGTGAATGTCATGCGCCAAGCCCTTGAATGCTGTCACAAAGGGTGGGGCGTTTGCACTATTATTGGCGTGGCGGGGGCGGGGGAAGAGATTCGCACGCGCCCATTTCAACTGGTTACGGGACGGGTGTGGAAGGGCAGTGCTTTTGGCGGGGCCAGAGGGCGCACGGATGTGCCGAAAATTGTCGATTGGTACATGGAAAATAAAATCGACATTGACAGCCTTATTACCCACGTGATGCCCATCGAACGCATTAACGAGGCGTTTGAGTTGATGCACGAGGGCGAGTCGATTCGGACGGTTTTGACGTTCTAGTTGAGGATTCAACCTCTGAGTTTTTCCCCTTTAGCCACCCGCAAAAACCGCTCTAGTAAGGACAAAATTGCTGCAACGGTTAAACAAGCGGAAGCGATAATGGCTAAGGGCATTAATTTAATCCCCAAAAACCCCAACCACCCGCCGAGTCCGATAGACATCAAGGCCGCGATCGCCATCAGTCGAGAGGCCGTTACAATCTTGCGCGGTAGCAGCATCGCCCCGCAACCGGCGAGGGCGCTCAACACCGCGATCGCAATCGTCACAACCCCAACGAAAACGCCTCGAACGCCTTGGGAGAGACAGAACATCAAGCCGTGATGGGTTGCACTGCCTGCAAAAATTGAGTTAATCGTTAAACCCAAAAAACCGAGGACAATCGACAGGAGAGAGAGAACGTTGAACGGGGGAATTGACCTTCGATCGCTCCCGTTGAGCTGTGTCTTGTCTGGTTGCGACGGACGCAAGCGTTTTAGCACATTCATCTTGATTTTTCTCGGTAAACAGAACCCTGGAAGGTTTTAAACGTGAGGAATAGCGATGGCACGCGCAGTCACGCTGTTCTCACAGTTTTGCAATTAAGCCGTCAGACCTCAATCAATCGCGCTACGTTCAAAGGGGTCGCGAAGGTTCAGAACTTTGCCTCTGCTGCAGACGGGGATTGCGTCCAATGCCCTCGACCGCGCTTTAGCAACCATCTTACTGGTTAATGCTCCGAGCGGCACGAGAGGGACGTTGAATGGCGACGGAATGAGGGTTTTCTCTTTAACTACTGAGCGCGATCGCGGCGATAATAATCCCCGCAACAATCCCCGCGATCGCGATGCCAGCGATAACCGCTAAGACAAATTTAAGGGTGCTGTAGGGGCGATCGCCTTGCACTTCTCCGGTGCAAGCATTAATCGTGACTTGGTACTGCTGGTTTTGATAGCGGTAAGCTGTTAGCCAGACGGGAAGGAGAATGTGTTTGAAGGTAATCTCGCTGTAGGTGGTGGAAACGGAGTCGATCCGCTGTTCGTCGCCGCCGATATCTCGCTTCACAGACCGGCGAATTCCAGCCTCAATCATTGGCTTGGCCTTGGCAAATCCTGCTTTGAGAGAGATTTGGTTGCGCTGGGCCTCAAACCCGGCGAGGTAAGACGGATTGTAGGGCCGCAGGGACTCTTTCAAGTGCCAAGGTTGCAACGCTTGGAGACGCGCACCATTTAACAAGGTTGTTCCGGGAACCAAAATATCGTCAAAGGAGCGAGACACTCGTCCGGAAACCGCCCGCCAGCGAGTGTGTTGCACTTCGCGGGTTTTGGTCTCGGTTTCACCTTCAGAGTTGGTCTCGGTATAGGTTTCTGTCTCGTAGTAATAGTCGCCGCGATCGCCCGTATAGCGGCTAACGGTCTGAGCATCATACGTCCAGAAGGGTAAATAAACGCCCTGTAGCCTTTCCTGCTGCGCGAGAGCCTTCAAATCCTTGGGGGCAAACCAGCGACTCTGAATCCAGTTTTGCAGCGCTTTGCGAGCCTCCCGGCGACCCAGGGCAAACGGAATAATGGCTTCTGGAACTAGCGTGGGACTTGCCTGTTGGGGGTGAGAAACGATCGCCGCCGCACAGAAAGGACATTGACCCGCAGTTTGAGGCGGTTCAAAGGTGAGAGTTGCCCCGCACTTGTTGCAACCCACTTCTAACGCAGTGGTTGAGAGAGCAGCCAGTTGAGTCGCGTTTGCATTGAGATGTTCGGTATAGGAGCGTTCTTCAACCGCTGCTCCGGTGTCGGGAATATCGTCCTCCCAACCGCAGTAATCACACTTGAGTTTTCCCACTTTTGGATTGAAGGCTAACTCAGCACCGCATTGAGAACAGGGGAAGCGTTTAATATCGGCCATCAGTTCGCAGGAGCGATCGCCCGGATCGCGAGACAATAAGGTTGAAAATAGAAGAGCGTGTTGGTGTCGATCGACTCGAAAGTCTTGGAAAACCTTAGGCATCGACTATTTTAATCAGAAGAAGCCGAAAACTGCTGATGAACGCCGACAATTTCCTCCAACTTCTCGCCCTTCTATTTTTATCAACTGCCGTTCCCTTAGGGGGATGCAACGCACAACCCGAAGCGACTTCACCCCAGACAGCCGCAACCGCCGCCTCGTCCGCGAAACCCGACTCTTCCCAGCTACCGCGTTCCGAACTGCAAGCAGTTCTCGATCGAGGCGTAAAAGCGGGGAAAATGCCTGGGGCCGTCATGGCCATCTCAACACCGAAAGGAACTTGGATCGGCGCTTCTGGGTTTAGCAACCGGGAGAAGAAAACGCCAATGCAACCGAGCGATCGCTTTGCCATTGCCAGTATCAGCAAAACTTTTGTGGCGGTGGTGGTGTTGCAACTTGCGGAGTCGGGGGATCTCGATTTAGAAGAGGCAATCGACACCTATCTCCCAGCCGAAATCGCCGAGCAAATTCCCTACAGCGATCGCATGACCGTTCGCCAACTCCTCAACCACACCAGCGGCGTTGCTGAGTATTCGGAAATGTTTGATGAAGATATCGAGGACGGCCGTTTGCCGCAACCTTGGATCGCCGAAACCGCGATCGCGTATATTTACGGCGAAGAACCCGAACGGAAACCGGGAAAGAAGCACTCCTACTGCAACAGCAACTATATCCTCCTACAGCTCATTGTCGAAGAGATAACCGGACGCTCCCTCGCTGCCGAAATCCGCGATCGCATCCTCGAACCAGCAGGCCTGCAAAATACGTTTATGGAACTGCAAGAACCCATTCCCGGCGGCTACGTCACGGGTTATACAGACTTCGACGGCGATGGCCAGTGGGATAGCAACTCGGTTCCGACCGGTGGCGGGGGTTTGGGAGATGGAGGACTCATCTCCACTGCTGCGGACTTAACTCAGTTTGCGCGATCGCTCTTTATCGAGAAAACGCTGCTCTCTCCCCCCATGCTGCAAGAAATGCTGGTCTTTATCAGCGATCGCGAAGGCGGCAAATATGGGTTGGGGGTACAGCGGTACGAAGCTGCATTTGGCGAGGAACTGGGCCACACGGGTTTGGGTTTTGGCTTCCAGTCTCAACTGTTTTATTTTCCGGCTGATGAGGCAATTGTTGCGATCCTCGCGAACGACGACAATGAGGCAAGAGCGATCGATCTCGATGACCTGAAAAACGAAGGCTTGGCGGCTGCTTTGGGAGATCTTGAGTAAATTCGCCACTTGCATGGGGTGCTGACAATTTCGTCCCAAAATATTGCTATTTACGCTTAATGCGAACAAAAGAGCTTTAAATCCCAATCGGTCGCTAGATTCCTTGACCTACTCCCTCTCTTGGTCAGCGTTCCCTTCCCTTGCTAGGTCGGCATTCCCTTGCGTCTTCCACCGACGCGGGTTCCGACCTCTTACGCCCGACGCGGGGTCTGACCACTACTCCCTCGCCCTAGCTAAGGTTTCAGGTAATTAACATCAGACGTTATTTAGAATAGAAACAACTCTTCAGTGCAGAGAACCCCTTGATTTGCCATGACAGTTGCTCCCTCATCAGTTAAAGCTCGCGAAACAAATCCCATTGTGCTAAGAATGCCTCCAGCACTGGAGATGGATGACGGGCAATTCTTTGAATTTTGCCAAATTAACCGAGAATTACGCATTGAACGCACATCCAAGGGAGAAATCGTGATTATGCCCCCAACTGGGAGTGAAACTGGAGGTCGAAACTTCAGCCTGAATGGTCAGTTATGGAGTTGGATTAGACAAGATCGGACGGGTAAGGGTTTTGACTCCTCCACCGGTTTCAAACTTCCCAATGGCGCAGAACGTTCTCCCGATGCTGCTTGGGTTAAGTTAGAGCGGTGGAATGCTCTGACCTCTCAAGAGCGGAAAACGTTTGCTCCTCTGTGTCCGGATTTTGTCATCGAACTGCGTTCCTCCAGCGATCGCTTGGCGGCACTTCAAGACAAAATGGAAGAGTATATCGACAATGGCGCTCGGTTGGGATGGTTGATCGACCCTGAGAATCGTCAAGTTTACATTTACCGTCCTGGTGCGAAAGTGAAGCAATTGAACAGTCCCAATCGGGTTAAAGGGGATGAGTCGGTGCTACCAGGTTTTGTGTTGGTTATGGAAGACATTTGGGACGAGTGACCCGCGTCGATCTATAACTTTGAAGGTTATTGCTCAAACCTTTGCCTTAACTTAGGGAGTAGGGAGTCGGGAACCGGGAGTCAGGAAAGTAGGGGCGGGGTGACCCCGCCCCTACGGGTTCGTTCAAAAATTCTCTAACCTTCAAAGTCGTGTCGGTCGCGATCGCCGATCGTCACGCAAACAGCAAGAATCTGTCTGGGGATCGAATCGCAACAACTCGTGTCTTGTACTAAGACGATTCGATCGCGATATCAAAATGGAGGACATCTTCTCGGATGCCAAGCTTGGTGTAGAGCGCGATCGCCGGTTCATCGCCCAGATCGGCTTGAACAAAAATGACACGGGCCTTGCGTTGTTGGCCAATCGCTTTGAGCTTCTCAATTAGTGCCGTCGCGATCCCTTGACGGCGATGTAAAGCCGAAACCGCTAAATCATAGATATAAATTTCGCTGCGTTCTTGCTCAAATTTCTGAAGCTCATAGGCAACGAGACCACCAACCACTTCGTCATTCTTGATGGCAGTCAGCGCAATAAAATAGGGATTGCCGAGCAAGCGCTGAAGATAATCAGAACTCGGCTGATTTCCACAGTAGACATCGACTTGTTCAAATGCTTCGCCGAAGACACCGAGCAAAGATGTCATCTGCTCAATATCTTCACTTGAAAGTTGCCGAACGATCGCATCGTTGTTGAATGCCTGTTTGCTTTCCCTTAAGTCTTCGTTAGACACTGCGGTAATTTCACCCCAATACTATTTTGATTGTACGAGTCTCTTTCCAGGCAATTCTAGTCCTTCCAAAAATTCTGAACTCTGAACTCTGAATTCCGCGTAGCGGTATAGTCCTTCGGCAAGAAGTCCGATGCTTTTAATTGGGGCGATCGCGCTCCTCGCTGGAAGCTGGCGAAAACCCCATCAGCAAACGAGGATAGCGATCGATCAACCGCTCAAAATTGAGGCGAGAGAGGAAGAGCAGAATGCAATCAGTGGCAGCGATCGCTGTCGCGGCCGGCGGAGTATCTCCAAATAGCCCCATCTCGCCCCAAGACTGCCCCGCAATCAAGGCGATTTTAGTCTGGCGCTCCTTAATGAAAAGACTGCCGCGATACACAATCAGTAGCCCTCCTTCTGCCAATCCAACACGGTCGATGGTCTCTCCAGCGAGCAAAACCTTCTGTTCTAAGGCACAGTTGGCCAGGAGCAATTCATCCAGAAAGAGAGAGGAAAACAGCGGCAAGATTTTGAGGAAGAAAACGCGCGGCAAAAAATTCGGATCGGTTGCTTCCCCTGAGTACGAGGTCGTCGTATCGATCTCCAAAACGACGCGCAACAGGCGATCGGGATCGGCGATCGCTGGGTGGGGAAGGGGAAGTTTGCCCGCCACCAGCATCGCCCCAATGCGAATCCAATGGTCGCTGGCCGCAGCAGCAGTTTGCCGCAACACTTCCATGTCAGCCTCAGCCAGCGGGGGATAGGCACAAGCCTCTCCTTCTTGCTCGAAGAGGGGCAGAATGGGCAAGACAAAGCGCCGATAGCGCAGAGAAGCGAGGGTTTCTAGGGCATTGGCTCGCTGTCGCGCGTCTTGGGTATTGAGAATGCGACGGATGAAACTGTGGGTTCCTTCGCGATCGAGATTGGAGAGAACGTACAGCACTCGATGAATGAGGCGCTCGTGGTAGTCCTTGATGCTCAGTTCGAGGGAACGCCAGCGGAAATTATTCTTCGGGATTTGTTGCAACCAAGACCGACTGCGATCGACCAAACTGTAGTCCGGTTTGAGGTAATTGAATAGGACTTCTTCTGCCCGATGGGTGCGAATTTTGCCGATCGCGGCGATCGCTGCCTCCACAACTTCCAAACGCGGTGCGTGCAGGAAGGGTTCGACAGCGGGCAAACCGCGATCTCCATAGGTCGCGATCGCGGAGGCGGCCCCCAAACGCACGGCTAAATTAGGGTGTTCTAACCCCCGTGCAATTTGCGGGAGCAGATCGGGAGAGCGCACCACGCTCAACAACTTCAGCGCAGCCGCCCGCACTAAGGGATTGAGGTGGGCGAGTTCCCCCACCGCGATCGCTGCCAGCGACTCGTCTCCGGGTTGGGCTAACTCAGAGAGCGCGTTCAAGCCATCGCGCTTCACCTCTGGGGATGCATTGGCAATTAAGTCTCGGAGCAGGGGCAGATGCTGGCGATCGCCCGTACTGCAAACTCCCCGAATGAAGCGCCTTGCCGTCTTGTCCTCCAGCTCCGAGAGCCAGAAGAGACTGTAGCTGGCTTTTAGCTCCGCATCCGTACAATTCGACTCCTGAAGGGCAAGGTAGGCTAGCGCTTTGATTTGCGGGTTCTCGCTGCGACAGAGTAATTGGAGTTCCGCATCTTCTAGGGGATGCCGGCAGGCAATCAACGCTTCTAAGACCAGCAGCTTAACCGCCTCCGTTCTCGCCGCCAACTGGGATTGTAAATACTCGATGAGTTGGGGGTGCTTGGCCGTGCTGAAAAACTGAAGAAGGGCGCGATCGAGCGTGCCATCATTGTTCTGCAGCAGCATCTTCACCACCGGCAAAAACTGGCTGGGATTGTTGGCGCGACGAGCCAGTTCCAAGCCGAGAATTTGGTCGTTGCGATCGGCGCTGGCCAGGAGGGGACGGACGCGATCGCTATAACTTGCGGGCAAGCGCGTCAGTCCCTCGCCCACCTGCTCTAACTTCGCCGAACCCGACTGCAACATCGCCAGCAGCGATCGCAAGTAACTTTTGCCCATCTGGTAGCGAATGAGGAGAAAAGCCACGCTTAACGCGATCGCAATTTGAGCCAGTTGTAAGGGCATTAGCACCGACTTCGAGAACCACAGCAACCCGCCCGCGATCGCTAGTCCGAGGGAGTAAAAAGCGCCATTGCCGATCGCCCGCACCCGCCCCACAATTTGGTGAGGCACGGCATTATAGTTCAAATTGTGAATGGGTTGGTTGAGGCTGTCATCGAGCGCATCGGCATTGAGATTGGTACAAATAGCAGCGGATAGGTTCAAATTCAGCGCCAGACCGGCAAAACTGCCCAGTGTCGTCAGCGGATAGACCAAATTCATGCGAGCAACCCCCCAACGCTCGATCGAGGGGCGCGTGAAGAAATAGAGAATCAGCAAGGGCAAGATATTATTAGCCGACCGTATTAAGCCCAAAAAGCGAGCGAGCGCCTGACTGTCGGGGAACGCTCGCGCGTAGATACTGAGATACTCAAACTCTGCCACGCTGTAGAGGATGATGAAAAAAAACGTGCTGCTCGCCAGAAAACTGATAATCGGGTATTTTCCCAGTAAAGATGGGAATTCGCGCAAATTCTCGACAAATCCCTTCTCTTCTGGCGGCCCATCCACCGCCAGCGGAATTTGCGATCGCTCCAAATAAGCGAGTTGAGCGAACGTCACCCCATAGAGAACCGGGACAACCCACAAAATATTCTGCGGAGCAATGCGCGTCGCCAGCAGCGTCGTCAAACCCCCGCCTAGCAAGCCACCCACCGCCATCGCCATTTTAAGCAGCGGGGCGTAGCGCTTCCAGTCCAGAGCCGTGAAATAGTCCGAAACTAAGCTGGGAAACAAGACTTCGGGAACCAAAATCCACTGGAAGAAAAAGCCAATATGCAGGGCATAGTAGACAGCAACCGAATCCAGAACCAGTAAAAGGCGCAACAGCAGCGTCAGCATTGCCGCCAGCACCAGTAAAAATTGGCACAAGCGAATGCGATTAGTGCGATCCACCACTTGCGAAAGCCAAGCATACGCCGGGAGAGAGAGAACCCCCATCAACAAGTACGAAACTGGGAGATACGTCGCACCCACATGAGTGAGGAACAGCGAACTCGCAACGGTCAAAGCGACAACGCCGAAGGCCATCACCGAAACCGCCAGCAGCAGCAGTTGATTCGGTCGATTTCCTCGTTCCCCGAACCGGCCCAAACGTTCTTTGATTAACGAGTTCAGCATAAAATGGCTGCGCTTTTGTGGCCTTTAATTTGCGGTTGTGAGATCGGGATCGTCTGGAATCAAGTTGTCAATTCAGCGATCGCAATACTCCGCTTCACTATGCTACTGGCAATGTATCGCCGCACAACAGCAAACCGAAACCCGCGAGCCAATCCAAAACGCTGAACCCCAAACCCTACCGCTGGCGTTGCTTCTCGATCCTATTCCCTATCCCTGGCGAGGGTTTCAGGTCATTCAAATTTGGCATTCATCATAAATTTCGATTTCTCTCCAGATTATTGGTTAGGAGGGCAAACGTTGCCCTCTAAATTCACGGAGAATGGGAGCTGGATTTTATATTATGAGTTTTTCAGCGGTATTTTTTTACATTGGGATTTTCGCTGCTTTGGGGTTCATTTTCTGGCGCATCCAGACCCACCCAGTTTCAACAATTCATCGCGCGATCGCGGACAACGATCTAGGGTCTGTCATCCTAGGGCGTGTCATCAGTTAAATCTAGAAGCCTTTCCGGGCGAAGATTTGAGAGCGATCGCCCTCAAATCGTTCTGAAGGACAGAACCTTTGGCTAGTCTGGGATGTATCGCTAACTGATGACAGACCCTAGTGGTCTGTCAATCAACAAATGACGGATAAATACTCTCATTGCGTCCCTGTTTCTCAAAATCTTCGCGTCCGCCTCAACCCGTCAATTCAGACTTGACAGACCACTAGTCCGTTTTCAGATCATTTCCCTTTAAATTATCTACAAAAAGTACCCGCAAGGGTACCACCACCTTCCTATCGCAATGTTTAAAGTGAAAACGTAGAAAACAAAACGTATTACAGTATTTCGCTGTAAAGGAGAGAGTCTTAATTATGGCTGTTGTCACTTTATCTGACTACCTTACCCTGCAGGATGGATCCATTCGATTTGACGGAACCCCTAATGCAATTCATCTCAACTTCCAGTTGCCTGATGATTTTGTCACCGGTACAAATTTGGCCAAACCAGTGATCCAGTTCAAGTATCGCGCACATCAGGAAACCGATCTTCAGCTCTGGGTCAATCCGGACAATGCAGGGCAGAATGTGCAAATCGACGTGACTTTCGATGCGTCAAATGTTGTCCACTCTTATCATGAGTTTCTCAATGGCAACGCATTTATGCCGGGAGAGCAAAACCATATCCGCTTTATCCTAATGAATCATTCTGCGATCGACGATGCCAACAACGACATCAGCATCGCGGATGTCCTGCTAACCTTTCAACGGCGCGTAAATATCTGAGTGCGATCGCCATCGCTGTAGTGTGTTCCCTGCTGAAACTTTTACTACTCCACCGATAGATTTTTGGGAACGCATCCTGCTCATTAATTCCTTGAAGCAAGCGATCGCCATCTAACGTTCGTTCTGCTTTGCTGAAAACCGGGGGTTTACCTCAAGACAAAAACGGTAAATCTCTTCAAATGCTTGGTTCCAAACTCGAAGCTCTTGCAAAACGAATGGATGAAGATCCACTCCCGTTTGGAAAAGGATGAAACTCCTAAGCGTGTTGTGCGTTGGAAAAACCAGCGTAATCCTTTCATGCATTCTATAGCAAGTGAGGCAAAATCTTGGAGTACGCTTGAGCAAGAGGCAGCAGCAGAGTTAGCGTAGGGATTGAGAGCATTCTACCCCATCTGTTGAACTGCGATACAGTTGCTCTATTTCTTCGACGCTGAGATGTTCGGTAGTGCGTAAACGGCGTTGCTTATTTAGGGGATGAATCGAAATTCTGCGAACCATACATGCTCAGAATCTCAATCAAGGAGTTCATCCCTCAGTTCAGCAACGCCAGAAAAGCCGTCCTAGTGGTCTGTCAAGGAAGAAATGAGGGATTGTCGATTTCCCCCAACTCCCCAACTCCCCATCTCCCTCGTCGTCCCCCGACCTCAACTGAAAATTGACAAAGCACTAGAAGGACGGGGTTTTAGACCCAATTCTTCTGTTGATAAAACTGGAGCAATGCTTTCGGTTTGGCCGCAGTAGCGATGTAGCCAGTCAAAATTAACGCTAGAGCTGCGAGCATGATGGGAAGCGCAAAAATGAGATAAAGGAAGTGGCGGGGATTTTCGGCGAATAATTTGCCAACGCGATCGTCGAAAACTTGTAACTTTCCCTGGAGTCCCGAAACGGGATCGCGCGCCTGAGTTTCAGCGAGAATTTGCTTTTGCCAGTAGTAATCGTGTCCAATCAGCAAAAATCGCCAAAAAAAGTGAGATACCCCATTAGGCGGAGCGTGGGTTGCTCTCGCGAGCGGTTGCTTCCAAATGCGCTGGCCGCTGCTGCGGAGATTGCAAGCGTGGATCGCGCAGTTCCCTCGGTAGAGGGGCAAGTCGAGAGGCATGGGGTTCTCAAGCAAGAAGTCTCGCCGGAACGCGACATTGTTGAGGAAGTATTGCGAGGTGGGAGCGATCGCGGTCTCGCCAGAATATCGCGGAAAAATATAGGTCATTGCCATTGCCGTTCCGTAGGGGCCCCAACCTCCCGTTCTCGTTTCCCCCGCGACGACTTGAACCTCGGAGTTTTGCGAGAAAGGTCGGAGCAGATTGTCTAGCCAGTTGGGTTCGTAAGTACAATCAGAATCGCAGTACACCACAATATCCCCTGTGGCCAATGCCGCACCCAACATCTTCGCTTTGTAATATCCCGTTCCCATCGGAGCCGATCGCACCGAAATCCAAGGGTAACGCCGACACAGTTCTGTCAGCAATTGGGGCGGAACGTCGCCGCTGTCGATCAGCAGCACCTCATTGGCCCGTTCCGGCGAGAGGGTTTGCTCGACGAGGGAGGCGAGGGAGTTGGAGAGTCCTTCGAGATCTGCGGTTTCCAGGTTCTCCGTCTCCAGTACCATCGAAAAACTAGGGCGTTCTTGCTGCTCCATTGGCACAGTTTTCCTTAAGGGTTGGCTCGACATATTCTCTATCTTGCACCAATCTCGAACGGACTTTCGTCAAAATTATCTCGGAAATTTGAAGCGGGGCGATAACTTGATGCAAGATATCAAAAGACGCGCAATGTGAGGAAAATCAATGCCCCGCATCCCCAAGCTGACCTTCGATCGGGGAACGCTCATTTTACATCCTCCGCCCAAAGGTCGGGCATGGGTTGACTATGCAACTTGGGACGATCGCGTCGAAAAATTCCGCATCCCGGCCCTGCACTACCGTCCTTTTGTCGAGGCGATGAAGGCGGAGGGGATTGAGTTTCAAGATGAGGCGAATGAGTTTATCCCGCTGGACTTAGTTCCCAGCTTCGAGATGGAGCCCTACCCCCACCAACAAGAAGCTCTCCAAGCTTGGAAAATGGCGGGACGGCAAGGGGTTGTGGTTTTGCCCACCGCAGCGGGAAAGACCTATCTCGCCCAACTGGCCATGCAGTCTACACCCCGCAGTACCTTAATCGTGGTGCCGACTCTGGATTTGATGCACCAGTGGTACGCTCAGATGGAAGCGGCGTTTCCCGACGTAGAATTGGGATTGTTGGGGGGCGGTTCGCGCGATCGCTCGCCTCTGTTGATTTCCACCTACAACAGCGCCGCCATCAACGCCGAAAATCTCGGTGGTAAGTACGCTATGTTGGTGTTTGATGAGTGCCACCACCTGCCGACAGACTTCTTTCGGGTCATTGCCGAATACGCGATCGCGCCCTATCGCCTGGGCCTCACCGCCACCCCCGAACGCTCCGATGGCAGCCACCGAGACTTGGAAGGACTCATTGGGTCGGTGGTTTATCGCAAGACCCCGGAAGAGCTTTCCGGACAAGCTCTCGCCCAGCATCGCGTTGTCCAGCTCAAAGTGAAACTCTCTCCCCAAGAACGGGAACGCTACGACCGCGCGATCGCCACTCGCAATGACTTTCTGCGCCACTCGCGCATCTCCCTGTCGAGTTTGGATGGCTGGCAGTTGTTTGTCAAAGCATCGGCCCGTTCGACTGAGGGACGGCGGGCCATGCTGGCCCACCGCGAGGCGAAAGAAATTGCCCTGGGAACGGACGGGAAACTCCGCGTCCTCGCCGACATAATTCGCCAGCACTACCCCGAACGCATCCTCATCTTCACCAACGACAATGCCACTGTCTACCGCATCTCCCAGGACTTTCTGATCCCCGCCATCACCCACCAAACTCCGGTTAAAGAACGCCACAATATCCTGACGCTTTTCCGAGAGGGGCAGTATAAAGCGCTAGCCGCCTCCCATGTCCTCAACGAAGGCGTTGATGTTCCCGATGCGCGCATCGCGATTATCCTGTCGGGAACGGGTTCGACGCGGGAGTACGTGCAGCGGTTGGGTCGCGTGTTGCGAAAAGGAACGCAGGCGAATAAGTTTGCGCTGTTGTATGAGGTGGTGACGGAAGATACGAGCGAGGAACGAACCTCCGAACGCCGGCGCGGTAGCACCAGGCCAGAAAAGCCGAAAAAACGCAAAGATCGCGGGCAGTTAGAAATGTTTCCGACGAAATCGCCTTATAAAACGGATGTCCCCTCAACGCCTAAGGCCGCAGAGTTGCAAGGGAACTGGGGCCCCGGAAAAGCTCAAGAAGAGAGCGATCGCCAGGAGTAGCGTTCTTCTGTTTCCGATAGCCTTAATCGGCGCGATCGGATTCAGTCTCCGGGGCGTTGCATCATTGAGGGAGGAAACAGAGGAGAGTAGAAATGTAATACCCGGAGTGTCAGTCTCATCAGATTCGCAAAAATGGCTTTAGACGGGGCAAGCAAAACCATAAGTTGCACATCGCGTAAATGGTAAAATTACCGAAGATGAAGATCCCATTTAGCTAAACGATGTTTGCCAAATTTGTCAAGTTGGCCTCTTAAAAACCCATGTAATTTAAGTTAAGAAAAACTATTTACCATAGATAATCAATTTTGTCAAAAAGCATCTCAATCGTCGTTGAGACAAGCTCTCGAAATGACACCAATCCCCAACGGTTGGTGCGAGATCGGATTGCCAACAGGAGCGCATTCTGTTTGGAGAAAAACGCCTTCATTGCCTCGATCTGGGGGCACGACAAGGCCGTTCTCGCAGCGACTGTAGCATCAAGCGGAAAATTTAAATTTAAGGAGGAATTATGCGGGCAGTGCTAATGGCTGGTGGTTCTGGAACCCGGCTGCGCCCCCTCACCTGCGATTTGCCCAAGCCGATGGTTCCGATCCTCAATCGGCCCATCGCCGAACATATCATCAACCTGCTCAAACGCCATCAAATCACCGAAGTGATTGCGACGCTTCACTACCTCCCGGACGTGATGCGGGATTACTTCCAAGATGGCAGCGAGTTTGGGGTACAAATGACCTATGCTGTGGAGGAAGATCAACCGCTGGGGACGGCTGGCTGCGTTAAGAATATTGCCGAACTTTTGGATGATACATTCCTGGTGATCAGCGGCGACAGCATCACCGACTTCGATCTCAGCGCCGCGATCGCCTTCCACAAAGAAAAACAGTCCAAAGCCACCTTAATTCTCACCCGCGTTCCCAATCCCGTCGAATTTGGGGTCGTCATCACCGACAAAGACAATCGCATCGTTCGCTTCCTCGAAAAACCCTCCACCAGCGAAATCTTCTCCGATACCGTCAACACGGGAACCTATATCCTAGAGCCAGAAGTCCTCGAATACCTCCCCACTAGCGAAGAATCGGACTTTTCCAAAGACCTCTTTCCCCTCCTGCTCGAAAAAGGCGACCCCATGTACGGCTACGTCGCCGAAGGATACTGGTGCGATGTCGGCCACCTCGATGCTTACCGAGAAGCTCAGTACGACGGCCTGCACGGGAAAGTCAAACTTGATTTCACCTACGAAGAACAAGAACCAGGGCTGTGGGTCGGACAAAATAGCTACATCGATCCCAGCGCCAAAATAGAAGCTCCCGTCCTCATTGGTAACAATTGCCGTATCGGGCCGCGGGCTTGTCTGGAAGCGGGAACCGTTCTCGGAGATAACGTCAGCATCGGTGCAGATGCCGATCTCAAGCGCCCCATTATTCTCAACGGTGCCATGATCGGCGATGAAGTTCACCTGCGCGCTTGCGCGATTTCCAGGGGAACTCGCGTCGATCGCCGCGCTCACATCCTCGAAGGCGCGATCGTGGGTTCGCTGTGCAATGTCGGGGAAGAAGCACAAATTAGTCCCAGCGTCCGCGTTTGGCCCAGCAAGCGGATTGAATCGGGAGCGATTTTGAATATCAACCTAATCTGGGGTAACATCGCCCAACGCAATCTCTTTGGCCAGCAAGGCGTCTCCGGCCTCGCCAATATTGACATCACGCCAGAATTTGCCGTGAAACTGGGCGCAGCCTACGGCTCAACCTTAAAACTGGGTTCGATGGTGACCGTCTCTCGCGATCAGCGAGCGATTTCCCGCATGGTGAGTCGCTCTTTAATAGCCGGTTTAATGTCAGCAGGCGTTCAAATCCAAAACCTAGAAGCAACAGCAATTCCACTAGCCAGAACCACCATTCCCACGCTCCCGGTTAGTGGGGGCATTCACGTTCGCCTCCATCCGACGCGGCCGGATTCAATTTTAATTGAGTTCTTCGATAGTCAGGGCATTAATATCTCTAAAGCCAAAGAAAAGAAAATTGAGGGAGCCTATTTCAAAGAAGATCTGCGGCGCGTTCCCATTCCAGAAATTGGGATGATGTCCTATCCCTCGCAAGTTTTGGAGATTTACAGCGAAAGTTTCCAAAATCATCTTAATGTTGAGGCGGTTCGCAACAGCGGTTCTAAGGTTGTAATCGATTACGTCTACGCCGTTTCGGGTGCGGTGTTACCCCGCCTTCTGGAAAAATTTGGCTGCGATGCTGTGGTTCTCAACGCCAGCTTGAGCGAAACGGCCGTATCGGCAGAAGAGCGAGAAAAGTTGCTGCGCCAACTCGGTCAAGTGGTTGAGGCTCTCAAGGCCAATTTGGGGGTGCAAGTTTCGGCAAATGGGGAACAATTAGTTCTCGTGGACGAGTCGGGACTCTCAATCGAAGGAGAGCTACTGACGGCCTTGATGGTTCACATTATGATGACGGCTCAACCTCGCAGTTCGGTGGTCGTTCCCGTTCAGGCTTCGAGCGCGATCGAGCAAATTGCCCGTCGTCACGATGGTCGCGTCATTCGCACTAAAGCAAATCCGACTGCTTTGATGGAAGCCTCGCAAGAAAACCCGAACGTCGTTTTGGGAGGAAGTGGCGAGATGGGCTTTATTTTTCCTCAATTGCATCCGGGATTTGATGCGATGTTCTGCATCGCCAAGCTGATCGAAATGCTGACAGTACAGAAGCGATCGCTCGCCCAAATTCGCAGCGAACTGCCGCGCGTCTGTCACAAAACCTACACCATGCGATGTCCTTGGACGGTTAAGGGAGCGCTGATGCGTCACATGGTAGAGATTCACCCCGCAGAAAATTTAGAGTTAATTGATGGCGTAAAAATTATCAACGCTCAAAATGATAATTGGGTCTTGATCTTGCCGGATGCGGGAGAACCTCTCGTCCACATTTTTGCCAATAGCGAAGATCGCGATTGGGTCGATGATTCTCTCAAGGAATACCGCCAGCGGGTTCAGGAGTTTATCGATCGCGAACAGGGAGGAGAGTCAACCCATCTCTAAATTGGTACAATAATACTATCAAAATCTAAAATTGCTCGGCGCGAGGAGGTAAATTTCATGAATAGTTGTATTTTGATGGCGCGGATCGTCAAAACGCCGCAAATCCGCTACACGGCCGATCAAACTCCCATTGCAGAGATGTTGGTTGAGTTTGACAATTGGCGAGCAGACACTCCCCCTTCAACGTTAAAAGTTGTTGGGTGGCGCAACACTGCAACCGAGATTCAGGAGAACTACCAAGCTGGAGATTTGGTCGTCATTGAGGGTCGCTTAAGGATGAATCTCATGGAGCGAGAAGAGAGAGGGGAGCGCTTCAAGGAAAAGCGTGCCGAACTGACCGTCTCGCGCCTGCACAAAATCGGCAACCAACCCTTACCCGAAGCAGCGGTTTTGCAACCAAGTAATGTTGTCCCGATTGGCAACTACAACAAACCTTCTGCGGCAGAGTCGCAACCAACCGATCTGGGGAGTCCGCCTGTGCCGGAACCCGCACCCATTTCGGCTCCTCCACCAGACGATCGCGATCTCGATGAAATTCCGTTTTAGATTCCTAAGTGCGGGCGTTTTTCAGGGACTCGATCGCGCCCAAATCCCTTACTGTGGATGATATTGAGGGTTTAGAAGCACGCCCCACTCGTCATTGTAAGGATGAACAAAGCGAGCTGTTCCCGCTTGATTGACGAGGGGAAGGCCGAGATTGGCCCACTGAAAAAGAGAACCTTCGAGATTGTAAACCTCCGAAAAGCCTTGTTGGGCAATTCGATCGGCGAGGCGAGAACTGCGATAGCCGACGGAACAATAGAGCAAAATCGAGGAGCGACCTTGTTGGCGAGCGAGGCGAATAATCTCTTCTGGGTTTTGGAGGTTGACCGCACCCGCTATATGACTGACTGCGTATTCTTCCGAGTCGCGCGCATCCACCAACAAGGGTTTGGAGAGAACGCCTTGGCGATACTGCTGGATGGAGAGCTGGCGGACTTGGGGGAAATCTTGGCGAACGATCGCGCGGGTAGACTGCCAGGTAATGCGATCGCGATTGTCATTTCGGGAGGCGGGGAGATCGCACCCCCAAAGCAGAAAAACTAAGACAACCCCCCACACCGAAGTTTTTTGCATAGAACCTCCTCTTCGCATCCAAGTATTGAGCATTCAACATTTATCCTTTAGCCTCAATCGGTCTGAATTACGTCTGATGTAAGTTACCGGAAACCCTAGCTAGGGATAGGGAGTCGGGAATAGGAGCAATAAACAAGGGTGGATTCAGGATTTTAGCTTCTAATACACATTAAGCGTGAATATGAAGAGGGAAGGACGAATTTCACGCTTCGCGATCGCCAGCGGTTTCTCGAACGGGAGGCCGCAGCCGCTTAAACCATGCCGCCTGACGGATGCTTTGGAAGAGCATGACACCGCCAGTGACCAACATCCACAGCAGTCCCAACCCGTTGAGCAGCACGTAAATCGGTTCGAGGGTGTGTCCGAGGTATTCTCCCTCGTGAATTACCATCAGAAAGTGAACTTGGTCGCGCGATAAGCCAAACCAGCTTTTCCCCAGACGGTAAACCACTCCCGTAAAAATTGTCACGGTTAAGGGCAGAAGGACAATCGGGGCAAGGGTGCGATGGAGTTTGCGAAATTGGCGGATGTCCATAAAGCTTTTCAGAATTCAGGGTTCGGAATTACCGAGCCAGTCAATTGCGGGCGAGTTCGGGTTTTCGTCCTCTCAAACCGGTCATTAGCTGTAAAGCATAAATTTTTAGGGGAGGGACGTGCTGTAACATCCATAACCCCAAGCGACGCAGAATAACAACGGGGAACCAGCGGGTCGAAAAGGCGCGATCGAGGAAGTCGGTGAAGCCGAGAATGACGAGATTTTCTCGCTTGCGCCAGCGTTCGTAGCGTTGGAGAACTCGCCGATCGCCAATATCTTCGCCTTGTTGCCGCGCCTCTGTCAGGACTTGCGCGAGGGTCGCAGCATCGCGGATGCCGAGGTTGAGGCCCTGGCCGCCGACGGGATGGCAGCAGTGGGCCGCGTCGCCAACGAGGGCCAGGCGGGATTGGATGTAGCGATCGCTCTGCATCAGTTGGACGGGGAACAGAAAGCGATCGCCGGCCAATTGCAAGCGTCCGAGCAGTCCCCCAGTGCGTTGTTCGAGCTTGGCAATAAACTCCGCCTCATCCAGTTCTTGCAGCGCTTTGGCTTCGGCGTGGGGAGCCGTCCAGACGATTTGGCAGCGGTTGCCAGGGAGGGGGAGTACCCCCATCGGCCCGGAGTACCAAAAGCGCTCAAAGGCGATATCGTTGCGAGGTGCTTGGTGTTGAATGGTGGTCGCCACGCAGGACTGCCAGTACTTCCAACCGCGAGTGCTGATTTGGGCGGCTTGGCGAATGCGCGATCGCGCTCCATCCGCACCCACCAGCAACCGAGTCCGCAAGCGGCGTTCTTCTCCCCCCGCCTTCACGACAATCTCAACCCCGTCTTCCTGGTAGTCTGCGCTCGTCACTTCCGCCGGACACAACCAATTGACATGGGGACATTCCTCGGTAAAGTCTTGCAACGCCGTTAAAACTACCCGATGTTCGGCGACGTACCCCAGCACTTCCGTCCCTAAATCTCGCGTTTCAAAGGAGACCATTTTGCCGTAATCGGCATCAGAAAGCTGAATGCGATTAAATTGAGAAATTTTGGGCAGAATTTTCTCCCACACGCCCATTCCCGCTAAGATTTTCCCGGAAAGGAGAGAAAACGCATAAGCTTGTCGTCTCGCAGCGGCCGCTTGTCGGGTTTGGGACTCAATTAACACCACGCGCAACCCGGAGTCTTTCAACGCGCAGGCGAGGGTCGTCCCCACAATTCCACCGCCCGCGATCGCAACATCAAAATCTAACCGCGTCATGGAACATTTAGCATTAAACATTGAACATTTATCAATTCTGTAGCTTGCTTGGTGCGTAGCAGTACTCTGAAAAGGGCAGGGAAACCCAGCCCCTACTCTGAATTCTGTATGCTGACATCGAAAAAGAACATTAGAAACTGGCTCAATCGCGATTGTACATAGGTTTGAAGCGCCGAGCGAAATTTTCTAGTTTCTGAAAAGCCATCGGTCAAGGAAATACAAGAAAACGATAAGAATATTTACGTTTCTTTATTGTGGCGCGAATTGCGAGATGGAGCAAGGAGATTGGCGGTTGCAGGTTTCTGGTTCCCAATTAAAAACCTCCCAGCCGTTTTCAGGAGGTTTTGCATTTTCGTTAATTCAACTCCAACGAGTGGAGTGCGACTGCGGGTTGTTCAAAGCCTTGCCCAACCTGCTTTTCAATTAGAACTTGCGCGACCGCCCTGCAAACCCCAACAATTTTCCCTTCCATTTCTCCCTCAAAACGCTGAAACCCTTGCCCTGTCAGGTGCGCTGCCGGTTTTGAATTAAAAATCTTTGAAACCTTTGCTGCGCGTGGAATTGAGCAGCTTCAGAAAAATTTCCGATTTCCAGACCCTCCCCCTCGCGCAGCAAGAATCAGCAACCCAATCCTGTAGCTCGCTCGAAGCGATCGTTAAACATTGAGCATTCAACATTGAACATTTATCAATTCAATTCGCGCCTGATGTGTATTAGGTGTTCAAAGCTTGACCCTGCCGTTGCTTTCTCCCCTCTATTGCCTCTCTTGGTCAGCGTTCCCTTGCGTCTTACGCCGACGCGGGGTCTGACCGCTATTGCCTATTCCCTGTTCTCTTGACCCAGCAAGAGTTTCAGGTAATTCACATTAGGCGTAATTCTGAATTCTGAACTCTGAATTCTGAACTCAATTCCGACTTGCTCTAGCCTTCATCTTGCCCGACTGACGAATTTGGCGGGACAGGAGCAGTAAATCTTGAAAATAGTCGGTTTCGGTAATTTCTTCGACCTTTTGTCGCCGTCGATCTTCATCAATTTCAATTTTGAGGGCGCTTTGCAGCAAATTTTCCTCCCGTTGCTGAACTGCTCTTAATGCTTGGATCAAGCAGTCCGCAACCGCCGCACAGGACGGGTCTTGCTGCTGGAGATTCGCCGTTTCAATCGTTTTGATAATGCGCTTGTAGTTCCCATCAATAATTTGGGTCATCCAATGTCCCAACTGTTCGATGTAGTCGGTCATGTGACGGGCGCGATCGCACACCAGTTGCAAGACGTACTGGTTGAGGATGGGGGAGTTGTGCAGGTGTCGCAAGAAGTCCTCTCGTCGCAAGCACAGGAGCGTGCAGTCGCCGAGAGCGATCGCGCTGGCGGAACGGGGTTGAGCATCGAGGAGAGCTAACTCCCCGAAGCTGTCTCCCGCTTCCAAGAGATTCAGGGTCATCTCCTGACCGTCGCGATCGCAAGTAAAAATCCGAATCTGTCCCGTTTCGATGACATAAAACGCATCGCCGGGATCGCCCCGATGAAACAAGATTTCGCGATCGCGCAACGTTATCCGTTCCATCGCAGTTTTGCGGAGCGTGTCATCTCCTAAGATATAAGTTCGCAGTTGTGAATTAGATTCTGTCATACGGCGATGCGGTTACTTGTTCTTACCAAAATCCTAGCTTAAGTTTCCTACAAGGCGAGATGGCGCGATATTGCGGAAATCCACCTCTTATTCCGCCACATCAAACACTTGCTGTGCGGTTAAATCAAGCGCTGGAAAGACGGGAGAGATAAGACGAGAATCACCTCGAAAGACCGTCTCAACATATTTCCCTGACTCCAGTTGCAGCACCACTACTTGTTCCTCAGTGGGGTCAACAATCCAATATTCGGGGATTCCCCGCGCGGCATACTGAAGTCGTTTGTTCCGATAATCGCGCCGATAATTGTCATCTTGGTGACTTTTGTAAGGGCTGACAACTTTTGCAACCAACCGAGGTGGAGGCATCTCCAAGGTAATGGTTTGGCGCTTTTGAGTTAATTGCCAATGTTCTTTTCTGAGAACCACAAAGTCAGGATAGCGATTGGCTGCATCCCCTTTTTGCAGGACAGGAACTTGAACTTCGCAGTCGTGAATTCTCATCTGCGAACGAGGTGCGAGGCGAGCGATCGCGAAAACCCACAGGAGTTCTTGAGCAATAAAGCTGTTTAATCCAGATTCAGGGGCCAATGGGACTAACTCCCCATCAATAAGTTCATAGCGATGGTCGCTATTGTTATTGTCCTCATAGGTGAGATATTCCTCAAAGGTGTATCTTCTCAGTCTGGGGTGAGCGCGTACCACGATCGGTCTCCCATTCGGCTTGCATTTTAGGGGCTGTCGCAACCCTTACTGTTTTTTACCATTCAAATAGGTTAATTATGCAGTTCTTACCGTTCGCAGAATTGATAAATGTTCAATGCTCAATGAAAAGTTTCCCTTTGTCTCCCTTGTCCCCCAACTCCCGACTCTCGACTCCCAACTCCCTCACCACTAACAACCGTCCACACCCATCCCGCAATTAAAGGCAACCACAACCACAGCCGTTCTGTCTCGCTCAGAAACCAGCTTGGATCGCCGAGAGACTGGCGATGGGGAAGCGCAAAATAGATAAAAGCAGAAAGACTCAACCAATATGTCCCCACATTGCGACTGGCGACGGCGAAGGGAATCAGCCAGGTGAAATACCAAGCGTGAATGATGGGAGAGATGAGTAACAAAATGAAGAAGTAAACCTCAGCAAAGGGCTGAAAGTGCCGAATTTTCCAGAGCATACCCGCTCCGATCGCGCCCAAGGGAATGAGATAAATCCAGTTCGCATCGCGAGTGCGACTCCAGAATTTGCCGAGAAAATAGGGAAGGAATTCAGCACTGCGGCCGTGGGACACAAAGACCGAACTGGTGGGAATGAGGGAGCATTCGCTGCCGTGACAGAAGGGAAGCGCGAACAAGACCATGGGGAGGAGGCCGCAAAGCAGGACGAGCAGGGCCAGTTTTGCGCGAGTCTTGCGGATTGCTTGCCAAACCAGGAAGCTGAGAAGGGGCAAAGACATCCACTTGATCGCCGCACTCACTCCTAGCAGCAAAGCGCTAGAGAGCCAGCACCAGTCAGGGATCTGCGGCCGGAGTTGGCGGTTTGGAGGCGGTTCGAGTTCTTCATACTCGTCGGCAAAAGCGACGCGCAGGGCCTGCATGAAATTGGCTCCGGGTTCTTTGGCGGGATCGGGAGGGTTGAGGAGAATCCACGCCGCCACAAGGGGCAACACAAACCAAGCGTCGTAATGACCGCCACCGGCAAAGGAGTAAAGGATGAGGGGGTTCCAGGCGTAGAAGGTTGCGTTTAAATACCCAAAACGGCGACTCAAAAGCCAGCAGGTGAGTATGTCCGCCAGGGTAAAACTGAGTTTGAAGAGGAGAACGGAGGGGCTAATGACGGCGAGGAAGCGAAATCCAAGCTGGGTGAGGGGAGGATAGATGGCGGTGGTGTCGAGATGGTTGATGTTCGACCACCATTCGGTGCGGTGAGGGATGAGGGCGATCGCGTCGGGGGGCAATTCGTAAGGACTGAAGCCAAGGTTTTGAATGCTCCCTTCCCAGAGATAGCGCCAAATGTCGTCGCCGGGATACATTTGCAGCAACAGGAGGCGCAGGGCGATCGCCACTCCCCAAAACCACCAACCCCTGACAGAGGTTAGCAACCAAGAGAGGACGAAGCCAAAACTCATCGCGATCGCGCCCAACCAAAAAGACGGTACGCCTTCAGGAGTGCGAAAATCGCCGTGGGGAACCATCAAAACAGTTCCCAGCACTAAAAAGGCCGAACTCAACCACAGACAGCCTGCATTCATACAATTTACCGATTCTGCCAGCGAACGCGCAGGCTGCTGTCTGCTCTTTTTCTGTTCCACAAGCGCCGCCAATATAAGCGTCCCAAGGTCGCGAGAATAATGCTTCCCGCCTTTAGGCTACCAGAAATCGTTCCGGAAATTTTTGATTTGCCGCCCTGTCTGCGATAGTACCCAACCGGGAGTTCGCAGACTCGATGCTTGCACTCAGCGGCCCGTACTTGCATCTCGACTGTCCAGCCAAATCCCCGATCCTGCATTTGAATTTCGTCTAACGCGCAGCGACGGATGAGGCGCATGGGACCGAGGTCGCGGTAGGTTGCGCCCCAACCCAGGCGGATCAGGAAGGTGGCTAATTTATTGCCAAATTTTTGGGCGGGGGCCATCACAGCTTGTCCTTCTGGGGTCGCGTAGCGATCGCCCAAAATCAAGTCGCAGTGTTCCCGTCGGTCGAAAAAGGCCGGGAGTTTGGCTAAATCGTCGCTGCCATCTCCATCGCAAAATAATACCCAGCGAATGGGGGCGGGAAGCCCTTGTAACCCTCGCCAACAGGCGCGACCGTAGCCGGGGATGGGTTCGTACAAAACCTCGGCTCCTGCGGCTTTCGCGATTTCTGCGCTGCGATCGCAACTGCCATTATCGACCACCCGAATCTGCGTCAAACCGCAAGCTTGCAGCGATTGGATGACCTGCGCGATCGTTGCTTCTTCGTTCCAAACGGGAATAATGACCAAAATATCTTTTAAATCTGGGCTTGTCATCCTTTCTCTTTGCCGCGTATCGCGCCTCCAAAAATCGCTTCTCCTCGAACTTATCGAGTCAACCTTAGAATTATCTGAGGGAACGATAAACAGCCCCTGATGTCGGAGGTGTGGGGTGTCGGATATAGAGTGTGGGGGAATTGGGGTGTGGGGGAGTTGGGGAGACATTCATCACTCAAAACCCCGAACCCCGAACTCTGAACCTCGAACCCTCTACCCTTCCCACTTCAAAACTGCTGCGTCAATCCCCTGTTCGCGGCGAATTTTACTATCTTTCTCAAACCAGGTGACAATTTGTTCGTGGGTTAAGTCCGCGATCGCCACATTGCAATCTGAGGCAATAATTTTCAAGAGCCTCAAGGACGAAATGGTCAACCGAGTGAGAAACTTCTCAGAAGAAGAAAGCAACGCTCGATCGACATCCGCCGACTCTTCTGCGGTGAGGAATTGAACGCCTGGCTGTTGTTGCGGCATATTTTAAGACTTGGCTTTAAAGTAACAGTATTTCCCGGTGCGATCGGCTTTCGCGTGATTTTCTCCCTCTCGAATTGACCCGATCAAAGTTGAAACAACAACGCAGCGCCTCAGCTTACCTGTCCCCTCAATGTAAAGCGTAATTCGGCCGAGCGCCCGCAGAGACGTTTTTCCGCAACTATCAGAGGGTTTGTAAACCAGACAACCTTGGTAATTAAATAGCACGCGCCAGGGCCCCGAATCGGAAGCTTTGCGAATGCTGGTTTCGTACTTCCCTTTGTTGTTGCGAGTGGTATCAATTAAAACGCCTTGGGGAAGTTCTCGCCAGTACGCTTCGTTGTTCGAGACTGCTGTGGGGATAAACTCTGTAGAATCGGCCCTGTGAACGGCGAATTGGGCGCGATCTCCTTGTTCCCGAAAGCTGACTTGCCAGGATAAATTTCGGGTTTTGGCGGTTTCCTGAGCCTCTCTCACGGCGCGATAAATGCTATTGTTCCCTGCATTCAAGCGCTGGCGCAACAGAAAATTGCCCCAAGTCGCGACTCCAGTTGCTGCTAATATGCCGACGATGACGACGACAACCAAAAGCTCGATCAAACTCAACCCTGCATCGGGATGATTGTTGCGAGGCTGTTGTCGCGCGAACATAGACGATCGCTCCAGAAACCCACGATAAACGCGGTCTAGTTTATCACACGCCACACTCGCTTCCTTTCTCGGTGTCCAGAGAACCCAGCAGCGTTTTGACGCGAACGCAGCGCGCGCTACTTTTAAGGAGGTTTGTGTAGTTTGCCCCCGGTTTGCCGACGACGATAATCAAACCGTTGGTTCCCAAATCAGGCTCGGTTTTAGCGGGTAACGCTCCGGTAAAATCGAAGGTAATCAAGCGATAGCCATTACGACTGCTCGGTTCGGCTTCTGCATAGGTCAAAGCACCAGTTTTAAACTTATTTTGACCAGTATTGAGATTAACTCCCAAAATCACTTGCTCGGGTTTAAGTTCGGCTTGTTCTGCGATACTTCTCCAGTGACTGGCTGCGGGTTTTGTCGTTTGTTCGCCGTCATCGGGAAAGACCGCTACTTGGGGAATTTTATCCACTGTCCTGAAAGCAACGCTGTGGGGAAGTTGAGTCGTTTTCGCTTTACTTTGGGCCTCGCGAATTGCGCTCAAAATGCCATCATTGGTAGCATTGACCCGACGCTGAGACATCATTCCCAACCATCCGGGTGCGGCGATCGCGGACAAGATGCCAATCATCACCACCACCACAATCAGCTCAATTAAGGAAAATCCTCCATCCTCGGCATTTTCCTGCTGTTGTAGCTTAACCAACAAGTTTAAGTAATTCATTTTCTTGATTTCCATTTAGAGGGGAGCGATCGCTGACGACTTACGATAACAGATACGGAGATCGGACTTCGACTGTAAAACTCACTCATCGCAGATTTTAGCTTTCGAAAGTGAGCGGTTGGGGCGTAAGTTCTGAGGTGAGAGAGAACAATCATTTAACAGGCAAATACAATTTTTCCGTCAGCATTCAGGTTCAATTTCAAATCTTGCTGGAGTAACAATGGGTAGAGGCAGGTTTTGACTTTAAATTTTGGGCAAGTCTCCCAAGATCTTGCTCAAGCCGCCCTTACATCGTTTGACATCGTACTGCCCAAAATTCAAACCTCATAGGTTATAATGTCGAGAAAAACAGTGACTTTGATTAATCTTTGACAAGCAAACAAAGTTTCGAAATATCAAACATTCCGTTAATCTCTCAGAGACTATTGATAAAGTCAAAATCAAACCTTATGTCGAGTGGGTTAGGCTATTATGCAATCGAGAAAGCACTTCTTTTGTTTGTAAGTCGCCGTCACCTACCAAAACCAAGACTTCCAATTTCTTAAAACTAACTTTATAAATAGTTTCTCCTTACTTGAGTTACTTAACAAACAAGAAACCTCGACCTTTGACCTGCGTACTCACCACTGGAAAAAAGTTATCGTACGCTTTTTGGTAATCATGGCTAGTACTAATCTTAACGCGAGCTAAAGCATTCCCGCGAATCGCAACTTGTGCAAATCCGGTTTTAGAGTCAACGCAAGCGGTGAAAATCTTCTCTTTCCCAGTTAAACCTCCCGTGCAACTCGCCGGATCGATTAGAGCGGGAACATTAGTATTGTTCGTGTCGCTAATATAGTCCACTAAAACATCCAAAACATTAGCATCGTAGGGAGTGCTACTATCTTTCGTCCATTGCTTCATTTTATTCTCTAAATCCCCCGACAAGCTCAAATTAAAAGGCGCAAAACCCGAACTGGGCAAGCCAATATAATTCCCCGTACTTCCTCGAATTCCATCCCGAATTTCAAAGCGACTAATGCGAGCCACGGGCGACCAACTATTATTATTTCCTCCCTCAACCAAGTAATAGCCAACCAGAGAATAGACAAAAGTATCGCCGGGTTGATCCTGAACTGTTGCGATCAAACTCCCCACCGTCGTATTGCCATTACTCGCATTCTTGATTGTTGCACTTCTATCTAAAAAGAGCCGCTTCCAGAAGACCAGAACAGGCGTACACGTTTGTCCGGACGGACAAGTCGGAAGCTGGTTTTTAATACCATTGGGAGAATTGTTCGTTAAGGCGCTAGAGTTGTAGACATAAACTGCTTGTTGAAGATCTTGGTTGATGTAGTCAATCGCAGTTTGAAGTTCCTGTTCTGAAGTTGCCTTCGCTTGCTCTTGTTGGTCGGTTCTCATGACACTAATCATGAATCCCAGCACCGGCGTAATGATAATAAATGCAATTACCAGCGCCACGATTAACTCAATCAGAGTAAAACCTCCATTACGGTGGAGTAGCTTGGTAGATTTAAGTTGATTTTTGAGTAAAAAATGGATCGCCTTCATCGGACAATTTCCCCTTGATTACAGCCCTATTTAATTCATTTTTAGCAGCCTGTCGAAATTCCAGCATCGCTGCATAACGCCTTGAACTTTGCAGCATCCTCAACGACAACTTCTGTCGTTGCTTCGTACAAAGGTGGCGCTTTTTTGATTGAGCCAACCGTTGATTGGGACACGCCTTTTTGTAAAGTTACGCCCGGTACAAAAGCATCAGCTCGATAAACCCGAGTTCCCAATTGATAGCTGCGATAGCCTTTGGAAACATTATCCGTGGTGATGTAGCCAAATCCTTGAATGATGACATCTTGATTGCTGGTATTCGTACATTTATTATCCCCGTCTCCATCAATGCAAAACAAGTTTGCTTGAGGGGCCGTACAATACTTGCCCGCGACGCAGGTCAAGTTAGTACCTAGAGGAGCAGCATAACCTGCTAAGGTGTTTGTCCCCGTTCGCATTGCTGAGGCAAGCTGTTCGGAGGGGTGGGCAACCGTTCCGCCTCGAATGCCGTCCATATAACCTTGAGCGGCTTTGGTGGCCGCTTCGACCCTCTTGGACTGTACTCGGTTGGCGACCGATAGGGTGAGGACGGGGGCGATCGCCACCAGCAGAATACTGATAATGATGATGGCAACCAGGGACTCAACAATCGTAAAGCCAGACTCGTCTGAGTTGCCAAGCGGTTTGAGAAGTTTGTCGGAGTTCATAGGACGAAAGAGAATGAACGGTGGGTGAGGGCAGAAACCGGGCCAGAATAATAACCCGGTTTCTTAGAATGCGGGGCGATTAGCCGCCCGATCGCGAGGTACAGAAGCTGTTCGGACGCTGGTCATTATTGACCGCTAGCCGGTTCGGTGCTTCGGCAGTTTTCGCGCACAGGAGCGTTTGTATCCACTCGTCGTCGCGACCCACTTCTCGGAAGAACTCATCGGGATCTCCAGCCGAAGGTGACGTAAAGCGACTGCTAAAGAGATCGGGAAGTTGGCTCAACAGACCGACATCAAAACCGTAGAGACGGTTGGGCGGTTGAGTGTAAGGGATTTTACCGGTCAGGGGCTGGCTTCTGTCACTGGTGTTGCTCGTACTATATCCCTGAGGGTAATTGAAGGGAGCGCTAGCTGTAATGCTTTTAAGGGGTTGGAACGGAGCCGTTGCATAGTTGCTGCGGCCTAGCTCCATCAGCGAGCCATTGATTCGCGCATTTTGCGTGTTACTTCCACCCGTTCGACTCCAGTCTTCTAAGTAGCGAGGGTAGTTTGCCAAACCACCATCCGGTTCGCCATCCCGTCCTGGGGTATTGCCACCCGCCATAATGAAGTTGTAGGTAGAGCTTACCGCCGTTTGCAGCCACTTGGTTCGGTTCACCAAACCCGGGTTGCTTAGGGTGCTACCCCCAGCCGGTGTGCCGGTCGGTGAGTGGATTTGTAAGACTGGGACTAGGAGAGGTTGATTCTGGTTGGAAATCGCCTGAATCGTCGCGCCATCTTCGATGTAGTTTTCGTTTCCGGGCGTGCCATTGAAGCCGAGGAAGCGTCCGCCGAAGATCTGCGTTTCAGTACTAATTTGGAGAGCGCCCGTTCCAAGGAAGTTGCCAACAACTTGATGGGGGGATGTTGCCGCCGCATCAAAGGTCATATTACCGCCAGTCACCCAGTAAACGTTATTAGGGTTAACCCCTTCCAAAATCAGTTTGACCCCAACTGTAGCAGCATTCCCAAAGTTAATAGGATCGCTTCCTGCCGATCGGAAAATGAAGATTGATTCAGAATCTCCGGTAAGGGTAATAGTCGTTCCAGAGGGAATTACACCACCAGCCGGTAAGTTGTAAATATAGAGGTTGGCGGTAGTTGTTGTTGCCGGTAAAGAAATTGCAGAACCTGCAGGAAAAGCAATTGGAGTAGGGGTTGCTAGGCTTTGCAGAGTAGTTCTGGCCGCACTGATGTCCACACAAGGCCCCGTTCCAAAGTCCCCAGTTCCTTGCATCAAAAACTTCTGTGACGTAGCACCAGATCCGGAAGGTAGCAGTTCTCCACTTCCCGAACGATTTGATCCTGTAATACAGACTGCATAGTCTGCCGGATCGTTGGTATCAATTGCTGGCGTTCCGGATGGAGTTGCCCCATTAAGACGGGTGGCAACAGTACTGGCTCTCGCCACATCTGCTACATCAGGTAACAAGAACTCCTCTTTCTCATTCTGAGGTTGTAGGTAGGACAGCAAACTCTCTCGGGCGTAAGTAATGTTGTTGTAAGGCTGGCCTGACCTATTAGTCGTTGTCCGATACCAAAGTGCATTGTTGGTGTTGTCGGGGTGACTTGTTGCGTTGTAAGGGAACTCAGCAACATTGCTACCGCCACGGCCTAGGAGAATAGGGGTTACTGCTCCAGAGGAGTAATCGGTTAATACTAATTGGTTATTAGCACGTCGCTTAAACGCCACTCGACGAGCAAAGCGTCGGTTCCCCAAGCCTTGAGTGTTGATGTTAGGTGGAGGCACGGGATTCGGTGGCAAGAGTGGTGGTCGGGCTGTCGTTCCCGCACCAAGTCTGTTAATTTCGACTGTGCCACCGGCATCAAGGATCTGTCCGAGTTGTGCGGCCGTGAGATTGGTTGTTTCAGGGAACGTATCACTCGTATCGCCATCATTGTTTAGGTCAACGGGCGTGCCAAACGTGCTGGCCTCCAGAATGTTATTGGTTCTCTCCAGGAAACCACTGCGATTAGCATCGTAGCCGCCAATGCCCCAATCTTCTGGCTGACACTCAGAAACAGGGAATTTTGGACAGACTTCCATGACGTATTCGTCAAAGTTCTGTCGCCGCTGGATAGGGGTAATGAAGTTTGTGAAGTAGGAACTAAAGACTGCATTGCCGCCGGCAGTTGGAAGTTGGAGGTAGTCATTATCGGTGGGGGTTCTCGAAGGCCCGCTTGTATCTTCACTGGTTTTGTCTTGGAGCGTTAAGCCGCCGCTACTCAAGCCATTGGTGACATAGTTGTTGTCAAAAAAGCCATTTTGCAAGCGTTTTGCCATTGACTCAGCATCGTTTTGGTTATTTCGCAAGTCAAAGTCGCCTTCGTTGCGATAACCGAAGCGGAAATTACGAGAGAGCAAACCCACCGAGTCTGCAATCACCGTTGCCGGCCGCCAGGTATCTCCTATCGTACACTTCGGTAGCCTGGTGTCTCCCGGACGACAAGCAAATTGCGGATCGGCCTCGTTGGAGTTGTCCCCACGGGTGTAGAAATTACTCCAGAGGCTGCCGCCGGCTGTGAGATTGAGGTTGGTGTTGAACTCTTCCTGGGTGTGTTCGTTGAAAACGCTTAGGCTCGTATTGTTCGCTGTCTTTGACCAAACATACGCTGGCAAGTCGGTAGCCACGATCAACCCTTTCTCTTCAGCCCTGAAGGTCTCCGAGTTGTTCCGAGCCAGTTTCCGACCGTTAAAGAGCAGGATGCCATTGGGTCGGCGAGTGGGATCGAGTTTGTAATCCACAGGACTGTTGCTGCTTTGCTCGGCGAGTTGTGTTTCGGTCGGGCCGGACGCTGCAATTGTTCCTTCAATGGGTGCGCTGATGTCTCGCAGCCCATCATCTCGACTGGCGTAGATGATGCCGCTGTTGGGGAGCAAGTATTCGGGACTGGGAGCATTTGCAGTTGTCTGGAAACTGCCGTCGTTCGCAATGGGAATTGCTCTGTTCCGCAGCTTATCGAGGTCGATTTGAGTCACTCGCACTTCCATGGGTTGGCGTTGCGAGATGGGTAGGTCGTAGTTGCCCGTGAGTAGGGAGTTATTGCTATTGCCCAGGGCGCGGAAGGTTACTCCCCCCTCGGTCAAATCAATCCCGGTGGTTGCATCGGGCGATGTCCCCGCATCAATGGCTTTGATTTGCCGGTTGTCGAGGAAGGCGGTTTCCTTGATGGTATTGTCGGGGACGAAGGTTGTGTTTACAGCACCCGGGTTGCTGAGAATTCGGAAGGCGCAAATCGTGGAGTCAATTGCCGATTGCTGGGATAGTGTAAGTTTATTGGTGGTTGCAATCGCGCTCGTATTGGTTCCATTGAGGGCAATGAGGGCTTCGCGCAACGGTTGGTTGACATAGCGACCGTTGGGGAAAACCAGGTTTGCTTGCTCCCGCAGCAGTTTGTCGAAACCTCCGCCGCCTGTAAATAATCCGTTGCTTCCGGGCAAAGCGCCTGTGATAACCGGCCAGCCACTGGTTGCATCATAGACATAGCCATTGTTGGATTTTGCAGCATTGTCTGCTTTCGTAACACTGACATTCGTCCGACCTGCGGTTGTTTCATTGGTGGGGTCGTAGTAACTGCTGACGCAAGCGATGGGTCTTTGGTGGTAGTCTCCAAACTCTTGGTCGTAGATGTTCCGCGCGTAGTGATAGATGGCAGTGGCGCGCATCCGCAGGTCGCCCTTGGCATACTTCCGAGTGGTTGGGTCAAAGGTGAGAGCGGCATTATTAACAATTGGTAGTAAGGCATTAGAATCGTCAGTCAACTGTTCCCACTGGCCGGCAAAGTTGTCGTATACTTTGGACCCTAGTGTCGGAGACATGGGCATGGTGTCGGGCCAAACAACGGGATACTCTTCTTTAGCGGTGGTGTTGGGGTCGTCGTACAGCAGTTCTTTGCCAGCATCTGGATTGGGATTTGCCGGTTTGGGGGGAGGCAGGAACGAGTAAATTCGCTCGTACACTCCTGCTCCAGTGATAATCCGCATGCCACCGTACCCTTCTAGGGGATCTCGTGGTGGGTTTGCTGCGGACACTTCCCAGAATCCGCTGCGACTCTTGTCGCCAATATCGGCGAGGGATTTGACTTGGGTGGTGCGAGTCCGGGCAACGTCGGGGTTTAGGGTGTCGATATCCCACTGGATCTGACCGGTACCATTGCTGTTGTTGAGGCCAATTTGCTGGCGATCGCCACTGCCGACAAAAATACCAGTCTCGTCGGTGTCATAGGCGTTGTAGTTTGCGATCTTGTAATATTTGTTGGGTAAATTATTGCCCACCTGAATGCGATCGCCGACTTCGTTTTCTTGATTTGCAGCGGCGAGGGTTTGCGGTTCGGTCGCAGGCGGCTCGGCGAGACCCGAACCGATCCGGAGCCTCACGTTACTGTAATTTGCTTCGGTTACACCGTTGCTGGGGTCGTAGGGAAACATCCAGTCCTTGGGAGGACGCAGGGTATTGCCGTTGCCCTTGGGATCTTTGAGGGCGCTAGTCAGCGCAATCGGATCGACTTCCACAAAAGCGACGCGGCGCGTGCGATCTTTGAAATAGGCGGTCAGCGCTTTGATTTTCTCGCGATCTTGTTCGGCGACGGGAACCGCATCAATTTTTCTCTGCACCTCATCGGGCATCGTTTTGTTGAGCGAGATTGTCCGTTTCACCAAGTGATTGATGCGCTGAGTGTAGGCTTGGCTGTTGTTGAGCAACTTGCCTGGATAGCCCGTACTGACATTGATTGACTCTTGCGAATTGTTAAAGTTTTTGCGGTTGCTGTCAGCGGCTGCTCCGTCCCGAAAGAGGTGAACTTGAACGTTACCATTGGTTCTTCTCAGGGGAGCGGAGTTGATGAGCTGCCCGCCGACCGTAATCTTGCCCGTTTCTTCTTTATAAAAACAGGATTCTGGGGCGCTGACATGGTAAAGGCGAATATCTCCCCTAGAGCCTGCGGGAGCGACGAACAGATTGCTATTGGCGAGAATGCTGCCATTTACAAAGACCTGGCTACCCCCAACAATCGCTAGGTCATCTTCAAAGACAACGGCATTGTTGGCAATGGGGAAGCGCGCGCGGTCTTGCTGGTACTCTAGGGCTGCAACTCCTCTTTTTGAGCTGACTTCGTAGGTGGCGGGGTTGAGTGGGGCGCCACCAACATTCAAGTTGGTGATGGGGACGGTGGCCGTGTAAACATAAAAACTCTTTTTCAGTTTGTCTCCAGACGTGTACCAACCGCCTTCGCCAACCAAACCCGCACTGGTTTCTAAGGCTGCCACACAAATGTCAGAACCACTCCCCTCATTCATCGGGGGAGTTCGAGCATCTAAGGGTGTTCTGGAGTTAAGGAAGCCCGTACTTCCGCGTTCGGGGCTGCGGAAGAGGATGCCATAGAGCGTGAAACTGTCGAATTTGCCGTTATTGTCCGTGTCTACTGGGAAGCGCCAAGCGGTCGTTGCTGTTTCCGTTTGCTCTAGGGTTAGGGTTCCGCCCTCTTGAATTCCACCCGTTCCGTTGAAGTCGTAGGCGAGCTTCAAGCGAACTTCATCATCAAAGTCGTAGGCACTTTTCTGCTTTTCAGCGGGTGTTGTGGGAACCTTGCCCAGTAACTGATACAACGCTGTATCCGAGGGGGTGGCGCGCGGGAGTTGAGGATCGTCGAACAGCGCATCGAGTTTGGCTGTGGCTCGCTCGACTGCTGGCGTGGCTGCTTCTAGCGCCACTTGGGAGATGCGAACGTTGCTAGCATTTTTGGCGCGATCGAAGGAGCGGAAGACAATGGTTAAAACGAGTAAAGTCACCACGAGGATTACCATGATGACGGTGGGTAGGATGTATCCTGCGTTGGCGCTGGGACGCTGCCTTCCGAGGACAAAGATTCGTCGAGACATCCAATCGAATAATCGTTGGATGATGAGGCGAAAGGGTTGGGCAATGCTTTTGAATAGCGATTTGCGTTTTCGTCTGGACATTTTCACTTCCCTGATGTGCAGGTTGACTGAAGGGATTTGGGTAGGTTGGGCGGCCCTTATTAGTCAGCGTACCCAGTTGATTTGGCAAAGTTATCATCTGGCCGATGGAAAATGAGCTGGGAGTTGGGTTTTCTCTGAGATTCCGGAACAAGACTGACATACCCAGAAGAGTTTGGAAAGGCTCATCATTGATGGTTGAGGGCGCAAGCATTGCGCCCCGACTTCAACGAAAATCCGAGATCGCTCAGTTGTACGGTTTCAGTCCTCAGGGGTCGGGATTGCAGCGTACCCGCAATACCCAAACCCTGCGACTGGCAGATTTGCTCGCGCGCCTGTAAATTGTTAGCAGTTTGGGCCTTGTTTTGAGGAGGAGCTAGTGATTCGGAAGTTGGCAACGGCGTTGTTTGGGGGGCGAAAATCGTCCAATCTCGCGGGCTTTCCGCAGAAACTTCCAGGGAAGAAAAATTTGTCACCGCGAAAAAATCGCCGCCGTTCTCGGCGCTCTCCCAACCTTCTAGAGCGGAACACCCCCAACCCTCGCCCACCTGCGCCTAACAATCCTCAGCTCTCCCGTGTTTCGCGATCGCTCCCCCCTTCAACTCGCCGCTCCCGCCGACTCAGGAGCGTTCGGAAGACCGGGCAAGATCCGGCCGCGATCGCCAAATCCTCCCCTAACTCGTCTGGCCAGATCGCCGACCTCAACCGCTTGCGCCAGCTCAAGTCCCAAAGCGAGGGAAACCGAGAGCGACGGCGACCCAACACGCGCTTGAGTTTCAACGGCGATCGCTCAGCCGGCCGTCTCTCGCGTCGCCGCTCTCGCCGCTTGAGGACGAGGACAGAGCGAGAGAGCGAGAAAGCGATCGCCCAACAACCAGAACGCAACTCTCTTCCCGAAAGCAAGCTTTCCTCCCTACCCCAGCCGCTTCTCTACAGCATCCGCCTGCTCATCCTCGGCATCGGTTTTGGGGCAATTTCAGGAACGCTGCTGTCCGCTTTAAACGCCACCAGCAATCCCCTCTCGGCCGGCGTTTCCTCAGAAAAAAAGGCTGTCTCGCGCGAACCGTCCGGCCAGCAAAGCGATCGCACCTCTCCCCAGTCCTCCGCTTTACCCCTCAAACAAGAAAGCGGCGACCTCAAAACGAAGATCCAAACCCTCGCACAAGAATATCCCCAATTCCAAACGGGAACCTTTTTTGTCGATTTGGACACGGGGGTTTATGCCAACCAGCAAGGCAGCGCAACCTTTGCCGCCGCCAGTACGATTAAAATTCCGGTTTTAGTCGCCTTCTTTCAAGATGTCGATCGAGGCAAGATTTCGCTCGAAGAAATGCTGACTATGCGAGAAGATCTCATCGCCAGCGAAGCCGGAACGATGAAAAATAAGCAGCCTGGGACGAAATTTTCAGCAATCGAAACGGCAACGAAGATGATGACGATCAGCGATAACACGGCTACCAATATGCTGATCGAACGCTTGGGAGGGATGGACGCTCTCAACGTGCGGTTTCGTCGGTGGGGGCTGAAATCCACCGCTCTTCGCAATTTGCTGCCCGATATTGAAGGAACCAACACCACCAGCCCCCTGGATCTGGCAAATTTGATTGCTCGGGTAAATCAGGGCGAATTAGTTTCGCTGCGATCGCGCGATCTCTTGTTCAAAATCATGCGCGATGTGGAAACCAACTCCCTCCTTCCTCCCGGTTTGGGTGAAGGGGCGACAATTGCTCACAAAACTGGGAGTATTGGTTCTCTGCTCGCCGATGCCGGACTGATTAATACGCCTACGGGAAAGCGCTACATCGCCGTTGTGATGGTCAAGCGCCCCCGCAACGATGTCCGAGCAACAGAGTTAATTCGCGCCCTCTCTCGCACGGTTTACCAACATTTCAACGAACCCATTGCCGCACCGAAAACGACCAATACGCCAGCCGATGCGACCGGTTCGGTGGCGGCGGAGACTTAAGGAGTGGAGAGTGGGGTTCAGAGTTCGGGGTTCAGAATTCAGAGTTCAGAGTTTTATGAAAGGATGAAGCATGAATAAATTCCCCAATTCCCCAACTCCCCAATCCTCCTTGTCCCCCGACTCCCTATTCCCTCGCCCTAGCGAATTCCCGAAAAAGCGAGGGCATCAATCAACGTCGCAACACCTTCTTCCGCAAGCGAGAGACCAGAATATCCACCTCCGGTAACTTAAGCTGGGTGGCAACGAGGGAAAAAAGACTCAAACCGACTGCGACAGAGACCAGAACTTGCAACAGTAACAGCACAAAATTGGCTGTTCCGATCGCTTCCTCCCACGCCCAACTTGCGCCCCAACTGCCCGCACCGGCGATCGCTGCACCGAGGGTTAATCCCAAGAGCGATCTCCCCCAGTCTAGCAATGGCAGACCGTTTAAGCGGCGATCGAGTATCCACAACAAGCAGGCCATCGAAATAACATTGACACCAATGGTTGCCATCACCAATCCCGGCGTGGCAAAGGCTTTGACCAGAAAGTAATCTAAGACAGCATTGATGAAAATATTGATGATGCTGATGCGGAAAGGGGTTTCGCCATCCCCTAAAGCATAGAAAACCCGCACCAAAACGTCGCGTCCCAGGTAGAAAAACATCCCAAACCCATAAACCATCAGCACCGGAGCCACGATCGCGGCCGCACTGTCATCGAAAGCGTAGCGTTGGTAGACAATGCGGACGATGGGAACTGCTAGGGCAATGAAAATCGCTGTCAGCGGCAGCATGGTTAGGGCGGTTAGCAGCAGTCCCTGGCGAATGCGAATCTTCAGATCCGACCAATTTTCCGGGGCCGCGAGGCGGGAAAAAACGGGCAACATGGGGACGAGCAGCATATTGGAAATGATGCCCAAGGGAGTTAAAACGATGAAGTTTGCGTAGCGCATGGCGGCTGCAGCCCCCTCAATTGCAGATGCAAAGTAGAGGTCGGTGTAAACGTTGATGTGCAGCATCCCCGAAGAGAGGGTTGCCGGGAGCATCACTTTCATCACATCGGTAACGCCAGGAATGCGCCAGTTAAACCGCAATCGCAACGTTCCCATCCCAGAACGCCACTGTTCGATGACTTGGGCCAGCCATTGAAATATGCCTCCCGCCAGAGTTGCACCGGCTAAAACCATGCCTCCCACGCGCACGGATTGCGGGGCATTAATTTGTGCGCCAAACTGCCAGAAGAGAAGGCCGACCCCAATGAGAATTGCGGTGCTGGAGAAGAGGGGACTAATGCTGGGCAACCAGTAGCGATCGCTCGCGTTGAGGGTGCCAAACCCAATCCCGATCAGTCCGGCGAGAACGGCGAGGGGAGCCATGATTTGCAATTGCTGCACCGCGATCGCTCGCGTCGTTGCCTCCAAGCCCGGTGCCAGGATATCGATAAAGGTTCCGGCAAAAATGACCAAAACGACGGTAACAGCCAGCAGAAGGGCACTCACGAGGGTGCTGACGGTTTCCACCAAGGGGGCTGCTTCCGACTTATCGCGTTTGGACAGAACGCTGACCAAAGCACTGTGGAAGGGGCCGTTAATGCCGCCGAGGAGAACGAGGAGAAAGCCGGGAATCACGTAGGCATAAGCGTAAGCATCGACGACGGGGCCGACACCAAAGGCCGCCGCGATCGCTTGCTCTCGAAACAGTCCGAAAATTTTACTAATCAGGGTCGCCGCCGCCACAATGCCAGCAATACCCGCCAGCGAACGAGAAGGTTTTGGATTAACAGACACAGAGATTTTTCTAAGTCAGGATGGAAGATAACTCGACATGGAAAACTCTAGCACCTTTGCCTCGTTTCCCTGCGGAGGAATCAGCCGTCAGCTCTCAGTGTTTGAACAAAAGAGGTCGGCATTTATTGAATCTGTCTTTCCGGGTCTGCATCTTGAGATTCTGAACTTTGAGTTTGAACTCAACTTCTAAGAGTTAAACCGCGTCCACTTTGAAACTCGTCGTTTTCGATCCCCCTAAATCCCCCTTGCCAAAGGGAACTTGTACTCTCCCCCCTTTGTAAGGGGGGCCGGGGGGGATCGTAAATTACAAGGGTATAGGGGCAAACTCTTGATAGCTGAATGCTTGCGTTTCAAGAGAAAACCATAGAAGCGATCGGCGCTAAAATTAAAGTTGAATTATTTAAAAATAACGATGATTGCTTCTCCAAATCATATCTATCTGACTCCTGAAGAATACCTTGAATTTGAGGAAGAAAGCGATATTAAACATGAGTATATTGATGGCTATGCCTATGCGATGGCTGGTGCGATCGATGCTCATGTAACAATCGCGGGGAATTTATTTTCCCTGCTTCGCAGCCACGTTCGAGGTTCGGATTGTCGCGTTTATATTGCCGATATGAAAGCACGAATTGAGTCGCTCAATCGTTATTTTTACCCGGATGTAATGGTAACGTGCGATCGGCGCGATCGCGAAACACCCAATTACAAACAATTTCCTTGTTTAATTGTCGAAGTTTTGTCGGATTCAACAGAAGCTTTCGATCGAGGAGACAAGTTTGCAGACTACCAGCAGCTTGCAAGTTTGCAGGAGTATGTTCTCATCAACGTCAGACGAGCGAGAGTGGAGTGTTTCCGGCGCGATAGAGAAGGGTTGTGGGTTTTACAAAGCTATACCGCAGAATCGGAAGCCGTTGAGCTTCAAAGTATCAATTTTGAAGGGACGATACAGGCGCTCTATGAAGATGTTGAGTTTGAGGCGATCGCACCCAAAAATGCCCTAAAGCAGTCAGATCGTGAAGACAGAAATGGTAATTAAGTTACTCCGCTATTTACGGCGAGGTTAACAGGGTTAGTCTTCTCGCCAATATTCAGGTCGAGCGATCGCATCCGCACACGCAACCTTTCCCCAAGCAGACTCGATTGCACCGGGACGAAGCGCTTGAACCATCCACGCCTCAGTCCATTTCTCTGGAATTGGATAGGGTGCTTCAAATCCGAGATGACCGGCGGGTTGAAATCCATGACGCGAATAGTATTCTGGATCTCCGAGAACGAATACCAGATCGACTCCCGATTCTGATAAACGCTGCAACCCTCGCCCGATCAGCTTGCCACCAATCCCTTGTCTTTGAGCATCAGGAACGACGGCGAGAGGAGCTAAAAGGGCAATCGGTACTGCATTTGGCGTGTTTGTTAGGCGAGCTGTGGTAAATAGAATATGTCCCACTGCGCGATCGCCTTGAAAAGCCAGCAGCGACAAAATCGGTTTGGCACTCGGATCGTCTAAAAGGTTACTCACCAATTCAGCCTCGCAATCGCTACCAAATGCTGCACGCTCTACCGATAGCACATCATTGCGTTCTGAATTTGAAGCCTCTCGTATATACATTCTCGGCAATAGCAAAGTCAGTTAGCTCAGGTGTTAACTGCCTCAATTCGTTTTTGTCGCTTGCTCAAACTTGGGGAAAGGGATTGCTTCTATTTTACTTCCCCAGTGCTGAAACTCTCTTCCCTTGTATCTTGAGAGAGGAGCAGTAGACCTTGAATCTCTAGGTTATCCAAACCGAGGAATAGCTGGAGTCACTACCCTTCTCCTCGGACCGAGAACTCAAACACTCGCTATTCCCTCGCCGTCAGGTGCTGATAACTGAATAACTGAAGTGACCTCTTTGGTGATTAAATTTGTATGAGAGGTAACGATCTGCCCCGTAGATCGATGTAAATATCACGGAGGAGTCTCGAAATGCTGGCGTATATCCTAGCGATCGCTGTTGGTTTGGGCAGCCTTGCTTTCTATCTGGCTGCTTTCTTTTTTCCTGAAGTTCACCGCAAGTCGGACTTTATTTGGGGTGGCGTTGGACTGGCGTATGCGCTCGTGTTATGGATTTGCGCCAGACGCATCACTGGTGGTGTCTTGCTCGGTCAAACGGCTGCGGTGTCTCTCATTGGTTGGTTGGGGTGGCAAACTTTGACCCTGCGACGTGCAAAAACGCCAGCCAGCGAACAAACCACCCTGTCGCCTGACATTGAGGAGAAGGTGGAAGGATCTTTCCTCGAATCGATAACCAGCCGCTTTCGCAAACCCGAATCTCAGCCAGTCTCCGCCGAAAACCCCGAATCTGTCGCTACTTTAGTTGAAGAGTCCGATGCAACAGAAACCGAGGTAGATAGTTCCGCTGAGGCTGAAGGTGTAGAGGATGCAGGCGAAACAGCGGGAACTGAAGAGGCGATCGCAGAACCGATGGAGGAAGTTGCTGCAGAGATCCCGCTAGAAGCAACAGAAGACGAAAATCTTGAACCTGAAGAGACCGAATTGCCAGCGGATGAGGTTGATTTAATTCCCAACGAGATTCCGCCAACAGAAGAGGAATAAATGGTTCCTCGATCGACACAGCGATCGCACTAAAAGTACTCAATCGAGCCGATTTCTAAGACAACTATGGGACGACAATCCAAACTGCGACAAAAGCGCAAACAAGCCAATCAACCCACCCCAGAACCCGCACCCTCCTCGAAATTGGCTCGCTCCAATCCCCTGAAACCCCAGCAGAACCGTCCGCCGAAAAAACAGTCTGCGATCGCGAAAATTGCCAACTGGCTCAATCCTTTTTCCAAGGCTGAAGACACCTCTTGGCTAGAAGAGGAAGACGAGGTTCTCGAAGCCAACAACCGCCTCTTGGGAGCAGTGGGTTGGGAAGGATTTCAAGAGTCGAAAAGGGGATTTGTTTTTGTTGAAGAGTTGGAAGGTGCGCCTCCGCAACTCGACTATGTTGCTCGCAGATACCTGAAAAAAACGCTGAGGCAAAAAGGGGTCGATGCGGAAGGAATTGGGGTTATCGATGAAATGGTTGGGAGCTACAAACCGAAACAAGAAGTGGTTATGGTTTATTTGCGCGAAAACAACGAGATTAGCGCTTCTATTCCCCCACTTGAGCTGACTCCCCCAGAGTACTATCGCCTCATGCAAGCTGAAGAGGAGGAGTAGCGATTGGCGACCTGATTCCGAGACTCTTCCGTCTGAATTCCGAACCTGCGTTGCATAACTAGTAGAAGGCGGCAGAAATCAACCTACTGTTCTTCGCTGTATGTTGTGGCAACAAAACCCAACCGATCGATCCAATAGTGGGCAAACTTACGCCCTCCCCTACTAGTGCAGTGCTAGCGCGATCGCTTGCTCTAATTCCGGTTGGCTTAACTCCGTTACCACAAAGACTTCTTGTACGGTCTTTCCCTGTCGTGCAATGATCTTAAATCCGCCGCGAATGGGGACGGAGATTCTCAACTTCAGCTTCGGACAGTGACCTCTCGAACGGCTGAGAACACCTGGCGTAACCGTCCGAATGCCCTCATAACCGATTAAACGCTCCAGAACGGGGATTAACCCCGACAGGTGAGTCGAATGGTTCCAAACTAATCTGCCTTCATTACTGCGTCCCATTAGTTTACGCTGCCTCCAGAGGAGCCATAGTTAACCCCGCACGACTGAGTTGTTGATGATAAAGTTCGGCCGGTTCTTGAGGCCCGACCCAAACAATTGCTTGCCCTTCAAAGTGAACTTGGTTGGTGAGTTCCCAAGCGCGATCGCCACTCATTCCCGGAATATATTTCATTAAACATTCAGCAACGTGCTGAAAGGTGTTGAAATCATCGTTGAGAACGATCACTTTGTAGTTAGGATAGGGCTTGCGAACGACCGAACTCGACCGTTGAGGCGCTACAGTTGTCGATGTGGCCATGGCCTTGATGAAAGGCGAATATTGTTTGCTCATCAGTCAATTTTCTGGCAGCGATTCTAAAGCTCAAACATGAATTAGCTTGCTTGTAACGCCTTCTCAGTGTAGCGAGTTTTGGGGTTTTCTTCCAGCAAAACGTTGAGGGGGTTTGAGTTGTCACTTCTCGGTTTTATTTTCTACATTAGAAATAGATAATCCCAGACGTATCTCTTCAAAATTCTCCGCCATGATGCATCAAAAGGCCCGCAACTTTTACCGCTGTTTGGTTGTTGCACTCTCGCCAACGATACTGACTCTATCTGGCTGGTCTGCTCCGCAAGAACGTTTATCTTCACCAACCGCCGGACAAATTAGCGTTAACTTCCCCCAATCTTCAAGCGATCGCAGCGCGCCCGCCAGAAGCGTGGGGGCCGGATCGCGCGGTAGCAGTTGCGACGAGACACTTGAGTTGCAAGCTGGAGATGTCCCCCTGACTGCTTTAACACCGCAAAATAATATCCTCAAAACCATTTCTCCTAACCCCTCCATTTATCTTTACGTACCACCAGCTCAGGGAAGAGAAGCAATTTTTCAAGTTATTAACAAACAAACAGAAAACATTGTTTACTCCACAACTTTAACGCTCGACCATAGTACTGCGGGTATTCTCGCCCTCAATTTACCTGAAGAAATTCGCCTCAAGCCCAATGTTACTTATCATTGGGGATTCTTTATTATTTGCAACCCAGACAACGAACTTCAAGATGAGGGGGTGGAAGGATGGATCGAGGTCGAACCTCTCAGTACGGAGATGGAACGACAACTCAAGCAAGTCGAACAAGACCCGATCGCCCAGGCTCAATTGTACGCTCAAGCGGGTGCGTGGAACGAAACAATGGCGCTTGTCGCCGAACTGCGAGACTCCAATCCTCAAGAGTGGTTGGAACTCTTGCGATCGGTCAATTTACCCGAAGCGGCCGCAAAGAGTCCAGTCATTGAAGCTCCCACCGTTAATCGACAACTTCCATAAGCGAAGGGGACTGACTCAATGTTTCTATCGGGACGAGCGACTCGCGTCATTCCCCTAAAATGCAGCCGCTCCGAGGCGGTAAGGTTAAGTCGAGATCGCCCGATTCCGAACCGATCTGCGCGCTCCCATAGAGGACTTTCAGAGGAGGAATTGGTAAATCTTTAGCCTCGATCCGAACGTGGGACGTTTCTGTCCCTGCATTGACGACGACGATCGCGCTCGATACTCCCAACGTCCGCTTGAACCCATAGGTTTTCCCTTGGGCGACTAAAATGTCATAATTTCCCGTTCGCAGGGCAGGATGGGCGCGGCGCAGGGCAATAAGCTGTTGGTGACACTCCAGTAGCTCCCGATCCCAGCTCTCTGGGGAGGGAAAACTGCGCCGACAGTCGGGATCGACACCGCCGGGTAACCCAACCTCGTCGCCGTAGTAGATGCTGGGCGCACCGGGAAAGGTCAGTAACAAGAGAGTTGCTAATTTAACGCTGTCGCGATCGTCTCCGGTAATAGTGAGCAAGCGCGCGGTATCGTGACTGGCGAGGAGGTTTAGCTGGGCGAGGTGGATTTCCCAGGGGTAGAGTTGAAACAATTGCTCGATTTTCGCAGCATAACCGGCAGCATCAAGGGCGGGGTAGGGATCGTAAGCTTGTTTTTCGACGTATTCGAGGCGGACGCGATCGCCCGCAGCAAAGGCAATGGTCGGCCCGGTAAAGAGGTAGTTCATCACGCCATCAAACTGGGTTCCGTCCAGCCACTGGCAGGAGTCTCCCCACACTTCGCCCACGATATAAGTCTCTGGGTTAATGGCTTTGACGCGATCGCGAAATTCCTGCCAAAATCCCGGCGTTTTAATCTCAAATGGTACATCCAACCGCCACCCATCAATGCCTTGTTGCACCCAGTATTCGGCGATGTGCATGATATATTCCCGCACATCGGGGTTATCGTGGTTAAACTCCGGTAGCGCTCGATTATCCCACCACCCTCTATAGTTCGCGGGTTTGCTGCCATCGTAGGCTGAGAGCGGCCAGCCCTCAATCTCGAACCAATCTAACCAAGGGGAATGGGGACCGTTTTCTAAGATATCGTTGAAGAAGAAAAAACCGCGACTGCAATGGTTAAAGACCCCATCAAGGACGACCTTGATATGGCGACGATGGGCCGCTTCTAGCAGTGCAAAAAAGGCTTTGTTCCCCCCCAGTAGCGGATCGACCTGGTAGTAGTCGTGGGTGTGGTAGCGATGATTGCTGGCCGACTGGAAAATTGGCGTAAAGTAAATGGCGCTAATGCCCAAGTCTTGTAAATAATCTAACGCTTCGATTGTGCCCCAGAGATTGCCCCCTTTGTAACCCTGTAGCGTGGGCGGTGCATCCCAAGATTCTAGGGGAACTTGGTAGGGGAGGGAGACTTGTTTCCCCTTCGCAAAGCGATCGGGAAAAATTTGGTAAAAGACAGCGTTTTTAACCCAGTCAGGCGTATGGATGGCCATGCAGTTGGCGAGGGTAAGTTTGTGGTTAACAACCGAGATTGTCGGGTGAAACCTCGCTCATTTTACCCTTAATGCCTCATTGCTGTTATTGGGTACTTTAGCGAAAATCAAGCCCAAATATAGCCTCGACTCTCGATTTAATAAATAAAGTTAGCATCTCAAAGACAGATAAAGGAAATATCCGATTCATTGCTCTGTCCTCAAAATGCGAAGCCCGCAGCATTAGATGTGCGCGTGCATGACATAGCGAGTAAATGCCACTCCCTTGAATTGGATGTTTTCAATTTCGGAAACCTTGAAGCCGAATTTTTCAAAGACCGGGCGGGAAAACTCTAAAGCTTCTGTTGAAAGGGTTTGCAGCTTGCGAAATTGAGCCTCCGCTATGAGGCAAGAAAGTATTGCCGAGCCGATTCCCTTTCTCATTTCTGTCGGAGCCACAAATAGAGACGATATTCGTCCGTTTTCTTGGATGCCGCCAAAACCAATGGCAATGTCAGATTGCTTTACAGCCAGAAATGTTTTGGCTGATTCAAGCCATGCGGCAAAGGATTCTAAATCCTCCGGAAAACTCGACCAGGCTGCCACTTGTTCGGTGGAATAGTGTTGAGAACCTAAGTTCTGAATGGATGTGCGATATATCTGGGCAACTGAATGAAGATCGGTAGACCGATAGAGCCGCAAGGATGGATATTTTGCTAGCGACTTACGCATAGTTCCTTCTAATCTATCAATTTTACGAGAGTTTGAAGCCGCAGATTTTCGTCGGGAGTGAGATTGTTTTTGAATATCAACTGGCTCGCTTCATCTGCAAGTTCTGGCAACATTCCTCAACCTTTAAAAAAGTTGTAGAACCCAATTTCCAGATCGGGTTTTCGCCCTTGCGATAAGCGATTTAAGTATTCTTCTGTGTCTATCTCCAAATCTTGAGTTAACGGATTCTGGTTCATGAAATTTTTACCCTGCTGTACAGCTCGAACGGCATCCACGATCGCTTTCCTCAAGTGCCACAACTGAAACGGATATTTTGACAGGCTCTTCCCTTCCAACCTTAACTCCTCACCTTCGCCGGTCTACCCACCCTAACGTTGCCCATCACCCGCCGCAGATAACCTTTGAGTAATACCGATCGACTTTCGGCAGTCGGTGTGCAGGGGAGTGTTAGGCTGAGATCTCACTTGCTTAAAATCCTGAATCTGTCTGGATTTGAGGCGATTTTACCCCCTTTGATGTATTTTCCTGAGCTGGCAAAGCTTTCAGCCCTTTTCAGAGGAAAAAACTTCCAAAGTCCCATTATTTGGTATTTTCGAGTGACGCGAAAATACGGCATTGCTGAATTCTGAGGGATCTCAAGAGATCGCCGAATTGATGATTATGCAGCAGAAGTCCTCACTTGTTTCTTCTCCAACTCCGCTTTCGCAAATTCTCGGACAACCCGATCTGGATCGTTCTCCGATCGCTCCTCAAGTAAGGCCCAAGTTTGGGAATAGTCGGTATATTGCGCGATCGCCGCCTCTAAGGCTGCTTGGCGAGGATTGAGTTCTTCCGCATCTTGGCGCTGAAAGCGATCGGCAAACGCGCATTTCGACACAATCTCAAAGACGTTATACTCGTCCTTCCACTCCCGCGCGAGAACTTTCACTGCAATACTTCGGACTTCAGGATTTTGGGCGTACTGAGCGTAGGTTTTGAACCAATTCAAGGTTGTCGGGTCGTCTCTCCAGACTCGTGCCAGTTCCTCCATCGCCACGCGAAGGACTTCTGTGCTGGGATCGGATTGAGCGCGAGATTGCAAGAAAGCGAGCGTATCGGGATCGTCTTTTCCAATGCGGACGATTTCTCGCAATGCGGCAGCGCGATCGCTTTCATCGGGAGCATTTTCTGCTGTTTTGCAGAGGTGTGGCAGCGTCTGAGGCGCGTCAGTTTGTAGCGGCATTATTGCGTTTAAAGAGAAAGAGAGTCATCCTGGCGATTTTAGTGCAACCGGCCGGATGGCAAAAGGGCGATCGCGCGGAATTTTGACAAACTCAAGATTTCTTTTTTCCGTAAATTCTCGCTTGTTTTTTGGGAAAAATTGTGTAACTCGAAAGGCTTTACAGTAGCGCGCCGAAATCCCCAACAAGTGAAGAATTTCGGGGATTTCCTCAGGTGTCGAAGAGGAAGAGGGCGAAAATGGTTAAGATAGTAGCAGCATTGCGTCTGGCTCTTCCGAAAAATTCAGAAGCTTTAACCTAACTTGCGATCGCCTGTCTGACGGTACTCATCCCTAAACATGACTGCATCCGCTCCGAAACGCGCCCAAACTGAAATTCGCTCTCTCCACTATCGAGATTTAGAGGTCATTAAAAACCTTGCTGCCCAATCCTGCGAAACCGAGCCGCAAACTTGCTCGATTGCCCTGGGGAAACAATTGCAAAATGCCCGACGCTGGTACGGATTTCTCAAGTTTTTAAGCTTTTTCCCCAACCCTCACCAACATTATTTTTGCGTTTATGTTGCCGAGCGGATGCAACAAGCGATCGCGGCCATCCAAGTTTCGCCGTTTAATAGCGCGCGCAGTACTTGGCGGGTGGATCGAGTCCTTGTCGGCGATCGCCTCGATAGCGGGACGACAGCCACTGAGATCGGTTCTCAACTCCTACGTCATTGCTTTGAAACGGTTTTAGAAGCGCGAACCTGGCTGCTAGAAGTCAAGATTGACGATAAGGCCACGCTGGCGCTGTATCGACAAAATGGCTTTCAACCCCTCGCTCAGATGACGTATTGGGCGATCTCGCCCGCACTGCTCGCCCAATTGGCCCGAAACGAACCCAATCTGCCCAATCTTTCGTCTGTGAGTAATGCCGATGCCAAGTTGCTCTATCAACTGGACACGGTTTCGATGCCCCCGTTGCTGCGCCAAGTGTTTGACCGCCATATCAACGACTTTAAGCGCGGTGCGATCGAGAGTTTACTGTCTGGTTTGCAACAATGGTTGGGTTTGGGACGAACCAAAGTTGCGAGCAGTTATGTGTTTGAACCCCAACGCAAAGCAGCAATTGGCTACTTTCGGCTGGAGTTATGCGACGATGGCAGTCATCCTCACCAAGCTCAATTAACTGTCCATCCCGCCTACACGTGGCTTTATCCGGAACTGCTCTCTCAGATGGCGCGCATTATCCAAGATTTTCCCAGCCAATCCTTGCAACTCGCTTCCGCCGACTACCAACCGGAACGAGAAGAGTATTTGGAAAACCTGGGCGCGCGACGGATCGAACACACGCTGTTGATGTCTCGTTCGGTGTGGCACAAAATCCGGGAAATTAAGCCGTTAGAAGCCCTGCAATGGTCGGACGTTCTGCAAGGACTTCAGCCGCGAACGCCGATCCCCACCCGCATCTCTTGGTTTAAATCCGTTCCCAACGTTCTCCCACCGGGTTCGCCTCCTCATGCTTCTCCTTCCGAAGGTCGCGATCGCTCGGACTCTGGCAAAAAAACGCCAGAAACGGACTAATTCATCCAAGCATCCGCATCCTCGCCAGCGCATAACTCCTGAACAACGACATAAGGTTGCACGATTATGCTCCGAAAGCGCTGAGTGGGGTTATCATTCCAGCGACTTAACTGCTCGCTAGACGGCTTTTGAACCAATTGGCTGTCGATCCAACCTTGCACCACAGCCACATTATCCTGCGCGATCGCCACTCCCACATCCAACAAATCTAACTGTGCCGACACCACAATAACGGCTTGGCGCTTAGCGTGGGGCATTAACCAGTCCCACTCCGCTTCATCTATCGAGTCTTGTAAGGTTTTTTTGAGATCTTGCATGATTGCTTGATTTTGAGGTTGCACAATGGCTGGTCGCTTAAAACCCAATCGTTATACAGCTTACCCTTTCCTCCCGATCCACACTCAAGAGATCTCCGCATCCAGAACGAACGAGGTTAAAAACATCCCCCCGGCCGATTCTCGGTAAGAATCGAGTAACCTAGTAAGACGGCAATGTCAAACTTTGTTGAAGAGAAAAATACATGACTGCAACTGTTGCTCAGCCCAAGTACGAAATTAAAGATATTGCGCTCGCCCCCAAAGGCAAGCAGCGCATCGAGTGGGCAGGACGAGAGATGCCCGTCTTGCGCCAAATTCAGGAGCGTTTTGCGAAGGAAAAGCCCCTTGCGGGAATTCGCCTAATCGCATGCTGTCACGTCACGACTGAAACCGCACACCTCGCGATCGCGCTCAGAAATGCCGGAGCAGATTCCCTGCTGATCGCCAGCAACCCCCTCTCAACCCAAGATGATGTGGCAGCGAGCCTAGTTGCAGACTACGGCATTCCCGTCTTCGCCATCAAGGGAGAGGACAACGAAACCTATCACCGTCACGTTAATATCGCTCTCGACCACAAGCCCAACATTATCATTGACGATGGCAGCGACGTAACCGCTACCCTGGTCAAAGAACGGCAAGACCAACTTCCCGACATTATCGGCACCACGGAAGAAACCACGACAGGGATTGTTCGCTTGCTGGCAATGTTCAACGATGGGGTTCTTTCCTTCCCCGCCATGAACGTCAACGATGCTGAAACCAAGCACTTCTTTGACAACCGCTACGGAACGGGTCAGTCCACCCTCGACGGTGTCATTCGGGCCACCAACGTTCTGCTTGCTGGTAAAACCGTTGTGGTTGCCGGTTACGGTTGGTGCGGGAAAGGCGTTGCGATGCGGGCCAAAGGCCTCGGTGCGAACGTCATTGTCACCGAAGTGAACCCCGTGCGGGCCATTGAAGCGACAATGGATAGCTTCCGCGTGATGCCGATGAGCGAAGCTGCCCCCCAAGGCGATCTCTTTGTCACCGTCACCGGGAACAAGCACGTCATTCGTCCCGAACATTTCGAGGTGATGAAGGATGGAGCAATGGTGTGTAATTCCGGCCACTTCGACATCGAAATTGACCTTAAGTCTTTGGGCGCAACGGCCACAGAAGTGCGCGAAGTTCGCAACTTCACCCAACAATATCAACTACCTAGCGGTAAGTCGATTGTGGTCATTGGTGAAGGGCGTTTGGTCAACCTCGCCGCAGCAGAAGGACACCCCAGTGCGGTGATGGACATGAGTTTTGCAAACCAAGCTTTGGCCTGCGAGTATTTGGTGAAGAATAAGGGCAAATTAGAACCGGGAATGCACTCCATTCCGGAGGATGTCGATCGGGAAATTGCTCGGTTGAAACTGCAAGCAATGGGCATTCAAATTGATACGCTCACGTCCGAACAAGTGGAGTATATGAATTCCTGGACTGCGGGAACGTAGATGTAAAGGACGAAACAAGTAACGTCTTGTGCAACTTTTTCCGCTCTCTTGAATCTATGACGTTTGAGAGACTCAAAATCCGGACGATTCAGTCAATGGGTACGGCAAATCAAGTATTTGAGCCTTTAAGTTGCACATCGCGTAAGTAGGAGCGAGGTTACCTCGCCCCTACCCAGATCGGCTAAGCGGTCACACCTTTAAATTGGGTTTTCTCACACCCCACACCCTTGACAAGAATTTGGATATCGCAGTTTAAATGTCGAACAGCTTATCAATACGGATTTATGTCTAATGCGAACAACCTGAAACTCTCGCTAGGGCGAGGGAATAACCCCTTGAGTGCGATGGCTTCGCCGACCTGACGGTACGCTTTTATCAAGCGACAGAATTGATAAATGTTCAATGCTCAATGTTCAATGAAAAGCCCTATTCTCTCACCACCAGATGCTGTTTAAAGCTCGCTCAGCCCTCAAACCACTCAATTTTCTCGATTCCCTCGCTAACCTCCAGATCGAGGGGTTTTGAGCCACTCACTACAATGGTTTGCGTCTCTTCTTTTGGCAACAAACGAGTGACATAATCAGCGAGAGACACCTCTTCGACGACCCCTTCCAAAACCACCTCAACCTGAGTCACCTTGCGTCGAACTCGGTCGAGAACATCGTCAGCGAGGGCGCGATAGCCTTCGAGCATACAGTTTTGTAGCGATCGCAGAGAACTGGGCCCCAACCATTCCATCTCGCCGAGTTCCTGCATGATGTTGCTGGCAGCGTTCTTCTCGATAAAGAAAACAACACGCAGTTGAGCGCTTAAAGCTTGGGCGAGATCGCGCGATCGCCACATCGCCGGATCGTAATCATAGGGACTCGCCAGGACGAGCCAAACTGTTTTCATCAAAACTCCTTGGAGTTGGGGCGAACTATCGGTTGTACTCGTCTAGTCTACAACCGAGCCTTGGCTTACCGTACTCAAGCTGGGTACGAGAAGAAACGGGTTGGCTGCGGCGAGACTGCGACAATCGTTTGATTAGCTCTGCTTTCTATTCCCCCCGTTCTTGCACCTTTTCCTTGAGCAATAAGTAATAAAGCTGTCCGCGACTTCTCATCACGCCCGCACGAATTTCTGGCGCTTGCCCCGTTCCCAGAAAATAATCGACCCGACCGGCCCCTTTAATCGCTCCCCCTGCGTCTTGATCCATCACATAGCGGCTAATGGGATGCTCTGTAATTTCTCCGGCCGCATCGAGGAAAGGAAGAGTGGCGTGGATGAGGGCTAATGCACCAGGAGGCATCAGAGATTTATCGGTGGCGATGGAACGTTCCGGACTCAGAGCAACGCCGATACTTCCCGTTGCTGGGTTACCGTAGTTGTCTGAGAAAAAAACAAAGCTGCGATCGCGGGTCATGTAGTCGTTGAACTGTTCTGGGTGCTGCTTAAAATATGCCTGAATTTTGGGCATGGTAATGGTTTCTAGCTCCAACTTACCGTCTTGCGCTAGCTCCCAGCCGATGCTGGTGTAGTTGCGGGCGGTATTGCCTGCATAACCGACAGTGGTTTGCGTGCCATCTGGGAGTTGCAGTCGAGCCGAACCTTGGATGTGTATTAAATAGGCTTGCCAGCGATCGCGCAGCCAAAAGAGTTCCAAGCCTTTCAGTTTGGGGTGGGTTTGCAGTCCGTCTTCCCCTTCTAACTCTTTGCGAGTAGGATGGGGGCGAGGCCAAGCGTCCAAATCGGATGGTTTCCGATAGATAGGGTAGCGATACTCTGCTGTCTTCACCCGACTGGCGGGATAAATCGGTTCAAAATAAGCGCTGAAGAGGACTTCGCCCCGATGCTCTCGACCGACGGCCTGGTAAAAGACAAACTCTTCTTTCACGGCAGCTTGCAGTTCTGCGGGCGATCGCGCGGCGAGCAGTAGCGCTCGGAAGCGTCTTAAACTGCGCTCTACACGCTCTCGCGTAATGCTTTTAATTGGGAAGTTGCGGTAATCTTCAACTGCTTTGGGCGATCGCAAATAGCCCAAACTGCGGTCGAGAGATTGCAAGAGGATCGGGCGATCGGCAGATTCTCTCCAAAGTTGCTCGTCTCGTCCCAAGTCGGGCTGACAGCAGCCTCCCGCGAGTCGCCCGTCGATGGGTTGCAGCGGGTCTTTTTCCTCTGTTTGCCAGTGGGGAGAGGGGAGTGGGATCGAGGGTTTGACGGGTGTTGGGTCGGGCGATCGCGGAGATTTCTCTAGAGCGCGATCGCAGCCCTGGAGCAATGAACCCACAATAATCCCGAAGGCCAGAATTCGTCGCCAGCGATTGAGTCCCTTCATCTTGACCAAACTATAGATCTGGAAAATCGGTACGAGTGGACGCGGGCAGGAATAACAGCGATTTGCGAACAAATTGTTTAACCCGAACTTCGCACAATCGCCCTAGGTTCGCGAAGGATTGCAGCGCGGGAAATTGGGTAATTCAATCGACGCAAACGTTTTCCGCCGAATGTGAGGTCGCCGAGGATAAAGCAAGGGCGAAGGAGAAGTCGATACAGGCGAGACTTGTTCTTGGTAGAGGTGTTGCCACTGAGGAGAAGGCTCATCTGTTGCTTGCGCTTGTTCCTCCGATTGCACCGAGGGAGTCTCGACTGGCTCTTCTGAGGCGAGATTGCGATCGCTCTCCAACGGTTCGAGCGATTCTGCCTCTAACTCGCTGGTCGCTTCGGAAACATCCTCCCTCTCTGTAGAGCCACTTTCTTCGCTCACAGGAACGTCAATCGCATCGAGCATCCAGTCTACTGCATTGTATTCGGGATGGGCTGGATCTAGGGCTTTTTCCCAATCGCTCTCCAAATTGCCTGCTGGGTCATCTGGAGTCAGGTCAAATAGCGCCATTTGCTCCGCGATCGCGGCATCATCTAGATAAAATTCGTCGATCGGGTCGCCCTCTTGCCAGCGGTTGGTTGCCCAAGCTGGCGACTGTCCTGAAAGTTCCGCTGAGGGATCGGGCTGGCTCGACCAGGGTTGGATGGGTTGCGCCACAATGGTCAAAGGGGTGGGTGCAATCTCGGCTTCTTGCACGCTTTCCTCCTCAGAAGAAGACGGACGCATCATTTGGGAGCTTTGGGTATCTAAGCACTTATCCAACGCCGCCTTAAATTGTAAAGTCTGGCGTTGTTGTCGCTGGAGCCGGACGTATAATTCTCGCGATTGCTGTTGCGCTTCTTGCAGTCGATCGGTTTGCTCTTCATACTGCTGCTGCAAGTGCGCGCAATCTCGTTCGAGTTCGAGAATGCGCTCTCGCGAGCGTTCGAGTTCGAGGACGCGCTCTCGCGAATATTCGACTTGTTCGGAGAGACGCGCAATTGAGACTTTCTGACGGTGCGCGTCCTGTCGGGAAATTTCTAGTTCTTCGAGCAGGGCGCTAATTTTCCCTTGTGAGAGGTTGAGTTCTTTGGCTTGTTGAGTGCCGATCGCTTCGATGCTTCGCGATCGCGCGATTTCCGCCTGGAGCGCTTCTTGGGACTCGGCAAGAGCCTGTTCCAAACTGGCTACTTTTTTGAGCAAATCTCGATTGCGCTGGCGGAGCTTGCGAGCAAGAGAAAACCAATCTGCTTCCTGGAGAGGGGGCAAACTGCCAGGGTCTTTTGCCGATTCTGCCGAACTGACCTCTGCTGTTTCCGGAGCAATGCGCTGCTTAAAGCGCGAGATCGGAGTCGCTTCCGGCTGGCTGGGAGCCGAGGTATCGACCACCTGTACTGTCAAGTCGGCATTAGCCTCCGAGACGGCAGTTTCTTCGGGATTTTGTTGCTTGGGAGTTTCAGCTTCACTCATTGCTATTCGCCCTTGAGAGTAACAGGCCTCAGCGAGAATGAGTTAATAATACCAAGTCTTGCCGAATAGTCATGCGTTTGGAGTGCGGAATCCTGTTTGACCCTAAGCGGTTACAAACACAAGGTACATTCAAGGATTAACTTTTGATTCACTGTTGCATGGGGCTGAATTTCCAGCGCTTTCTTAAAAGATTGAATCGCCGCTGGATAATCACCGAGAGCGGCATGACATAATCCCAAACCATGCCAAGCGCCAAAGTGGTAGGGATTAAGCATGACGACCTGCTCGCAATCATCTCTCGATTGTTCGTATTTTTCTTGAGTGTGATAGAGGACTGCTCGGCGATTCCAAGCTTCTACAAAATCGGGATGGCTTTCGATCGTTTCGGTTAAGATTGTCTCAGCGCGATTAAAGTCTCCCACGTCCAGAAAGATTTGCGATCGCCTGAGAATTTCTAAACCCAGTTCGCCTTTTTGATTGAACCAGATTTGCCACATTTGCGCGGTCGCTCGCTGGCGAACCTTGCGATCGCTGTGTTTTAAATCTTCGAGTAACCGAGCGTGTAGCGACTCATCCATCAAATTCGCCCTCTCCCCATCCACACGACTCCCTACATTTTCTCACCGATTTTCATGAATTCCGATCGCTGGATGTTTCCTCCTCGTTCGCGTTCGTTTTTGGGATAAAACTGGGGCGTTTGCTCGCTTCCCAACCGGGAGGTCGCTTGGAGTTGTACCAAGCAATTGAACCAATGGTTACCGCAGCAATAAAACCGATCGCGTAAACGGCGACGAACGCGACGGGAAATTGCCTTCCACCGGCTGCGGCTGCTTCCATCAGAATTTGCATTGTGGTTTCTATCCTTATAATTTCTTCTTTTTTTGTAATAAACCTTTATATTTTATCTTACTCACGCAGTCCGCGATCGCCATCTCCCGCTGCGAGAAACTGCGGGCAATGGCGATCGCGCCGTGCTTTTGGATGCGGAGTGTTACTCACCCGAGCTAGGAGGAGCAGCCGAAGGCGAGATCTTTTTCGGCTTGGAAAAATTGGGGACGGGTGCTGGTGCCGGTGCTGGTGCGGGAGCTGCTTGCCGCTTCCGAGGTGCGGAATTCCGGCGCGGTGCAGAATTCTGACGCGGTGCGGAATTCCGACGCGGCGCTGAATTGCTGCGATTGTTAGTGCGACGGCTCCCAGAACTGCTGCGATTTTGCCGAGATTGACTGCGAGAGCGGCTGCGAGTATTGCTGCTGCTCCGAGAACGGGAGTTTGAGTTGGAGCGCGATCGCGAACTGGAGCGGGATCGAGAGCGAGAATTCGAGCGAGAGCCAGAACCAGAACCAGAACTCGCTTTCTTCTTAGGTTTTGTTTTTTTGTAGTAGCTTCGTTTGGGTTTAATCGGTTTCGTTTCGATCGTCCCCTCGCGGCCCTCCAGCTTTCTGGGACGGTCGGGAAAATCCTCTGCGGGAACCCAGTCTTTGAGTTCGAGCATAAACCTGCGCCAGACCGCCGCTGCAGTACTGCTGGCTCCCCACGTCGATTTATTGTCGTCGTTCCCCAACCAAACTCCCGCGACAACCTGGGGAATATAGCCAACGAACCACAAATCGCGCTCTTTATCGGTGGTTCCTGTTTTTCCGGCTGCAGGCCGTCCAATTTGAGCGGCGGTTCCCGTACCGCTGGTCACGACGCTACGCAGCATCCAAGTCATAATCGCGGCGGAGTCTTCGTCTAACGCGCGTTCGGGTTCCAATGCTGCTTCGTAAATGATGTTGCCGTTGCGATCGCGCACTTGTTGAATGCCGTGGGGTTGATTGTGCAGTCCCTTATTGGCCAGGGTTCCATAGGCGCTGGTGAGTTCGAGCAGCGTTACCTCAGAGGCTCCTAGCGCCAGAGAATAAGTCTTTTTGAGTTCTGACTCAATTCCCATTTTTTTCGCTGTTGCAATCGTCGGCTCCCAACCCACTTGAATGAGGGTTTGCAAGGCGGGGATATTGATAGACTTCACCAACGCATCCCGCATCGAGACCCAACCGCGATATTCGCCGTCGTAGTTTTTCGGTTTGTAGCCATCGACAACATATTCTGCATCTCTCAGGCCCCGGTACGGCGAAAATCCGGCCGCGATCGCGGTGGAATAGACAAAGGTTTTAAAGGTCGAACCCGGCTGGCGTTTGGCTTGAGTAACGCGGTTAAACTCGCCGTTGTCTTCCTTGCTGTAATAATCTTTCCCGCCAACCATGGCTTTGATGCGGCCGTTGCGCGGATCGATAGCGACCAAGGCTGCTTGGTCGAAGCGCTGATAGCGGCCGTAGCGTTTTACCGCATTTTCAATCGTTTTTTCCGCGGCCGTTTGCCAGCCTAAATTAATCGTGGTTTCAACCGTCAATCCCCCTGCTTTGAGTTGTTCGGGGGAAAGGTGTCGGGTCAGTTCCTGTTGGATGTAGTCCGTGAAATAGGGGACTTTGCGTTGCAGGCGTTTGGGTTCCTTGCGGTTGGTGGTGAGGGGGGACGCGATCGCGGCCTCGGCGGCGGCGGGTGCGAGCAACTCATCCTCTTCCATCTGTTTGAGAACCAAGTTGCGACGCTTCAGCGCCGCCTCTGGATTTTCAAAGGGAGAATAGGCGCTGGGTGCGGGGGTAATTCCGGCAATGGTTGCAGCTTCGGCGGCCGTTAATTCATCCACCGACTTGCCAAAGTAGATCCAAGCCGCATCGGCAATACCGTAGGCTCCAGAACCTAAGTACACTAAATTGAGATAGCGCTCTAGAATTTGATCTTTGGAATACTGCTCCTCAATTTTCTGAGAAATTCGTACCTCCCGCAGCTTTCGCCACAGATCTTGCTCTTGGTTGAGAAAGACAATTCTCGCGAGTTGTTGGGTAATCGTACTTCCCCCTTCTTTCACTCCCCCCGCTTTGAGGTTCGCGATCGCGGCACGGAGAATTCCTTGATAGTCAACACCTTGGTGATCTCGGAAGCGGCGATCCTCGCTGGCGACAAAGGCTTGAACGACATTTTCCGGGATATCCTCAATTTCGAGGGGTTCGTGAGTCACCGGGCCGATCTCTTGCAACACCGTTCCATCGGAGGCTTCGATCGTCATCGTCCCTTCGCGAGCAAACACCATCACCTCGTCCACCGACTCTGGCAAACTCGTTTCTAGCGCGTTCCAGATGCGGAAAAGAGCAATTCCTCCTCCCCCAATTCCGAGGACAACTGCAACCAAACCCCAAAACTTCAGATCGCGGCGCAGCAGATGCTTAAGCTGAAGATGCTTCATCCATTGTTGTGCCTTCTGTTGCGCCTTCGCTAGCTTCCCTTCACTAAATTCAACTTCCCCTTGGGGTTCCACTTCTGGTTCGGAAACCGCCATATTTTGTGTGGGGTCGCTTGGGATAGCAGACCGATCTTCTGACACTAAATCTTCTGACACTACGTTATTAGACTCTGTCGATGTTGAGCGATCGACTAAACTATCTGACTGTTCTCGCTTTTGAATAAACTTTGACACGCCGACTCCTGAGCTATACCACAAACCGCCCTAGATTGTATCTATATTTTGCTTATTGTATGCTCTCGTTCGGCAAATTGGTTGAGCTGAACCTGTCTGGGGTGGCTGGCGCGATCGCCCTCACAGAAAAATTTGCGGAATTTTGCAGTCGCCTTTCCAACTTTCTCGACCTTACCCTTTTTTCCGGATGAGTAAATAGGTTTGCATTTTCCCTTTTCCCTTTACTTCAATCGCACCTCGATCTTCAAAAGAATAACAATCTTTCAATCGCTGATAAGTCTGCTCTGAAACTTGAATTTTTCCCGGCAGTCCGTGCGACTCCATACGGCTGGCAATATTCACCGAATCACCCCAAATATCATACACAAACTTTTTAATGCCAATCACGCCGGCGATCGCTGGGCCGGTGTGAATGCCAATTCTCAGCTCAAAAGAATAACGACTGGTTTGATTGAACTGTTCCAGTTCGCGCTGCATTTCCAGAGCTAAATTCGCGATCGCTTGGGCGTGATCTTTGGATGGGATCGGCAAGCCGCCAGCGACCATATAGGCATCTCCAATCGTTTTTATTTTCTCCAGTTCGTAGTCATCAGTTAAGCGGTCGAAGCTGGAGAAAATTTGATTTAAAATCTCCACAAGCTCTGTTGGGTTGAGCGTAGCAGACAAAGGGGTGAAACCAACAATATCGGCAAATAAGATAGTAATCGATTCAAATCTTTGAGCAATTGTTTCAGGTCTTTCTTTTAACTGCTCGACGATCGATTGTGGCAACATGTTAAGCAACAGATTCTCATTGTCTTGGCGCTCTTGATTAATAATTCTATTATTGATGAAGTTATTTCTTGAATAACTTTCAATGGTATAACCAACAAAAACTTCGATTGTCAAAGCAGAGACAACAAAAAAATTTTTGTCAACCAAAACATATAAAGGATAAGGCTTGAGAAAAATCGCAACGATTTCAAAAGCAATGATGACAAGCGTACAAGAAGCCAGCGCAAAGACAAATCGCATTCCCGAAAAGGTAAAACTCCACATCAGTAACAACATCAGGGATGTAGAATAGAAGAAATTGCCCAATCCATCTGTCACCAGTAAGATTCCAAGAATTCCGCACCCTCCGATTAAGGAAGCGACGCTCAGAAAAAGTTGAAAGTATTTTTGAAAATAAGGGGTAAAAGAGACAATTAAAATCCCTAATAAAATTGGAATCACAAAGCCAAAACGAATGAGCCAAATTTGATGAGCTTGCTCTGGGACAATCCAAACATCTAAGCCAGCAAAAATAACATACAGAATAATTCCTAAGATAAGGGCAATTCGAGACTGAGGGAGTGTTTTTTGGAAGTAGCTTTCTCGATACTCCCGTTCTAGGTCGAGGTCGGTAAAGCTTAACGTTACAGGATGTTGTTGATTTCCCATTGATTCTTGAACATTCAACATTTATCAATTCACACCTAATGTGTATTAGGAGCTTCCGACCCTGACTCTACTGTTACCTTCTCCTCCCTATTGCCTCTCTTGGTCAGCGTTCCCTTGCGCCTGACAGCGACGCGGGGTCTGACCGCTATTCCCTGTCCCCTGCAAAGGTTTCAGAGTGTTCGCATCAGACGTAATTCTGAATTCCATCGATCCTTCAATGTTCAATGTTGGCAGAACAATCGGGATAAGTGCAATGGTTGCAAGCAGTACTCGTTTTGTGAAAAAACTTAAGGGAAATTACGGAAAGAATGGCTTGACCTCTGGGCGACAACTGCCATACTAGGAATATCAGTCCGTAGAATTGAGCAGGTTCGTTGTTTTCAGGAACATTGCAGGCTCTGCAGTGTTAGGGGTGCATCCGTTATTTTGTTTAGCTCAAGCAACTACTTCCACAATCGCCTTTTTGGGATAACTCATGACCCTCTTATTACCCCCGCCTGTCGCGAGAGAAGATACTTGTGCTTTCCCGACAGAACTGATTCGCCATAGCGCTAAAGTCGAAGAAGTCAAGCTTGCAAACAAGTCCTGGCGGGAGGCCTCGAAAAAATATAGAACTCATCGCGAGGTTTATCAGGGAGCGCAACTTCTACCGCTTCGCCACAGCGATCGCGCTGCTTTGGCGACTCTATTTGACGCGGAAGTTTGGGATGAGGTCAACGCAGATATTGATAATGCCCTTTTAGTGCTTTGGCCGGAACCTTGCTGGGAGGACGATCCGTTTCGGGTTTACGATGACAGTGCTTTTGAGTTTTTGGCTGAGTTTTTGTAGGGGAGGGGCAATTATTGCCAGGAGGTCGCGCGATCGCGGAAATAATTTCGATATAGCTCAAAGCGCGGTGCAACCCGATTGCCTTGTAAGTTGACCAAGCCCATACTATGTAATTTAAAGGCTAACACTGATTCCAACTCGACAGGTTGTTGCGAGATCGCGACTTGTCGAAAAGCTTGGGCTAACTCTGGATGCTGTTGCAAAATCCACAGGTGTCGCCGCAGATGATCGCCATAAATTCCGGCTTCTGTGGGGGCAATTTCGAGCAGTTCGTCTAGGGTCAACTGTTGTTGGGAGATATGGTACAGGGCCAGGCGCACCAAATAGGGATGGCCGCCGACAATTTTCATGAGCTGTTCGACGCGATCGCGCGACCAATTCAAACCGTGACGCTTCGCCAAATCCCCCACTTGCTCGACGCTAAACTCCGACAGTTCGATCGGCAACCCCACATTAAAGGGCGACTGGTTGATATCCATCGGAATATACACTTCGGTGGAGTGAACCACGACTAAGCGCAGTTTTTCCCAGAGTTCGCTATCTTCGTCTCCTCGTCCCGCATCCTCGTACCACGCTCGCAACAAACCGAAAAAATCATCGGCAATATTGGGGTAGTCAAAGACGCGATCCACTTCATCCAACCCCAAAACTAAGGGGGTATCCGTCCTCATCAACAAACAGTCTTCAAAGAAAATCGTGCAGTTGTCTTTGCTGCCGTAAGTATCTGTCCAATAGTCGTCAATGCGATCGCTCAGGCGCAACTTGCGAGCAATACGGATGCAAAACCAGCGCAGCAGCTCATTTAAACTCGTAAACACCGATTTGTCGGCGTGTTGAAAGCTGAGGGGGACGGTACGATATCCTCGCTCTCGCGCTTGGTTGAGGATGCGGGCCATCAAGGAGGTTTTGCCCATCTGTCGGGGTGCTTTGAGGCGAATTAAAGCTCCTGGTTGCGCGATCGCCTGATAGCACTGTTCTTCGTAGGGAACGCGCTCCACATAAAACGCAGAAGACAGCCGCACCTGACCTTTGGGCAACTCCGGATCGGCAACGGGGGAAGGATTGGGAATTGACGGTGCGGACTTCGGGAGTGCGGTAGAAGAGACGGCTCGCTCCCACTCCTCCTCTTGTCCGGTTTCCCAACTCCCTCCCACGGCGAGGACATGGAGAACCTCTCGCACTAGCTTGGGAGTATCGACAACAGCTTTCCAAACCCCCTGACGGATGCCCTGGAGATAGTTGCGGAGATCGTGGTTGAGGACGAGATCGGGGGGACAGTTGGCGCGAATTGGCAGGACGATCGGTTTGCGGTCGGTACTGGAATCTCTGCGTTCCTTCGCTTGTCGCAACTCTTCAATCGTCATCTCGCTCGCAGCAGCAGCGGGGGAAAGGATCAACACAAAGTAATCGCATTGTTGTAATGCAATATTGGCATGAGAAAGGAAGAGATCGTTTGGCTGGCCGGTGGCGAGAAAAACCTGATGTCCTGCCGCTGCGATCGCGCGTTTCAACTCCTCCGCCAAACTTAGCTCCGAGTCTTGAGCGCGATCGCTAATCGCCACGCGGACGAAGGGAGAATTTTCTGTGCGAGCCAGTCCCTGCCAAGCGAACGGGATGGGTGTCGTCTTTTGCCGCCGCTTTTTTGCCCGCTCTAGCGCCCCTTGTACCTTCTTTTTAGTAACTTTTTCTCCCAGAGCCTCAGTGAGCTTTTTCCAAAGCTTATAACCTACATATTTTTCAACATATTGAGGATTGAGAGGATAAATTTCTTCATAGGTTTTTCCCTGCCAAGAGCCGATAAAAACGTCCCGTTCTAAATCATTGAGATGCTTTCCCTGTTTGGCATAAATTAATTCATCGGCTAATTCTAAAGCTTCCTCAGCTTGCATATCGCTCAACTCTTAACTGATTTGCGAACTCCTCTAATTCCCGTTACTTGGCAGGCAATTGTTCGTCTTTATATAATTGGTACTGTATCGCACAAACTGCGGGAGCGGTTGCGATCGCACCCTTCGCTGCTGGCGACTGAGGCGATCGCTCAGTCGTACCTAATGAGGGGTTTATGGGGTTTTATGAGGTTTTAACTCAAACCGGACAGAAGCAAAAACCCCAAAACTCATGAGGTTTTCTGGTTGGCATTTCCAGACATCTACCCGAAGCTATAGATAGATAGCTCCATCGCATTGCCAAAACCACAACCCAATCTATTCAGTTTGCGCCGAGCGACGTTTTGCATCAGGGAGAATTGTCATGTTTAATTTCACCAAAGCCACCATTTATCTGTGCGTCGAGCGCTTGCAAGCAGGCTATCGCCAGACGTTTGGCAGCACCAACTCAACCGCCACCAACCTCATCGCTCAGGTGACTCACACTGCCATCAAGCAAATTGCCCGCAGCGATGCTCCCTACCACGACATCGAACACACGCTCTTAGTTGCGCTAACGGGTCAGGAAATGCTGCTCGGCAAACAGATCTTAGAAGGGAGCGTTACAAGCGCAGATTGGCTCAATAGCATGGTTTCCCTGCTCTGCCACGATATGGGCTATCTTCGGGGGATTTGCCGCCAGGATTGCCCGGAGAGGGGACGCTACACCACTGGCACGCCGGCCGGCGCGATCGCCCTCTCGGAAGAGGCAACCGATGCCAGTTTGACCCCCTACCACGTCGATCGCGGCCAATTATTCGTGCGAGAGCATTTCTCGAACTGCGAACAGCTCGACCCCGAAGCGATCGCGCGCAATATCGAGCTAACTCGCTTTCCCATCCCCCCCGACGACGAACACCAAGAAACCTCCGGTTATGGCGCATTGGTTCGGGCCGCAGATTTAATCGGCCAGCTCGCCGACCCCTGTTACCTGCAAAAACTCCCCGCCTTGTACCGCGAATTTGAGGAGACGGGAACCAACAAAGCATTAGGCTATCGTCATGTCGGCGAATTGCGCGCGGCCTTTCCCAACTTCTTTTGGAATGCGGTTTATCCCTACATTCAAGAAGGACTGGACTACCTGAGGGAAACTCAGCAAGGCAAACAAATTGTTGCGAACCTCTATGCCAACGTCTTTGTCGTCGAGCGAGAACTCCAAGAACGCGCTTCCACCGCTGTTGTTCGCCGCACCTCTCCCGAAATGAAGAAGTTAGTTCTCCAAACTGCCGCTTCGAGAGAGATGGATGATTGCCTCCCTGTGGTTGGCGTTGCCGCGCGGAACTGAAGGAATGCAGCACAATAAAGATTGATTCTGAATCCTGGCTCGAAACTCAAACCCTGACCCTACAATTATTTCTTCCTTTTCGGTTAACCACGATCGTAATCGAGAGAATTCGATGGCAAATTATGTCTATATCGCAACAAGCTTAGATGGATTTATCGCGACGAGCGATGGGGGATTAGCTTGGCTAGACGAATCCCCAAACCCAGAAAAAACCGATTATGGATATTCTGAGTTTATAGATAGCATTGATGCCATTGTGATGGGACGAAATACCTTTGAGAAGGTTTTGAGTTTTGATGTATGGCCTTATACAAAACCTGTTTTTGTATTGAGTAATAGCCTAAAAAATCTTCCAACCTCTATGCTCGACAAAGCTGAAATTGTGCGTGGAGAGATAAACAAGATAACTAATCAATTAAATCAACGAGGATACGAGAATTTATATATTGATGGAGGTCGTGTAATCCAAGGTTTCCTGCAAGAAGATCTGATTGATGAAATGATTATCGCTCGTATTCCGATTCTTCTTGGTGAGGGAGTTTCTCTCTTTGGAAAACTAAATCGCCCTCTTAAGTTTGAACACAAAAAAACAAAGATATACAATGACACTCAGGTCAAAAGTCACTATACACGAACTAGAAATTTCAACCTTTGAGAGAGAATAATATTGACCCCTATCAACTTCCAGAGCGGAACGATAGCAAACCTAACAGGAAAGTATGGTACAGATTCAATCTCAACCCCAGAAACTCACCTTCGAGGAATATCTTACCTATGAGGACAATACTGACAACCGCTACGAACTCATTGAGGGAGAGTTAGTCCCCTTGTCTCCTGAGTCGCCCCAAAATAGTATCATTGCTCGACGTTTGTTCCTGGCTTTTGTCAGCCAAAATCTTGCCCCCTTTGAACTCATTCCCCTTCACGACTGCGAAATTCAAGTTCCTGTCCTCCAGCGGGGAGATGCAGCCAACCGCTATCCCGACCTCGCGATCTTGAGAGAAGAGCATCTAATTCTGATGGGGAAGCGTCAAACGATTACATTCGATATGTTTCCACCCCGTTTAATTGTCGAGGTGGTCAGTCCTTACAAAAGTCACCGAGATGAAAATTATCGGCGCGATTACCAGTCTAAGCGGTTGCAGTACGCGGCGCGAGGCATTCCCGAATATTGGATCGTAGACCCGACTCAGCAGCAAGTCATGGTGTTGCAACTTGAGGTGGGGGAATATCGGGAAGCCGTCTTTCGAGGCGATTCTCCACTGGTTTCTGCGGTTTTCCCAGAACTGGATTTAACGGTGCGGCAAGTTTTTGAGGTGGTTTAAATAGCCGAGAGAAGAACAGTTAGCAGAAATGGGATAGGGACATTAAGACAAGGCAATCATCACATTTGCAGTACTATAGTTCTGTTTTGGCCAACTGCTCATGACTTCCCTTCTCGTGAAAGCGCTAGACAGAATTTTGGTTTGGATAGAACAACACAAACCTTGGTACTTGGAATGTTTAAACCCCGGACTCTCGAAACCTGAGATTGATCGCTTGGTCAGAGAACTTCCCGTTCAACTTCCCACAGAAATTTATGAACTTTATCAATGGAGGAATGGAGCGAGAAAAGGAGATCTAGTTAGAAAGACGGCTTGGCTCTTTAATGCTTGGACTTTTTATCCTCTACAGGAAGTCATTGAATGGCATCAAAAATGGACGGGGTTTTGTGGAAGTAGTTGGGAAATTGCCAAGTGGATTCCCTCCCCCATTATTTCGTTCGATCTCTTTTACTACCCACAAGGTCGTAATTCAGGACAAGTCTTATTTTCTGATAGCTTAAAGAATTCTCCAGTTCTCTTTCTAGATATTGAATCAGGCAGTATCGTCGAGAGAAAATACGCCAGTCTTACTCAGATGATGATGACTATAGCAGAGTGCTATGAAACAGGTGCTTATTACAACGATCCGGAATTTGACCCGTATTTTGTTAATGTTAAGGTCGAACAAGAGCGAGAAATTTGGCGCAAGCATAACTCTATCTTGCTCGAAGATATAAACAAAATCTTGAACTTTATGCTCCAGACCAGAGAAGCTTATAGCTATTCATTCGCGGAAGTTGTAGATGAAATCATATACTTTGGAAATCGAACAACTATAGAACTTTTATCTCAGATATTAAAAATCTCGATATATCAAAATAACAATTACGATATCAGTACGATGATTTTCACCAAAAGGGAAGTTGTTAAAGTCTTGGGAAAGCTATCCAATCTTAGTGCTGCTGCTGAGGCTGTTCCCACTTTAATTGCTTCTGCGAACAAAGATATCGATCTCGAAAATAAAGTTTGCGCGGCATATTTATTGGCAGAAAGCAGAAATGAGCGAGAATTTCAGCCTTTTGTTGAGACATTAAATTCTAATCAATTAGAGGTTAAACGAGAAGCGAGAAAGTCATTAAGGCAGTTAATTGAGAAATTCCCAGAACTTGAGGACGATATTCCTTTCTAATTTGAGTTCGAGTTTAACGGTTCTGAACTTTCGACAACTCAGTTAAAAGTGAGGTTTGAGAAATCACTTTCACCGTCGAGTTGTCTTTGATACTCAACTCCTGTGAGAAATCGCGCCAATGGAAGTAGGTTATTCGGTTAACCGCGATCGCGAATTAATAGAATGCTAAAAAAATGAACGACTTGTTGATGATAACGGTCTTTTCGATTATAAAAAGCGACCATAATACCACTATCAATTAGAATAAAAGCATGGGTAGCGTTCATAATCGATCGCGAATCTCACTTCTCTCGCTCAGATGTTCGGGAATTTTTTGTTTGCGAGTATTTCGATCTGATAAGTCTACTTCGCCTTCTAATAACTCTTTCGGATAGCCGCCCATTCTTTCTAAGATTGTTGGAGAGGATCTGAGTGCTATTAAATGATTCCGTAACAACTTTTTGACTAACTCTTGGCTTGTCATTTTCTCTTGAGATAATATCTCAATCAAGTATTTTTCTGCCTCATCATCAAGATTGACCGCAAGCATCATTCTATCTCCTGTATTTGAATGCTATCGTTATTCTATTTTATGGAGTGTAAAGCGCGATGGCTGTGCAAATTACTTCCCCATCGTACATACGCAGGTTAAAGAGTTTTTCTCCCTGCGTTACATGAGCATTCGTGGCAACATCCCAACTCCTGAGAAAAATCGCGACAATGGAAGTAGGTTATTCGGTTAACCTCGATCGCCCTCACCGGAGTCACTTCAGCCATGGTTGCACAAATCCCCACAAACCGAGATTACGAAGCGAAAACTCAGGAAATTGCCAGAGAATTGATTGCTGCAACGCGAGAGAAGCGATCGCTCTTCTCCCAGATGCGCGATCGGATGCAGTTGGAAGAAAAGCTGTTAGACTGGGCGATGGGCAATCCGGGATTGCGCTACCAACTCTTCAGCTTCATCGATTGTTTGCCCGCATTGCGTTCCAAAAGCGAGATTGCGCGACATTTTCAGGAGTATATGAGCGATCCGTCGGTGGAACTTCCCGCCGCACTTAAGGGGTTTCTCAATTTCGCCGATCCCAACTCTCCTCCCGCACAGTTGGCGGCGACGACGGTATCGAAGGCGGTGGAAACGCTGGCGTATAAGTATATTGCGGGGGAGACGGTTGCGAAGGTGCTGAAAACGGTCGAACGCCTGCGGAAAGAGAAGATGGCGTTTACGATCGACCTGCTGGGGGAAGCAGTCATTGCGGAAAGCGAGGCCCAAGCATACTTGCAACGATATCTCGATTTGATGGCGCAGTTGGCTCAGGCGGCCGGGAAGTGGTCGAAGGTTGCGGAAGTTGATGAGGCGGAAGGAACGGCGTTACCGAGAGTGCAAGTATCGGTGAAGTTGACGGCTTTTTACTCCCAGTTCGATCCCCTCGACCCCGAAGGAAGCAAGGAGAAAGTGTGCGATCGCATCCGAACCTTACTCCGGGAGGCGAAAAAGGTTGGGGCCGCCGTCCACTTCGATATGGAACAGTACGAATATAAGGACATGACCCTGGCAATTCTCAAGGAGTTATTGCTAGAAGAAGAGTTCTGCGATCGCGACGATATTGGGGTCACCATTCAAGGATACTTGCGCGACTCCCACGCAGACTTGCAAGGGTTAATTGACTGGGCCAAACAGCGGGGAACGCCGGTCACGGTGCGCTTGGTGAAAGGGGCCTACTGGGATCGAGAGACGATTAAAGCCATTCAACACCACTGGCCCCAACCTGTCTATAACCAGAAGGCGGCCACGGATGAGAACTACGAGAACTTGATGCAACTATTGTTGGAAAATCACGAGTACTTGTACGCAGCCATCGGATCTCATAACGTGCGAACCCAAGCCAAAGCAATGGCGATCGCGGAAACGCTGCAAATTCCTCGCCGTCGCTTCGAGATGCAAGTACTGTATGGGATGGGCGATCGCCTGGCCAAAGCGTTGGTGAAGCGCGGCCATCGCGTCCGGGTTTATGCACCCTACGGCAAACTGCTTCCCGGAATGTCTTACCTGATCCGCCGCTTGCTGGAAAATACGGCAAATTCTTCTTTCTTGCGGCAAAATCTAGAAGAACGACCGATTGAAGAACTGATTGCACCGCCGAACGTTGAGGAGGAAACTCCCCTCATTGCCAAAACTGCGTTTCCCAACGCCGCCGATACCGACTACGCCAACGCAGACTTGCGAAACCAAGCCAAACAAGCTTTAGTCCACGTCCGCAATTCCCTCGGTAAGACCTATCTCCCCCTCATTGACGGCGAATACGTGCAAACTGAAGAACTCCTCGACTCCCTCAACCCCTCCAACCCCAGCGAAGTTGTGGGGACGGTAGGGCAAATTTCCACTTCTCAAGCCGAGGCGGCCATGGAAGCGGCGAAAGCAGCCTTCCCAGCGTGGCGCAATACCCTCGCAAGCGATCGCGCCAATATTCTCCGCAAAGCAGGGGATCTGATGGAGTCTCGCCGCCACGAACTCGCCGCCTGGATCTGCGTGGAAGTGGGGAAAATTCTCCCTCAAGCCGATGCGGAAGTCTCCGAAGCGATTGACTTCTGTCGCTACTACGCCGATGAAATGGAACGCCTCGATCGGGGTTACGCTTACGACCTGGCGGGGGAAACTAACTGCTACACCTACCAACCGCGAGGAGTTGCAGTGGTTATCTCTCCCTGGAATTTTCCTTGCGCGATCGCGACGGGAATGGCCATGGCGGCCCTCGTCACCGGGAATTGCACCCTCCTCAAACCTGCGGCCCCCTCCTCGGTTATCGCCGCCAAAATCGCCGAAATTCTCGTGGAAGCGGGAATTCCAAAAGGGGTCTTTCAATATGTCCCCGGTAAGGGGTCTACAGTGGGAAACTACCTCGTCTCTCACCCCGACATTCACCTCATCGCCTTCACGGGTTCTCAAGAAGTTGGCTGTCACATCTACGCCGAAGCGGCCAAGTTGCAACCGGGACAGAAGCATCTCAAGCGAGTCATTGCCGAGATGGGAGGCAAGAATGGGATGATTATCGATGAGAGTGCCGATCTCGACCAAGCGGTGGCGGGGGTCGTTGCATCCGCCTTTGGCTACACAGGTCAGAAATGTTCGGCTTGTTCTCGCGCGATCGTCCTCGAACCGATTTACGATACTTTTGTGCAACGGTTGGTGGAAGCGACGAAATCCCTCAATATTGGTGCGGCCGAGAACCCCAGTACGACGGTGGGGCCGGTGGTGGATCGGACGGCGCGCGATCGCATTCTCGAATACATCGAAACTGGGAAACAAGAGGCAAATCTCGCCCTCGAAATGCCCATTCCCGACACGGGTTACTTCATCTCCCCAACTATCTTCACCGATGTCGCTCCCAACGCAACCATCGCCCAAGAGGAGATTTTCGGCCCCGTCATCGCGGTCATCAAAGCAGCCAATTTTGAAGAAGCATTAAGCATTGCTAACAGTACAAACTACGCCCTTACCGGCGGATTGTACTCCCGCACCCCCTCCCACATCCAGCAGGCGACCCGCGAGTTTGAGGTGGGGAACCTCTACATTAATCGCACGATTACCGGCGCGATCGTTTCTCGCCAACCCTTTGGCGGTTTCAAACTCTCCGGCGTGGGTTCCAAAGCTGGCGGCCCGGACTACCTCTTACAGTTCCTCGAACCCCGCCATGTCACGGAGAATATCCAGCGTCAGGGGTTTGCACCAATTGAAGGTGCGGAATAGTGTTTTCGGGTGCGTCGATTTCCGTTTCGCCACAACCGATTATGGATTTCGATTCTCCAGTCTAACGTTCCCAATCACCCACCGCAGACAGCCTTGAACGCTGACAGATCAGTGCTCAACGGTCGGGTGCATTGAGATTGTTAGGCTAGAACTTATGATTTGTTCGGTTTTGCAGGACACAGATTATAAGCTCTTTACCGAGAAACCTCTAGCACTAAACCAAACACCTACAAGATTATTTGTTCGAGCTATTCTCGAAAGAATCCTGTGATACGTTGCCTTTTCTTAATTAACTCAATTGATTTTATCGTTGCTTCTCTGACTTCTGAGCTTTTATCATTTAAGATTGGCTCTAAGTACTCAATTACATCTGAACTTGTATCTCCTAATGCTCCTAATGCAATGACTGCTTGTATTCTTACCTTCTCTGAAGAGTCTTTAAGTAAAGGTATAATATCAGGAACAACGTATTCAGCGCTTAAGTTACCCAATGTTCTAACAGTTACAAATCTTACTTCATCATCGGAGTCTCTTAATAGGGGTAACAAAAATGGTATAGCTGTGTTAGAGCCAAATAATGAGCAACAATGAGCAGCAATCGCTCGTGCAAATCCTACAGGATGATCTAGAACTTGCAGAACATCATGAATATATTCAACAGCATTTAACTCTGCAAGAGATTGCATAGCAATAATAGTGACATCTGGATGTGAGTCTTCTAAGCATTTTCTTATCAGTGGAATGGAATGTACTGAAATTAGCCTTGTTAGCATATAAACTGCACTTGATCGAATATAATACTTTTCACTTTCTACAGCCCTGGAAAAAGTTGAAATTGGGTTACTGGTTGCAGAAGCTTGTAGTATCAAGTCCACAGAAGATGATATCCGATCGTCTTTATCTTGAAGTAAGTCCACCACTTCTGATAGTTCTCTATTAATTTCCATGAGAAACAGTGCCCATACAGCATCTCCTCTTTCTCTTGGCATTGTTGAGATAAGCAATGGTCGCAAATATGGAATTGCTCTAGTTGCCTTCATATGGCCCAGTGCCTCAGCGGCCCTTGCACGAGTTGCCCAACCAGGATCTTGCAATGCTTTTATCAAAGCAGATTCAGCCTCTTTGCCAGGAATATTGATGAGTGATGTAGCAGCTTGCCATCGGACATCTCCACTTGAATCATCAAGCAATTTAGAAAGCGGTGAAACTATAGAACTATCTCCAATTAAACCTAGTATCTCAGCAGCATTCTTGCGGTCAAACCAGTTTTGACTTTCTAACATAGGGCTTAGCCGTTTCTGTAAAATTGAACGTCCTTCTGTTGAACTTTTCCCTTCAAGAAAACACTTTGCTGCGAGGAATGGGTCAACATCAGCGATTAGCCTCAATATCATATTGAACTTTTCTAAATTATCAACTCCCAGTATTCCAGATAAGAATATAAATGTCTCTGACCACCAACTATCATTAATATATTGATTAATAGTCTTAATGGATGATGATTTACACAGTGCTATTGCAGAGAAAAATTCTTGAAAAGTTTGATGAGAGAAACTCAGGTAATCATCTCCAACTAATAAGCCGCTTTGTTGAATTTCATTTAGTATTGAGAGAGGAAGTATTTCTCCCTGAAATATTGATAAACTTGAACTTATATTCTGAATAGCTTCCTGAAGCGGAAATGATAGAGTTTTTTGAACCTGCATTTCCAAGGCAAGATTGCTTAAGACAATTTCTTTAATTGACTCTCTTGTAGTCTGATTGGTAAAAATTTTGGTTCTTTCACTTATGAGAAATCTATTCATGAATCTTTTATACATTTCCCCTCTATTTTGAGGAACTATCTTAAATTCTCGAATTCTAGATTTAGTAATTTCTATATTTTTATTTTCCAGACTTATTTTTGTTCGTAGAATTTCTTCCTTAAACATCCAAAGGACTAGGGGTAGTCTAAGGAGGCTTCTCACTCTATTTACTACCTCCCCGTAGGCTAATCGTCCAACCTTTTCTCCAAGATGTAAAGTCAGGTATTGAATTGCATCTTCGTAATCAATAGGTTGAATCACTAAATTTGGTACTATTTCTCTGGCTGGAATCATACGCCAAAGATCATCTTGTGGACGACTTGAAATGATATATCTATGTGTTGGATATAAATTCATGAATTGTAGTAGCTGAGAAATGATTGAGTCTCTCCATTTTTTACCAATCTCATTGAGACCATCAAACAATAATAATAATTTTTCTTTTTGTAAAAACTGATCTATTGTATTTGAACTGTCTATCCTTAATTTTATAGATCCGGTGGAAGTCAAACTACTCCTGATTATCTGAAACAAATCGCCCATGTACCCAGATAACCGAATAATTATTGGTACTGTTTGATTGTTGTTAGGGTTTTGATAAAACTGTCTAGCATATTCTAAGCAAAGCTTTTCTAAGCTGGTTGTTTTCCCTGATCCTGGTTCTCCAAGGAGAATAGTTCTTTGCTTTTCTTGAAGAGCTTCAAGCAAATTAACTTTCTCTGAGTGGTTTGTGTAATCGCTATAGATAGAAGCATAGATTGGGATATCTTCTTTTATTACTCCTTTTTCCGGAATGTAAAGACTCCCTGACCATTTACTCTCATATTTTTCTACTATCTTTTGACAGTAACCTCTTAGGTTTTCCGCTGTTATTTTAAATTCAGAAACCTCGCTTCTTGTTTCTTCTGTTTGAGTCTCTTCAGTCTCTTGTGCTTCAGCTATTTCTTCCCATGAAAGTCCTAACACATGACAATATGCCTTGAATACTTCGGCATTGATAGGTCGTTGTCTATATAAAAAACGTCGCCAACTTCCCTCATTGACTCCAGGAACGTAGTATTCACTAGGCTTCCAGTCTGGTTTTAGAAATTGACTTGCTTCTTCTAGCCATCTTGGACTATTTACTGTTCTGCTTGATTTTTCTCTAACAGCCTGGATCACTTTTGCTCCTGCGCGGGATGCGATAAGAGTCACCATTGCTGAGCCTCTAAACCAAGATTTGTCAAGATCATGTTTGTACACTCTATTAGGATCTTAGCTGATCTTCAAGAGTAAAGGGTTTGTGCGATTGTAGATATGTGGTGAGTATTGATTGCGAAGTTGGGGTTGTAACCCATATCCAAGCGTAGGCTTGAGATATTTTCGACTTTCAAACTCACAGCCTAAATACACATGAAAAAGAGAGGTAAACAAGATGAGCGATCCAAGGACAGAAGGTTACAAGCGTGGGCTGGAAGGCAAAGGCTCTTCCACAAGCTGGGGTCAGGCTTTGGGTGATTCTATCGTTAACCCAAGTGGCTCTTCCCAGGCACGTCGTGAAGGTTATGAGCAAGGTTGTCGCGATCGTGCACTTATTCAAGCTCAGAACAAGGGTAAAAAGTAGTCCTCTAGTTCCCTTCGACCTTAGCTAATTCCTGATGAGGGCAAGCCTTGCTTTCCTAAAAGCTCACTTGCCCTCATTCTTAGTATGTCGACACACGAGTTTTGATCTTCTATCTATAGCGGGTTTCACTCAGATGAGGTGAAGGACACAGACATTTACTGATTCGCAGACTTAGAATAGTGAGTGTAGCGAGGAATTTAGCCATGAGCATTGTTGTCCCTGATGAGATTTTAATGGCAACTCGCATGAGCGAAGCCGAAATGCGTCAAGAAATTGCTGTCATGCTTTTTCAGCGAGATAAGCTGACCCTCGCTCAAGCCAGTCGATTTGCTGGAATACATCGGGTGGCATTTCAGCACCTACTGGCAAGTCGTCGAATTCCCGTGCATTAAGGGGTTGAAGATTTTGAGCAGGAGATTCAAAACTTGCGGGAGATGGGTAGATTTTGATTATTGTTAGCGATACATCACCCATCAACAATCTTGCTGCAATTAACCAACTTCACCTTCTCCTTCAACTGTATGGAACTGTTCTGATTCCTGAAGCCGTTTATCGAGAACTCACTGACCCCGATTGTCCGGTTGCAGGTGCAACGGAAGTACAGACTTTTGATTGGATTCAAACTCGTACTGTACGCGATCCCCAGAAACGTACCTTGTATACCCCCCTCGCGAAAGATAGCGTCAGGGTTTTGTGCCGATTGAGGGTACAGAGTCGTTTGGTTTGGGTACGCGATCTCCACAACCACTCGATTGCTAGGATGTTCAGGAGCGCGATCGCGCGGTATCGATTTCGATAGACCAAGCCTCACCAATCGCTTTGCTCTACTTCAAAGCTTCAATCGTAACAGTGCCGCCCTCAACCGCTTCAATCTGAACCTTAAAACCATACAGCAAACTCATCCCAACTAGCGGCTCTGCTTCGGAAGCTGCTACGTCGATAACTTGGATTTGACCATCCCAAATCACGATCGCTTTATACATTTCAAAAATGACTTCACTCCCATCGCCTAAAGTGCCAATGTCACGAAAATGCCAAGGTAATCCGAGAGCGGCGATTGTGGATAGCGGAAGAGACAAAAAACCTGTAAAGCCCGTGTCAATGAGCACCTCCACCATTTGCTTTGGTGAATTGGCCGAACCGACTGCAACTCGAATAATGGCTTCACAACTTTGATTCACGAAACCCTGCATCATACCGATTTCTTCAGACTCCGGGAACCAAAGCGATAGACCGCACGATGTCCAATCCGAATCACCCAAGGTTGGGCATCGGGGTATCGTTCATAAAGTCGATCTGTTGCTGAGATGGGCGTGTCCGCTACTTCAAAAGCCCCAGTTTCAATATCAATCGCTACAATCTTGCCATAGTTGCTTTCCTCGACTTGAGGGCGCACCTGAGATTCATAAAGCTCGTTACCCCGTCGAGCAAATTCCTCTTTGCTATAGCGAGGGTGCCGTACCATCATCTTTTCAGTTTTGAGTTTGTCTATAGCTTTATTTTAATTGGCGACGGGATTGTTAGACCGTACCTCACAGATCGCTTACGATCGATGTATCCTCGCATATCTGGGAGTTTCAACCATGTCACTCACTGAGTTAATTCCTCTGGTCAACAATCTGAGTCAGTCAGACAAATTATCACTCTTCAAACTCCTAGCCGCACAAATCCCAGACGCTGAACTACAAGCCATTTTTTCTGCATCAGAGTACCCGATTGGGTTACCCTACGACGCAACAGAAGCCGCAAACATCCTGATGCAGATGATTCAGGATGACCAAGAGGCATCTACTCATGCCTAGTACAGTCGAGTTTCCCTTTTCTGAGGATGAAGCATTACCCACAATTCCTATCATTCTGAGTTATGCGGACTCTTCTGTTTCTGCGAATGAACTGCTAGAGACTGGGTCTACAGTCAATCTTTTACCTTATGACATTGGGCTGCAATTAGGCGCAATTTTGGACGAACAAACTGTCCGATTGCCATTGACTGGAAATCTTGCAAGGGTTGAAGCACGGGGATTATTTGTGCATGTTCAAATTGGGAATCTGGAACCCTTTCGTCTAGCATTTGCCTGGACACAAACCTCTCAGATCCCCTTAATCCTTGGGCAAACAAACTTTTTTCGAGAATTTGATGTCTGTTTTCAACGATCGCGATGCACAATCGAAATTATCCGCCTCTAATAAAGGTTGATGTGTCGATGTGTTTTGGGTGCGATCGCTAGCGCTATTATTCTAGCAATTGCTTGATATCAGGGGACAGGACAGTTTATAAACGAAGTTTATTTTTACCTAAAAATATACAAAATCAGACTTATAGCTTACTAAACCTCATAATTTGGGAAAAAGGCAAGTGGCAAGTATTCAAAACCCGGCTTTGCAAATAAATATCCTTGAAATATCTCAATCCCTTCTTCACAAAACCACTGATATTCGCTATCAGTCTCGATCCCTTCAGCAATAATATCGATTCCAAGATCCTGACAAGTACGAATAATTCCACGTACAATCGCTTGACGCGGGCCGTGAGAATCAATATTTCGGACTAAAGACATGTCAATCTTAATACTGTCGGGCTGAAATTCAGCTAACAAGTTTAAACCAGAATAGCCAGCTCCAAAATCATCAATGGCAAAGTTAATTCCAAAATTTCGATAACGATTAACAGCTTTGGAAAACCATTTAATATCATTAATAATTTCAGATTCAGTAACTTCTAGTACAATGCGGTCAATAGGGAATCCTGATTGTTCGGCAATCTCTATAATTGAAGAGATGGTTGTCTTAGATACTTCTATACTACGTGGAAGAAAATTTAGATTGAGATAACAGTTAATTCCTAAATGTACAGCAAGAGGAATAGCTTTGACACGAAGAATTTCGTCAAAGTAATATCTATTTGCCTCATGTACTTTTTGCAAAACTTGAGCAGCAGGCTCGCCATTAGCTCCACGGACTAAAACCTCAAAAGCCTCGATTTTGCCAACTGAAATATTAACAATTGGCTGGAATGCAAAGGAAAACTCAGGTAAAACCAAGTCCATAACAAATATCCTTATCTCTAGTTCTATAGATATTGAGGAGAAGGGAACTGTTCAAAGGCAGGAGGTGAAATTAAATTTCCTTGAATTAAGTTTATTCCTTCCTCAAGAAACCATTGGTATTCTTCAAAAGAATCAACATCTTTGGCAATCATATCAATTCCCAAATCATTGCAAGTCTGAAGAACTCCTCTAATAATGGCTTGCCTTGCACCATTGATATCAATACCACGGACAAGTTGAGTATTCAAAGAAATCATGTCTGGGCGGAGTAGCTCTAATAACTTTAGCCCGGCACGACCCGCCCCAAAATGGTCAATGGAAACCCTTAATCCAGCTCCACGATATTCTTCAATGATTTGAGCAAAATGCTGTAAATCACCAATTAATTTGTCTTGGTCAATTTCAAGAACAATGCGGCTTAGGTTAATACCATTTCGCTCAGCAGCTTCTAGCGTTGCTTGTACGGCTGTACGAGCATCATCTACTTGGCGAGCCATAAAGTTGAGGTGGAGGTCGGATGGCAACCCTAGTCTGGTCGCTGTACTAATTGCTATGGCACGGCAACTTGTATCAAACTGCAACCATTCTTGCTCGCTAATTTTAGGGAGGATGGCTGAGAAATCCTCATCATTTTGCCCGCGAATTAACGCCTCGTATGCTACAACGCTTTGCTTAGTGGTATTGACTATCGGTTGAAATGCAAAGGAAATTTTAGGTATATATGGAGTCGCCAGTTTTACTGAAACTGTTTGTTTCCCATCCTCATGTTGAACGAGTGATTGGTACTTAACTTTAGAGCGCCAACGCCCTTCACGAAATGCAGCTAACAATTTCTTAGCGCGTCCCGATCCGAGCTGAGTGAAACTTGAGCCGGCGGAAAAAAAATCATTTAACCCGACAATTGCATCGAGATCTTGGGAACCGAGTCTGGCGAAACCCATCGTCCATTCACCGAACGATCGCTTGGCAATGGGTTCGCGAATAATAATAACAGCTTTAGTATGTCTGTCATCTTGAATAATGCGCTCGAATAATCGATCGACAGCTTCTGGTGCTCCTTCAAGAACCTGAAAAAAACTACCATTCTCGTAAAGAAGCATACCTGTGATCTCAAGCTGTGCGTTGTTCGTACGAGACTTTGCCAGCAACTCCATCAAGTCTTCATCCTGAAAAGGAAGAGTTGCAGCACTACTGTAAATCAAATGAATTAATAGAGACATCAGCCCTAGCTCCCGCTCTGAAGCACCTAACTTAAAGTACCCATTCTCGTCATTTATTTAACTTGTTGCTGAAAATGCAATTCCCTTGGTATTGAGAAGTTGTCTCCCTCTATTGTATGAGGGAAACCAAACATGTCTGCCTAACTTTATATTGTGCAGATTTTTTCCGTATATTCACTTAAATCAAGGTTGTACTCAGATTACATCCACCTAAATCCTCCTTACAGCATTCTATCCCGAAATTTTCCGGATAATTCCCCTAATCAGCATTTTATTTGGATCTGTTGACTGTTCATTACTAAAGCCCACTTCCCACACCCACAGTGTTTGGTCTTGCACAATGACTGAAGAGATTTTGAATTGTCTTAATACATTTGCATTGCCCTGGAAGTTGGTAGATGGAAGTACAAACTTTTGATTGCACTCAAACTCTTACCGAGCGCGAGCGCGCCATCTCCAGAAACACATCTTTAGACCTCTTGCAAAAAATAGTATCAGGGGGTTTTGCATCGATTGAAGGGGCAGATTCATCTTGTCATATTTCGTCGCTTTCCGTTTTGCCACAACCGGCGATCGCTAGAATGTTAAATATCCCGATCGAGCGATCGCGCGACTGGATTGCAATTCTCCAGCCTAACGGTAAAGTGTAGGCTGCTGGCTGCGCTGTTTAAGTACCTTTGAAACGAAAAGTCTGAACAGCTTCACTCACTTCAAGTAATGGGAAATCGCGCAGAATCTCAAGTCGTCGAGTTGAAATTTCCGGATCGCCTCTTACCACTTCGTTATCTTGAACGATCGGCTTGTCTAACTTAAAGAAAATTCGTTTATACCCTCATTCTCTTCTTTGTGTGTCGGTTCCAAAGCCGTGGCCCCCGACTATCTCTTGCCATTTCTCGAACCCCACACCCTTGACAAGAATTTGGATGTTACAGTTTAAATGTCGAACAGCTTACCCCTTCCCTTGTCTTCCTTGTTTCCCCATCTCCCGACTCCCTCGCTCTCAGGTGCTGATGACTGAAGTGACCAACAAGATCGAAAACGATAGCGTACAAACCCCCATTACCAGCGCCTCGCCAGAAGTGCAGGAAATTATCGAGCGCGTTTTAAAGCTCGAAAAAGAGAAACTTTATTTACGCTTTCCTCGGCACATTAACGACGATATTTTAAAAATTATTAAAGAAGTGGTGCAATGAAGCTAATTTCGCTTCGACTTTGTAATTTTCGCCAGTTTTATGGGAAAACACCTGAAATCGCTTTAGCAGCCGGAGAGTGCAATACAACGGTCATTCACGGGAATAATGGGGCGGGGAAGACGACAATTCTCAATGCATTTACTTGGGTATTTTATGAGAAATTCACGGCGGCTTTTGCCTCTCCCGAACTGTTAGTTAACAAGCGAGCGATCGCAGAAGTTGATTTTGGAACGTCTGTGGAGTGTTGGGCAGAAGTCACTTTTGAACACGACAATAAGCGCTATCAACTCAAGCGTCATTGTTACGCTTACCAAAATCAAAAAGATCGCATCGACTATTCGCAGAGCAAGTTTTTTATGTTGATTGCCGGCGATGACGGATGCTGGTATCCGCCGCCGCAACAACCGGTCGATATTATTCAAGGAATTTTGCCGGAAAGCTTGCACCAATATTTCTTTTTTGATGGCGAGCGGATCGACCATATTTTCCGCGATCGCGATCGCAAAAATCGCATTGCAGAAGATACCAAAGAGCTATTAGGAGTTAAGGTTTTAGATCGCGCGGTGGAGCATTTGAAAAAAGCGAAGCGATCGCTCCAGGACGAATTGAGAGCGGTCGGCGACTCGAAGGCAAAAGCCTTGCTGCAAGAGGAACGAAAGCTAGAAAAAGAGCGCGATCGCGTTGGACAACGACAGGAAAAAATTGTTCTCGAACTGACGCAACACGAAAAACTCAAACAAGCGCTCAATCAACGCTTAATCGAACTCAGCGGTGCAGAAGAACTGCAAAAAAGCAAAGAGAAACTCGATCGACAAGAGCGCGAAACGCGGCACGCTTTAGTTCAAACCAAAAGCGAACTAAAGCAGCTTCTATCCAGTCGCGGTTACGTCACATTTTTGCCCGAAATTATGGTGAAATTTATCACCATTGTTGACAACTTGCGATCGCGCGGCGAACTACCCGCAGGGATTAAAAAACAATTCGTCCAAGAACTCCTCAACCGACAAATCTGTCTCTGTGGCGGTCACCTGACGGTCGGAACGTCAACTTACCAAAATGTTCAATCTTGGCTAGAGAAAGCCGGAATTGCCGATCTCGAAGAAGCAGTCATTCGCTTGGAAGCACAGGGAAAAGAACTCGAAAAGCAAATTCCCGAATTTTGGCAAGATGCAGACAATAAACAAGCCAGCCTCCACCAAGGACGAACCGAACTATCGAGTCTGGAAAATCAGTTAGATGAGATTCGGAAAAAACTGCGCTCCTCTCCCGATGAGGAGATTCAAAAGCTGCAAAAGAAGCTCGATGAAACCGAGAAAAGCATTCGAGAGTTAACCCTCGAGCAAGGGGGAAATCAGCAACAAATCGAGCAATTCGAGCGACAAATTGAAGCGAAAAACAAGCAGATTGCCAAGCAAAAACTCAAAGAAGACAAACAGTCTCTCGCACAACGCCGCATCAAGGCAACGGAGGAGGCAATTAAGCGGGTGATTGAAGTGCGATTGCGCCTCGAAACCCAATTTCGCTTCTCCCTCGAACGGCGAGTCCAAGAAATTTTTCGCTCCATCTCCTTCACCCCCTACCTCCCCAGACTCAGCCAAGACTATCAGCTAACGTTGATGGAAAATACCTCCGGCGTTGCCATTCCCGTCGCCGCTTCCACCGGAGAGAACCAAGTTCTCAGCCTCTCGTTTATTGGCGGGATTATCGATCGCGTGCGGGACTGGAGTCAGCGCAATGCTCTCATGGGCCCCGACAGCAGCACCTTTCCCATCGTGATGGACTCTCCTTTCGGCAGTTTAGACGAAATCTATCGCCGTCAAGTGGCCCGTTCTATCCCCCAACTGGCCAACCAACTGGTGATTCTGGCGACCCAAACTCAATGGCGAGGGGAGGTGGAAGAAGAAACCCGCGATCGCATTGGCAAACAGTACGTCCTCGCCTACAACTCCCCCAAACCCGACTGCGAAGAGGATTTGATCGAGATCGCTGGCGTTCAATATCCCCTGGTACGGCGCAGTCCCAACGAATTTGAGTTTACCGAAATCGTGGAAGTCGAGATTTCTCAATCTGCTTAATTTCCTTCTTCGTTGCGTGGCGTTTGTGGAACGCATAGATGGGTTCGCCGTACTCTTGTCGAGCGGCCCAATAGTTTAGGGTTCTCTGACAGAGAATATCGGCCGCTTTCTCCGTGTAAGCGAGTTCGCGGAATGAGACGAAGTACTAAATGCCATCAAGCTGGCGATATTGATGGTTGCGATCGACGATCGCGCGATCGCGGTTTCGTTGGGGTTGGGGTTGAGTCGGTTCGCTGGCGATGCAGAGCAGTCCTGTCTCTGGGTGAACGTAGAGTTGCGGACGCGATCGCCAGCAGTTTCGCCACAGGGGAAGATTCTGGCGATCTCTGGCGTAGGGAACGCCGTCAATGAGAACCGCGTAACGCTCCACATACTGCCAAACGTGGAAGAAAATGTGCTGTCCAGACAGGGTGCGATGATTGAGTTTCTGGCACAGTTCGCCGTACACGCTATCCCACGGCCGGCCGACGCGCGATCGCAGCCAACCATACAGCGGCGAGAGATGGTCTGAGAAATAGCGCGATCTCCAGTAGTTCTTCAGCAAATACGGCTGCAATAACCCATCTTCGGTCGCCTCCTGGGTTAATTGGGCCATCGCTTTTTTGTACCCTTTCCGCTTTCTTTGGCTAATTTTCCAGCCACCGCGAGGGCGTTCGATAACAATGCGATCGAGACGATGTTCGCTCATCGTTAAACCTCAAAATCAACAGGCATCTTGTAGATGTCGGAAATGGGGAGAAATTGACAAAAACCGGATTGAAACATCGGACTTCGCACAAGTTGAAAAAGCAGTTCATCACTTACGACCGCCGTATGCCAGGGTTTTCCCAGCACTGGGCCCGCAGTTGGCCTCTGCGAGAGATGCAAACCGCGATCGCTCATTCGGTCGCCCGAATCTCGCTACCTTAGGATCGTTATCTACGGTATGTATGCTTTATCGGTTGGGGTGCGAAGTTGAATAATTTGAATTGTGGCCCCGCACAAGCTCATGTAGGGTGGGTTCGGCGGCAATTCGACGGAGATCTTATCGTTGACTTTTGTCTTCGCCAGAACCCACCAAAACCAAGAGATTCAAACATCCGAAGATAGATTTCAGCCGAGCGAGAGCGAAACCCAACGAAAGAGTTTTAAAGGGGGAGACAACCTCGCGCAAGTTCGGAAAGCGGTCGTTTTTGGTGGCAAACACAGGAATCTAACCTGCAACCTCTTGATTATCAGTCAAGCGAGCTAACATTGCTCTAATTTGCATGTACGCTTTCAAGGTTAGGGCGCGAAGTTGAATCATTTGGATTGTAGCCCCGCACAAGCTCATGTAGGGTGGGTTCAGTGGCAATGCGACGGAGATCTTATCGTTGACTTTTGTCTTCGCCGGAACCCACCAAAACCAAGGGATTCAAACACCTTAAGATAGATTGTAGTTGAGCGAGAGCGAAACCCAACGAAAGAGTTTCAAAGGGGGGAGACAACCTCGCGCAAGTTCGGAAAGCAGTCGTTTTTGGTTACAAATGCAGGAATCTAACCTGCAACCTCTTGATTGGAAGTCAAGCGAGCTAACAATTGCTCTAATTTGTATGTACGCTTTCAAGGTTGGGGCGCGAAGTTGAATCATTTGGAGTGTGGCCCCACACGAGTTTAAAAAGTTTTTGTCACAACAGAACGTTCTTCAAAACGAACGCAAACCATCATTCTTTTACCTCCAGCATTTTAGGAATGAGAGGTCGTATTTCTTTCATAAAGATGGAAGAGCGAAAAGCAGGAGAAAACGTTGTTTTATTCCATCTATCTAAAATACTACATAGATAATACAAGTCCGTCAAGGGGTTGGCAAAAGTTTTTTGATAGAGCGCGTGGTTCATATTCAGTGATTCAGAGTCATCACCTTGGAAATATTTTCGAGATCATGATGTTGTGTCTGTTTCCCATTAAATTTCTTCATCTAGGTTAGACAAAATACCCTCTAAATCTCGCGAACCATGTAAAAATCGAAGAATTTCGACCCGATCGTCCCGAATTTGGTAAAAAATCAAGTAATCCTGAAAATCTTTAATTCTCCATTGCCAAATCTCGCCCATGCGAGAGGAAACCAATCGTACGACTTTGCCCATTCCTGGCATCTTTACGAGTTGAGCAAATGTGACCTCGGCTAACTCCAGAAATCGCCCAGCAGTAGGAGCATCCCCGTTGACCAGAATATAGTTTGCCTGTTGTCTGAGATCCTGAGTTATCGATTTCTAACGATTAACCGATAACTCATGTTTGTGACGAATTTCCCTCAAAAACAGATGCTCGCAAATTTTGCCAATATTCAGCAGTGACGACCTCGCTGTCTGAGTCTAAACCCTCTTGCAATAACTGCTCTAACTGTACTTGTGCCTGTTGTCGCTGGCGATCTTGCCGCGCCAAATCCAAAAAATACTCGACGACACTCGCATAATTTCCTGCCTGAATTTGAGTCTCAATATATGCTTGTAAGTCTTCTGGTATCGCAAGAGTGACATTCATCGCCAGTCTAGATTTAGGATACGTTCATTGTATCAATCGCCAATTGAGCGCGCGATTCGCGGACTCAGACAATCGCGCAGTAGTGCTTTGTCAATTGAAAATTGACGGGTAAAGGGAGAAGGAGTAAATGTTAAAGGAAAACCGTTGGCACTGACCTGTAATTCGTCACTTCTTCCTTGACAGACCAGTAGAGCGAAAAGTTGGCATTGTTAGGATAGGGATAGGTCTTTGTTCTCAGGAGCTATGCCCGCCAAAGAGCGATCGCAAAAAAATAATGCAACAGCAACACAAATCAGTCCTCGAATTTTTGGAAGGGTTGGGCGATCGCCGGCGCGACTCAGTTCTGCAATTTCATCAAGATTATCGAAGCGCGATCGCGATGGCTAGGGGTTCCCAGTCGAAGCACCAAGCTTGGCCGGGAGGATATCTCGACCACCTCGGAGAAATTTTCAGAATCGCTGCATCCCTCTACCATTCCCTGTCTCAGCACCGCTCTTTGCCCTTCGCGTTGGACGCTGCGATCGTCGTTCTTTACTTCCACGATGTCGAGAAAATTTGGAAGTATTCTACGGGGTTGCCCGACAGATTTGACAAGAAAACCTATCTCTTCGAGACGCTGCACGAGCAATACAACATTCAATTTTCCCCAGCAGAAACGAATGCACTGACCTACATTCACGGCGAACCAGAAGCGGAATACAATCCAGAAACTCGCATTATGGGGCCCCTAGCGGCCTTTTGCCACGCGGCTGATACCCTGTCCGCGCGCCTTTGGTTTGACGAAGGTCGAGGATTGGGATAAGTTGTACGGATCTTTGTCCGGGTTTCTGCCTTCAATGTTCTAGGGTCGGGAAATCGCTGAAATTCCTATTCTTTCGTTGACCCTAGCGAATCCCAATTCCCCAATTCCCCAACACCCCACACCCTACTCCCTAACCGCTAGTCAGTTGAGTCCAATAGCGATCGTAAACCTCGCTCATCTCCTCCCCCACAGGAGTGACGCTTTCGCAGCGACCGATCGCTGGGTTGGGGGGGAAGAGGCTGACATTATTTTGCAGTTCGAGAGGAAGCAGCTTAAACGCCGTTTCGTTCGGAGTCGCGAAGCTCAACCGCTTGCAGATTTGGGCGGCGACTTCCGGCTGTAACATAAAGTTAATCCAGGCGTAGGCCCCGGCAATATTGGGAGCGGAGCTGGGAATGACTAAGGTGTCGGTGAACACAGAAGAACCGCTCAGCGGCAAGACATACTCTAAATCGTCATTCTCAGAAATCACCTCATTGGCATCGGGAGAGTAGCACATGGCGACGAGTAAATCCCCGGTGAGAATTTGGTTGCGCCAAGCGTCGGAAGAAAAGGCCGCGATCGCGGGTTTCAGGAGCCTCAATTTCTCATAGGCCGCCTTAATCTCATCGGGATTTCGAGAGTTGTAAGAATACCCCAAAGAACGCAACGTCGCTCCGATCACCTCGCGCACGTCATTGAGGAGCGTCACCCGCTTAGCGATCTCTTGTTTGTGCTGCCACAGATAGTCCCAATCTTGAGGCAACTCCCGCAACTTTGCCCGATTATAAATTAACCCCGTCGTTCCCCAACTCAAGGGAATGCTGTAGCGATTTCCCGGATCGTAATTGGGACTTTCGAAACGCTCGAACAGCCGCTCCAAACCCACAATCTTGGACTTATCGAGTTCCAACAAAAACCCCAAAGCCGCCATCTTCTGCACCATATAGTCAGAGGGGTAAATAATGCTGTACCCTCCGCCTCCGCTCGCCTGCAAGCGGGCTAGCATCGCCTCATTCGAGTCGAACACATCGGCAACCGCGCGAATGCCCGTTTGCTCCTTAAAGCGCTCTAGGAGGTCGTCATCGGTATATCCGGCCCAGGTGTAAATGTATAAAACGTCCGTCGCACCTTGGGTGGCCGTCGCTGGGTTGACATTCGCCAGCGTCCAACCACAACTCGAAAGGGCGAACCCAGACAGTGCAGTAGAAGAAACCTGTAAGAATTGACGGCGATCCATATTCGCTGCAATTGTTGTCCCGTACTTAGAATGCGTATTAGCTTAGCAGTATTCATATTCAGTGAAGGCGTTTCGAGCGGCGAGCGGGTAGATGTTCGCATCAGGCGCGAACAAAAGAGCGTTAACTCCCACTCTGTCGTTAGATTCTTTTCCCGACTCTTCCTGGTCTCCCGACTCCCTTGTATCTTGAGAGAGGAGCAGTAGACGTTATCCTGTAAATCCTTGCACCCAGAACCGATCGATTTGCCCTTAAGAACTTCCCGCATCGGGCATCACCGCTCCCGTTAAATTTGCATTCCGCCAATTGATCTCATTTAAATTCGCGTCGATCAACACCGCATCGATCAACAAAGCACCCGTGAGATTCGACCAGCACAGCTTCGCTCGATAAAGTTTAGCTTCGGTGAGATCCGCCCCGCGCAAGGTCGTCCAGGTAATGCTCGCAGCTCTGAGGTTCGCCCCTTTGAGAATAATATTCGTTAAATTAGCGCCGCTCATATTCGCCCGACTAAAGTCTGCGGACGCTGCATTCGCTCCCGTCGCATTCGCTCCATTTAAAAGCGCGCCGGTTAGATTTGCACCCTGCAAATTCGTTCCCATCAAAATCGCATTGGTCAAATTCGCGCCCTGCAAATCCGCATCGACAAGGATTGCGTTCATTAACTTGGCGCGCCCAAAATTACACTCAATCAGTTTGGCACGAGTTAAATCTGCATCGCGCAAATCCGCTTCATTGAGCATGGCAAAACTCAGGTTCGCGCCTTTTAGAATTGCCCCGCTTAAATTAGACGCTCGCAGACTGACATCTCTTAACTTTGCTCCCGTGAGATTTGCCCCCATGAGATTTGTGCTAATTAAGTTGGCCTCGGTGAGATCGGCCTGCAAGCTCGCTTCGCTCAGGTTTGCTTCGCGAAAATTGGTTCCGATCAAGGAAGCCCCAATCAAGTTGGCTCGCTGCAAATTCGCTTCTCGCAGGTTGGCTCCGCTTAAGTCCGACCCACCAAGAAAAGCACCTTGTAGATCGGCTCCTCGAAAATCCCGTTCCCCCGCAGCGTATCGTCTGAGGAGTTCTTCTCCATTCATGATGGTCAGTTCCTTGTTCATATCCTATAACGCTTGCAATACAACAATATTCCAAGGCAGATGGTAGATTTCAGGCCAAAATCCTTGGCAAGGTCACGTACTTAACAATTTCGTCTGGTTTTGTCCTTCCTGCATTCCCAACTTAGCTCCAATTTAGAATTTTCTATATATTACTGAACGGTTATGGCAAGTAAGCTCTAGCCCGGTTTGGACTAGCATCTGATGGGGAAAGCTAGGCGCAGTAAGGTTTGAAGAAGCAGTGTTCTCCAACTAAAGTGTATCGGAAGAAGTCAATTGGGCCGCAGCGATCGGGTCACAGGCCGTTAGGTATATTCATCACTTCTCAAAGATGTAGAAGGTTATTTGAGCAGGTTTATCGAGGTAAATGCCAGGCCCAGATCGCGAAGCACAGGGAGATCGAGAGGAGGATAGCGATTTTGCCAGGAGTGCGATTTCCGTTGGGGTCGTCCTCGCGAGGAGACAACCGGCGAAGCGATCGCCGACCGGACGAGACGCGCTCCAGACCGATCCACAACCACGGGAGGAGAATTCCGAGTTCGATCGCAATCTGGCGGCTGAGAAAATAGGTCTTGGAACTCGGAGTCCAGGAACCGGGTAGGAGATCAAAGAAGGGTTTGAACCCGTGGGAGTAGCTGGTGAGATCGGGAGTCCAGGAACTGGGTAGGATGCCAAAGGGAAGTTTGAAAAGGTGGGAGTTGAGGGGAAACAAGAGGGGAAGTGGGGTTACGCCAACCAGCAAATCTAGAATGAGGTGGGATAAACCGGCCGCGATCGCTTGCAGTCCTAGAGTTTTAAGTTTTTTGCCTCGATACCCCACCAGCCATAACCCCACAATCGTACAGATGGGTAACAGCAAGCTGAAGGCAAAGGAGTGGGTGACTCTGGCATTGTGGTAGTAGGCTCGATTGAGAAAGGGGACGATGTAGTCGAGATCGGGAAGGGAGGCGAGGACAATGAGCCAGACAAACCACAGTTTTTGTTTGAGTTGGGTCAGCGCGCGATCGCCGAAGCTGTAGACGAGCGCTGCTGCTACGCTATGTCCGATAGGAGATGACATATCACTGAACCTTGAGTCTTAGAGAAGCACGACATGCTTTCTCAATACAACAAAAACCCAAAGCCAATTCCGAAGATAAAGCCATCAAAATCAATATTGGCATCGGAGGAGCCGCCAAAACTGCGTCCGCCAAAGAGTTCGAGGCGAGCTTTCGGGGACAATTGGTAGGTGAGGCGCGCGAGAACTTGGTGGTAGGTATCGAAGCGATCGCGCTGGGTAAAGTCAGCCAGGGATAGTTGATAGTCCAGGCCGAGTTGGAGGGATGTGTAGGGCGAATATTCCAACCCCGCACTCAGCGTATTAATGGCTTGAGAGCGACTGTCTGGTTCGGCAAAACTGAGCTGAAACAGATAGGAGGTCTTGAGTTGCAAGGAGGGAGCGATCGCATCCTGGCGGTTCAACCGGAAGTAGACAGAATGGTCGTTGAGAAAGCGCTCTCCCCCATCTTCGCGAAACAACTGTTGGTTGTTCCACCCCAGTTCGCCATAGGTTTGCGGAAAGAGTTGCTGGCGAACGCCAACATTGAAATTTAAGCGATCGTAGTCAAATTGAGACTGCTCCCCATAGCGGACGAAACCGCCGCCAACCGACGCAAAGACCGATGTTGTGTCGCTAGAGTAAGGAACGGCCAGTAACGTTAAGCTCGATTGAAACAAACCATCATCCACCGGATCGACCCCGGACAAGATGTTATTACTTCTCAAGTACCCCACTCCGCCTAACAGATACAACTTCGGTTGTGCGGGAGGTGTCAAAGGCACAACTTCCAACTCTTGCAAGCGCAACGTTCCCAGTTCCGGATCGTCAGCCGTTTCCTCGTCTGGCTCATTCGCGGGGATGGGTTGCTCCAACTCCACCTCTTCTTCCAGTGCAATGAAGTCGGTGGAGAGGGACAAATGGCTTTTGGGAAATGCCAATCGCTCCTCATTTCTGTTCGATAAGAGGAGGCGGTCTTCGCCACTGGGGAAATGGGTGAAGCGATCGTCCGCCTCCTCAACCAACCAACTCGACTCCCCTTCCGCCAAGGACATCGCCAAAACCTCCTGACTCGGCGCGATCGCTGCCAAAACAACCAAAAGAGACAGGAATTGGAATGGCAACTCGTTTCGAGAGCTATTGATATTTTGAAATTTGTTAAACATTGAGTTATTACGCTTTCTCAATCGCTACCATTTTTTGAACTGCGGGTATCATTGAAGAAAGGCGCAAGCTTTTCCGGAATTCTTTTACAGTTTTTGTATCAACTCAGGATACACGAGAGGAGGTCAACCCACGCGAACAGCTCGAGCAGACTTAACCGATCGCTTCACAAATTTTTAATCAACGCCGACAATTTTCAATCTAGATCCCTCAATTGCTACTCAGCTCCTTAATCAACCATGTTTCGTCACGCCGCTCTCATTCTAACCCTTACCTTTGCCAGTGCTAGCGTACCGCCGTTGCTGTTTCCCACAGCCGCCGAAGCTAGCACCGCACTCACTAGAGCAACCCTTCAGTCCGTTCGCAACCAAGTTCGGTTGATTCGCAAGAACCAGTCAGCTCGACCCGCACGACGTGGAGATGCGATAACCCCAGGAGATTCTCTGGCAACTGCGGCCTCTTCGATGGCAGAACTGCGGTTCAACGATCGCTCCTTAGCACGATTGGGAGAGCGAGCTGTCTTCAGGTTTGCTCCGGGGACTCGTAGCATCGACCTAACCAGCGGCACGCTGCTGTTGCTGGTTCGTCCCGGTCAAGGGGGAACCAATATCCGCACCCCCAACGCCGCTGCTGGCATTCGCGGATCGGGGTTGATTACCCGCGTGAACCCCGAAACCAATACCACCATCTTCATCGCCTTAACCACGTCGGGAATTGAGGTGTTTAACGAGAGCTTGTCGGAAAGCGTTGTCTTGCAGGCCGGTCAAATGGCCGTCTTTGTCGAAGATCGGTTGGAGGGAGTCTACGATGTCGATCTCGCAGAGTTGCTAGAAACCGGCGCGTTGCTGCAAGACTTGAGCCTCTCGGAAATCGATACAAACCCCGATGCTGACGAGGCTTTGAATGAGGTGCGCGCGGAAATTATTGCCGGTCTGGAAGCAGAAACGCCAATTCCCGCCGAAACCGCGATCGTTAACCCCGAATTTGTTCGCCTCCCCGATAGTCCCCCAGAACCTTCTTCCAACCTCGATGTTGGCGTGGTAGAACTCGACATCAATGATTTTGAGCGAAGCCTGCGAATTGCCGGCAAACCCATTGCACCGTTTAACGATACGGATATTCGCACCACTTTAGCTGGAGGAGAAATTCAAGCCGTTCCTGGCGCAATCATCGGGCCAAATCCTGTTGGAGTTGGCGTTGCAACTGGAGGAAATCCGGGAGTTGGAACAACAGGTGTTGCAGCAACCACACCGGTTGGCCCTGGAGTAACAGGCATTACTGACATTCCCAATCCTCCCACCGGCGGGCCAGGAAATGACCGTCCACCTTCGCCACCGCCACCACCACCACCACCGCCGCCACCGCCTAATGACGGGCCGACCCCGTAGAATGTAGCGAAGAATTAGTCTGGAAATCGAAGAAAAGTGAGAAGCACGCTTGCGCGAAGAATCAAACTTCCGAGCGTGCTATCTCCGTTTTAAGGGGAAAGATGGAATTATCTGAATGGGAAAATCAACCGTTGAGCCGGCCGCTGGGAGAGGCGAGCAACCCTTCCGGTTTTGCGGGGTCGAGTTTAAATTTAGGAGATTTACCGGCGGGAGGACGGGACAGTTCCTCGCGAGAACTTTCAGCACTTTCAACGTTGGCAACGCAAGCGATGGAAGATCCGGTTTTGTTTGAGCGGCTGTGCGATCGCGTGTACGCGCTCATGCTGGACGATTTGCGCCAGTGGCAAGAGAGAAGTCGAAGTTATGGGAGGTTGTGGTAATGGCAAACAACGGTCAAGACGATCGCGCTCTCAACTATGTGACGGCGAACCGTTTCTATGTTGAAATTGAGGAAAAACGGTATATCAGTGCCTGTTTCAATGAGTGTTCGGGGTTGAGTGCCAAGGTCAATTACGAAACCTATTATGAGGGGGGGGTTAATAATCAACAGCGCCTCATTTTAGGCAACACTCAGTTCTCAGAAGTGACGCTCAAACGAGGGATTACGAACGATCTCATTTTTTGGGAGTGGGCTTGTCCGATGATAACCCAAGTCGAGCCAAGTCGCAGCAGTCAATTTCAACGCCGCAATATTAATATTTTACTCTTCAATCAAGCGGGAGAAACCATTCAAACTTGGACGTTAATTGGGGCAATTCCTGTTGGTTGGCAAGCACCATCCTTGCAAGCTGATGCGACGACTGTGGCGATAGAAGAGCTGACTCTCGCACACGAAGGGTTGAAGGTTTCTGTTAACTTAAATCCCGGACAAGGAAGTTCGTCAAGTGGAGGAGCAACGTTACATAAAAATGGACGCAATGAGAGTGGTTTCTTTCCGAGTAATTAGATCGCGTTTACTGTGCATTACGAGCTTGCGATCCCGACTCTACTATTGCTCGTTCTTCCTATTTTCTTATTAGAGCAAGAATTTTAGATAATTCACATCAGATGTAAATCATGGTTAAGCCTTCATCTCCTGCTAATAACCAGCCTTCTAGTGAAGAATTTGAGGAGCTAGAACCTTTGGGAGTCGAGAATCCTTTGTTGCCGCGAATTCCTCTCGGACAAAGGATGTTGCAGCCGAAATTTCTCTTTCCTTTGGGTGCAAAGCCATTGGTAAATCGGGATTATTCAGAGCTGCTTTTGCAGAGAAAATGGGATGCTTCGAGGTTTGCCAATAATCCTTTTATTTATGGTTCAACGGAAACAGAATGGTTTAATTTTCAAGTTGGCGAATCGGTGGGAAGCGTTCCCGAACCTGAAATTCAACGTCGCCTGGATTGGGAAGCTGAAACTAGCTCGCCTAATTTTGAGGTGCAAGAAACAGGAACAAGCAAGTTCTCAGAACGAACGCAGGAATCTCTCTCAACGCCAACTCAAAGCGAGAATTTAAAAACCGATTTTTCCACAACAAAGAGCAAGATTTTATCTGAGACTTCCCCTTCTACAGCGTCAGTTTTTAGAGAGTCGTCAGATGAATCACAAACCGTTAGAAGAAGTGTCAATCCGTCTGTTTTCTCTGCAACAAAAATAGACGAGATCTCCGCCGAATCACTTTCTCCAAGAACGGACAAACAATCTCCTAGCGAAACCAGCTTTTCTTCCTCGGCTTCAGAGCAAATTGAAGAACTAGAAGTTGCCAAGTTTTCTTCAGATCCGGATACCATTCAAGCGAACGATATCTCTTCCGAATCGGAAGAGCAGATAGAAGCTTTCGCTGAGTCGGAAACAATTCAACCCAACGCAGAAAAAAGCGATCCCGCTGCCGAATTACTTTCTCCAAGAACGGACAGACAACCTCCCAATGAAACCAATATTTCTTCCTCAGCTTCAGAGCAAATTGTAGCAAGAAGGATCGAAAGTTCGCCCTCAGAATCGCGAAAAATTCAAGAAGAGACGAGAACGAACGATACCTCTTTGACTTCAGAAGAAAAACTAGAAACTTTTGCAGAACCTAAAAGCGTTCAACGTCGTATCGATTCGTCTGTTTCTCCTTTAGAGTCGCAGAGCGATCGCTCTCCATCAGAACTCCAAGATCTGCAACCCAAACGTGTAGAAGAAATTCAGCCTTCAACAACGGAGGAAGTTCCAGATCGAGAATTTGCAAGACGACCTTCAGCGACAGATATCTCAGAAGTTAGAACGGGATCGGAAACCGTTCAACTTAGTTCTGAATCTTCAGCTTCTCAATCTGAAGAAACAAGCGATCGCGCTTCTACAGTTTCTTCAACCCCAGAGAGTCGCGAACTTAGCACAGAATTGGAAGACATTCAGCGAAGTCCCGAACCGTCTGTAGCCGCTTCTGAGGGAATAAGCGATCGCTCCATCGATCTGACGGTAGGCGTTCCTCCGTCTCCTCTTCAAAAAAACAGCACACAGCCTCAAAGTTCAACTGAAGATCGTCCTTCAATTTCAGAGCCAATTGTCGATGTAGAGATTGCGCAACCTTCCTCTGAGTCTGGAGAAATTCAAGCGAAAACTGAATCAAATACTCCTTCGTTCTCTTTAGAAGAAAAAGCAGAGTCGGAGACAGTTCAACGCCGTGTCGAACCTTCTCTCTCATCTTCAGAAGGAGCAAGCGATCGCCAGTTTTCCTCTGCACAACTTTCCAGTCAAGCTGGTTCGGAAATACCAACAACCGATCCGATTGCGGAAGAAGAAATTAGTGAAAATATTGTCGGTCGCGCCTCAGAAGTTGAAACGATTCAACCGAGTTCGCAACCCTCAACAGGAGCTGAAAACCCGACTTCACAGACTCCGGAAACTTCCACAGATCGGACTGTTATTCAACCTCAACTGGAAACTTCGATCGGCGATCGCTCTCCCGACCGGACAGGACGCGACTCAAGTTCGCAACCAACGCCAGAAGAATTGAGAACTTCTTCAACTGAGCGAGAAACAGTTCAACCGAGTCCGGAATCCTTAACTGCTTCTGAAACGGAGCTATCGGCCGAACCTTTAACTGAGGAAGAGAAAGCTGACGATCTAGAGACTGAAACCCTTCAACCTTGGCAAGATAGAACTCAAAAATTTGGGAATGTTGAGGAAAGTAGTCCGATTTCTTCCTCTCCAACACCCTCTATTCAACCGACTCTAGAAGCGCAAGAAGCGAGCGAAAGTGCGGCCGATCGCGATCGCATTCAACCGCGTTCCGAACGGTCAATTTCCCCTACGACGGGAGAAGAGAGTCGCACTCCGCAGACTTTTGAAACTTCGACAAATTTAGATTCCGTCCAACCGCTGTTAGACCCTTCTGAAACTCCTGCGAGCGATCGCTCCATCGATCTGACAGGACGCGATGCGGCCTCGCCTTCAGAATCTCAACCCATTCAACGCCGTTCGGAGACTGCTTCAGCACCGAAGGGAAAAGCAAGCACTCGCGGTTCGGACTCGACAAGACGCTTTGCGAGAGACTCAAAAGCATCAGAAGTTGTACAACCCAGTTCCGACGCACCCGTTTCCCCTGCGGGAGAGGAAACCGTTCAACCGCCTGTTGCTTCTCCGGCCGCAGAACCCGTTCGACCCGAACCGAAAAGAGGTGCATTCCGATCGCTGGTTAACTTCACCAAAAAGCTATTTCGGAAGCGAGACGAACGAGAACCGCGTACCGTCAGGTCGGCGGAGCGATCGCCAACTGCTTCAGGAGTTTCCCCACCGATTCCAGAAGGGACAGCGTTGGGAGGGACAATTCAGCCTCAATTGGAAACTCCTACAGCGGAGATGGAAGAACAGTTGCAGGGGGAACAGTCCTCTGTGGAAACCTCTCCACCCAGTCTGCTAGGAGAAGAGACAGCAGCGTTACAACCAACAGAAGAAAGCAGTTCGCCGAATGTGCAAGCAAGTCCGGAACAATTCCCTGGGGAGGAAAGTGCAGGGATAGAAACCCTTCAACCTCAGTTGGATACTCCTACAGTGGGTAGAGAAGAACCATTACAAGAGGAACAGTCTTCTTTAGAAACTTCCCCACCCAGTCTGCTAGAAGAAGAGTTAGCAGCGTTACAACCGTCGGAAGAAAGCAGTTCGCCGAATGTGCAAGCAAGTCCGGAACAATTCTCTGGGGAAGAAAGTGCAGAGACGGAAACCCTTCAACCTCAGTTGGATACTCCTACAGTGGGTAGAGAAGAACCATTACAAGAGGAACGGTCCTCCCTAGGAATCTCTCCACCCAGTCTGCTAGCGGAAGAGACAGCAGCGTTACAACCGTCGGAAGAAAGCAGTTCGCCACAAGTTCAAGCAAGTCCGGAACGATTTTCTGGGGAAGAAAGTGCAGAGACGGAAACCCTTCAGCCTCAGTTGAAAATTCCTACAGCAGAGACAGAAGAACGGTCTTCCGTGGGAACTTCCCCACCCAGTCTGCTAGAAGAAGAGTTAGCAGCGTTACAACCGTCGGAAGAAAGCAGTTCGCCGAATGTGCAAGCAAGTCCGGAACAATTCTCTGGGGAAGAAAGTGCAGAGACGGAAACCCTTCAACCTCAGTTGGAGTCGCTAGAGACGGAGTTGCACGAAGAACGAGAGTTTGCATCGCAATCTCCCTCATCTGCGAGCGAAGTTCGGCGACAACCGGATGTTGAACCTTTATCTAGACAGGAAGGGGAAACGCGATCGGATTTGACCGCAGATCCCCCGGAAGTTCAACCGACTTCTCAGGGAACTGCGAGTGCTTCCTCCGAACCGCAAGTTCGGCGATCGCCGAGCAATTTTCAGGGAGAGGAGGGAAGGGAGATCGATCGCGTCTCTCGATCGCAGAGTTGTGCTCAACCTCCCTCCGACTCAGCCGTTCGGCCAGCACGCGATGCTGAATCTGAGGGGGAACAGAGCGATCGCGTTGCATTTTCTAACCCGTCCGATCCGGCGGCGGAAATGCGATCGCCAACGCCACTCGTGCAACCTTCGCTGTCCCCAGACGCTCAACCGTCAGAAGTTTCAGCGTCGCCAACCGATACGATTGCTGGAGGCGACATTCAAAGTTCGGCGGCCTCTCCTGAAGGGATTCAGCGAACATCGGATGCAGAACGTACTGACCCGGCCGATCCGGCGACAGAAAGGCGATCGCCAGAAGTTTCAACATCGCCAACCAATGCGACTGCGGAGAGTGACGGTGAGATTGCTGCGGTTTCTCCAGTTCGAGACTCAACCGCCATTCAACCCCAAACCGATTCGACTCCCCAGAGTTTTGGGTCGGAAACTGCGAGAGAAGTGGGGAGTTCGCCACCATTCTTGGACGAGATCGCCGCACCGATTTCGGAAGCAGAAACGGTTCAAAGGCAGACAGAAAAAGAGTTTCAGCAGTCCACGGAGAGAGCGACAGAACGCGCTGAAACCGACGCGATCGCGCTTGAGGGGGAAACGACTCAACCGCTACCAGAGTTGGAATCTGGTACGTTACAGCGACAAGTGGGAGAGGATTTCCCAGCGATCGCTCCCCATCTGACCCCCTTGCAATCGCAAACAGAGGTGGAGTTGGAATGTTCCGAAACACCTTCTCCTTCAGAAACAGAAACAATTCCAGAAGTTGAGGAAACGCTTCCCTCAGAAACCATTCGGCCGCAAGCAGAAATTACACCCGCAACCGCACCCGAGTCTCCAACAATTTCTTCTCAAGCAGATCGAGGACTGATACCCGCAGAAGAGACAGAACGGGTTCAAAGACAGGCTGAAACAACGCTTGAGACTGCGGACACTCGCGAGGTTGCGTCGCCGACTCCAATAGAACCCCCAACCACCACTGCGACTGGGGATTCTATCCCTGCGGCCGCAGAAGAGATCGCGTCAATTGATGCAACGTCCTCGCAGAAAGATTTCACTTCAGAGATTCCTCAAGGGGATCTCGTTCAAAAACAAGCTGAACTTCCTTCTGAACCAGCGACAGCAGAAGCAAATGTCGAACCGACTCTAGAAACGATTTCTCCGACCCCGGATGCAGACACTAAAGTGCTGCGGCCGCCAGCAGAGATTCTTTCCGAGATGGCTGACACGGAAGCGATCTCGTCTCCCCCTCCGACGCAACAGTCCACCGTTCAGCGTCGTATCGAACCCCCTTCTGAGACTTCTGTCGAACAGAGAACAGTAGAAACGGAGGCGATCGCTCCTCCCACTTCAACGCAACCGGAGATAATCCAACGCCACATTGACGAAGGTTCCGAGACACAGGAAACATCTCCAGAAACTCCCCTCATTCAACCCAAACCCGAAGCGATCGCGTCTCCCACTTCAGAACAACCCGAAGCTATTCAGCGTCAAGTTGAATCCGATCTTCCTTCAGCAACGGATGAGAGTACAACAACAGGACTCGCATCTTCTGAAGTTGAAATGCGTCAAGGACAATCTGCTGAAGCAGAAATGACTCAACCACAAGCAGATCCTGCTGAAATTTCTTCAACTGAGACGTTGACTTCCCAAACGTCACCAGAAACCCTTCAACGTCAAGGCGAATCTCTTTCTGAGACGGCGATCGCGCAGAATCGCGAGGAAATGCTTCCACCGCAAGTCGCTTCTCCTTCTTCTGAATTAGAAGCTGAAACTCTTCAGAGACAATCTTCTGAGGCCAATGTCGTTCCCGAAACCGAGGCGATTGCTCCTCCCCCTTCAGCACGCTCGGAGACAATCCAACGCCAAATCGACGAAGTTTCCGAGACACAGGAAACATCTCCAGAAACTCCCCTCATTCAACCCGAAGCGATCGCACCTCCGACATCAGCACAACGGTCAACTCTTCAGCGTCGCGTCGAACCCACTTCTGAGACTTCCGTCGAACAGAGAACAGGAGAAACCGTTCAACCGCCAGTCGAAAGACCTGAGATTTCCGACGCTGAAGCGATCGCTTCACCCACTTCCGCACGCTCGGAGACAATTCAGCATCAGCTCAGTACCCCTTCCTCAACTCCCGTCGAACAGAGTTCAGCAGAAACAATTCAACCGCAAGCGGAAGCTTTCTCAACGTCTCCTGCTTCTGAGACAATTTCCGTTCCTACACGAGATACAAATGCTTCGGAAGAGGAAACCTCGCAACTCCCAACAGAGGTAGCTGAAGTTTCTTCAACTGATGAAACGTTAACGTCCCCAACTTCAACACAACCGGAAACAGTCCAACGCCAACTCAGTTCCCCTGCTGAAACTCCAGTCGAACGGAGAGAAACAGTTCAACCAACAGCAGAAGCAACAGTTGCTTCTCCGACTTCTGAGGCCAAAGTCGTTTCCGAACGAGAGATAACTGCTGCTGAAGCGGAAACCCTTCAACCACAAGTAGATCTCGCTGAAATTCCCGAACCTGACGCGATCGCTTCTCCTCAAACGCGATCGGAAACCCTTCAACCTCAAGTCCAACCGACTTCTGAGACTCCGACAACAGAAACACAAGCGATCGCTCCTACACGACAAAGCGAACCATTTGAAAACTTACCGGAGATTGCCAATCAACCGGAAACCCTCCAGCGACAGCAAGAAACAGAACCGATCTCTGAGACCCAAAGAAGCGAGTTTCAACTTCAAGATTCTACTGACCCACCGACAGTTCGGCCGCAATCCGAACCGCAGGCGATCGCATCGGAATCTCCTCCCCCAGATGCAACAGTTGAATTAGTTTCCTCTGAATTGGAAGCTGAAACAGTTCAAAGACAATCTGAAACCTCGACAGTTTCCCAAAAACCGCACGAGATTCAATCGCTAGACTCCTCAACATCTTCAGGCCTTCCACCTCAGGCCGATCGAACTTCCTCTATTCCCGAAGGAGAGGCGATCGCTTCTCCCCCTCAGACACAACCCGAATCTATTCAGCGTCAAGTTGAACCCCCTTCCGAAACTCCTGTCGAACAGAGAGAAACAATTAAACCGACAGCGGAAGCAACTTTTGCTTCTCCTACTTCTGAGACTCCTGTCGCACAAGGAACAACAGAAACAGTTCAACCCTCGATAGACGAAACTGAGATTGCTGACACGGAGGCGATCGCTTCCCCCACTTCAGCACAACCCGAATCTATTCAGCGTCAAGTCCAACCGACTTCCGAGACAGCGATCGCGCATCCACTCGATGCGGAAGCGACTCAACCTCTCGCAGATACTCCTGAGATTCCCAAACCAGGAGAGAGGAAGGAAAGCACTCCTATTTCATCAGAAACAAGACTTTCCCCAGGAACAGATGAAACTACAGAACTTGCTTCTTCTGAGTTTGAAGTTGAAACGCTTCAAAGACAATCATCTGAGGATATTTCTGTTCCCGAACGAGAGATAACTTCTGCTGAGATTTCCGAAACTGAAGCGATCGCTTCCTCCTCTCCAACGAAACCGAACGAGATTCAACGCCAACCCAGTACAACTTCTGAGACGCGAGAAACACCTCCAGAAACTTCCCGTATTCAACCTCAAGTTGACCCGATCTCTGCGGGAGAAGAAACCGAGGCGATCGCGTCTTCCTCTCAGATACAACTACAACGTCAAGTGGAACCGACTTCTGAGACTCCTGTCGCACACAGAGAAGCAGAAACAGTTCAACCGCCAGTCGAAAGAACTCAGATTTCTGACACGGAAGCGATCGCGTCTCCCACCTTCGCACAACCAGAAACCATTCAACGCCAAATCCGTACAACTTCCGAGACGCAAGAAACCTCTGCAGAAACTCCCCGTATTCAACCCCAAGCAGACAAGACATCAGCGAGAGAAGTTTCCAGACCTCAGCAAGAAAGCGAAACGATCCAACAACAAGAAACGGGTATTCGTCAGCGTCCCGAAACATCCTCTGAGATTGCACCTCCCGATGTACGCACAATTCACAGATCGGTCGAGACAACCCCTGTGAATCGTACTTCTGAGAATGTTCCCTCCGATTTTGAAGCTGGAAATCCTGTATCCGAACCCAACCTAGAAACGGTTTCCAAAGACTTCAATGAGAATCAGGAAGAGGCGATCGCGACAGACCTGATTCAACGCCAACCAGAATCTGAAACTCAGACTGCTAACAACGAGATAACGTCCGCCGAACCCGCGATCGCTCAACCCCAGAACGCACCCTCTTCCGGAACGGCCGCAGAACAACCCCTGGCCGACAGCAGTACAGGTCAAGATTTCCTCCCGACATCAACTCCCCTCGATGCGGGGACAGAGATCGTGCAGAAAAAAGCACAGAACTCCCCTAAAATCTCGCTACAGGATGCGATCGCATCCTCTCAATCACCAGAAATTGAAACCAGCACCTCTCAATCTTCCCTCCCGATCGATGCTGCGACCGATCGATTAGCCGCAAAAACAAATCAACCCCCCTCGACCCAACCCAACCTTTCCGATACCCAACAACCTCCGATCGCTCCCAAAACCATCCAACGCCAGGAAGTTGAAGACAATTCAGAACGGGACTTACGCGCTCAGAGGAGCGATCGTTCCCCACTCTCGCAACCAGAAACCCCAGATTTTGCGTCGCACAGCGTCAGTCCGACAGAACTTCCCGCCAGCGATCGCGTTCAACCTCAGCAGGAAGCTATTCCCCAGACTTCCAGCGACGAAGCGATCGCACCTTCACCGCCAGAGATTCAAGCACAACCTTCTGCCAATTCCCCAGAAGAGCCAACTGTCGCACAACTCCTCTCGACCGCTCAACCCATTCCCACCCTCCCCACCGTCCTCGAAAATCTAGCACGCACCGCTCCCCTCGGCTCTTCCAACTCTCTCCTTCAAGACTCGGCCGCAGAGAGTTCAGTGCAACGACAAACCGCAAATAAACATGGGTCGGCCGAAGAGTCAGAAAAGTTGCAACGGCGGCCGTCTTCTCCGATCGAAGAAGTTTCAAACATGGGGTCAAACTTGACTGAATTAATCGTACAGTCCAGCAAAAGCGATCGCGGTCTGGAACCAAAATCTACCGCTTCCTCTCTCTCCTTAAATCGTATTAATCCAACCCCAAAAACAGCTTCAACGGATTCGCAAACAACGATCCAATGCCAGCCAAATTCTAACCAATCGGAAGAAATTATTTTCACACCAGAAGGTTTCCAAACTCTCCCTTCCTCCTCAACTCCCAATACCATTCAAAGAGAAGAAGAAAGCGATGGCTCCGCCGACCTGGCGGTACGCGAGATCCCAACATCTTGGTCAAACTTAGCTGAATTAGTCGGTTCTTCTTCCGAACCAGAAAGAGAACAAACTGTTCAACGCCAAGTTACTCGCGAAGAAAGCAACGGAAAATCCCAAAGCGTCGATCGCCGATCGCAAAATCCAACATCTCAAACAATTCAACGAGTTATGGACAAGGTGAAAGAAAGAGCGTCGAAACGCAATGTTACCCCTCAAGAAAACTTGACGATTTCAAGGGATTATGAAGCGAACAATTCGGTTACGCTTTCCGCCAGCACGCCAGCCGCAGAAAATGAGGACTTAGAAAACTTAGATATCCTCGCACGCGAAATCTACAACTCCATTCGACAGCGACTCGCGATTGAGCAAGAACGTCGCGGCCGCAACTATTCAGGCCGTTTGCCCTGGTAACCCAACTCTATTAAATTCAAGGAATTATTGCCATGCCGAACAATAACGCGATCGCCACCGGAAAACTGGAAAAAGCGAAATTAATTTCCGACGAGAGCGACACAATTGAATTTATGTTTAACCCAAACGAACTCAGTTTTGAGCATTCGATAACCCTGCGAGAAGAAGAAGGTTCTCGCACTGAAAAAGGTCTTTCAAAGGTCAGTTTTGCCTACCCCAATCCCTCAAAAATCACGATTGGAAATATCCTCTTTGACACTTACGAAGAACAATCTAATGTACTCGTTTACATCGACAAATTTCGCAAAGCGCTCGATTTTGCAGAAAAAGGAAGCGCCAAAGGAAAGCGTCCTCCTGTATACACTTTTGTGTGGGGAAACAACAAATATTTACGCTGCTTCATTGACTCTCTAACTTACAAGCTGACTCGCTTCCTTCCCGATGGAACTCCCGTTCAAGCGAAGATTGACTCCCTCACTTTAAAGGAAGTCGATGAATCTTTCTCTCAAGCCAATAGCGGTAAATCTTACACCGTTAATCGCACTGGAAACGGCCGTTGAGCAATCTTAAGCTGCTGTGTATTTAAATTGGGATTGACCGTACCCCACACCCTGCGACCGAAGTAGAACTGCTGATGGCCAAGCCCAAGATTTCTCTAATTCATCCGACAGGTAATCCCTTTGCCAAAAATGCCGCGATCGCGCTTTGGGAACTGGGAATGTTGCGCAAAATTGTCACAACCTTTGCAAGCGATCCGTCGGGATCGCTCGCGACCCGCTTGCAAAAACTTCCCCCACCTCTGGCCCGACCCCTCCTTCAAGAACTGGGACGGCGAACCTGGACGGCCCCAACAGGAACCGTTCTGCAACAGTATCCCTGGCGAGAAATCCTCCGCGTCGCGATCGCGCGACTGGGTTGGCACTCCTGGGGAGGAATGAGCCGCCAGCGCTGGGTAGACTGGGTGTATGCATCCCTCGATCGGCAAGTTGCCAAACACCACTTGCAAGGCCTGCGGGCCATTTACGCCTACGAAGACGGTGCGGCCGACACCTTTACCGCCGCCAAACAGCAAGGAATTCGCTGCATCTACGACCTTCCCATCGTCTTCTATCGCCGCAGTCTGACGCTGCAAGCTGAGGAAGCCGAACGCTTTCCCGACCTCGCACCCGCTTTACTTTCCCTGCAAGAACCCCCTTGGAAACTAGAGCGCAAAGAACGAGAAGTGCAACTCGCCGATCGCATTATCGTCCCCTCCTCCACCGTCAAGCGATCGCTCCTCCAGGAAGGGATCGAGGCGGAAAAAATAGCCGTCATCCCCTTTGGCGCGCCGATCGACTACTTCTTCCCCAAGCCAAAACGCGATCGCCAATTTCGCGCGTTGTTCGTCGGCCGCTTAGGGCCGCGAAAAGGCGTTCACTATCTGCTACAAGCGTGGCAAAACTTAAACCTCCCCAACGCAGAATTACTCTGCATCGGCCTGAATGAATTTCCCCCTGGCTGGTTGGGACAATATGAAGGAACATTCCGCTACATTGCTTCCGTTCCCCACAGCACCCTCAGTCGGTACTACCAACAGGCGAGCGTTTTTGTCTTTCCGTCTTTAATCGAAGGGTTAGCTCTCGTTTTGCTCGAAGCAATGGCTTGTGGAATTCCCATTATTACCACCGCCAACGCCGGAGGTTCGGATATTATCACCGATGGCAAAGAAGGATTTTTGATCCCCATTCGAGACGTAGAAGCGCTGCAAGCAAAATTAGACTGGTGCGATCGCCATCCTCAAGAATTGGCAGAAATGGGCCGTGCCGCGCGACGAAAGGCCGAACAGTTAACGTGGGAGTTGTACCGCCAGCGACTGGCCGCGCAAGTTCTCGCAGTGTTATAGATGCGACGCGATCGCAATCCAAGAGGCCGAGGCGGCGGAGAGAATTGCTGGTAAACTCTGAATCTCTTAATCAGTCGAAGTATTGCTCTTCGTCAGCCCTTCAAGCCATCCACCAACATACTGGGTCGCGTTATTGATTGTCTGCCAAGTATATTCCCCGGTCTCTTTTGTTTTCTGGGCGCTGGCGGCTGCAAGATTGTTCAGCGCGGTTTGTACTGTTTTCGGCACGTCGGCCGCTGTATTTCCCAGCCAATTTCCCGTCGCACTTAAGAGTTCTGTTGCCTTCTCAACCGTCGTGCCGTAAAGCACTTTCACCTGTTCGGGAGTTCCCCGATCGATAGTGGCAACAACGGTCTGGCGTTGAGATTCATTGAGGTTATCCCAAACTTTTTTGGTGATAATTCCCACGCCCGCGATCGCGACGACCGCGCCACCCGTCGAAACTGCCGATACAATAGCGGCTCCAGCAGCCATACCACCACCGCCAGCCGCTAGCGTCCCCCCTCCCAGCCAAGCCAGGGCTGCATTAGTTGCCGCCGCGCCGCTTAAAGTGCCAATCGCCGTCCCCGTTGATGCCGTTGCCCCTAAAGTTGCAGCAATAGTGACCACCGTTCCCGCAGAAGCCCCAACCCCAACCATTGCACCACCAACGATCTCCGCCGTGCCAAATTTAAGGACTCCAGACTGAGTTGAATAAGCTTTCCCCGCCACCATCAATGTGGCCCAATGCTCGCAATTAAATTCAGTGACGTGATATTTGCGAGTTTTCCCGGCTTCAAGCTCATTTTTAAAGGATTTGATCCGGGCTTTGATAGTCTCGAAATCGCAAGCCTCTCCCTTCACTTTGACGGCTTCCCATTCCTCTCCTTCAATGGGTTTGAGTTCCAAAAGGGATTCAGTCACCCAACCAATTGTTCGATCTTTGGAAATGACGATTGCGTAATGGGCGACGGTTCCATAATTCTGTTTGACGATTTGTCCCAGTTGAAAGTCTGACATGGTTTCTCGCTCTGGTTATCTTCGCTTTTTCTCTGTGCGACCTTCTTTCAGTCTTACTCTAGCAACGCATCAATTTCGTCTTGCATGGCCTGCATTTCAGCCGCAGATGCCGTTGCTGATGCAGAAGAACTGCCGAGTAAATCTAAAGGGTTTTGTTTGAGGTGTTCTTGACCGGCTGCCACCCCCTTGCGAACCGCTCGATTAACTGCATCTTTCCATTCAGGAGAAATTTCCGCCCAAATTGCTTGCAAAATAGAAGCACTCAATAACGCCGTTCCGACAGGAGGAAAGAGGAGAACCACGGTTGTGATGACTCCAGAGGCAAATGCTCTCGGCCCAACTTGAGCGATCGCGCGATCGTAACTGATTTCTCCCATGACAACCTGAGTCAAAACGGGTATGACCTCGGCGCTTAATGTAAAACCCAGTGCAGCCAAAGCGTTCCCTTTCATCAATTTCTGAATAACTTTAATTGCCGCACCGCGAACGAAACCGTTTTTCAATCCTTGAATGGCAATTTTGAGAACTCGATCCAACTCATCCCGCGCAAGTTCTTGTTCGCCCCGACAGTAAGCGCCCAAAACGACAATGGACTGCAAAATAACATCAATGCTGGATTGAAGGGTTGCAGCGATCGCTCCCGCTCCTCCCACTTCTCCAACCAAAGCCGATGCTTGAATCAGATCGGCAGCAAGGTAGGGGTTTTGGGCAACCCATTGAGCGACATTGAGGCTGACTGGCAAACTTTTAACGCCATCAATCTCAATAACAATTGCGGTGCGATCGAGTCCGGCGTTTTCCGCGTTGGTCAGAATGTCGCCTGAGTAATGATTGCTGTTGGCTTGCCGTTTGACGTACTCAGAAGAGCCGCATTTTGCCTGAATCTGGGCAATGACTTCGCCAATTTTGTCAACGTAAAGATCGGGGCTGTATTTCGTTTTGCCATCAGCGGGAATCTGGTAAGCGCGAGCATCAGAACCTTGAAGAGCGGCATTGACGTTGAAGCCAATTGCTTGCAGGTGTTCAAAGGCAAAGCCAAAAGCTTGGGGGTTTTGGCTGATGGCTCCATCACTTTTATTAATCAGCCCTGCACCTGGTGCGAGCAAGGTTGTAGCGCCATCGCGAGCGGCTTGTGCAGCGGTTGAAAAGGTTTGGGCGAGTGAGGGAACAAGTCCGGCAATAATAGCGTTGAGGGAATGTTTGTGCTTCACGATCGCGTTGCTGTTCGGGTTCTTTCATTTAGTGTTCCCCAATCTTGTGCCGGAATTGCCACACAAACAACAACTCGGATGAACTGAAGCGATCGAGGCAACGAATCTCAACTCCCGTGGATTGTCAGAGTCCTACAACAAGCGAGAGAGCAGTTGGTAGATGAGGCGAAACATTGCCGTAACCGCGATCGCCGCCGCCGCACTCAATCCCGATACAACCAATGCAAAAATCAAGCTGTTTGCGGCCTGAGTTTGCCAAAACAGCAGTCCTAACACCCCTCCCGCAGTCAGCAATGCCAGGATCGGTAAATCCTTACCTTCCAAAATCCGGCGGTATTGCGCGTAAATCAATCCCCCCACCACAGCCCCCACCACACCCATTTGAACGCCTGGAGCGAGACTTCCCAGCGCAAAAAAGAGCATTGCTCCTTCAAACCCGGTAAACGCAGCGCTACTGAGGATCTCCAAGAGCGAAAAGCGCGGTGGGGGGCTGGGGACAGGTGGGGGAGACGGACGAACGGGAGGCGAGAGAACGGGTGCGGGGGGAGGTGGTTGCGTCAGGATCGGCGCTCGTAGCGGCGGGGAATTCTGGGGGATCGGAGGCGGTTGAGGTGGAGCCGCGCTGTTTCCCTGTAAGGCATCCAGAACCTCCCTAGCGGACTGGAAGCGGTCTTTGGGAGTTGGCAAGAGCATCCGGTCGAGAATGTCGGCAAACTGCTGGCTCGCGTGGGGAGCGCGATCGCGCCACTTCCAAGCATTGTGATAGGAGTCGAACAGTTCTTCCGGGGCTGTATTGGTCAGCAACACCAAACAGGTGGTCGCGAGGGCGTACAAGTCTGTGGAAGGATAAACCTGAGCGCCCTGCATTTGTTCGGGAGGGGCAAACCCCATTGAATAGATGCCAGTTGACCGTCCGGGAACGGCTCCAGCCCCTGCTGTCACCTGTTTCACCGCCCCAAAATCCAGCAGATAGAGCCGCCCGTTTTTGGAGCGCATGATGTTAGAAGGCTTGATATCTCGGTGAATTGAGCCATTTTTGTGAACGAACTGGAGAACCGCAAGGATTTCTGCCAAAATCTCCCGCACTTCTGGTTCCGAATAAACTTGTCCTCGCCGCGCTTGCTCGACTTCTAAGTCCTGGCCGTCAATATATTCTTGAACCAGGTAAAAAAACTCTTCCTCCTTGTTCCCCGAACCGCTCGTTGCAATTAAAGGGAAAAAGGCGTAAGAGTTAGGAATTTGCTTGTGTTCGTTGCCCAAAACTTCGAGAATAGCGGCCTCGCGTTCAAACAAGCGGCGCGCGGTTTCCAGTTGCTGGGGGCTTAAATCACCAGCAGGTTTGAATTGCTTGACTACGCACTGGCGCAAGCTTGTGGTGTAGCGATCGCGGGCCAAAAAGGCGGCCCCAAAGCCGCCTTGCCCTAACAATAGAGAAGGTAAATAGCGCCCGCCTAGAATAAGGGGCATCCCGCAACTCGTGCAATATTTCTGTTGTGCTGTTTTGAGATGGTCGGAATCGTCAAGATCGGGAAAAAAATTCTGGGGTTTGGAACAGCCAGGTCGAGTGCAGAGGATTTCCATAAATAACCAGAGGTGGGCTAGTACCCAGTATTTTACCGAACTCAATTCCCGCAGCAGATCTTAAGAAGAGCGCCCCAACTCCTGAGAGCGCAAATAGGCAGCGTAGACGGCAGAAATTGCAGCGCTGCGAAACCCCTGACGTTCTAATTCCACGACCCCTGCAATCGTCGTCCCGCCTGGACTGGTGACGCGATCCTTGAGTTGGGCGGGGTGCAATTCCTCCGCTCGTAGCAATTGGGCCGTTCCCAAAACGGTTTGTACGGCAAGCTGAGCGGCGATCGCTCTCGGCAACCCTGCCTTAACGCCTCCATCTGCGAGCGCTTCCACCAACACCGCCACAAAGGCCGGCCCCGACCCCGACAGACCCGTCACCGCATCCATCAGTGACTCTGGAACCTCCACCACTTCCCCAACCGCCGCAAAAATTGTTTTGGCCCGTTCGAGATGCTCTGAGGTTGCATCCGTTCCAGGCGCGATCGCGGTCATTCCCGCTCCCACCGTCGCCGGCGTATTCGGCATCGCTCGCACAATGGGTTGTCCGGCCAGCGCGGCTTCCAAACGACTCAACGGCACTCCCGCCAAAATAGAGACAACTAACGTTTGACGGCCGAGCGCTCCGGCTTCCTGCAACTGGACGGCAACAGTGTCGAAGATTTGGGGTTTAATCGCCAGCAATACCACCTCTGCGGCCCCTGCGGCCTCGCAATTATCCCCTGTCGTGCGAATGCCATATTTTCCTTGCAAAAAATTACGCCGTTGCGGTAGGGGATCGCTTACCAGAACAGCGTCAGGACGATAAATTCCACGAGCAACAAGACGAGATAAAAGGGCTTCCCCCATTACCCCGCCTCCTATTAAGCCAAGTTGGATAGACACGTTACAAAAATTGTCATCGACAGATGGCGATGGGTTAAAAGAGAAGACTTGCCGCCCTGCCTTTTAACCGTTACCGCCCTTCCTACTGAGCCATGCGAGCTTGCTCCATTCCCCAGGCAGAACTTTGAGCGGCAGAGGGTGCTGCGGCGCGAGCGGGAGCGACGGGAATCTGAGGAGCTTCGTGGACGACACCCGATTGGGTCGTGACCTGAACGCAGCTTGGCGTAAACAGGAAAATGCTCTCGCCAATCCGCTCTTGATGGCCGTCGATAGCGTAAGTTCCACCCGCCACAAAATCAACAGCCCGCTGAGCTTCGTCGGGATCGATAATGGTCAGATTGAGGACGACGGATTTGCGCTCTCTGAGAGCTTGAATCACTTGAGGCATCTCCTCAAAAGAACGAGGTTCGACCACAACAACTTCTGAAAGACCTGCGGCTGCACCAGGCATCCCAATGACGTTATTTCTGGGGGTAGATGAGGACATTTCTGTTTCTGAGTTTAGAGTTGGCCGTTCGCGGTTTCTTCTGCGGTTTGGGCGCTCCTCCTCGATGACCGGGGGAACTTCTTCCTGATACGCATTTTGGTATTCAGTACTGTCCATTTCGTCGTCGTAATACTCGTACTCGTCAGCCTCGTTGAAGCTAACGAAGTCTCTTAGTTTTGTAAAAATTGCGTTCACAGTTGGCTTTTCCTCACAACGTTAGTTGGATATAGGCAACTATCTTACCCTAAAGGGAAAGTTTCGTTCTGCCGATCGCTCCAAGGCCAAAGTAACAACTGACTTTGGAACAGAGCGCGCTTTTGCCTCAGTCTAACCTCATTTTTCGCCTTCACTTCACCAGGGCAAAGGGGCAATCGCATTGAGTTTTGGGAAGCAGAATTCACTCAGCAAACCGCAAGCCTTTCTATAGTAAGTTTCGCCGGTAATATCTTACTCTTAATTTTTGCGAGAATCTAGGTCTTCAAACAGTCCTTATTGCTTTTAGGAGGATGAATGGAGACAAAGGCTAGGGTCTGACGGCCGTTCTCGTGTCAAAAATGGCTTGTCCCAAGCGCACCATTGTTGTTCCCACCGCCACAGCTTGAAAATAATCGCCAGACATTCCCATTGAAAACTCTCGCAGGGCAAGGCTAACTGCGTTCGAGTTGGCGATCGCGCTCCCCAATTCTCGGATGTGCTTCAAGCCTTGCAATTGTTCGTCCTCGGACTAACCCAGCGGCAAAATTGTCATCAATCCTTGAACATTTAAATTTTCATAATCATTTAATTCAGGCTGCTCGAATAGATTCTCCTGAGACTTGTTTGCGAGTCGGAACTCACGTCTGATGTACATTACCTGAAACCTTAGCTAGGGCAAGGGAACGCGCACCAAGAAAGGGAATAGGGGGGAGAAGACAGAAGACAACGGCAGAGTCAGGCTTCGAGCTTCTACGTTCGCATCAGGCGTAACTCTGAATTCTGAACTCCGCGCAGCGGTACTAGAACGTCCGCTTGTGAATTGCGAGCAGTTCTTGATACTCTGGGTAGCAGCCAGAACGCCGCAGATAGCGCATTCGATTTTCTACCCGAAGCCTAGCTTCAGAGCGACCAATCGTCTCAAAAGAAAAGTCGCGAGACCCGGCTGTCACCACAAAAAAGAGGCGTTGGGCATAGAGAGTTGTAAACAGTTCTTGATGCTCTTCGAGCAAGCAAATCTTAAAGAGGAGACCGAATGTTGGGTGGTTGAGATAGGTTTCGTTATTCTCCATTCACATTCACAGAGTCAAGACCCAAGATTCCGACTGGCAATGGGGTGTTGAGGAACTAAATTGTTAAGACTTGGATAGATTTGACGGTCGGATTTGCGCCTCGGCGCGGGAGTGCGCGTTCGTCATTAGTATTGATGATATCTTGATTCGGTCTTTCGGCACAGAGACTCAATCCAATGCAGTGTCAAAAGAGGGCGTTCAATCTCGGCTGTGATTTTGAGCAACGAGGTGATGCGGCAAACGGTCGTTTTGTATGGAGTTAATCGAGCTCGATAAAGAAAACGGCTTTGCGAGCGCAAAGCCGTCCAACCTTCTAACGATTCTTTCTCTAATTTTCGGAGATTTGCTGTCGCTGTTTGAGAGTTTGTAGGTGCTGCAAGAGAACCTCAACTTCAGCTTCCAGGTGCAGGTATTTGAGTTGCTGATCGGTTTGATAAGATTGCATAATCTTAGTCTGGCGAGAGGTTCTGCGGACAGACGTTTCAAGCGTGGCGTTTTTTAAGGAAGAAGCGGTTGTTAAAGTGGGCATTAATCGTTGAATAGTTATTTGTACTTACTTAAATTCAGAATGACATTGTAACTCGAAGATCGAGATGCGTTGTCTCGATTGTGTCTATTTGGGTTCTGTCATGAAGAATTCTGATATTTTTCTCCGAACGAAATTTGTTTGGTCTATAGCGATCTCGAAAATATGAGATAAGATTGGCTCTATTGAAAGAATGTTTGCGTTGAGGGATTCGGAAGACATGAAGCACTTAACAACAAAAGCTGGGCAACTCGCCAGCATTGCCGCCGGCAGTTTTATGGTTGCGACGATCGCCGCGATCGCGCCCGAACCGGTCTTGGCGCAAGCAGCCTACGGCAGTTATATTGGCGTTGGCCCGACCCTCGGCATTGCCAATGACAACAACGGCGGCGGCCAGCAAGTTGGCGGCGTGATAGCCGTTCGCTACAAGTTCCTCGAAATCCCCATTTCCCTGCGAACGCAAGCCCTAATTGGGTCGGGAACGGCGGTCGTTCCCACAATTTCCTACGATATTCCCCTCAACTGGCAAACGGATGCCTATGTGGGGGCCGGTGTAGCTTTTGGTAGCGGCGATACGCCCTCCCCTGTCGGCGATAAAACCAGCTTTGCTATCCAACCGGGTATTGATTATGTGATTCCCAACAGCAGTGCCGTGATCTTTGGCAATGCCATTATTGCCTTTGATGCCTATCGCAATGGTGGCGGCACGGCGTTCTCGCTCCAAGGGGGTTTGGGACTGCAGTTTTAGAGTATCCTGCGGGATTTGCAAGTGCTACTCGGCGCGATCGCCAACTGAGTTGCGCCACCGTAGAATCGATGGACTGAGCAGCAATCGCTCCGAGAAATTAGTAAAGATTGGACTCAAGCTGCTGAAGCGAAACAAAGCACTCGCGAGGAAGCAGGGCCGGCCGTTTTTGTCCAAAAATCAACTGTCCTCGATAAGTGAGGCGGTCGATCGCAATTCCGAGAGGGCGATCGGGGCGTTCGGGATGAACTTCGTAGTAAGTGTGATAAATTTGCCGAGCGGCTTGCAACACGGCGGGATCGAGAAGCGTTTGTAGCTCCACTGTGTCGTCTTGATAGCGTACTTGTTGTTGTGAAAGATAAACCACTTCCTCTCCCCAAATCTTTAGCTCGACTTTAGTTTAGAATGGATGCCCCGAACAAGAAATTTTTTTAAGCGCTGTCGGCCTCAATTGCTGCAATCAACGCTTCTCCCATCGCTTGACAGCCCACGAGGTTCATGCCAGGGGACATCATATCTCCGGTGCGATCGCCTCGGTCGAGAACGGTTAAAACAGCTCGTTCGATTTTAGCGGCTGCATCGCCACAGTCTAAACCATAGCGGAGCATCATCGCCGCACTCAAAACCTGAGCCATCGGGTTAGCCTTGTCCTGTCCGGCGATGTCGGGGGCCGAACCGTGGACGGGTTCAAACAGTCCCGGCCCGCCGTCTCCCAAACTAGCAGAGGGAAGCATCCCAATACTGCCCGTGAGCATGGCCGCTGCATCGGAGAGAATATCCCCAAAAAGGTTGCCCGTGACGATGGTATCAAACTGTTTGGGAGCACGGACGAGTTGCATGGCGGCGTTATCAACGTAGAGGTGAGAGAGTTCGACCTCTGGATACTGCGCGGCCAAATGAGTCACGCGATCACGCCACAATTGCGAAACATCAAGGACATTGGCTTTGTCCACCGAGCAGAGTTTTCCCTGACGCTTTTGCGCTGTTTCAAAGCCAACTTTGGCGATGCGATCGATTTCTGCTTCGGTGTAGGCCATGGTATTGAACCCTCGCTGTTCCCCCGTTTCAGCCGTAAAAATTCCTTTCGGCTGGCCGAAGTAAATGCCGCCGGTGAGTTCTCGCACGACCATAATATCCACCCCTTCAACCACCTCTCGCTTCAAGCTAGAAGCCTCGACAAGCTGCGGGAGAATGGTGGCCGGACGGAGGTTCGCGAAGAGTCCTAAACCCGCTCTCAAGCCCAACAAACCCGTTTCGGGGCGCTGCTGGCGGGGCAGATCGTCCCACTTGTAGCCGCCAATGGCCGCCAGCAAAACGGCATCGCTTTGACGGCAAGTTTCGAGGGTTTCATCGGGGAGGGGACTGCCTGTCGCATCAATGGCCGCTCCGCCAATGGGAACTTCAGTAAAGTTAAAGTCCAAGCTGTATTGTTTGCCGATCGCCTTCAGCACTTCGACCGCAACCGCCATGATTTCCGGGCCAATGCCATCTCCCGGTAGCAGGGTGACGTTGTAGTGCTGGGCCATCTGGCTTACATACTCCTGAGAACTCTGGACTTGCGGGTATCTATCATACCCGACCGCCGAACTTGATGGGAGAGCGATCGCGAAATTGGCTTTCAGCCGCATTCAACCTGGTTGTGCCGCTTTTCGATACACTTGGATGTGTTTTGACTTGCCTCACTTGAGACAAAAGATGCAGCGACTCATTGTCGATCCCCAACAAATTCAGGGGAAGCAAGTGACCCTCACCCCCCAACAGCAACATTATCTCTATCGGGTGTTGCGCTTGGGGAGCGGCGATCGCGCGATCGTGATGGATGGGAGGGGGAAGGCTTGGATCGCCGCCTTACAGAACCAGGAGGCGCAACTGCTCGAACCGCTACCCGCCTTCGCCGAGTTACCGATCGTCGTTACTTTAATCGCTGCTTTGCCCAAGGGAAACGGGTTTGATAGCGTCGTGCGAAGCGGTACGGAACTGGGAGTCGCGACCTTCGTCCCTGTTTTGAGCGATCGCGCCCTCCTCAACCCCAGTGCAAACAAGCTCGAACGCTGGCGGCGCATTGCGAGGGAAGCTGCGGAACAGTCAGAACGAGCGGTTGTCCCGACCATTGTCGAACCCGTTCGCTTTCCGTCCCCAGACTTGCCTGACGACCTCCAGGACTCAGCACATCGCTATATCTGCGTTGCTCGCGCGATCTCGCCCTCTCTTCTCTCCTGCTTGTGCGAGCAAGAACAACCCGACGGCGGAATTGCGATCGCGACGGGGCCCGAAGGCGGCTGGACGGAGGCCGAAGTTGACCGCGCGATCGCCCAAGGGTTTCAACCCGTCTCCCTCGGCCCGCGCATCCTGCGAGCCGTAACCGCTCCCCTGGTCGCCCTCGCCCTCATTGCAGCAGTTCTCGGTGGAAAGGATTAGGATGGATACTGTCTTGAGTATCGTACCCCTTGCCTCCCCCAATTCCCCAATTCCCCAACACCCCACACCCTCGCCGTCAGGCGCTGAAAACTGAAATGACCTCCCCCCACCTCGACTCACTCACTCAACTGTTTCAAGGCCTGAATGAAGCCGAATTCGCAGCCCGCTTGGGCATTGCGCCTTCCGCTCTCTCGCAGCTTGTCAATCAACCGGATTTTGAGCGGTGGAGTCAAACCGCCGATCCTGAAGGCGTATCGTGGCGATATGATGAAAAACGCCAGCGCTACTTTGCGAACCTTTCCTTGGGCGGAACGCAATCGGGAGAGCGGTAAAGAGCGATCGCGGCCGAGCGGATTAAGTATATGAAAACCCTAGCCAATTTGCTCTCTTCCCTAATTATCGCGACCTGGGTCGTGGCGATCGCGCTCCTCTCCATCCAAAACTTCCAAAAAATTCCCCTAAACCTTCTCGTTTTCTCAACCCTGGAACTTCCCCTAGGGATCGTGCTGGCGTTTAGTTTTGGGATTGGCTTAGTGGGAGGAGCGCTTGCACCCTTGCTCTGGCGCAAACCCAAAGCGTCCCCAAAAAAGCGATCGCTTCCCAAGGACAAACGGAGAAACGCTCTCGATGAAAGAGATCCGCTTGAAAACTGGTGAGCGTTCCCCTCCCATATTTAGGTCTAGCGCCTCGCCCTGAAGCGGGCAATTTTCTCAACCCGATTGCGTCTGATGGCCGACCGCGAAACCCCGGTTATGACCCGTCACCTTAGTGTTGAAGAGGCTAAGCTCCCGCTTGCTATAGTTAATGAATGAACAGCTATCTTGTGGTGTAGGGCTTAGGAGTAAAAAACACATGAAAGCCATGATTTTGGCGGCTGGTAAGGGAACTCGCGTTCGTCCGATTACTTATACAATTCCCAAACCGCTGATTCCCATCTTGCAAAAGCCGGTGATGGAGTTTTTGCTAGAACTGCTCAGACAGCATGGCTTCGATGAAGTTATGGTGAATGTCAGCCATCTGGCGGAGGAAATTGAGGGGTATTTCCGCGACGGCCAGCGCTTCGGCGTTCGCATTGGCTATTCCTTTGAAGGGAGAATTATTGATGGCAAGCTGGTAGGCGAAGCACTAGGTTCTGCTGGCGGTTTGCGGCGAATTCAAGATTTTAATCCTTTTTTTGACGACACATTTGTGGTGTTATGCGGCGATGCTCTCATCGATCTGGATTTAACCGCAGCAGTGAATTTCCACAAAAAAAAGGGCGCGATCGCGACAGTCGTGACCAAATCAATCCCCAAGGATCAAGTCTCTAGCTATGGGGTTGTGGTAACCGATGCTGAGGGTCGCATCAAAGCCTTCCAAGAAAAACCCTCAGTTGAAGAAGCACTCAGTACAGAAATTAATACAGGGATCTACATCTTTGAGCCGGAAGTCATTAACTATATCCCCCCCAACAAAGAATTCGACCTGGGAGGCGATCTCTTTCCCCAACTGGTAGAAAAAGGCGCTCCTTTCTATGCCGTGTCGATGGATTTTGAATGGGTAGATATTGGAAAAGTTCCCGACTACTGGCACGCCATTCGGGGGGTTTTAACCGGAGAAATTAAAAATGTGGCCGTTCCCGGTACGGAAGTTGCGCCAGGGGTTTATACCGGATTAAATGTAGCGGTGAACTGGGATAAAGTTGACGTGCAAGGCCCGGTCTACATTGGCGGAATGACGCGCATTGAAGATGGAGCGACAATTATAGGCCCGGCGATGATCGGCCCGAACTGCTGGGTGTGTCGAGATGCAACGGTAGACAATAGCGTGATTTTTGAATATTCGCGCCTCGGCCCGGGCGTGCGCCTGGTAGATAAGTTAGTTTTTGGGCGCTACTGCGTTGATAAAAATGGTGCGTCGATTGACCTACAAGCTGCGGCCCTCGACTGGTTGATTACCGATGCGCGTCAAGGCCCCCCGAACCAAGAACCGCCAGAACGCGAGGTGATTGAAGAGTTGCGCGGGGCGAATGAGGCATAATTTTCTGAGGATTTAACCGAGGGCGTGTCATCAAAGAGTTTTTAGGGGCAATTTACGCGATGTGCAACTTAAAGACTCAAACCTCACGGGGTGAAACGGTTTAACTGGCCGAGAGCGACAGTACTAATGGCACATGCAATTGAGAAAGTCAGTCTCAATTGCATGTGCGGCAAGGGGCCGCGAGAATAAGTATCCCTGCCCTAATTCGCATCCCAATTGCTGTAACTGTTGGAGTTGTTCGCTTGTTTCAATTCCTTCTGCCACAACGGTTAATCCCAGTTGATTGCTCAAGGCAACAATCGTATTGACAACCTGATAATTTCGATTCTCGACTTGCATCTGGCTGACAAAGGAACGATCGATTTTCAAATAACGCACGGGTAAGCGATGAAGATAATTTAAGGATGAATATCCAGTGCCAAAATCATCAATACTGATCTGAAGGTTTCTTGAAGATAATTGCGCGAGTAAATCAATCGTTCGATCGATATCTTCGATCAGCATGCTTTCCGTAATCTCGACAGTCACCAAGTCTCCTCCAAATCCCGTCTCGGCTAAAATGCCATCAATATCTCGAACCAAACTGCTTTGGCAGAGATCTTGAGCGGACAGATTAATGCTAATTTTGAGCGGGAAATGATGGGCAAACTGATTTTGCCACCTTGCCATTTGCTGGCAAGCTTGATTGAACATCCAACGATCCAGCAGCACAATTAACCCCGTTTCTTCGGCCACCGGAATAAATTCATCTGGAGCAATCAGCCCGCGAGTCGGGTGTTGCCAGCGCACTAAAGCTTCAAAACCGACCAGTTGGCGATCGCGCAAATTTAAAATGGGTTGATAGTAGACAAGCAATTCTTCTCGGTCGAGGGCCTTGCGGAGATCGGTTTCTAAGGTCAGGCGTTTCAGCGCTCGCGCGTGCATGGTGACATCGAAAAATCGGTAGGAATTTTTCTCTTGGGCCTTCGCTTGATACATGGCAATGTCAGCATCTCGAATTAAATTGGACGCTTGATGGTACTTCTCGGTTCCAAGAACGACACCAATGCTAAAACTGGTAAAAATTGTATGTCCGTCAATCACGATGGAATCTTGGCAATCTGCCAAAATCCGCTCGACAATCTGAATAACGCTTTCAATCCCGCTAATATCTTCTAGAAGAATGACAAACTCATCTCCCCCCAGTCGGGCAACCAGATCCGTTTCGCGCAGATGGGCCTGTAGCCTTTGGGCGACAACTTCGAGCAGTTTGTCTCCGGTTGGGTGGCCCAAACTATCATTAACCACCTTGAATCGATCGAGATCTAAAAACAAGACCGCATATCGGTGTCCGGCACTCCGCTTGGCGCGATGAATCGTCAGTTCCAGGCGCTCGATCAAGAGAGTGCGATTGGGAAGATGGGTTAGGGGATCGTGTAACGCATTGTGGATAATTTGTTCTTGGACTTGCTTCAGTTCGCTGATATCGCGGCAGACACAAATCAATAATCCATCTTCTGTGAGGGTAAGAGATAGGCCTTCAGCAAAGGTCGAGCCATCTTTGCGGGTGGCGATCGCCTCTCCTTGCCAAGCGCGATCGCGCGCCAAGATCGGTAAAATTTCTCGCTCAAACCGTTCGGCCTCTTCTGGAGAATACAAAACCTTCCAGGTTTGTCCCACGAGCTCCTCAGAGCATTCATAGCCAAAGAGTTTGAGATGGGCTTGATTCGCGTAGAGATAGGTATCGCCTTGCAAAATGCCGATGCCATCAATTGCTGCCTCAATCGCCGCAAGTTGCTGTCTCATCGCTACTTCTGCCCGCTGGCGTTCCAATTCGGCAGCGGCGCGAGCGGCAAAAACTTGCAAAATTTGTTCGGCTCGTTGCGGATCGCGGATGGGTTGCTGGTGGAGAATGCACAGATCGCCGATCGCATTTCCTTGAGTATCGCGTAACGCAACGCCCAGATAGCTTTCTGCTTCGAGATCGAGCAATACCGCAGCATTCGGAAACCGTTTTCTTAGATCGCATTCGCAGTAAAATTTCCCAGTTTCCAACACTTGCTCGCAGGGCGTTTCGTTCAGAGGATAGACATAGGTCGATTGCAAAACGCCGTTCGCCCAAAATGCAATGCTGCGCATCTTGTCGCCGACTCGTTCGGCGACCAGGGTATAGGAAACCTGGAGCGCTTCGGCAATATGCCACACCAACGCCGGAAAAAAGTCTTGTCCGGTCGTTGCGGCGGTTCCGGCAATCAAATTTTGCAATTGCCGCTCGGCTTGCTTGCGATCGCTAATATCGCGGATCATAAACAGAACTTCATCTTCGCCGCTTTTGATAACTCGCACTTCCTCATCTCGAAGGCGATCGCCAACTTGGATTTGTTGCTCGTAAACCTGTAACTCCTGGGTTTCCAAGGCTTGCTCGATATAGTACAAATGCTTCTCAGCATGCTCTGCTGGCAGGACATCGCCGATAAACGATCCCACAGGATCGATCGTTTGCGGGAGAACATCCAGGTCGCGATGCTGGGTGATATACCCGCGATAAACGCCGTCGGCTCCCACCCGAAACATCAGATCGGGAATGGCTGCTAAGATGGCCCGACTTTTCGCTTCGCTCTGGACGAGCGCCGTTTCTGCCTGTTTTCGCTCGGCTCGGATTTGAGCATCTCGCAGCTCTCGTCGCACGGCTTCCGGCAATCGAGCTAAGCTTTGCTTCATCACATAGTCATGAGCGCCCGCTTTCATCATTTCTACTGCCAAGCTCTCGCCAATGGTTCCAGCGATCGTAATAAAAGGGATGTCGAGTTGACTTTGTTTGACAATTGCCAGCGCGGTCGGGGCATCCAATTTTGGGAGCGTATAATCGGAAATAATCATGTCCCAAGGACGAGTTTCCAGCATGGTTCGGAGCGACTCAGCCGTTTCCACCCGTTCCCAAATGAGATCGAAATTACTGCGGCGCAGTTCTCGAATAACCAGAAGCGCATCGTCTTCTGAATCCTCAACGATCAAAACCCTCAGAAGTTTGCTCATCGTCATGACTGTTCTGGCAAGGGCTGATTAATCAGCGCCCAATATAACCCCAACTGTGCAACAGCTTCATTAAATCGATCGAAATCAACAGGTTTCTGTACGTAACTATTCGCACCCAGGCTGTAACTTTCAATAATGTCGCGCTGTTCGTTTGAGGAGGTTAGAACGACGATGGGGAGCAATCGCGTCCGGTCATTCGCGCGGATGCGCTGCAACACTTCTAATCCATCAATTTTTGGGAGCTTGATATCTAGCAAGACCACGCTGGGCAACACCTCAACCGAAAAAATCGCTTCTAAGGCTTCTTCGCCATCGCGAGCAACTTGAATTGAGTTGGCCACCCTCCCCCGTCGCAGGGCCCGAATAATTAATCTTTCATCGTCAGGATTGTCTTCAACCAATAAAATTGGACGAGGGGATATCACAAATTTATACTCCAAGCGTGCTAATGGCGGTTTGAGGGATTGTAAAATAAAATGTCGCGCCTTGTTCGACAGTTCCCTCAGCCCAAACCCGCCCCCCGTGGCGATGAATCGCTCTTTGCACGATCGCTAATCCGATTCCCGTACCTGGGAATTCATGAGTGCTGTGCAATCGTTGGAATACGCCAAAAAGCTTTTTGGAATACGCCATATCAAAGCCGGCCCCATCATCTCGAACAAAATAGGTTGGTTGTCCGCCTGGGTCAATTATGCCAAATTCAAGGCAGGCAGTGGAGTGATGGCTGGTAAACTTCCAGGCATTGTGTAACAAATTCATTAAGACAACGCGCATAAGAGTCGCATCGGCGCTGACGCAGATCTCCGGCGCGATCGTCACTTCAACCTGTCGCTCGGGTTCCGATGCTTGCAATTCGCGGATCAGTTCCCGCGCAAGGACGCTGAGGTTGACCGTTGCGTAGCAAATTTCGGAGCGGGTGACTCGCGATAGATTCAGCAAATCATCGATTAACATTCCCATGCGAGCTACATTCTTGCGAATGCGCTCGAAGTAGTCCTGACCTTCTTCGTCAAAGGCCTCGCCGTAATCTTCGAGTAAGGCTCGACTAAATCCATCGATCGCTCGTAAGGGAGCGCGCAGGTCGTGGGACACGGAATAGGCAAAGGCTTCCAGTTCTCGGTTAGAGGCTTCTAACTGAGCGGCGTATTGCCGGATTTGTTCTTCGGCTGCTTTGCGATCGCTCACATCCCGACAGACCCGAATAATGTCGCCAGTCGGGGTCAGGGTTAGGGACAATTCGATGGGGAAGAGGGTGGTGTCTCGACGCTGGCCGACAGCCTCGCCGCGCCAAAATCCATGTTGGGTCAAATGAGATTGGATCTCTTGAGTTAAATCGCTCAGGCCCCGGCGGGAATAAATTGCGTCTTCGGAGTGCCCTAACAATTCCGAAGCGTCCGTATAGCCAAACATATCGAGCTGAGACTGGTTGAGATAAATGTGCCGGCCGTCGCGCAAAATGCTCAGGCCGTCGATGGAAGCTTCAATCGTATTGAGATGGCGCTGGATAGCTGCTTCGGCTGCTTTAAGCGCGGTAATATCTCGCCCAACGGCTTGGAATTCAATGAAATTGCCCTCCGGATCGAACAAGGCGCGATCGGTCCATTGCTGCCAGCGGATGCTGCCATCGCTCGCGATCGCTTGATGTTCGCAAAGGCCAACAGGTTGGTCTGCGGATAAACTGTTGATGTTCCGCCAAGCAATTTTTGTGTCTTCCCCGGGGAGGAACGTTGTAAAGGTGTTACCAAGGAGTTCGGCCGGCGACTTCCCGACAAAGTTACAGTAAGCATCGTTAACAAAAGTGAGACTGCCATCGGGCAAGAAGCGACAGATTAATTCGGTTTGGTCGGCAATAATCCCCTGATAGTAAGCTCGACTGGCCCGGAGTTCGGCCGTGCGCTCTTCCACTTTTGCCTCTAGCTCTTGATTGAGTTGCTCGAGCAACGTTGTGGCTCGCTGGCGTTCCAATTCTGCCGACGCACGGGCCGCAAAGACGCGCAACAAGTTTTCCGCGCGCTGCACGTCTTTGAGCGGCTTCGTATCGATAATGCACAGCGTGCCGATCCCTCGGCCCTGGCTATCCCTCAAGATAATGCCCAGATAGCTTTCTGCCTCAAGTGCGGCCAGATTCAGATTGTTGGGAAACTGATGTTGAATTGAATCTTTGCAAGAAAATTTTCCATATCGCAAGGTTCGCCCGCAGGGCGTGTGTTCGAGAGTGCAAGAAAAGGTTGGTTGTAAAGAACCGTGTGCCCAAAATGCCAAGGAATAAAGCTGGCCATCAACCACTTCATTCACAAACGCATAGGAAACGTTTAACCCTTGCGCCATATACGTTACTAAGGCCGGAAAAAAATCTTGGCCGGTGGTGGCGGCAGTACCTTCAATCAAATTTTGCAGGGCAATTTCGGCTTGTTTGCGATCGCTGATATCGGTAATGGTTCCCACAAAGCCTTTGACCGTTCCATCGGCATCCGTTTCCGCAATCGATTGCTCCCAAACCCAGGCGGCGGTATTGCTGTCCGGACGTTGAATGCGGTATTCGAGCTGGTACAGGCCATTTGCTCGCATCGATCGCTTCCATGCCGCCAGAACTCTGGCGCGATCGTCGAGATGCAGAACTTGTCTCCAGCCTTCTCCCATCGCCATATCTGGAAACAGTCCGGAAATCTGACACCAGCGATCGTTGACATAGGTGCAATTCCCTTGAGCATCGGTCCGAAAAATACCCACAGGAGCCGCCGCAGCTAAAGAAGCGTAGCGCCGTTCGCTCGCCCGTAAGGCGGCTGTGCGTTCTTCAACTTTGACTTCCAAGGATTGATTGAGTTGCCCTAGGGCCAAACTGGCCCGCTGGCGTTCCAACTCTGCTGACGCGCGAGCCGCAAAAACCTTGAGAATTTGTTCGGCTCGTTGGGGGTTTTGAAGGGGGTGTCGATCGAGAATGCACAGATCGCCAATCGGATTATTTTGAGCGTCCTTGAGAACGACTCCCAGATAGCTTTCTGCTTGCAGTTCCGCGATCGTTCGATTGTTGGGAAACTGCTGTTGCAGCGAATGAGGGCAACAGAAAATTTGCTCTGATAATGTTCGCCCGCAAGGACCCTCTTCCGGTTCATAAGCAAAGGAGTCGTGCAAGGTTCCGCTCGCCCAAAAAGCCAAGGCGTGAAGTTTGTCGTCACTCTGTTCGGTCACGAGAGCATAGCTGACATTGAGAGCGTCGGCTAAGTAGCGCACTAAGGCCGGGAAAAAGTCTTGGCCGGTGGTGGCAGCGGTTCCTTCAATCAAGTTTTGCAAGGCTATCTCGGCTTGTTTGCGATCGCTAATATCTCGCCCAACCGCCTGAAACTCAATGAAGTTTCCCTCTGGGTCGAACAGGGCGCGATTCGTCCATTGCTGCCAGTAAATGCTGCCATTCGGCGCGATCGCTTGATGTTCGTAGGTGATGGCTGGGTTGTCTGCCGACAGTTGCTCGAAGGCGCGCGCGGGAATCTCTTGGTTTGCTTTGGGGAGAAGGGCAGTAAAGTGGCGGCCAAGCAGTTCCTCTGGTGATTTCTGAAAAAAGTTGCAGTAGGCATCATTAACAAAGGTAAGACTGCCATCGGGCAAGAAGCGGCAAATTAGTTCGGTTTGGTCGGCGATAATCCCCTGATAGAAGGCTCGACTGGCTTGGAGTTCAGCCGTGCGTTCCGCAACTTTATCTTCTAGACTCTGATTGAGCTGCTCTAGCAACGTTTTTGCCTGCTGGCGTTCCAACTCTGCCGCCGCGCGGGCCGCAAAAACCTTGAGGATTTGTTCGGCCCGCTCCGGGTCTTTAATCGATTGCTTGTCCAAGACGCACAAATCGCCAATAGACTGACCGCGAGTATTGTGCAAGGCAATGCCGAGGTAGCTCTCTGCCTCCATTTCAACTAAATCTATGTCCTCTGGGAATCGCTGCTGAACCAAGCATTCGCAATAATATCTCCCATTCCGCAAAGTGAGTTCGCAAGGCGTTTTGGCTGGGTTGTAGGAGACAGTGGGTTGTAGGGTTCCGTTTGCCCAAAAGGCTAAGGTCTGGAGTTTACCGTCAACCAGCTCGCTCACAATTGCATAGGACACATTGAGGGCCGCGGCAATATGGTGCACCAAGGCCGGGAAAAAATCTTGTCCGGTCGTTGCGGCGGTTCCGGCAATCAAATTTTGGAGAGCGATCTCGGCTTGCTTGCGATCGTGAATGTCGGTATGAGTTCCCAGGAAGCGAGTTGGTTGTCCCTCTGCGTCCCATTCAACAAATTTACCCATCGAAAGAATCCATTTCCATTCCCCCCAGCGATCGTGCAGGCGAAATTCGATTTTGTATTGGGGATTTTTCCCCGCTGCATAGGCCCGATAGGCCTGAGCCATCCGTTCGCGATCGTCGGGGTGCAAGCGATCGCGAAAGGTTGTTATGGTTTCGCAGAATGTTGCCGGATCGTACCCCAGCATGAGGCCATATTCCGGACTGACCAGCGCTTCATCCGTACGCAGATTGAGATCGTAAAAGCCTTGCTGGCCGGCACTGAGCGCCAGTCGGAGCCGTTCTTTGTTGAGGTAAACTTGCTGCTCGACTTCGATGCGGGCCCGAGCATTCGCGATCGTTTTGCCAACCCGCCTGAGCAAATCAATTGCATTCTCATCCCAATTCCGATCTTGGCTTAAGGTGGCCAGGCCGATAAGGCCCGTCACGCGACCATCGGTTGCAAGTGGCACGGCTAAAACCGACCTAAAATTCAAATGTTGCCAATACTCTCGTTCTTTCTCGGCCTCCGGAGGCAGCGCCGCAACGCTTGGTACGCAGAGAATGGCGTTTGGATTGATGGGGCGATCGCCCCATTGAGGAAATGCGGTCAATGGCAGATTTCGAGATGCTTCTCGCTGGGAGACCACGCTTGGCGCGCGCAACTCATGAGTCATCGTGAGGGTCTTGAGATTGTCATCCAGCTCGAAGAAATAGCTCGTTTCAACCTGCAAAAACTCTCCCATTTGTTGCAGAGTGCGATCAATGGCAAGATCTAGTTCCGACAGTCCCACATCAACGAATCGACTGTTGATACCGGCCATCAGATGGTTTAAATCTCGCTGAGTCGCTAGAGCTTGCTCGGCCGCTTTGCGCTCGGAAATGTCGGCAATCGTACCCACATAGCCAATTGTTCGCCCGCTCTCATCCCGTTCGGCCACGGCCTGCGTATAGGCCCATCGAACCGTACCGTCGGCATGTTGAAAGCGATACTCAAGCTGGAACGCGCGGTTTTCCCGAACCGATTGCTCCCATGCCGCGACAACTCGCTCTCGATCTTCCGGGTGCAGTGCCTCTCGCCATCTCTCCCCCATTGCATCTTCTGGAGCGAGGCCGATAATCTGACAGCAGCGGTGGTTAACATAAACACAGCGACCTGTCGCATCGTGGCGGAAAATGCCTGCTGGAGCGACAGCAGCAAGAGATGCATAGTGCCGTTCGCTGTCGATCGCGCGCGCTTTTTGCTCTTGGAGTGCGGCGGTTCGCTCGGCAACTTTAGTTTCTAGAGTTTGGGAGTAGTCTTCTAACGTCTGATAGAGGCGGGCATTTTCGAGAGAAATTGCAGCTTGGGTGCAGAGGAAGTTGAGCGCGAGAATGCGATCGCGGGTAAATACGTTGCTGGCCGATTGATTCCTCAAATACACGATTGCGATTAAACGCCCCTGATTGAAGAGCGGCAAGCAGAGAACGCTTTTGGGTCGTTGCTGGCGAAGATACTCATCCAGTACGGGTAAATCTGTCTTCAGGTCGTCAATAACAGCTATCTGTTGGGTATTTTTGACATATTGAATCAACTTGACGGGTAAATTGGGATTGCCTTCTAGGGGATCGCAGCAAAGCTCTGTTGCATCAGGCGTTGCCATCGCTTCCACCGACCAAACCCCATCGCGATCGGGAAGGATGAGAGCGCAGCGATCGCCTCCAGAGTTCTGCAAGATAATGTGGGTCAGTTGGCGCAGTAGTTCGTCCAATTGGAGGGTTCCGGCCAGACCCCGAGCGGCTTGGAGCAGTGCGGTCAAATCGAGTGCGGTATTGAGGCGATCGCTAGAAGAATGGCTGCTTTGCGCGGTAATTTGGGTCGAGAGCTGAGAATCGGAAATTTGTTCTAAGGTATCCAGCCAATTTAGGGTTGTGCGTTGCAGAATTGGTTTTAAAAGTTGGGGGTAGCGTTGTTCAAGATCGTCCGTTTTTGCTTTCGCGCCCCATTGAGCATAACAATAGTAGGCTTCTTGCATATATGCCGAAGCCTCTTTTGTCCGTCCCCAGTCGAGATAAAATTTGGCAAAGAGTTCGTTGGCGAGGGCTTCTTCTTGGATGTATTCATTTTTTTTAGCTCCGGCGATCGCCTTATCATATAAATCAATTGCTTCTAATTTTTGTCCTAAAAATTTATGTCTTTCGGCCTCCACTAAATCCACCTTGTGTTGATGATTCATTGGAGCATAATTTGCCCATTCTCGTTGCAATATCACTTGATTATGTTGAATCTTTGGCAACAACTGATTCGTGTCATCAGGATATAAAGATAAATGAGCTAAAATACTTAATGAATCATACAAGTAAAAAGCTGCTTGCCCCATAGTGACCGAGCCTGCAATCGAGTATTTATTGAGTTCTAGAGCTGCAGAACGAGCAGCTTCTACTTCTTCTAAGAGATAGCAGGAGATTAGTTTATAGGTGTAAAAAAAATATAGCCCAATGAAGTCAGAGTTTGAGAATAGCTGAGGCAAAAAAGTCTCTTCTCGTAAGTATTTGCCAGACAAACAGCTAGGCTTATAAAAGCCTTCTATTAAATTTGTAACTGACTGTAGCGAAATCAAACAATAGTTTGCACTAATGGCTTGATTTAATTTAGCCAAAGCCTCATGATATCCATGGGATTCTTGTCGCAAACTAGAGAGAGAAGAACCGACCAAGAAGGAGTTAAAGCAAACAGATGTCGCATTAAGTCCAGCAAATTCTAGGTTGCCAACCTCTAGTCCAGCCGTATAAGCATCTTTAAGAATAGATAAGGTGTGTTTGGCATGAACTTTGCGATGCAGAACAAAAAAGCCGACAACGTTTAAAGTCTCTGATTTAACTATTTTATCGTTAAGTTTGGAAATTAGATTGAGTGCCAATTGTCCAAATTCAACTCCCGTATTGACATTTTGCAGAAGATTGCAGCAATGCAATCCATAACAGGCATAAGCAAAAGCTGAATTTGGAGTATTACCATATTGAATCGACAGTTTAACAGATAAAGCTGTAATGATGGGGAATAAAGGGGAGCCAGAAATATGTGTCGCAGGGATAACGCTATTGGCGATTTGAACGATTGCCAATTTTTCGAGATCGGACATCTGAGCTAAGTCAATCAGGTCTGCGATCGAACGATCGCCTTTCCATTTATCAACTTCAATCAACGTCTGTTGAATATCATCTTGAGACACATTTTCAGAGAGGGCAAATCCTAATTCCCTCAAGAATTCTTCAGCAAGAGAAATAGCATTTGTGAACTGGAGTTGAGAAGTATTGAATTGAATATTGGTTCGGTAAATATTAACTCGATCGAGTATAGAGGTTGTTTGAGTAAAGATGGCTTGACTAAAATCTTCCATGGCATCAAAATTACCGCAAAGAAATGCAAGTTCGGCAGCCAAATTACAAAACTCTAAACTCATCGGGTATTGTCGCTGCCACCTAAAATCTCCCAGTAAGGACAGCCCAATGCTTGCATATTCGCGTCCAGCATCATAAGCGGTTGAAGCTCTAGCTTTTCGACAAGCAATTAAATTCAGTTGAGCGAGTTTGTCTCGGGCCTCTTGTTCGGTAATTAGAGATATGCCATGATTTAATTGATAGACTAACTGAAAAATGTTCTCTGGTTCTGTATCAGTAACTATTTTGAGTAATAGTTGTCCGATATGGTAGTGAGTTCGATCTTTTTGCCGTTCGGGAATCAGTGAATAAGCGGCTTGTTGCACGCGATCGTGTAGGAAGCGATAATTGACAGCGACCGTATCGGCTTCAGTAGAATCAAGATCGCCCTGGAAAAACTTGTAAGCTTCGCTAATCGGTACAACCATCCCTTCTTGCAAGGCTTTCCAAAGCTCGCTCGCCACTTCTTCTGAGGAACTTTCTCGCACAATTGCCAACTTCTCTAAATCAAACTGGTTGCCAATACAAGCGGCTAACTTCAACACTTCTTGTGTCGTTTTGGGTAACTTTTGCAGCCGAGATGCCATAAATTCCACCACATCATCGGTGAGTGCGGCATCTCGCACCTTGACTAAATCGCATTCCCAATATCCCAGCTGGGGGTTAAAGGCAATCAATTTCTCTTTATATAATCCTTTCAAAAACTGGGTAGTGAAAAAGGGATTCCCTTGAGTCTTTTGATACACTAATTCAGTCAAAGGTTGGGCTTTTTCGACGTTGCAACTGAGGGTTTCTGCGACGAGCTGATTGATATGATGTACGGATAAGGGAGCAAGCGTAATAGTAGAAATAGCTGCTTCCTGTTTTACCAACTCTGCTAAAGTTAACATCAAAGGATGTGCTGGGAAGACTTCGTTATCGCGATAGGCTCCCAACAGCAGTAGATATCTTGTTGTGCTATCACTCATCAACACCTTCATCAAATTTAACGATGCTGAATCTGCCCATTGCAAGTCATCGAGAAAGATGACTAAGGGATGGTCTTTGGTGGTGAAAACGGCGATAAATTTCTCAAAGAGCAAGTTAAAGCGATTTTGTGCCGCATTTCCGGAGAGTTCGGGGACGCGAGGTTGTTTGCCAATAACGCTTTCGAGTTCGGGAATGACCTCAATGAGAACTTGCCCATTTGTACCAACTGCTGCAAGGATTGTCGTCTTCCACTCTTGCAATTGGGCATCAGATTCTCCGAGCAATTGACCCATTAAGTTGCGAAAAGCTTGAACGAAGGCAGAGAAGGGAATGTTGCGGTTGAATTGATCGAATTTCCCTTTGATGAAGTAGCCTCGCGCTTCGACGATAGGTTTGTGGACTTCATTGACAACGGCGGTTTTGCCGACACCGGAGTATCCGGCAACCATCATCATTTCGCTGGTTCTTGAAGAGACGCGCTCGAAGGTGGCCAGGAGTTGGGAAACTTCACGTTCCCGTCCATAGAGTTTTTCGGGAATGAGGAAGCGATCGCACGCATCCCGCTCTCCCAGCGGAAATCTTGCAATTGTCCCGGTTTCCCGATACTGAGAAAGACATTGTTTGAGATCGTATTGCAATCCCAAGGCATTTTGATAGCGATCTTCTGCATTCTTGGCCATCAATTTCAGGATGATACCTGAAAGGGGTTGGGGGATAGGGTGTTGGGTGTGGGGAAATGTTGGAGCTTTGGCGATGTGACAATGGATCAATTCCATCGGGTCATCGACTTGAAAAGGGAGTTCTCCTGTTAGCAGTTCGTAAAATGTGACTCCCAAGGAATAGAAGTCGCTGCGGTAGTCAATTCCTCGATTCATGCGTCCGGTTTGTTCGGGAGAGATGTAAGCTAATGTCCCTTCGAGAACGTTAGGATTTTGGATTTGGAGGGTTTCTTTGGGAAGGAGGGACGCAATCGAAAAGTCAATGAGTTGAATCTGTTGGGTGTCGGGATGAATGAGAATGTTGGCCGGTTTGATGTCTTTGTGAATGATGTGCTGTTGGCTGAGGTAATGCAGCGCTTCGGCGAGTTGGATGGCAAGGTCGAGGAATTGAGCAAGGTTGCGGTTGGATTGTTGCCAATAGTCTGGCAAGGCGATCGCGCCTTCATCGGGCATGATGAGGGCATATCCATGGCCACAACGTTCGAGAGCGAGGGGGCGAACGATATAAGGAGATTCTAATTGGCGGGTAATGATGTATTGATTGCGGAATTTGACCAACTCATGAAAGTGAGGATGGGGATTCCGCAGAACTTTGACGATCGCGGGTTGGCAATTGCTCTCTCGAACCCCTCGATAGACAAGCGTGCGGGAGCCTTCATAGATTTGTTCTGCTATCTGGTAGCCTGAAATTGCGCTCGCACAGCCAGTCATCACTTCCTCTCGCAGGACATCTGGATATTGGTAGGACAAAAAAGAAGTCTTCCTTCTAATATCTCTTGGGCGCGTCATCAGTTCAATCTAGAATCCTTGCTCTGAAAAAATGCGATCGCGATGGCTTCGCCGACCTGACGGTACGCTCGGAAAGCCAGAAACCAGACCGAGTTTTCCTTGGGGTTGGGCAGGTTTAAACAGCCCTATCTTATCGAAGAGACCCGAGCGATCGGGAAAACTTGCCCCTACAGCATCCCCAATTCCCCAATTTCCCGATACCCCAGACCCCAGACCCCGCCGTCCGGCGCTGATGCTATAGTAGGGATTTATGCTTACTATAGCATCAGCGAAGCAGGGGAAGTTCGTCACTCCCTTGAGAGGCGATCGATATATTCCTGAAGCTTTTCAGCTAAAACCCGTCCATTGCGGTCTTGCAGCAAGCTCGAATGTCCGCCAGGAATGTCATAGACAACGACCCCTTCTGTCGCTCGTTTTTCCCAACCCAGTAAAGGGTCGCTATAAACCTCGATGTAAGGCGTGTCGTCAATATTGGGATCGTCAAAAACCTCCGAACTCGTGGCTCGGAAAAGCACAACCTCCCCTTCAAATTGGCTGTTGGGAACGTAGTCCGGATCGACCAAATCCCAGACTTGCCGAAAAGGGAGATTGTAGAGGAACTGAGGCAAAGGCAGATTCGAGCGCACTAACCACCGCCAAAGCGCGAATTTAGCATTGTTCAGGGGGCTGTTGTTTTTTTGCACAAGCTCGTAGATGAGCAAGTTAGTAGCTTTGCGCGCAATGATTTTAGCAATGCTGACTAGGCGTTGGTGCGGCTTGAGATTTTGAGTTTCTTGAATGGCTGCGGCGAGTCGTCCCTTGCGTTCCTCAGAAGCTTGCATTTGGACTGGCGTATTGAAGTCCGCCGCATCAATAATCGCCACGAGGGAGACTTCTTCCCCCGCACTCTGGAGTTGCATCGCGATCTCGCACGCTAAGGTTCCCCCCGCACACAAACCGCCGAGGAAATAGGGGCCGTGGGGTTGTACGGAGCGAATTTTCTCAATGTAGTGAGCGACCATCTCGGCAATGTTCGCGTGGGCGATGGGATGTTTTTCCGTGCTGTGGGGGCGCAGTCCGTATACGGGACGCTCTGCGCTCAGATGGCTGGCCAGGTTGTAGTAGAGTAGGGTTTCGCCGTTGGCATCGTGAATGAGAAATAGAGGGGTTTCAGAGCCTCCATCTCGAATCATCACGAGGGAGTCAAGGGTTGTTGGCTGAGGTGCTGATGGGCTGGCGGGGCGCAAAAAGTCAGCCATTTCTGCAATCGTTGGAGCGCTGAACAGAGTGGCTGGCGGCAGCTTTTTGCCGAATTCCCGTTCTATGGCTCCAAAGAGGCGCACGGCAAGCAGAGAACGTCCTCCCAGTTGGAAAAAGTTATCCTGGGGGCTAACCCGATCTACGCCCAGGAGCCGTTCCCAAATTTTTGCGAGTTTGAGTTCGATATCGTCTTTGGGTACAACATCTGAAGGGGCGAGCAGTTGGCGTTCTCGCGCAATCTTCGTGACGGGAAGAACGCTGGGTGCTGAGGGTTCTTCTTGGGGTCCAAGAGACACAGCCCTTTGCGCCTCTTTAATTTGCTGCAGGCGTTCTAGGCGCTGAGCAAGAGATTGGAGGAGTTCCATCTGTTGCGTCATGCACTGCAACTGTTGAACGATTAGGGACTCTAAATGAGGATTGCTTGCACCATTTGCTGTAGGTGCAACGTATGTTTGAGTTGCCGGTGCGAGAGGCGGGGCCGTCGCGGCCGGAGATGGGGGGACAGGCGATGGCTCCGCCGACCTGACGGTACGCGCCGGTTTCACTTCCGAGGGAGTTGCTGTTTTGGAGGCGAGAGATTCGGCGGGAACCTGTTGCGCTAAAAATTCAGCGAGCGTTTTGAGGGTGGGGAAGGTTTCTAACAAGCGACGAAACGTCACTTGAACGCCAAATTCCTGCTCTAAATCCAGCACTGCTTGAGTTAAGGCGAGGGAATCTAGCCCCATCTCCAAAAAGGTCGTGTTTTCGTCAATGTTGGATAGATCGAGTCCCGAACAGTCTTCTAAAACTTGTTTGATGGCCGGGATGAGAGTTTGAGGATTGGTCTCGGGTTTAACGGTTGTTGAGCGCGGTGTTGGAACATCGACCGTTTTGGGAACTGGAGACGCGATCGCGCGTTCGAGGGATTCTAGGGAGGGAGATACCGCTGGTAAGGAAACGTCTTGTTCGCCAGAAAGCTCTTGGCCGATAAACTCGGCGAGGGTTTTGACGGTGGGGAAGGTTTCTAACAAGCGGCGGAAGGTGACTTTCACGCCAAATTTGTACTCTAATTCAAGGACAACTTGAGTCAAAGTCAGGGAATCTAGCCCCATTTCCAAAAAGGTCGTGTTGTCGTCAATGTTAGACAGATCGAGTCCCGAACAGTCTTCTAAAACAGACTCGATCGATTTCATTAGGTTTTGTTGGTGTGTCTGAGAGAGTGAATTTACGGATTGTGCTGTTGTCAAAATGACAGAATCAATCATTAGAAGAGTAGTAGGTCGTAAAAAATCAACAATTGCTTGCGCTTAGGTTTAGTATTCCTGAATTCACAGATCGATCGATGTAATTTGCAATACATTGTCAATGTGATTTTCAATACATTGGCAATGTGATTTCCGTTTTCAGGGCCAGAACAGCAAGACAAAATCGGCTGCAAGTCTCATCCCTTGCGGGAGATCCAAGCCAACCAAGCTGGGGGATGCGATCGCGCTCAATTGTCAGATTTCCCGACTAAGAGCGTTAAACTTTCGCTTCGCTGGGTACAGTGAGTGTTTGCTCGCCGCCAGCCTCGCGACCCCTTTCTTACTTAATAACTTAGTGTGATGAGGGGACGCTGAATTCAGGGCTACACTTTACACAATCTCAATCTAAGTTCGGGGTTTTTCTTAAAGTTTTGATAAAGGTCTTGATAAATTTGCGTGTTTACCCGTAGGGAAGGGGGAATGGCGATCGCGTTGGAGGGATTATCTCGATTTCTTGTAGCGCGATCGCCTCGCCGCACAGAATCACAGTTTGCTGTTTACAGACCCAACTGCTGCCTCAACTTGTCGGGAACATTCTTTGCTTTCTCTAATCTCTTCACATTGTTCCAGCCTGTTCTTTTATTCCACCGGACGCTCTCCAAGTCTGCACCACTGAGATTTGCACCACTGAGATTTGCACCTCTGAGGTTTGTATCTCTGAGATTTGCATCTCTGAGGTTTGCATCTCTGAGGTTTGCATTGCTGAGGTTTGCACCCCTGAGATCTGCACCGCTGAAGCTTGTTTTAACGAGATCTGCATTTGTGAGGTTTACATCTCTGAGATTCGCTACACTAAGTTTTGCCCCGCTAAGAACTGCGTTGATGAGAGTTGCGTTGATGAGAATTGCATGACGGAGAATTGTGCGACGGAGAATTGTACCTCTAAGGTCTGCACCTCTAAGATCTGCATTGCTAAGATTTGCATTGCTGAGATTTGCCTCCTTAAAGTTTGTGTTGATGAGTTGTGTGTTAATAAGTTGCGTGTCAATTAAGTTTGCTCCTCGAAAGTTTGCGCCACTCAGGTCTGCGCGATTAAGATTTGCTCTGCTAAAGCTTGCTTCAATGAAGTTTGTACCTCTGAGAAAAGCATTCCCGAGAAATGCTCTACTAAGGAAAGATCTAACTAGCTTAAAACCAGCTGGGCCGAGACAGCAGCTATAGCTGATCGCGCGATACAACCGCATCGGGTCTTCGGCTTTCCCTTCCTCATTCAGTCGTCCGCAAGGGTAAAAAACTACCCATTCTCGCAACTCCTCCCTCGCCTGACCGTAGCGGTGCAACTCCAGCAGCAAGATCGTGACGTTCAACCCCGCATAAACATCCACCTGGCGCAAACCCAATCTCGTTGCTTCTCCACTTGCAACCGTCGCCTGTTCCCGCAACCGTCGCATCTTCTGCTGCGGGTAGTTGGTATCTGGCGGTGCATCGATAAACTCGCCCTCGCACCAGTCCAGATAAAAGCGCTCCAAACGCTCAAACAGCACCACCCAAGGAAAATCCTCACTCCGAGACAGCAACCCCATCAGGTACTCGACAATCTCCTGCGTCAGTCCCCCATACCCCAGAAGGTCGTAGAGCGTTTCTGCCAGTTGGCTATCGCTAAGTCGGAACCCCCGACCCCGACGATCCCGTTCGGTACAATCTTCCAAGCCTTCCTGCAAGCGCTTGGCAAAGAGAAACTCGCCAAAACTCTTGTGAAAAAACTCCACCGATCCCCCAGCATCGCCGGACGCGGGTTTGAGGTAAAAGGCTGCGAGAGCATTTTTCAGCACCTTATCTCCCTTCTGCTCGCGAATTTCCTTGATTTTGTCGGCAATGTCCCGCGCAGATTCCTTAAGGCGCGCCTCAATCGCAGACACTTTCGCATACTCTCCCCCCGACTGTACGACGCACAACCCCGCTTCCACCAACACCCGTTCCAACTCCTGCGGTTCCAAACGCACCAGTTCGGTTTGAATCTTTTGCCGCTGTCGGGTCAGCACCCAATCCAAAGACTTCTCATAAATTTTGATTTTGGCTTCAATACCGCTGCTTCCCGCCAAGTCTTCGACCTTGAGATCGCCGTCGCGGTGCATCGCCACCAGCAGATACAGCAATAAGGGTTCTCGCGCCAACTCCGTTTGTACCGTCTCCGGACAAGCATCATCCCGCAAAAAGGCTTCAAAATCCTGCCGTTTCGCCGCCGCCTGTTCGGGATTCTCAGCAACAACTTGCTGCCACTTCTCCAACCACTGCTGCTGAATCTTGTCCTCCATTGCCACCAGTTCCACCCGTTCCAGGTTGGGGGGTAAATAACTAATTCCCTGCAAGGCCAGCTGCCGTCCCGTGACGATGAAGCGGTGTCCCTGACAGCGTTCCTGAAAGGCTCCAACCTGCTTGATAAAGCGCTCAATTCCACCGCTGGCTCTCCCTTCCAAGCGCAACTCATCGAAGCCATCCAACAGGAAGAAAAAGCGTTGCTGGCGGCTGTTTAACCAGCCTTCGGTTTTAGCAAAGGGAGCGCTGACGGCTCCTTGTAGGGTTCGCTCAAAACTCTGCTCGAAGGTATCGATATCTCGCAGGCGAATGAAGACGGGAGTCCAGAAGGGATGGAGATGTTGCCGCACCCAATCGGCAAACATTCGACAAAAAACCGATTTCCCTCTCCCCGGCCCGCCTTGGACGAACATCACTTGCTGCTGTTTTCGGGGATTTTCTAGCATTTCCTTTGCCCAATTTTCTAGAACAAAAGGAGTCTTCCAGTCAACAATCTTGCCATTAGCATCCACAGGAACCGCCTTCAACCGCACGTAAATCTCGGCAAAAGAGAAGCTCTCGCTAAAAACTTTTTCCTGTGGCAATGGGGCAATTTTCTCGCTCAAGTACCGCTCAATATCCCGATACGCACTGGGTTCGCTCTCCTGGGCAGCATTATAAATATTGGCGAGGTTAATGCTCTCCACATCCACCGCATCGCCAGCCTCTTGAATCGCTTGTTGCAAATACGTTTGCGTTCCCCAAGCCACCCATCCGGTCGAGATCGCGCATTCCGTTTCGCTCAACCTTCCTCGTTTCAGTTCCTTCGACAGAACTTGGTTCAACAGTTGTGCCAGTTCCGAACGATGAAAGCAGCGCAACACATTAATTGCCAGATCTCGATCCAGCGCGATCGGTTCCAGGATTGGACTCGGTTCGCTGTCGTTTGGCTGTTGCAAGCTTGCTAATTTCGGCAATCTTTGCGCCAGTGCGGTGAAACTGCTGAAGTAAGCGACCGGCGCGATCGCCGCCACAAATTCTGCTAGGGTCGCGCCCTTATTTTTCTCTTTGTACAGCCTCACCGCTTTGGTCATCAGCAGCACCGGAGAACAAGTCGCCGCCGCGATCGCGATCGCCGGAACCGCACCCAAGGCCGCTGCTAAACCCAACGCGGCCCCCGACACCATCGCAACCCCATCCACCGCTTCCAGGGGTTGGACTTCCGCTTGTAAAACCGTCCAAAGTCCTTGCCAAAACTTCTGCTGTCGATTGCTCATTCGGTCTGCTGCAACGCTATTTCCAGTTCTACAGCACCCTACCGCTCTTTTCCCGGACGCTTGGCGAAAATTCCCAGCGCGTCCCGTCAGGTCGGCGGAGCGATCGCCTCGTGACAAATTGAGCATCTCCTGCGCGGTAAGCGCAGCAGTTAAATTTCCCACAGGTTCGCCATTTCAGCTCAATCTCTTGCTCTCACCCTTAGTCACCTGATGCAGTAGAGTAAGGAGCGGAGTTTGGGGGACATTGATGACCGATTTTGACTCGCCTTGGAAAGAGGCCATCTCTCTTTAATTTTCGAGACTTTTTGCGCTTCTTCTTCCCAGCGATCGCGGCCGATCTCGATTGGGAACAAGGATTTGAGCGAAACCTTCGGTAGGGGCGGGTTTCTAAACCCGCCCCTACTTTGGGCATTTTGGCCGACCCACAGCACTCAAGGCAATTGCCACATCGCTATGTGGCAATTGCCTTGAGTGTTTCTACCGACAATCCTGCATTGCGCTTATATCGTCGTTTTGGGTTTGAGACCGTCAAACAGGGGGGAAATGCTTTAACTCTGAAAAAGAAACTAACGGGCTAAGCTGTTCGACATTTAAACGGTGACATCCAAATTCTTGTCAAGGGTGTGGGGTGTAATAAAACCCAATTTAAAGGTATGACAGCTTAATGCATTCCTACGTTTGCGAGCATTCAGCCTTTTGAACGCGAGTTTGGCGGATGGCTGTACCGCTTTCTAAGCGATCGCACTCAACTCCCGCTCCAACTCCATTAACTTTTCAATTCTCGCTTCTGTGGAAGGGTGTGTTGAGAACAAACTGCCCATTAAGTCTTTGGTAAAGCCGTGAGTAATCAACAAGGGTTCAAAAGCAGGATTGCCTTGCATCGGCAGCTTTTGAGCGCTACTTTCCAGTCGTTGCAGGGCATTCGCCAGCGCTTTGGGATTTTTCGTCAGACGAGCGGCTCCCGCATCGGCTGCAAACTCGCGGGTGCGCGAGATTCCCATTTGAATGACGGTGGCGGCCAGAGGAGCCAGAACAATGGCGGCTAGGAGGCCGATGGGGTTAGAGCCTCGTCCATCACTGCGCGACCCCCCAGAGAACCACAAACCGTAGCTGGCGATCTGAGCGAGGAAAGAAATGGCTCCGGCGATGGTTGCAGTGACCGCTTGGGTCAAGGTATCGCGGTTGGCCACATGACTCAGTTCGTGCGCGAGAACCCCTTCCAGTTCGTCTTCGGGTAGCAAATTGAGCAGTCCTTCCGTCACGGCGACGGCTGCATTTTCGGGATCGCGTCCGGTGGCGAAGGCATTGGCGGCCGGGGTGGGAACGACGTACACTCCAGGCATGGGCAACTCGGCGCGATCGCACAAACGGCGCACCAGATTGTAGAGTTCGGGGGCTTGCTCCTGACTGACAGGCTGCGCGCGGTAAGCGGCGAGGGCAATTTTATCGGAATAGTACCAGGAGCCAAGATTGGTGACGGCTGCGAGAATAGCTCCAAAGATCGCACCGCCCCAACCGCCGATTGTCCAGTAACTCACGGCAATGAGCAAGGCACTCAGCAGGGCAAGGAGAGCAACGGTTTTTGTTTGATTCATGGCGTGCGTAACGTCCTCCGACAAGTTCCAACTGCGGGTTATGCCTTAATTTTAAGGCCGGTGTTTTGAGGGAAGAAAACAAAGGAATTTCGGGAAACACGAGTATCGCTGGGCGGAATACTGCCGATTGTTGGGCGATCGCGGCGAGACAATGACCCTTCCCCCTCAGCCGTTGCGGGGAGTCAGGTTTTTGAGATCGGTGAAGATCTGAAGAATCATCAGGCGCGATCGCGTCCGACAATCCTGTAGAGATATCCGCACGCCAAACAGTTGAGACTAAAGTTTAAGTTGTTCTCGGCGACCGACCAATCCCCAGTAAATTGCGTAAATGAGCGTGGCGGCTACCATTGCGGGTAGGGTTTCAAAAACGCTATCCGACCAGTTGAGTCCAAATCGCCAGATTAAGGTAACGGCGATTGCCACAACCATCATCGCGATCGCCACCGCAGAATTGAGGGGCAACCGCCAGGCCCGCACCACCACCAGCGGCCCCAGCGTGGAACCCAAAGTAGACCAGCTCAAAGCCACTAAGGTGAAAACACTTTTATCTCCAACCAAAGCGATCGCTACAATTACGCCGGTGACTGTCAAAGTCCCGATCTTCGCCCACTTGTAAGATTTCGAGGCTTGAGGAAACAGATCCTGCGTCAACGCCGCCGAACAGGAGAGAAGTTGGGAATCTGCTGTGGAGATAACCGCAGCAAACACCCCCGCCAAAATTGCTCCAACCAAAACCCCTGGCAACAGGTCTAAAGACATTAGGGGGAGTGCTAATTCCGGATCGCTACCCGCTTCCATCAGTTGCGGTATCAGGACCCGTGCGGTCAGTCCTACCCCCATCGCGGCGGCTGAGAAAAGGGTATACGAAAGCAGATATAGGTTGCGAGACAACCCGATATTTTCTGCTGAGTCGATCGCCATGGCCCGGACGATGATATGCGGCTGGCCTAACACCGCTAACCCTGATGCCAGCCAGCCCAAAACAAACGCGAGCGTGCCAAATTTGAGATTCGTGGGAGACAGATCCAGTAGCGTTGGATCGATACTTTCAAGCTGGTTCCACAAACCTCCCAGTCCGCCGCAGGCTGCAACCGAAATTCCTAACAGTCCCCCCATTGCCAACATCATCACCAATGATTGTGCGGCATCGGTCCAAATAGAGGCTCGGATACCGCCAGAAAAACAATAGAAAACAACAATTGTCGCACCGAGAAGAATTCCCCAAGCGTAGTCCCATCCGAAGAGAACGTGGAGTGCTTTGCTACCGGCGACGAGCTGGCCGGCACCGTAGGTTCCGAGGAACGTGAGGGTTACGAGTGCTGAAACAATGGCGATCGCGCGATCGCTCTTTTGGTTGCCAGCCAGGAAAGCACCCACTGTTTCCGAGGAACTTTCCTCCGACGCAATCCGCAGTCGCTTGTAAATGAAAAACCAAGTAAAAGCATCTCCCACAATCCATCCGATCGGCAACCAGACGACCGAGATCCCGACGAGGTAGGTGTAGCCAATCATTCCGGCAAACATAAACCCGCTGTGTGCGGTGGCAAAGGTGGAGAGGGCCGTTAGCCAAAAGTTAACGCTGCGGCTGGCGAGAAGATAATCGGCGGTTGTGTTTTGCTTGCGAGTCGCGGCATAAATCCCGACTCCGGTAAACAGCAGAAGAAAAGCGATAAAACTCAGTGCAATAGCAGCTCGATCGAACAATTGTTGGGGGGCCTCGCAAATAACTTTAGTCTCGCATCCTTAATATACTGACAAAAGGAGCAAGGGGACTTCTGACCCCGAATCTACCGTTGCCTTCTCCCCCCTATTCCCTGTTCCCTATTCCCTGTCCCCTGCAAAGGTTTCAGATTGTTCGCATCAGACGCGATCCAACCAACCCTAATTAACGTCACAAAACCATGAAAGGACTCTGGCTAGAAAACCAAAACTTGACCCTCCGCCGGGATCTTCCTCTCCCCGAACCCCCAACCGGAGAGGCCCTGGTGCGCGTTCTGCGGGCCGGAATTTGCAACACCGATTTGGAGCTGCTGCGCGGCTACTATCCCTATCAAGGGGTGTTGGGACATGAATTTGTGGGGGTTGTGGAACGGGGGCCCGATCGCCTCCTCAACCGGCGAGTGGTGGGAGAAATTAACGCGGCCTGCGGTCGCTGTCGCTTCTGTAACAGCGGCCAGCCAACGCATTGCGAAAACCGCACCGTTCTGGGGATTGTCAACCGCAACGGCGCATTTGCTGAATATTTGACGCTCCCCGCTGCCAATCTCCATGCCATACCGGAGTCCGTTCCCACCGATGCAGCAACCTTCACCGAACCCCTAGCGGCTGCTCTGGAGATTCAGGAGCAGGTGAGGATCTCCGAGGGCGATCGCGTTCTCGTGATTGGCGATGGCAAGTTGGGACAGTTGGTGGCTCAAACCCTGGCCCTGACGGGTTGCGATCTGCTGGCCATTGGCCGCCATCGAGAGAAGTTGGCGAATTTGGAAGCGCGGGGAATTGCGGTGGGATTTGCCGATTTAGCGACTCCCGGCCAGTTCGATCTTGCGGTTGAATGTACGGGGAACCCGGAAGGTTTCGCGATCGCGCGGCGATCTTTGCGTCCCAGGGGAACCCTCGTGCTGAAAAGTACTTACGCTGGAGATCTCACCTTCGATGCGTCTTCCCTCGTCGTCGATGAGATTACCTTAATTGGTTCTCGCTGCGGCCCCTTTGCCCCGGCCCTCGATCTCTTGGCGCGCGATCGCGTGGACGTTCAATCCCTCATCCAAGCCCATTATCCCCTCGAAGACGGCCTAGCTGCCTTCGATCGCGCTCAAACGAAGGGAACCCTAAAAGTTCTGTTGCACATGGAGGATGGCGTTTAATCCGGTAGGGTGTGTTATCGATGGGTCGCTTGCTAGTTTTGCATTGCGATCGCAGCTAGGGTTGCTGGAGCTGTTCGGCAAAAGCCGCCTGTTCGGGGGAGCGAATTCCCTCTTGCAACACCTCTAAAACTCGTACCATTTGATTCTCAAGCAGCGATTCTACCGCCAACCACAGTCCCGGAAACTGCACCGAACGAATAATGCCGTTGCGATCGGGAAGCCGGGGTTGATAGTCTCCCTCGACCAGTTGGAACCAGTCGAGTCGCCGCTCAAAAGATTGCCAAACCAGGTACTCTTTGACTCCGCTGCGACGGTACGCTTGTTGCTTGTTCCCCAAGTCAATCGCCGCACTACTAGCGGCAATTTCCACCACCAATTCGGGTACGCCTTCTAAATATCCCTCTGGGGTTAATCTCGCTCGTCCTCCCGCAGTTTCATCGAGAATCAGCACAATATCCGGCTGAAATTCGTTGTCTAAGTCGAGGCGCACGGTTGGTTCGATTCCCAGAAGGAGTCCTGGCGTTGCAACTTGGTACGTCCACAGCCATCCATGAAGGCGGCTGTGGGGTTCGGCGTGCTGTTGAAAGCGGAGGGGAGAGGCCACGTAAACAATTCCTTCAATCAGTTCGGCTTTTTCGATCTGAGGCGAAGCGGCGTATCGCCGTTCAAACTCAGGACGAGTGAGGCGATCGCCATTTTCGAGAGGCGGCGTTTGCGGTGGCGATTGAGTTTTCATGACAGTTTCGAGTCAAAGAATCCACAACCCGATTATATCGATGGGTCGCTTGCCGGTTCTGTAGTGCGATCGCCACTAGGGTTGCTGGAGTTGTTCGACAAAAGCCACCTGTTCGGGGGAGCGAATTCCCTCCTGTAACGCTTCCAAAACTCGTACCATTTGATTGTCGAGCAAGGACTCCACCGCCAACCACAGTCCTGGAAACTGCACCGAACGAATAATGCCGTCGCGATCGGGAAGTAAGGGTTGATAGTCTCCTTCTACCAGTTGGAACCAGTCCAGTCGCCGCTCAAAAGATTGCCAAACCAGGTACTCTTTGACTCCGCTGCGACGGTACGCTTGTTGCTTGTTCCCCAAGTCAATCGCCGCACTACTAGCGGCAATCTCCACCACCAATTCGGGTACGCCTTCTAAATAGCCCTCTGGGGTTAATCTCGCTCGTCCTCCCGCACTTTCATCGAGAATCAGCACAATATCCGGCTGGAATTCGTTGTCTAAGTCGAGGCGCACGGTGGGTTCGATTCCCGACAATGTTCCAGGCGTGAAGGCCGCATAGGTTCCCAACCACATTGCGAGACGACTGTGGGGTTCGGCGTGAGGGGTAAAGCGGAGGGGAGAGGCCACGTAAACAATTCCTTCAATCAGTTCGGCTTTTTCGATCTGAGGCGAAGCAGCGTATCGCCGTTCAAACTCAGGACGAGTGAGGCGATCGCCATTTTCCAGAGGCGGCGTTTGTGGTGGCGATTGAGTTTTCATGACAGTTTCGAGTCAAGGAATCCACAACCCGATTATATCGATGGGTCGCTTACCGGTTCTGCATTGCGATCGCTATTTTTAAACAGCTTCATCTTCTGCCCCTAAAACAACATCTTCATAAATATCATCAAGCGATAACGCGATCCCCAGACTCACCAACTCAATCGTGTCACCTTCGCTGTAGGGAATAAATCGCCACTCTCCAGCAGAACCCCGCCGAAAAATTTCTACCGCCTTGGCTTCAGAACTCACTAAAACATACTCCTGAAGCGTTGAGAGACGACGGTAGAGAGCAAACTTGCCACCCCGGTCATAAGCTTCTGTGCTGGGAGAAAGCACCTCAATGATGACCAAGGGATAGCGAATGAATTGCCGAGCAGTGCGATCGCGCTCATCACAACTAATACTAAGGTCTGGATAGGTAAACGGCCCCTCAGCAGTAATGCCCACCTTCGCATCGGAGTTGCGTACCTTGCAGCGCCCACGCAATAGCTCTCGTAACAGGCTAGCTTAGATCTTGCAGCAATCTCGATAAGCCAAGTCGGGCAGAGGTTTGAGAACAATCTGAAAGCCAAATTGGGCAGCAATATCAGTACGGCTACGAGTATGTCTAAGTAGCTCAAGCCAGAGAACAGAAGGTAATAATCTCTCTAGTGCTAAACGACAGGTAGCCTTC